>JGI24650J20062_1000005_pt1 | contig 109208 bp, 103 predicted proteins | sample MalvirmetagMSP82_FD_20062 | JGI IMG/M metagenome (IMG submission 20062)
TAAATTACTAGATGGATATTAGAAACCCGGGGATAAATCCCCTTCTAGCTTATGTTCTTACCTTAAACTCGTACTTAAACAAGAAAGGACTTTAGTCCTGTGTGCAACCGGAAAAGGATTGGTACCTACTTTTGTCTTGATACAAAAGTAGCAAAAGATTAAGCCGAAGTATCCAAGCATTTAAGATCTATTTATTCCTTTTATAATAAGCGCCGGGTTCAAAAGCGGTCTCTCCTGTTTCCAGAACCATTTCAACATAGGGTGCACAAATTCGGCAACCATTGCTGCAGTAATTATCGATCTGAAGATCTTCTAGATCTGTATAACCTTTTTCTTTGGCGTATTCTTTGATCTCTTCAAAACTGTGCTCATGACAAATACATCGATTTACTAAGAAATCACTCATACTTGTTTAAAATGCTTACCAAGCTTTAGACCTTGTCCTTGGTAATTGCTTTCAATTTCTTCGCCATAAATGAACTCAGGAAGTTCGGTATTCGGCTCAAACTGCATACTGAATAAGGTCTGACCATCTTCGATCATAAACGGCACATCATGAGAACGAACTTCCAGAACGGCTCTGGCTCCTTTGTCGTCAACGGAACCACCAAAACCGGAATCAAAAAAACCTGCGTAATGCGTTCTGAGTTCTCCTGAACCTGTATCGTAAGCCATCATTTCACAAGCCAATTTCGCAGGAACACGAATCCGTTCTTTGGATGCGAAAATATAAAATGCCTCCGGTTCCAGAATAAAAGTCGATTCGGAAGTAGCGTAGATCGGCTCCCAAAATTCATCTACATCATAGTGGCCGATATTTTCCAGATCTATAAAATTGTTATGCTTCTTGGCTTTATAGCCAATGATCTCTCCTTTCTTGCCCTTAAGTTGCACACTCATGAATAATCCTTTATTCACTTTGATCTGTTGCATACTTACCGGCTTTATGTTTTCATCAAACAGCAATGGATCAGACGCGTGAATTCTCAATAAATCTTGATCCGGTACCACTTCGAAACCATGCCGAACCCTTAATTGATTTAAACGCTGACCTGTTTTCACTTTTATGGAAAATGACTTAGGTACAACCTCCAAATATAATTGTCCCTGATAACCCGCAGCTATTTCTTCAAATCGATGTGAATAGTCTGTGATCACTCTGGTAAAAACATCCAGTCTTCCTGTAGAACTCTTTGGATTTGCTTTGGCGGATAGGTTTTCAAGTGAAAATAATTTGACCTCATCAGAATTTGCTGAAACTCCATTTTGCGTGGAATAGTGTGATTTCGGGAGATTCAATCGTTCCAGCAACGGAATGATGTACACACAATTCTCTTCCAGCACCGCTCCGTCTTTGATGGAAAATGAATATTGCTCCAGCTTCTCGATCTTCTGTTCTACCGTTTCGTTCTCGGGTAAAAAACTACATCTCACCCGATACGCTACTTCTCCCAGACGAAGATCTAAAGAGTTAGGTTGAAACTGATTGTCGTTGATCGGGTAATCCGGGTGTGAATCAAGAATTTCAAGATCGCGAAGGATCTTTAACTTTTGAACCGGTAGAATTCCTTTGGTATGTAAGTGTACTTCTTTGGAGCTGTTTGACATCGCCTGTGCTGTTACAATTTCCTGTAAGATAATAAGGCTGATACTTTAGGCAAACTGGAATTATATGTTAAAGTCTTTGTTAGAGATTTTCATTAATTAACGAAAATTGTTTAGACAGTTCAGAATAAAACTCAACCGAGAAATAGTGAATAGAGTTTACTTTACTCTGTTGTTGTGATCCATTATCAGAAATCGCCAACCAATGCTAAAATTCTTTAGAAAAATCCACCAAATCTAGAACAAAAAAATAGCTCCTTCAAAATGTGTAAAACCTTAATCACTGATTTTGAGCTTTTAGTCCCCAATTCATAAGTTATTTTATTGGATTTGCTCTATAATCCAAAGTTATCCCCGCTTAATTATTCACAAAAACTAACAGGTAGATTATGCCTAAGATAATTTACTATGTGGCCGTTTCTTTGGATGGCTACATAGCAGGGGAACATAACGAAATCAGCAAATTTGTAGCTTCAGGAAATGGAGTAGAAAAATATCTGGCTGATCTCCAGAAGTATAATACCGTAATTATGGGTCGCCGAACCTATGAATTCGGATATCAATTTGGACTTAAACCGGGGCAACCTGCTTACCCGCATATGGAACACTATATTTTTTCTGATTCCTTAGAATTAGATGAGCTTGCAGAAAACGTCCACATCGAAAAAAGATATCTTGATAGAATTACTGAAATAAGAGATAATTCCGATACAGACGTTTATTTGTGTGGTGGTGGTCAATTTGCGGGCTGGTTGTTAGATCATGGACTGATCGATCACCTTAAACTGAAACTAAATCCTATTGTTCTTGGAAGTGGAGTTCCACTTTTCGGTGATTCTGGATCTTCTTTTAAAGGAAAGCTTATAGAAAGAGCTTCTTTTGATGAAGGATTAGAAATGCTTACTTATAAAATAAATGATTAAGCAACTTTCATTTCCATTAACTATACTCGTTTAAAAGAGATAAGACGATGTATTTTATTTTTGATATAGAAACCATTCCGGATTTTAGTTTTATTCGCACAGTCTTGAATGATCAGAATTCTGATCAGGAAACGCTACTGGAAATAGCTTCCGAAGAACTGGCCAGAAATAAATCTGGTTTCCTTCCTCCTATGTATCATCGCATGGTTTCATGGGTTGGGTTGTGGATCGAAAATACCGGTCAGCCCAAACAAAAGGTTTCCTGGAACGGTGCAGACGAAAAAGAAGGTCTGCAACAGATCTTTGATGCCATCGGCACGTTTAAAGATTTCGGACTCATCCATCATAACGGAAAAGGATTTGATATTCCGGTTCTCATTTATCGAGCTATGAAACACGGCTTACAAATGCCTGTTCGACTTAATGACTACGACATCCGTTATCGCTACAGCAAGCATAACATTGATCTGGTGGATGAATTCAGTAATTACGGAGCTAGTTCGTGGCCGAAGTTAAAGCATTTGGGTCAATTGATCGGTATTCCTTTTAAACAAACCGGAGAAGGAAACCAAGTTTTGGCGATGTTTGAACGTGATGAGTTAGATCTGATCGAACATTACTGCTATGAAGATGTGATGGCAACCTATATCGTTTGGTTATATCACCAGTTTTCAACAGGACATATTCCCCAAAATCAATTTGATAACTTAAAAGAGCGTGCCTTGAGTAAACTGGAGGAAATTCAAAAAAAATAACTCTTATGAGATGCAAGTGCTCTTTCCTACTAGTATTATTATTTTTTTTAATACGATCACTTCAGGCTCAGCCTCAGATAAACTATGTTTCTAATGCAGAACAAACTTTAGTTGAGAACTATGAGAATTCCGAGCAAAAAAACTTAAGCTCATTCAAACAGTTTCTACTATCTACCAATTTCAGTAAGAGCGATACATTTTTTGAAAATCACTTGTCTGCGCTAAAAGATAAAATCCGAGACAAGGATTCCCACAAAAAGAAAACCGAAACTATCTTCAAATATTTGCATGAGAATGTGTTATTACAATACAATTTAAATGCATTGGTGCCTGATCTCACTGAAAACCAGATTTATAATTGTGTAACTGCTACCTCCATTTTTGTTAGCATAGTAGAAGAATTTGGTATCCCTTATAACATCTATGAGACCCCCGCACATGTATATGCATCCATCAATCATCGTAATGAAGAAATCGTTGTTGAATTAACTAATCCCAAGAAGGGGTTCGACTTTAAATCGGACAAAGAATCACTAATACAAACACTAATAGACAGCAAACTAATTTCAAGAGATGAGCTGGCTGAAAAAGGAGCCGAACAACTATATCGGGAAAATATTGCTAAAACTAAGTCCATCACGAAAAAACAATTGCTAGCAATACAATATCATAATGAAGCGCTGATAAAGGCTTCGAATAACCAATATGCTGAAGCGTATAATCAGATGAATAAAGCTGTTAAACTTTATCCTAACCAAACTTTTTCTGAAGCATACAAATACATAGTAACCGTTTCACAATTGGATTTTACTCTTGATGTTTCTGAAAAGCATACTCTGTTGAACAGTCTTTCTCTTTCTACTAAAAATGATTCTATGTTGACATATACCCTTGTAAATCATCTGGGTGAACTTGTTGAAGATCTTTTAAAACTAGAAGAGAATTTTGAATCTGTTACTGAATTATTAGCCCAAGTGGAAAGTAATATTTTGCAGGATTCTTTTATCGATAAGAAACTAAGGGATTACTACGTATATATGTATACCGTGTTTGCCCAAAACGCTTCCTTAAAAGGTGAAACACTGATAGCCAAAAGTAACATAGAAAAAGCTTTAATACTTTCACCTGATAACAGCACGCTAAATACTTATTATGTTTCCGTAACCAGTAATTATGCTACAAAACTTTCTCAAAGTGGTTTTTTTGATGCGGCACAATCAATAATTGAAACATTGGCCTCAAAATATCCTGAAGGCTATCCTATTATAGATGAATCCCGAGTTCAAATAATTCTGAATGCATTGATGCCCATTCCCATTACCTATGAAAATGAAGAGCGTTTACGGCAGGAATTAAATCTAGCTTATTCAATTCAACCTGAAAACATCTATCTCAAATCTTTTTCAGCTACGATCTTTCATGAACTGGCAATGCAACAAGTACGAAGATCCAATTATCAAAAAGCAAAAGATCTGATACTAGATGGATTAAAATTTAATTCTACTGACCCTACTCTCCTTTCAGATCTTAAACTCATAGAAGACATACTAAAATAAATTCGATAAAATTTGTTTTCTGATGTTCTGGAAAAGCGCTTACATTAATAATTATGTTATTTTTTATAAATAGACTAATGATTTTAGGTTAATGAATTATTATAATTCATTAAATTAATAAAATAATCCAGACTATTTATGAAACGTATTTATGCTACCGTGGTTCTATTTTTAGTTTCCACTACTTCGACATTTGGTCAAAGTTCAAGCGAATTACTAAATAGCGGTGATACCGCCTGGGTATTGATAGCCACTGCTCTTGTTATGTTGATGACCCCTGCAGGTCTTGCTCTGTTCTATGGCGGGCTAACTCAAAATAAACACGTACTCAATACAATTGGAATGAGTTACATGGCTTTTTGTACAGGAACCATTGTCTGGGTAATAATTGGCTATTCATTAGCTTTTTCTGAAGGAAATGCATTCATAGGTGGTTTAGATAATTTCTTATTAAAAGGGATTAAGGTCACTGATATTAGCGGATCGATCCCCACTCTACTTTTTGTTGTATTTCAAGGAACATTTGCTGCTATCGCCGTTGCTATCGTAAGCGGATCGATCATTGAGCGTGTTCGTTTTTCCACGTGGGGTTTATTTTCTATACTCTGGGTAATTATTGTATATGCCCCAATTGCCCACTGGGTTTGGGGAGGCGGCTTTTTAAGCGATTCAGGTGAAATGGATTTTGCAGGCGGAACTGTAATCCATATTAATGCCGGTGTTGCCGGATTGGTACTTTCTTACTTAGTGGGTAAAAGAAAAGAACATGGCTTAAAAGAAGTCCGAAAACCATCTTCCATTAAATTCATGATTCTTGGCTCTGCCCTCCTTTGGTTTGGTTGGTTTGGTTTTAATGGCGGAAGTCAACTTGCGGCTGACGGAATTGCTGCAAATGCATTATTAGTGACCAATATCGCCGCGTGCGCAGGAGCTTTAATCTGGTTAGCTATTGAATGGTTTATAGTTAAAAAACCTACGCTAATTGGAATGGCCTCAGGAGCAATATCCGGCCTTGTTGGAATAACACCCGCTTCAGGATACGTGGATGTAAGTGGAGCGCTAGCAATAGGGGCTTTATCAGGTTTAGTAGGTTATTGGGGAGTTGTTCATCTAAAATCCATGATGAATCATGACGACACCTTAGATGCTTTTGGAATTCATGGGTTAGTTGGAATTTTTGGAGCTTTAGCTACCGGCTTTTTTGCAAATCCTGAAATAAACGGAGGAGCAGGACTCTTTTACGGAAATCCATCCCAAGTATTAATTCAAGCAAAAGCTGTAGTGGTTACAATAATTTATTCCGGGGTAGCAACTTACTTTACATGGAAGGTCTGCACGTTGGTTACCAGCGGAGGTCGCATTGAAGAGGAGCTTGAGTTAGAAGGAATGGATATAGGATATCATGGAGAACACCATATTATCATAGAAGAAAACAAGCTTGTTTCTTAATCTCGATAGGTCACTTTTTTTTAAATAGCCAAGGAAAACTTAAGTAGGAGAAACTTTTACCGATAAATTTAATTAGGGGATTCTAATATTAATTTTTTATAATGCTTGTTATGGAAAATCAGATCGGTTCTCTCCTCTTACTTTTATTGTTTATTAACTGTGAAAGCATCACCAGTTCTGGCAATGAAAATATCAATCAAGAAGTTAGCGAGATTGATGTACAATACAGTTCAAATATATCTGATGAACTTCAAACCTTGATTTTTGGCTTTTCTTCTATTACTCATTTTACTCCTGCCAATGAAGCATTAGTACGTATAAACAAGGACCAAATCTTTACCCTTGTTTTTGCATTAAATGATGAGAACCTTCCTCTTTTGGCTGCGTTGCAAGAAGATAATTCCTATGACTTTAATTTCGAAAATACTGCTCTGGCTTTACTTTCAACTATAACTTCTCCCTTTGTAGATCGACCCCCATCTGAATTAACCGACACATTTAAACAACATCCTGATTTCAACAGGCTTGTTGAAAGACTGGACTATCTAGCCCATAAAAACAAATCTTTTATTCAAGATCGTTCTACACTATCTCTAATTAATAGCATTTCAGAAAATCTAGCTTCTAACTTTTTTGTCAAAACAAGTATATCTCAACCCAGCTTTGATCATAAAATATCCGGCACAAATTCCTTAAATGTTCATGGAAATACCAAACTTCCATTTAAATTGAGTATTAAAGATTTAGTAAGAAAAGGCAAAAGATCCAGCGAACTATATCCCGGAAGAAACTTAGAATCAGAAATCTACCACACTTCCACAAGTGGTGTTTCTTTTGAAGTGGATAACGGAGCATTTGAGCTTACTATTGAATCTGATCTTATTGCCTCCGAATCAAGAATTCAAAAATTAGCTCGTGATCTCATTCTTAAATCTCACTCCGTTTTAGGTTTAAGCACTAGAAATTATAGCAAAAGCAATCTATTGGATGTTTCTACACAGGAAATCAAACTAACGAAAGCGCTTACCAAAAATGAATCGATTAAATTAGTTCAAGATCACTTTAACAATAATAAAGTGATGTTTGAAGACTATTTTTTAAAAAAACTAAACTTAAGTGCAAATCATAGAGATGATTTCATTCTTTATTTAAACGGGATAAGAACATTACTTTTATCACAGAATACTCATTCAACATTCTTTAATAACGACTCCTTTTATGATGAACTAGATAAGCTTAATAGTTACAATGAATCCAAAACTATTTGTTTCGAGAATTCAATACAAGTTAACTGCCAACCTTCAGTATCAGAAATCAGTTATAGTATAGGCTCTGAAGGCTGCTCAGAAAATGAATACAAAATTACATTTGGCTCAGGGTTTTTCGCTCCCTTTGGATTAGACAAAGGTTCCAAGATTAAAGTGAACTGGGAATTTGGACCAAACGGAGAATCAGGTTTTTGGCTATTACCTATTAAAAAAAGTAAGCGAATTGTAAACGGAAGAACTGAAACTACTGGCTGCTTTAATTTTGGACCGCTGAATGAACTTACTCTATCTTTAAGTATTAAAGACCATGATAACCGAATAAGTAACACTTCAGAATTAATAATCTATAAGCCTAACAATAAAGCCATACGTTCAACTGATGAGCCATCTGCATCTTTAAAGATATAAGCTGTTAAACTACCCTGTTGGGATCGCTATAATCAGGAATTTCACCTTTATACCCGAATATGCGCTTTATCCATTTTACAGTTCCTGCACTTTGATTGCGGATATACCACTGATCTGCAGCTCGTCGTGCGCCTAGCCCCCAACTTGGATAAGGATGCATTGTATCAGCGATGTTCCGTAACGACACTCCATTTTTCATAGCCACAGCATATTCTGAAATAAATTCACCTGCATGAGCACCTACTACAGACGCTCCTAAGATCTTGCCTGAAAACTTTTTCGCATATATTTTAATGAGTCCGGTTGTTTCCCCTTCTGTTATAGCACGATCTATTTTCGAATAAGGAAAACGATATACTTCGAATTTCTCCCCTTTTTCTTTTAACTCTTTTTCAGTAGCTCCTACATGAGCAACTTCAGGAGTTGTAAAAGTAGCCCAGGTAATATGCTTTAAGTCCATTTTCATTGGAATCTTCAACATGGCCCGAGTTGTAGCTATTTTAGCCATGTGTTCGCTCATATGCGTAAACTTGTATTTACTTGCAATATCTCCTATCGCGTAAATATTCTTTTTATTTGTTCTGCAGGAATTATTAATGGTAATTCCCTTCTTAGTGTACTCAACTCCTGCTTCATCAAGTCCTAGATTATCAAGATTTGGTTTTCTTCCGGTAGCCATCAATAATTTATCTCCGGAAATTGTTTTTTCAGTTCCGTCTACTTCTATATGCACATTTACTTTATTATCTGCTTCTGAAACAGATATTACCGATGCTCCCAATTCGTAGTGTATATCCTGTTTTTTGAGTTCTTTAAACAATATTTCTGTCAGCTCAGGATCGTCGTTCACCATTATACTTTCAGCCATATCAATTACCGTAACCTTACTTCCAAGATTGCTGAAAGCCTGGCTCATTTCAGTACCTATAGGTCCACCGCCAATTATTACAAGTTCCTCTGGTAATTTCTCTATATCAAACAAACCGTCATTAGTGAGATAATTCACAGAATCAATTCCATCAATTGGTGGAACAAAAGCACTACCACCGGCCGCAATAAAGAAAAATCGAGAAGTTACCTTTCTTACTTCCCCGTCTTTAGATTTTATTTCAATAGTATGAGCATCAATAAAAGATGCATCACCTTCTACAACCTCAATGCCCATTTCTTCATAAATCTCGGGGCGATCAGCATCTTCATATACTTCATCACGGATTTTATGAACGTGTTCTATTACTTTTTTAAAGTCAATTCCGGGTTCTCCGTCAATTAGACCATATTTTCCTGCTTCCCTAATTTGCTGGGCAACTTTACCAGCTTTAAGTAAGATTTTACTTGGAACACAACCTGTCCAAGTACAGTCGCCTCCAAGCCGGTGCCGTTCTATCATCATAGTTTTAGCTCCAAAATTGGCACAAATACCTGATGCTGTTAAACCGGCAGATCCCCCGCCAATAACCACACTATCAAACTCAAAGCTTCCGTTTGCATTACCATCCGTATCGTCAACTTTTTTCCGGATCTTTTGTAAGGTTGAATAAGCACCACCGGCTACCAAAAGTACTACTACGGCATACACCCACCATGGAACATTCTTCCCGGCTATGATCAGATATAAATATGCAGATATAAAAAAGAATGTAGTACTCAGTGCCGGAATAACGATCGACTTTCCTTTTCTGTAGTTTTTAACAAGCCAGCCAAGTGAAAGTGTAAAAAAAGGAATGGCTCCAACATAAATAGAACCAAAAATAATGGGATTTACTCCATATTGTTCCCCTAAACCAAGAAACCAATCTTTGGCTACTTCAAAAAATTCAGCCATAACAGTGTTTTAATGTATCAAGTTGTAATATTATACTTTAAGATAGTATTTACATAGAATTAAACTTCACGAAACTGTAAATTATGGAAGGCAATTTCTATTATTGTGAAACGTAACATCAGCAACTTTTAATTTTGAAACTAATTTTTCTATGTACAAGCTAATACCTATTCTTTTGGTACTATTTTTCATTTCTTGCAGTGGGTCTGGTGATTCTGATGAACAAGTTGCTGTTGGAATGAAAATTAAAAATGGAAGTGCTGTAATTGTCACCCAAACAGGGACTACTGTTGATGGTCAAATTGAGATAACCGAAGATACTAATATGCGTCTCACCGTTTTGTTTATTGATGAAAATGGAGAAGAATTTACTCCTTCTTTTGCAAACCATACTTATAATGTCGGCGAGACGGGAAATAACATTTCAGCATCAAATTTTAATACTACTTTGCCACCATTTGCATTTACATTAACGGCTACCGATACTTCATCTTTAGGTAATTCGATCTCTATCTTGGTGAAACAAGGCTCAACAACCGAGTTCTTTTCTCAACCGGTGCCAGTTGTTGTTACTGAAGCTACTTCGGAAAACTAAATATGATTTTCAGTTCCTCTAAATATTCCTCCCTGATTGGCTTTTTAGCTGTATTAGGTCTTTTTGTATCTATGGTTCACTACCATAGTGAAGGATTGGAATGTTTAGACCATGCTGAAGAAGCGCACTTTATTCAAACACAGGATTACTGTCCTATTTCTACTTTAGTAACGGATGATGACTTCGTTACTACTTTCAGTTTTGAAGTTCTGTTGCCCTTTCAAGAATTACTATTAAAACATTCTTCGGAAAATATTACAGATCTTTCCATTTCAATAAAGAAAGGTCGCTCCCCTCCCTCTTTGATTTAGTATTGCGAACACAGCCTTCAGGCAACACTTTAATATTAAATCAAATTTTTTAAGTCATGAAAAATTCATTCTTTTATGCGGCTAAAACCGCTGTATATCTTCTATTAATTTCAGGATTATTTATAGCCTGTGATAACTCAACCGATTCAGACCATGATGACGATCAAGAACAAGAACCTGTAGGGTTGAGAATCAAATCATTTGAAAATGAAACTGTAGGTCAAACTGTAATCGAACTATCTGATGGAGCTGTTACCGGTAAGATTAGCATTGAAGTAGATTCAACCAAACAGTACGTCGTTATTTTTTTAGATGAAGAAGGAACTGAGTTCCAAGTTGATGGAAGAGAACATTCTATTAACTTTGGTCAAACAAACACAAATGCTTCGATTGAGATTTTTCAATCTACGGAGTTTGCGTTTCCAAGTCCTTTCAGAGTTACAGGAAATTCAGTCGGTAATGCTGAACTTAAATTAACTTTATTCCACGAAGACGCTCCCGAGCTTGTATCGCCCGGACTTCCAATTGAAGTGACTTCTTCAAATTAATGAAAATTTACTCATCAGTCTTAACTCTGTTGCTAATGATGCTATCAAACTTATCATTAGCACAGAGTTCATCTTTTTCGATCTCAGGTACTATTTATGATAACGAGACCAATGAGACTATACCTTTTGCGTACATTCATCTTGAGGAATTAAATCGAACTGCAGTTTCGAATATTGATGGTGAGTTCGAGATCAAAAATATTCCTTCAGGTACATATACTCTTACAACTCACAGAATCGGATACAGAACACAATCACAGGCGATAGAACTTTTGTCAGAAAATCTAAAGCTTGACATCAGATTAAATATTTCTGTATTAAGCTCAGAAGCAATTGAGGTTGTGGGAAAAGGAAATGAACTTACAGGTTCAGGATTAGAACACGCTTCAAAAAATATTTTTGGCTCAGACCTGAGAAGGAACCTTGGATCCACCCTTTCTGAAACCCTTTCAAACTTACCCGGTTTTGATCAACGTTCTAACGGGGCAGCTCCGGGCAGACCTGTAATTCGGGGTTTAGGAGACGAAAGAGTTATGATCTTACAGGATGGCATCAATTCAGGTGATGTATCATCTCAGTCAGCTGATCATTCGGTAACTATTGATCCCGTTTCTGCAACAGAGATCGAGATAGCACGAGGCCCCGCTGCTTTAGCTTATGGTTCTAATGCCATTGGAGGAGTAATAAATGTAGTAAAGAATCAAGTTCAGACTACTCTGCCTTCACAACTAACAGGAACTCTTTCACTAAACGGACAAACTGTTAACTCAGGACTTTCATCGGCACTGAATCTTGCCTTTCCGGTGAAGTCTTTTGCTGTACAAGCTGACATCAATGGTCGTTATGGTCTGAATACAGAAACTCCGCGCGGCGAAATTGGAAATTCCTATTACGAAACCACTAATGATGCTATCGGAGTTAGCTGGATTCGACCTTGGGGGTACGCGGGAATATCAACAAGTCTCTACTTCAGTAACTACGGAATACCTCCAGATCCTAACGGTCACCCTAATGGTGTTGATATTGAGCTCAGAAAATATCAGTACGATGCTCGTTCAGAGATCCTTTTGAATAATGATCTTTTGAAGTTGATCGAGATGGATATTTCTTTTAAAGACTACAATCATAAAGAAATTGAAGGGGAAAACAGTGAAGGTGACCCGGTTGTTGGAACCGAATTTGATCTACTTACCACAAATTTTAACCTCAGAGCAAAGCACAATAAATTTGGCTTTTTAAATAGCGGTTCTTTTGGTATTTCAGGTGAGTTTGAAGATTACACGGTTGATGGTGCAGGCACTCCTCCATCCAATAATTTTGAACTAGGCGCTTACATTATTGAAGAAACGGATATTAGCGAACTTCATCTAGAAGTTGGTGCACGATTAGATTATTCCCATGCATCCACAAATGAACGAGGACTGTTCTACGGCATCGGTGCTAGATCTGGTTCTATAGATTCCACTTTTTATAAGAACAGAAGTTTCACTGCACTTTCAGGATCTATATCAGCGATATACGATCTCGGAGGTGGTTTTTCAATCGGATCAACTATTCTCAGATCATTCAGAGCTCCATCATTAGAAGAGCTATATTCTGAAGGACCACATTTGGCTTCCTATTCTTTTGAGATTGGCAACCCTGATCTTGATCCGGAAAGAGCTTGGGCAAAAGAAATATTTATAGGATTTCAAAGTAATAAAATTAATACTAGCGCCGCACTCTTCCATAATGGTTTCGACAATTATCTTTATGCCAGAAATACAGGTAAAACCAATATCCAAAGAGCTGATCTTTTGAATTATCAATTTGTAGGTACAGAAGCAGAGTTATATGGTGTTGAGAGTTCAGCTGAATTTCAACTAACAAATACAATTGTATTTGATGTTTCAGCCAGCTATACCATTGGTAAGCAAGATACAACCGATCAAAATGGTAACAACAAAGGTACGAGACCTTTGCCACAAATACCTCCGTTTAAGGCGCAATCATCAATTAAATATGCTAAAGACGGTTTAGAAATTGGAACCAGGTTCAAGTATGCAGCTAGACAAGATAGAACGGGAGAATTTGAAAACCCTACAGATTCTTATTTTTTAACTGATCTTTTCGCTCAGTATAGAATTAATGGAGAAAAGTTACTTCATACGATTTCTGTAAATATAAACAACCTTTTAAACGAGGAATATTACAATCATTTATCCAGAATCAAAGATCTGAGACCTGAACCAGGAAGAAATTTCACTGTACTCTATAGAATTTATTTCTGAAACTAAAAAAGCCTCGATGTTTCACAATCGAGGCTTTGTATCTAGGTTTCAAAAAAGGGTCGTGATGTAGACAAGCGGGTTTCATTCGCAAATCTGTTCCCCTTAAGCGAGTACAAGAGAACCTAAGTCACAGTTTGTTACAAAATTTTTTGAAAATTTTTTTCTTTATTAAAAGAGTGTAATTTCAACATATGAAATACTTTGAATATCCTCTTCTTTTTGCTCTATTCGCAATAATATTACCTAGTTGTTCTGCATTAAAAGATTTGGCTTCAATCCGAAAACCTGAACTTTCTGTAACTAAAGTTTCTATTTCTGATGCATCGCTGCGCGATCTTGAACTTACTTTTGATATAGAAGTAGACAACCCTAATAATGTAGCTATAGAAGTAGCTTCTTATGATTACGACTTTCTGATTTCGGACAATACCTTTGTGAGCGGCTCTCAATCTCTGAACTCTCAAATATCATCTTCTGCTAAAAGTATTATTCAAATTCCTGTTCGATTTACTTACTCAGAATTATTCGAAACATTCTCAGATATAAAAGATAAAGATGAAACCGGTTACGAATTGAAATCTACAATAGGTATTGAACTTCCTTTTTTGGGATTTACTGAGGTGCCGTTACAAAGATCAGGAACGTTCCCGGTGATAAAGGCTCCTAAGATTTCTGCTTCCCGATTATCTGTTAAAGACATTTCCTTTGCCAGCGCCGATCTTGAATTGATCCTCAATATTGACAATCCAAATGCCTTTGGTGTTTCTTTGTCTGATATGGAATACAATATTACGATCAACGGGCTTGAATCCATTTCTGGAAAATCCAACAACCTAATTCAAATTGATGAAAAGAGTTCAGGCATCATTTCTGTTCCTGTTTCTCTAAACTTTATTCAACTTGGAAGAAGTGCATACAACTTAATAAAAAGTGATCAACCTCTTGAATATTCACTTTCAGGAAATTCAAACGTTAGTGCTACACTTCCATTCTTTGAGCCCTCTTACTATAGTTTTGACCGTTCAGGAACCGTCAACATTTTCAATTAATAACCATGACTTTTGTAAGCTATTTAGAAACTCCAATCGGCTTTCTTAGAATTCTCTCAAACGGAAGTGGAATTACATCCGTTAAATTTATGGATTTCGACGGACCGGAAGACCCCGGCATACACACTGAATCTGCTAAAACTCAGCTTAAAGAATATTTTGAAGGTAAAAGAGATCGGTTTGATCTTACACTATTACCTGATGGAACAGATTTTGAACAAAAAGTATGGGTTCAGTTAAATAATATTCCTCATGGAACTACAACCTCCTATGGAAAGATCGCCTCACACCTTGGTGATAAGAACTTTTCCCAAGCAGTAGGTGCAGCAAATGGAAAAAATCCCATAGCAGTAGTAATTCCATGCCATCGTGTAATTGGCTCTGATAACAAACTTGTAGGTTATGCCGGTGGAATGGAACGGAAGGAATGGCTATTGAAACATGAAGGAGCTTTACTTCTGTAACCAACTTTTACTATAGCTATCCTACCTTTTACTTAGATTCAAATTCGATTTCTGCTTCAACTCAGATCTAAGTTCCAATAACTAACTATTTAGAAATGAAAAAAATATTTCAGCTGATTCTGCTTGTTCTTATTGCTTCGCCTTTATATGCTCAGATGAGTGATGCCCCAAACAGATCAGAAGGTGAAGGACCTTATGACCGACTGATTATTCTGGGAGTAAACTTGATTGATGGTACCGGATCGCCAGCCACCGGACCGGTAGATATTGTAGTTGAAGGAAACCGAATAGCTCGCATACAAACTGTTGGATATCCGGGTTTACCAATTAATGAAAACAGACGTCCAAAAGCCGGAGCAAACGACAAAGTTATTGATGCCACAGGAATGTACTTACTTCCCGGTTTCATTGACATGCATGCACATACAGGTGGCGGTGCTCAGGGAACTACTCCGGAATATGTATATAAACTTTGGATGGCACATGGCATTACAACTATCAGAGAGCCGGGCTCCGGAAATGGAATGGACTGGACACTTCGTCACAAAGCCAGAAGTGAAAAGAATGAAATTACTGCTCCCAGAATCTCAGCTTATATTTCGTTTGGACAAGGAGCTTCAGAACAAATCATCAATGAAAAGCAGGCTCGCGATTGGGTTCAAATGATCAACAAAGCAGGAGCCGATGGAATTAAATTTTTCGGCGCATCACCGAAGGTGTATGCCGCTGCTATTGATGAAGCCAATAAACTTGGCCTTGAAACAATGACTCATCATGCACAAACCAGAGTGGTTTATAATAATGTACTCACTTCTGCCCGTCTGGGATTAACAAGCATGACACACTGGTATGGTTTGCCCGAAGCTCTTTTCCAAGATCGTATCATTCAGGATTACCCATTAGATTACAATTATAATAACGAACAACACCGTTTTGAAGAAGCAGGAAAGCTTTGGAAACAAGCAGCCGAGCCTTATTCCGAAAAATGGAATGCAGTAATGGATGAGTTACTTGAATTGGATTTTACTCTTAACCCGACCATGACTATTTACGAGGCAAGTCGTGATTTAATGGCTCAGCGAAGAGCCGAGTGGCACGAGAAATACACTCTCCCATCTCTCTGGAAATTCTACGCACCCAGTAGAATCTCTCATGGATCTTATTGGTTGGATTGGGGAACAGAACAAGAAGTTGAATGGAAAAACAACTTCCGTTTGTGGATGGAATTCGTGAATGAATATAAAAATCGTGGAGGTCGTGTAACTTTAGGATCGGATGCAGGCTACATTTATAAGCTCTACGGTTTTGCTTATATACAAGAGATGGAAATGATGCGAGAAGCCGGCTTCCATCCACTTGAGATCTTTCAATCAGCTTCGTTAAAGGCTGCTGAAGTTCTGGGAATGGATGATGAATTAGGGACCATTGAAGTTGGTAAACTTGCCGATATGCTTATTGTTGATGCGAATCCAATGGCTAATTTAAAAGTGCTTTATGGTACAGGCGCCATCTTTGTTGATAATGAAAACAATGTGAAACGTCATGGAGGCGTAGTATATACTATAAAAGACGGAATAGTTTATGACGCTAAACAACTGCTTAAAGACGTTGAAAATATGGTACAAACCGCCAAAGACAATGAGAATTTCGAAATCACGCAACCTGGTGTTAAATATTAGACCTTCAAATGACAGATTTTTTATATGAGTTGGCACGCACGTCGGGATAATCGAAAGATTCACAGATGGGGAGCTATAATAATAGCCATTCCTTTTCTTATTGTATTAATTACAGGACTTTTTCTTCAGGTTAAAAAGGAATTCGCATGGATTCAGCCTCCCACAATGGAAGGAGTTTCCAAAGACCTTGAAATTACTTTCGATGAAATTATTGCAATATCTTCAACCATCGAAAAAGCAGGTATAACAAAATGGTCTGACGTTGACCGGTTGGATGTCCGCCCGGATAAAGGTATAGTTAAAGTTCGCGGAATAAATAACTGGGAAATTCAGATCGACACTAAAACCGGAGAAGTGTTACAAGTTGAATTTCGTCGTTCAGGAATTATTGAAGCTCTTCATGATGGTTCCTGGTTTCATGATTCAGCCAAGCTTTGGATCTTCCTTCCTTCCGGTATAATTGTCACCATTCTCTGGATCACAGGAATCTATATGTTCTTCATCCCCTACCTCCAGAAACGGAAAAACAGAAAACGTATGGATGAACTGAAAAGTAAGCACGAGTAAGCTTGTTCATCAAAAATTTTTAGAATTTTGAAATAAGCTCCGTTTTAACCAATTTCCTCTGTTAATAACTACGGGGGTTTTGGGATATGTTTAAGTTTTTTCGACGGGTACGTCAGGCTCTCCTTTCTGAAAACAAGTTCAGTAAATACCTCTTATATGCTATTGGTGAAATTGCATTAGTAATGATTGGTATTCTCTTAGCACTTCAGGTGAATAACTGGAATGAAGAGAGATTAAAGAAAAACAGAGAGCAAGTATATCTAAATCTTTTGCTAAGAGATTTAAATACTGATATAGAATTTTATAAATCGAATATCGAATTTTATGATCTGGTTCTCGAGAGTGGGATAAAAGTATTAGACTATTCAGACGGCGTAAATGATCATAATTATACGAACTGGGAATTACTGGTAGATGCCTTCCATGCCAGTCAAATCTGGCCCATTATTATCGAAAGTGCAACCTATGAAGAATTAAAAAGTGCCGGTGAGTTGTCATTACTTAATAATTCAGTCTTAAGAGACAGGCTGGGATATTACTACGGAGGAGGAACATCCAGATACCAGAGTACTATTGGTATAAACCCGCCATACCGCAAAATGGCACGTATGCAGATTCCCTTCTCTATTCTGGATTACATGTGGGATGAATGTCATGAGACAGTAGGTGACATACAAGTATTGCACAAATGTGATCCGGTTATTACAGAAGAAAAAGCCGGTGAAATATTGAACAAGCTAACCGACAATGAAGAATTGATGGGAGAACTAGGTTTTTTTATGTCGGCTATTCGTGGAGGATTTGAGCCATTAAGAGAACAGTTCAAACTTTCCGAACTAATTGTTAGTGAAATTAACAAATCTTTGGAGAAGGATAACTAGTGCTAAGCTTTTTTCGAAATATCCGCCAAAAACTCATTGGACAATACAAAGTTCGAAAGTACCTGTGGTATGCTTTGGGTGAAATTCATTTTATGGTAAATGAAATCAGTCCCGTTAGGGACCTAATATTGGCAGACTTGAATGTACCCTTTATCCTTGTGCCGTTAGGTACAACCAATGATTGAATGATGGCAAATACCTACACCCAAATCCTTATTCAAGCTGTTTTTGCAGTCCGCAATCGTGAATGCCTGATTGGTAATGACTGGAAAACCGATCTTTACAAATACATTACAGGAATTGTGCAGGCAAATGGGCATAAAATGATTCAGATAAATGGTATGACCGATCATGTTCATATGCTGTTTGGGCTCCGTCCGTCTCAATCGTTATCAGATTTGATGAAGCAGGTAAAGCAAGATTCTTCAAAATGGATCAACAAGAATAGATTAAGTAAGGTTAGGTTTAGCTGGCAAGAAGGATATGGTGCTTTCTCATATTCAAAAGATCAACTTCCAAGAGTAATTCGATATATTCAAAAGCAGGAAGAACATCATAAGGTAAAGTCATTCAGAGAAGAATATCTCGAATTGTTGAAAGCTCATGGTATAGTTATTTCTAACGATATAAAGTCCCTACGGGACGAATTTGTTGCTTGCTACCGATCACAAACCACGTTATTTAAAATGTAATGCTACGCTTCTTCCGCCAAATACGAAAAACGCTTATGGAACAGAATAAAGTCCGTACCTACCTCCTCTATGCTATCGGAGAAATTGCACTTGTTATGATAGGGATTTTGCTTGCCCTTCAAGTGAATAATTGGAATCAAAACAGAATAGAGCAGGCACAGTTGCAGAATTATTATGAAAGAATCATCGAGGAAATAGAAACTGATGTTCCTGTAAAACAAAATTTCTTAATAAAAAATCAACAAGTCATTGACCTGAATAAAAGAACACTATACTTACTCAACTCGGCAGACCCGGATTCATTAAAACAACTCCGAAATACGCTAGGTGCCCTATCTACTGCTTGGAGTTTGAATATATCGTATCCGGTATTAAACGAATTTAAAAACAGCGGATATCTCTCGAAAGTCCAAAATACTGAGCTAAAGCAGAAGTTTTTTGAGCTTAATTCGGTTATTGAATTCACCAATTCCATAGACACATATATTGTGGAGCAATATCTGAATACAATCGAACCTTACATTATAAAGTCATTCAATTATCAGGCTGTTGCTCTGGAAAGATATCAAAACTTACTTATACCGGGAGGACCTCCCATCGATTATACTCAGTTCAACGAAGACCTCGAGCTGTGGAATATGGTCTCTTTTAAACTCGAAACAGCGGGACTTTACAATGAGTACATACAAAGCTTAATAGATGAGCAAAGATCCTTGATTAATATACTTGAGATGGAGCTTGAATAAATGCTGAGATTTTTTAGACAAATACGAAAAAAACTTATGGAACAGAATAAAGTTCGTACTTATATCTTATATGCGATTGGAGAAATTGCTTTGGTGATGATTGGGATCTTACTCGCTCTGCAAGTAAATAACTGGAATGAGAAAAACAATCAAACACAAACTGCTCAGTATCATTTAAAAATACTAAAACAAAATCTCGAAGATGATAAAGAACAACTTCAAGATCTCATACATAATGCCTATAACAGAGAACGTATGGCCTTGAACATGTCGGACATTATTCAATTAAAAACCGAACCTAATGATTCAATTGCCGGCAATATTGCACAATTACTTTTGGAGTTTAATTTTAAACCCCGAACCAATGGTATTGATCTATTAATTTCTTCCGGAAGTTTAGATGCACTTAATTCAGATATTCAAAACTCTATATCCAAATATTATCTATCAACAGAGGCAATTCAAGAAAGAGAAGAGATATCTAATCGGTTTATACATCAATATGAGACTTTTGTATTTGAAAATTACAGTCATATTTGGGGAAAAGGCAATACAAATGATATGTTTGTTCCTCTCTATAAAGATGACCAAAGATCTCCTATTTCTTTTGATCTTGAATATTTTTTATCCGATAAAACGATGGAGGCTTACATTTTTGCCCGGCTCTATCAGATTAGAAAACAAATTGATACTTATGATCAGGGTCTATTGATGCTTAAAGAACTAAGCCGAAAAATTTAAAACTGATGGCACGCACATTTTAAATTATTCACGTAAAACAGAATCTCAGTTTTACTCTCATTTCCTGTCCTTAAAAACCGTAGTTTACAGGCATGTCATCTTCTATAAAAAATCAACGTGCTATTCTGGATAAACTGAGTATTAAAGAACTCAATGAAATGCAGAAAACAGCGAAGTTCGCTATTCATACAAATGCTAATGTGGTTCTCCTTTCCCCAACGGGTACGGGTAAAACACTCGCTTTCTTATTGCCGATAATTGAAGAATTAGATTCGGAATGTGAACAGATTCAAGCATTGATCCTTGTTCCTTCTAGAGAACTTGCTATTCAGATCGAACAAGTAGCTCGCGAAATGGGAACAGGTTTTAAGATCAACGCTTTTTATGGGGGACAATCTTTTTCCAAAGACAGATCCGAACTGGAAACCCCTCCTGCTATTTTGATCGGGACACCGGGTAGAATCGCTGATCATTTACGCCGCGAGACTTTTGAAGTAACGGATATCAAGTCGTTGATACTCGATGAGTTCGATAAGTCGTTAGAGATCGGTTTTGAAGCTGATATGACAGAGATCATTGACGCCTTACCTAACGTGAAAAAGAACATCCTTACCTCTGCTACCAAAGGAATTGAAATTCCCGATTTTGTAGGGTTGAAAGATGAAGAAGTTGTCAATTTTCTTGATATAGATAAACCTGATCTTACTATAAAAACGGTAATCTCTCCCGAAAAGGATAAACTGGATACATTGGTTGCTTTGCTGAATCAGCTTGGCGATAAACGGGGACTTGTTTTCTGTAATTTCAAAGATTCCATTCAAAGAGTAAGTGATTTTTTAAATCATCATAAAATTCCGCATGGTTCTTTTTATGGCGGGCTTGAACAAAACGATCGTGAAAATGCGTTGATCAAATTCAGAAATGGAACGCATAGGTTATTGATCGCTACTGATCTGGCTGCTCGTGGAATTGATGTTCCCGAAATGGATTTCATCATTCACTACCACCTCCCTCTCAAAGCTGAGGAATTCACTCACAGAAATGGTAGAACGGCCAGAATGCATAGTGACGGCGTTGCCTATGTTCTAAAATGGAGCGATGAAGATCTTCCTGACTTCATTCAACCGGATGGAGTTGAAAAGTTATCGGTTTCAAATCCACCAACAAAGACAGAATGGAAAACGCTTTACATCTCGGGCGGACGTAGAGACAAAATTTCCAAAGGTGATATTGCCGGTTTTTTCTTTAAAGAAGGAAAACTTAAAAAAGGTGAATTGGGTGACATTGAGCTAAAGCAGGAATCCGCCTTTGCTGCTGTTAAAGCTGATAAAGTGGAACAGGTTCTCAAACTCATCGACAATAAAAAGCTTAAAACGAAGAAAGTTAGGATTTCGGTGGTTTAACAAACCAAATATATTAAACTAAGCTTTAGTACGTATTAAGGTCATCCCTGTAGATGATAGGTAATTCGTTTACAAAATTTCTTTATACCAACCTCAATATTGCAAGCAGGTCATCCCGAACTTGTTTCGGGATCTTACGTAAAGACTTTTAGTCTGTTCTTGTTTACCATCCTCTTAAGGTATCATACCAATCCTCTAACTTTGGATTGTTTTGCTTTACCGGATTCCATTTCCACTGTTTATGCCAATTCTTTAGTTGCTTCTCCCTTGCTATGGCATCACCTATATTATCGTATTCTTCGGCATAGATAAGAATGGTTAGTTTATACTTTGAAGTAAATAAAGAGCCTTCTCCAAATTTATGTTTCCACACTCTTGAATGAATGTTATTGGTAACTCCGATGTAAATCGTAGACCTTCGATAGTTAGTAAGAAAGTACACATAGCCTTTGTTCATAGTAAGTAAGACTGTTTCAAGAGCAATTCCTTACAAAGATCCCGAAACAAGTTCGGGATGACCCTATATGTTTTACTGTTCAAAAACTGTCATCGAATTACCTGACATCTACAATTTCGAGCAAAGTGTGAAGGAGGATGTTGTGAAGTTTATAAGCTTAAAAACCTCACAACATCCCTCAGATTCAAAGGGAGAATGGTTATCAGCGAAACTCTGAAAGTTGAGCGGAATCAGTGATCAACCTACCACCACGAACTGTTGCTCCTAGAACTAATCCGGCGCTTACAAGCACCAAGTTTTTGACGATATACTGACCTTCCAGAGTTAAGCCAAAAGGAAAACTTGTCCACACAACATCAGGCAAAAGAAAAACGGGAAGTACAGTTCCGGGCATTTGTAGAAACAGAAGCAGTAAGGTTGTTCTCATAAACTTTCCCGCGATCAGTCCAATTCCGATCAGCACTTCCCATGTTGCCAGAACCGGTATAAACAAGTCGGGATCGACAAAATAAACAGTATTTCGAACCAGCTCTTCGGCAGGACTTAATCCCGGAAAGAATTTAAGTGCACCAAACCAGAAGAAGATAATTCCCAGCCCGATACGAAGCGAGCTCAACCCGTACTTAGCCATCCATTCAGTGATCAGGATATCGGCTTTATCGAAATATTTCTCAAACATGATAAGAATGGTTTATTTGACAGGAAAATAGATAGAGATTATGAAGAAGTGATGAAGTAAATAAGTCAGACTTTAAATAACTTCAATTAACCAGTATAAAAGAAAAAATATGCCTTACGAAATATTAGTAGGATTGAATGTAACTGATGATGAACTATATCAGAAATACAGGGACGAAATGACACCGATTCTAAAAACTTATGGAGGCGGCTTTAGATATGATTTTACAATAGAAAAAGTATTAAAAAACGATTCAGAATCTAAAATAAACAGGGTTTTTGCTATTTATTTTGAGAGTGAAGAAGCAAAGAATGAGTTTTTTCTGAACGAGAAATACCTTCAAATAAAAGAGAAATATTTTACGCCGTCAGTTTCAGCTACAACAACTATCGCCGGATATAACAGATAAGATCAAACCTTCATTTTAGGCAACGAGAGATCAAGCTTAATGGCGGCAACGCGTATTCCGATAACTACTCCGGTGGTAATGATATAATTCAGGTTGGTTGACATTCCAAAATAGATGCCGAGATAGAAAACCAACGCTCCCATCAAGCAAGCCGTGGCGTAGATCTCTTTTCTGAAAATAAGTGGAACTTCACGACATAGAATATCCCGGATAATTCCGCCAACCACTGCGGAAGTCATTCCCATGATTCCTGCCATAAACGGATTTAAACCAAACGCTAAAGCTTTTTCCATCCCACTGATTGTGAACAAGGCTATCCCGATAGTATCAAACAAAAAGAGAGGTTTGTTGATGTCATCTAACCTGTTTCTGATCAGATAAGTAAATGGAATTGCAGACAAGATCACAATGGGATAAGTCATATCGCCGATCCAGGTTATGGACTCGCTTCCAATCAGGATATCACGAACGGTTCCGCCGCCAATAGCCGTCGCAAAACCGATCACCGCCGCTCCAAAAATATCCAGATCTTTCTTAGCCGCCATCCTGATACCGCTTATAGCAAATACAAAAGTCCCGATAAGGTCAAGGATGGAGATAATGGTCATTTAGTTTTTCTTTTCAGTAGTACTATTCTCCCGATAAAAGGAGAATAGCTGCTATTTGAAATTTGAACATTGCTATTTTCGCGCAGCGACTCACGGTCTAAATTTAATATCCACTTTCTTAGTCGTTTCACCGGATTTCGAGCGCAGTTCCAGTTGTTGCTTCATGTTTTCTGTTGCTCCGACAAAAGCTCTTGCAGAGAAAGAAGAATCATCCGCTAAAACAATAGGTAAACCATTATCTCCAGATTCACGAACGGTTTGTTCGATGGGGATTTCACCTAAAACAGGAACGCCCATTTCTTTAGCTAAATGCTTGGCTCCGCCGTCTCCGAAGATATAATACTTCTTTTCCGGCATATCCGGAGGAGTGAAATACGCCATGTTCTCGACAACACCCAGAACAGGAACATTCACTTTCTTAAACATCGCCACTCCTTTTCGAACATCATCCAAAGCTACAACTTGCGGAGTAGATACAATCACAGCTCCGCTTAACGGCACGGTTTGTACAATAGTAAGTTGGATATCACCTGTTCCCGGAGGAAGATCCATGATCAGATAATCCAGTTCGCCCCATTCCACTTCGGTCATAAATTGTTTGATGGCACTGGTTGCCATTGGTCCACGCCAAACCATCGCTTGATCCACATCCACCAAAAATCCCATAGAAACCATTTTGATCCCGTGTCGCTCTATAGGAACTAATTTCTTTTGAGTAGTGATGTTCGGCTTTTCAAACACATTGAACATGGTTGGAATACTAGGACCATAAATATCGGTATCCATCAGTCCAACTTTGTACCCGTCTTTTGCTAAAGCAGAAGCGATGTTTACGGCTACTGTAGATTTTCCCACTCCGCCTTTTCCGGAAGCAACGGCAATGATATTTTTAACACCCGAAAGAACTTCTTCCTGTTTTTGCTGAGGTTGTTGGGGAGCTTGTTCCGGTTTGTCCTTTCTCTTGGAAACATTAATTCCCACCTGAATATCAACTACGGCTTCTCGGTCAATGAATTTGTGAATGGCTTCTTCGCACTGTCGCTGAATTTGCTGAGCCAGGGCATCATTTTTCTCAGGCATTTCCAAAGTAAAGGAAATGTATTTATCCTGAATGATGATATCGTGGATCATATCCAGAGAGATCAGATCCTGTTTTTCGGTTGGATGGAGAACGTGAGCAAGTGCGGTTTTGATCTGCTCTTTGTTGATGGACATATACTTTTTAAAGGATTTTTTTCTGTATTCTTATATCAGCAATAAAGATACAAAGAATTAGATTGAGTATTGGGAGGGAAAAGTGATTGAAATAGGTGTTAAAAATAAGTCATGTTGTAAGAGTAACATAATCTGGATAACCATATTAATATTTTTTGTATTGAGTGCAGGATGTAATCATAAAAAGTATGAAAGAAGAGTGGTTATTACTTCGCCAGATGAATCTCAATCGATAACTGTAATTACACGAAATAAAACTCGGTTTGTAATTAACGGACATCATAGAAATGTTCCAGATACAAATTTTGTAAAACTAGATATAAGCCAGATATCGGATTTAGGTGACGAGTTAGGGATTTGTTGGGAAATTGATAATTATCAGTGGAGGCTTGTAAATCATAAATCAATTGTAATTGAAAGCAAATTGGATACAACGACTTTTGACTTTAAAGAAGAGTTAGAGAAAACAGAAAACGGAATACCTACCATGAAAGAATACTTATATGATAATTGTGTAAGAATTGGCATTAATTATAATCTTGGAATAAGATTAGGAATAGAGAATGGGTATAGTATTACCCCAAAAAGTGGAGCAAATATTTCCAATTATTAACCTCGTTCCGTACCTCCGGTGCGGAATGCTACTTGGGAGCTCCGCTCCCAGTTCGCATGTGCGACCTTTCCAAGCAAAACCCTGATATTAATTCTAATTCGTTCTTAAATACCAAAAAAGTATATTTGTCGTACTTGTATTACATGTAAACAAATTCATTGAATTATGCCTATTACAGTTCGTTTAGGAGAGTCGGTTGAAAAGAGACTGGATGAGTTGGCAAAACTTACCGGTCGCACCAAAACTTATTACATCCGTCAGGCTTTGGAAGAAAAGCTGGACGAAATGGAAGATTTGTACATGGCTGAACAGCGTATTGAAGAGCCTCAGAAGCGTTGGAGTCTGGACGAGATAGAGCGCGGCGATGATCTGGAAAGTTGAATTTGATGATCGTGCCCGTAAAGAACTCAGAAAGGTAGATAAGCAAACTCAGGATTGGATTCTGAAATGGCTGCGTACTAATCTGGCGACAGAAGAAGATCCGCGAAGAACTGGAAAATCTCTGAAAGGTCATATGAAAGGTCTTTGGCGATACCGGGTTGGAGATTATCGAATTGTCAGTCAAATTCAGGATGAACAGATTTTGATTCTGATTATTCGGATCGGACATCGGCGGGATATTTATGATAAGAAGTGAATCAGTTAAGTATGCTTAAAATTATATATCGAGTTTCTAATCTTGTTTCAATAATGAAAGTATCAACAGTTAGCTTTTTTCTGTGTTTTTGTATCCTGTTAAGCACCAAGCCAATTTTGGGTCAGGAATCTGAAGAATATTCTATCATTTTAAAACCTATGAAAAATCAGGGATTAGATACTGATTGGGACGGAAAGAGAATTAGGTTAAGTGATAACGGACTTTCAATTGGAATTACGGTTAGCGCAAATGCATACGAAACGAATTATTATCCCAACGGAAGAGAAAGTAATAGTGATGCCACAGAGAATAAGTCGATTAATTTAGAGAAAGAGCTCATTTTGTACAACATAACCTCCAGAATATCACTGAATACAAGTTCAGAAAATATTTCTGTATTTATAGATGGTGTAGGGGTATCATTTTCAAGTGAAATTCATAACCCTGAAAAAACATCGATTCTATATTATTCTTTACCAAGTGATACCACAAAGATTTTTATGAGAGACAATCCTTACAGCGCGGACTTTCCATATCAAGTAACGTTATTTTACCCAAGGTTTCAACAAAAACTATCTAACGACACTTTGAATATCGATCTTCATTTACCCATTATTCAAACACCAGAGGGAAACCAAATTATGGAAAGTCGTGTGATTAAGTTAGAGGGTATAATTAAACGAAATTAAAAGAAGAAATTTCCAATTCTTAATTCTATCCCTTTCTTCAAAAATCATTAACTTAATGAGGATTAAGAACAAAACGACACAAACTAACTACACGAATGGCTAAAAAAACACCGTTTCATGCTATCCATCAAAAAGAAGGTGGGAAACTTGTAGAATTTGCCGGATTTGAAATGCCGGTTCAGTACAAAGGAATTAAGGTAGAACATGCAGCCGTTCGTAATAATGTGGGCGTTTTCGATGTATCTCACATGGGCGAGTTTTACATTCACGGACCGGAAGCCCTTGATCTGGTTCAGCATATTTCTGTAAACGATGCTTCAAATTTGGTTCCCGGAAAAGCGCAATATACGTGCATGTGCTATGAAGACGGTGGTATTGTAGACGACATGATCGTGTACAAACTGTTTGAAGAAGATCAGTACATACTTGTTGTGAACGGCGCGAACGTAGATAAAGACTTGGCTTGGGTAAACAGCCAAAACACCTTTGATGCCACAGTAGTTGATATGTCTGATGATACGTGTCTGCTTGCAGTTCAGGGACCGAAATCAGTAGACACGCTGCAAAAACTTACCGATCTAGATCTTTCAGAAATCGGATTCTACAGTTTTAAAATGGGAACATTAGCAGGATTTGAAAACATCGTCTTTTCAGCAACGGGATACACCGGCGAGAAAGGATTTGAGATCTATTTCGATAAAAACAATGTAGATCCGGAAGCAGTCTGGAACGCTATTTTTGAAGCCGGAGAAGAATTCGGGATCGAACCGTGTGGTTTGGGAGCTCGTGACACGCTGAGATTGGAAATGGGTTTTGCGCTATATGGCAACGACATCACCAAAGACACTCATCCGCTGGAAGCACGATTGGGTTGGATCACCAAGTTTGATAAAGGTGACTTTGTAGGAAAAGAAGCTCTTCTCAAGAAAAAAGAAGAAGGGAATTCCAGACAATTAGTCGGCTTTGTAATGAACGACGAACGCAACATTCCGCGTCATGGATACGAAATAGTGGACGAATCCGGAAATACCATTGGCGAAGTTGCCAGCGGAACAATGTCGATCACTTTGGGTAAAGGAATAGGGATGGGTTATGTGAAAAAAGAATTTGCTGCTGAAGGCAACACTATCCATATTGCGATCCGTAAAAAAACAGCGGAAGCTACGGTAACACGCCCTCCATTTATAAAAAAGTGAGAGAACATATTTTAAAGAACTACGATGGCTAGACTAGATTACATGGACGTATATTTTTCAGTACAATCCTTTCAGGAAGAGGATCTGCGTGGAAAGTCTGCGGTTATTATTGATGTGTTGAGAGCTGCTTCGTCGATGGTAACGGCGCTGAGTAACGGTGCAAAAAAAATCATTCCGGTTGGAGCGATGGAAGACGCAGTCCGTATTGCCCAAACTATGGACAACAAAGATTATCTGCTTTGCGGAGAGCAAAATGGTCATAAGATCGAAGGGTTTCATTTAGGAAACTCACCGTTGGAGTATACAGAAGATGTAGTAGCGGATAAGACGCTTATCATAAACACTACGAACGGAACCAAAGCGATCAAAAAAGCGGCGCTTGCGAACCGTATGTATGTGGGCTGTTTTCTAAATCAGAAAAGTATTTTGAAAGCATTAGAAGATCATGACGATGACGTGGTTTTGATCTGTTCAGGTTGGCAAGGAAAAATGTCCTTAGAAGACACGTTGTTCGCAGGGTCGATTATTTATAAAATGTGCAAAGGTAGACTTCCAAAAAATACTAAAGACGGAGTAAAGGTCGCTTTCAGTTTATATCAGAGTTATAAAGATGAACTTGAACAAGCAATTGAAACCAGTGATCATGCAATTCGTCTTAAAGAACTTGTTCCTGACGGCGATATTCCTTTTGTTTGTGAAACAGATAAATTTGACGTCCTTCCCGGAATGAAGGATGGAATTTTAATCAATTTGAATGGCTAAAAAGAAGTTAAATACAGCCGGAAATTCTAAGGCAGGTATTGACGATAACCGAAAAGTAGAGATCATCGGAGTGATAATTATTGCTCTGGCGATTTTGCTTGGGTTAAGTATTGTCTCCTACACACCGGAGGATTACCAATATGCGACCAAGTTGTCGTTTATGGATCTTTTCAATAAAGATGCATCCTCCAGGTTAGTGCAAAACTGGCTTGGACCTGTGGGAGCTTATCTTTCTCATTTCGTGGTTCACCAACTTTTTGGTTACACCAGTATTATTTTAGCAGTTCTGATCTTTTTTCAAGGTTGGCACATTTTCAGAAGGCGGAATTATAAAGATCTGAGCTGGATCACCATTTTGGGTGTTTGGAGTATGATCCTTTTCTCTACTGTTTTGGGATGGATGAACTTCAATCTGGATTTTCCTGCCGATTCAGTTTGGAGCGGAGCGGCCGGAGTAGCGATCTCAAAAGTGCTTCAGAACTTTACAAGTAGTATCGGATCGGGAATAATCTTGTCACTCTTGGCGATCGTAACTTTACTACTGCTTTGGGACAGAGATCTTCAAAAGTCCATCGATAACCTGAAGTTATGGATCGAAAATGTTCAGCATAAATTGGAAGATGCCCGCATAGCTCGTGCTGAAAAGAAAGAAATTAAAGCGCAGGAAAGAGAAGAGCGCTTAGCTGAAAGAAGAGCAGAGCGTGAAGCGGCAAAAGAAGAAAAAGCAATCAAGAAAGAAGAGAAAAAAAGTGCTAAATCTAAGCCGGAAAAAGAAATTAAAGAACCCGAAGCACCTGCCCCAACGATCGATGACATTGTAGCGAAATCTCACGAAGAAGATCTGGAACGCATCGAAAAAGAAAAAAGAGCTTCCGATGATATCGATAACAGACAAAAGGCAGCTTTAGACAAAAATTCCAATCTGGAAGAGAAAGAAGTTCTGGACGAAGACAGCGAAGAACTAGAAGTTTCGGTCTTTAAAGGTGAAGGCGATGAAGAGGCTGGGGAAAGAGATCTGGACAAGATAAATCGGGATAAAGCGAAGGAAGTTCCGGTTATACGATACAAATTCCCAACTATTGACTTGTTAGACACTCCGTCTGACGACAGGACAGAAGTTGATCTGGAGGAAATTCGGGAAAACAAACGGATCATCCTGGATAAGCTGAAAAGACACCGAATTGAGATCGTTGGAATTAACGCTATTGTGGGCCCAACGGTAACTTTGTATGAACTTGAGCCCGCACCGGATGTGAAGATCAGTAAGATCGAAAGCTATTCCAATGACTTAAAAATGGCGATGGCTTCAAAAGGTTTGCGCATGCTTTCTCCGATTCCCGGAAAATCTGCAGTTGGGATTGAAGTTCCGAACAGTACGCGCGAAATGGTGTATATCAAACAAGTCATCAACACCAAGAAATTTGTTGAAACGGATATGACCTTGCCGGTGGCATTCGGTAAAACGATCGAAAATGAAGTGTTCATGATCGATCTTACAAAAATGCCTCACTTGTTGATGGCGGGAGCAACCGGTTCCGGAAAATCGGTTGGTGTAAACACTATTATTACCTGTCTGCTGTATAAGTGTGATCCGGAAAATCTGAAATTTGTAATGATCGATCCTAAGAAGATCGAATTGGCATTGTATCGCAATATTCAGAATCACTTTTTGGCAATGTTGCCTAATGCAGATGAACCGATTGTAACAGATACCTCAAAGGCGCTGGAAACTTTAAACAGCGTATGTAAGGAAATGGACGATCGATATGACTTACTGAAAATGGCACTGGTTCGGGATATCAAAGCGTACAACAAGAAATTTAAAGAAGGTGAACTGGATGAAGAATTAGGTCACCGCCATTTGCCTTATATCGTAGTTATCATCGACGAACTTGCCGACTTAATGATGACAGCCGGAAAACAAATTGAAGAGCCTATTGCCCGACTTGCTCAGCTTGCACGAGCAATTGGGATCCATTTGGTAGTTGCAACTCAGCGGCCATCAGTGAATGTAATTACGGGTACAATCAAGGCTAACTTCCCGGCACGAATTGCTTATCAGGTAGCTTCAAAAGTTGATTCCAGAACTATCCTGGATGTGGGAGGAGCTGATCAATTGGTAGGAGCCGGTGATATGTTGTTTACAAACGGCGCCGGGATGACCCGACTTCAAAATGCATTTGTTTCTACTGAGGAAGTGGAACGAATAAATTCATTTATTGGTCAGCAAGCAGGATATAAGGAACCATTTCATCTGCCGATAATACAAGAGGACAATGTAGGAATACCTGACCCGTTAGATGATATAGATGAAATGTTTCAAGCGGCTGCAAAAGTAGTTGTATTGCATCAGCAGGGATCAGTTTCATTGCTACAAAGAAAATTAAAGATCGGCTATAACAGAGCCGGCAGAATCATAGATCAATTATTTAATGCAGGAATCGTTGGACCATATCAAGGAAGTACCGCACGCGATGTTCTCGTTCAGGAAGAAGAAGAATTACAAGAGATCTTTGATGGCCTTGAAAACCTCTAGCCTAATTACTTTTCTGATGATCGTTTTTGCGATCTCGGTACAGGCACAAACCAAAGTTTTCCCAAAGCTAAAAGCCAATTTTGAAAATGAAAAAGCCTTTGTAGCTGATTTCGAACACGTTTATTATGACTCTTACACAAAAGAATCTCTGTCCAGTGAAGGAAAGATCTGGGTGTCATCAGATAAATACCGGCTAGATAGTGAAAATCAGTTGTTGATCGTGGATGGGGAAACATCCAGAGTGTATGATGAACTGCGGAACAGAGTAATTATCAGTGATTATTCTGAAGAAGATGACGACTTTGCTCCATCAAGGATGTTGAACGGAGTAGATTCCACTTATACTATTACCGAAGAAAAAATGACTAACGGCAGAACAAAGATCATCATGAAAACAGAAGATGATTTCGCATTATATCTAACGGTAGAAATAATTGTGGATGCTAAAGCCACTCCAATTAGCATTACAGCGTATGACTTTTCTGACAACGAGATCATAACTACTTTTAAAAACGGGTCTTTTTTGCTTAAAAATGAAGAATTATTCGTGCTCCGTTATCCTCAGGATGCAGAAATAGTTGACACTAGGTACTGATCTTGAAAACAGCATTAAAAGTAATTGCAGGAATTCTGATCGCCGGTTTTTTTCTTTGGCTTGCCTTCAAAGAAGTAGAGTTTGAACAAATTATAGAAGCATCTAAATCCATGAGCTATGGCTGGATCATTCCTTTTGTTCTGGCTACGCTATCGGCACATTTTATTCGGGCGGAAAGATGGAGATTATTATTTAACGATAAAGCTAAAACTCCACACAGAGTCACTCTTTTTACAGGTGTGATGGTAGGTTATCTTTCAAACATTCCATTCGCAAGATTGGGAGAAGTTACACGACCTGTGTATGTAGCTCGTCAGGTTGATGAAAGTAATAGCAAGCTGATCGGAACCATTGTTCTTGAGCGTATTATAGATATGATCAGTTTACTTTTGTTGATGGCTTTTGTGGTCATATTTATGATCTCAGATCCTGAAATCTTAAGTAATTTATTCGGTTTAGATATCACCGACTCGGAAGTTCTGCTATCATTTGCTTTGTCAATTGGTAAATACTTAGGAATTGGTATCCTTGGTTTTGGCGCGGTCTATTTAATTCTGAGATCTTTAAGCAAAAAAGTTGAATTGATATCTAAAGGCTTCGAAAAGTTTAAAGAAATATCAAAGACATTCATTGATGGCGTGCTTGCTGTAAAGGAGCTTAAAAACTGGCCACTTTTTGTGTTATACACAGCGCTGATCTGGGTTTGCTATATAGGCATGACATACATTCCATTCTGGATGTTTGATATGCACACCATTTATGATCTTTCATATGCAGATGCTTTAGTGCTCACAATGGTATCGGCGGTAGGAATTATAATACCGACTCCGGGTGGGGTTGGTACGTATCACTTGTTTATTACAAAGAGCTTGTTTTTACTTTATGCGGTTCCTGAAGCAATTGGTTTGGCATACGGAACCATAACCCATGCATCAACACTTGCTGTAATCATTATTAGTACGCCTCTGTTACTTGCTTTGGATAAGTATATTGCGTTGAAACATTCAGCCAAAACTAAGGGAACAAGCCCGGAATAAAGCAGTACATCTTTTGACTTAAGCAGGTTAACCTTGCTTTAAAAATTTAGTACATTCTTAAAACTTCTTTTTTGACGATGAAACGATCAATTGTAGCCACTTTCTTATTTTTTCTGATTTCAGGGGTGGATGCTTTCGCACAAACCGGGAGCACTCAAAATTCATTGCTGCCTGAAATAGATCCTCAGGATATAGAAATCCGTAGTGAATTCAGGGCAAGATTTCCGGGAATCCGACGTCAGCCTATTTTAGGATTTAATCCTAAACCCAGAGTTTTTCGAATCGACCCAAACAGAGTTCCATTTATGGAATCAGACAGAGAAGCCGTTGCTAGTATTGCTCTAACTCAGCTGGACAGACCAGAACCGCCTTTTAAATCAATTTTGCAAGAACCACCCAGAACGAATGCTTTTGTAAAAGCAGGATTCGGTAGTTTTACTACTCCTGAACTTGAAGCTTATGTTTTAAGAAGATTAAATAATGAAAGCATTGCTTCTATTAATATTGATTATTCAAGCTCAAATGGTCATTTAGAGAATCAGGACTCAGGATTTAGATTTTTTGACCTGAACGGTGTTTATGGAACGAAGCTGAAAGGTGGAGCAAAGTTGTCCGCGAAAGTAGGTGCTTTCAGTGATTTCAATCATCTTTTTGAATTGTCAAATAATGTACCTTCAGATAATTCAGGCACACCTGAAAAAGATTACAAAGGCTTAAATGCAGGTATTATCCTCGAAAACAATAGCAATGACCTGGAAGGATGGGAATTGTACTTCAATACATCTGCAGTAAATATAGATCTAATGGCGCCAAATACGGCTTTAAGGGGAAGCCAATCTGAGCAAATTATTCAGACAGGGTTTAAAAAGGAATGGGCAGGATCAAAATTATATGATGTTTTAACAGCTAAAATTGACGTAGAAGGCGGGAATTATTCAACCGAAGGTGCCGGTGATACTCAATGGTTGAACACTTCAGTAACTTTTGGGTATAGTAGTTTGTTCAATTACGCCACAGAAATAGAGTTAGAAGGCGGAATTGCATATTTATCAGACGGATTTAGAAGCAAGCCTTTACTTGTACTAAATTCTAAACTCAACCATACAATTAAAGAAGGATTAAACCTGACAGGTAAGATCTATGCGCAACCTGAAATGAAATCTGTCTGGGAGCATCATCAAAATAATAGATTTTTGAATATAGGTTCTCAAACTCAATTTCAATATACCTTTGGTGTAGATGGAGGGATTGAATTCTATCCAATGGAGTCCACAAAGCTTTTTGGGACCATTTCTTATAAGGCGATTGACAATTATAGCTACTACTCAAGAGCTTCAAGAGCATTCGGTGCTAATACAGAACAGACATTTTATACCATCAATTATTCAGATGCTTCAAAATTCAAAATGGAGTTAGGAGTGACTCAGCAAATAATTTCTGATAAAGTTTGGTTTGATGGATTCGTATACGCTCAAAGGCCGGAACTAAAAAGTGGAAGCGACATTCCATTTGAAGAAAGACTTGGTGCAGAAGCAGTATTCTCCATAAAACCTGTAGATCAATTTACAGTAAGTTCTTGGATGCAATATATTGGAGAAAGAGAGGATGGCAGTTCGCCTAACACACAAACAGTTGATGGTTATATTTTGGTGAATGCAGGAGCTGATTATAAGTTCAATGAAAAATTTGGCGTTTACTTGAAAGTGTTGAATATTCTGGGACAAAACTATGAGGTTTGGCAAGGTTACGAAGAACGACCTTTTCAAATATTCGGAGGTATAAAAGTAACTTTATAAGCTATGACGAACGATTTTTTAAAAGCATTCGGTTTAACGATCCGTGATCAAATTATCATGAAAAACTCTGTTGAGATAAAAGGGTTAGGTACTTTTAAGGCAGAACATACAAGCCAGCAACAAGAAAGAAAAGGAGATGGAAAACTTGTAATGCTTCCTCCTAAAGACAGTATTGAATTCAAAGCCGATATGGAGGAGTAGAAATGCTGATAGACAACGAAAAATTTATAGCACTCCTTTCGGATAATTCCGGGATAGAAAAAGAAAAAGTAGAGAAGTATCTCGAAGAACTTATTAGCGAGATGAAAACGTCTTTTGATGAAGGAGAAGGCTATGAAGTTGAAGGTTTTGGTATTTTCAGCAAGCTCGGCTCCAACATTCTTTTTATTCCTTCTGAGGAACTTGAAACAGAGATTAATTACAAGTATGTAGGAATGGAGCCGATAGAGCTTCCTGGAGGACAAGAACAGCAAGAAACTGAAGAGGAGGTAGAAAATCCTATACAGGGAATTCTTGACGGAGGAGGAACTGAAGAGCGGGAAGAATACGAAGATCCGTTTGCCGAGCTGTTTAATGAAGCAGAAGAACACGAAAAATCAAAACAAGAAGAAGAGTCTTTAGATCTGACTGAAGATGAGATAGAAGCTGTAGTTGAAGAAGAGATTGAGAGCGAAGATGCTGAAGAAATTGTGGCAGAAAGTCCCGTTGAAGAAGATATTGACGACCTTGAAGAGTCATTAAAAGATATTTTCGGGGAAGAGGAATCGAATGAAGAATCAGACGAAGAAATAGAGGCTGCTGAAGAAGAGGAGTCTATTCCCGGGCCTAAGGAATGGGGAATTGATGCACATAAAGAAGAAGAACAAGAAGATGTGTTTTCCGGATTGCTTGGTGATGAAGCAGAAGAAACAGAGTTAATAGATGAAGATGATATTTTTGCTACAGAAGATGAATTAGTGGATGAAGAGGATGTTTTTGAAACCGAAGAAAAGTCTACTGAAGAGGAAATAATAGAAGAAGAAGGAGAGGAAGAAATTGATTTTTCTGCTCTGGAAGATGACGGCGCTGAGGATGATTTTGAAGATCCTTTCGAATCTTTGGAAGAAGAGGATGACAATGATTTTGTGCCAGTGGTAACAAATGTGTCTTCCGGTAAAACTTCTAAAAAAGAAGAAAGCACAGTAGCAGAAGATCCCAAGGAAAGTAAAAGAACAGAAAAAAAGAGCAAAACGCCTAAAAACCCCAGAGAGAGAAAGAAGGGCGCTCCGGTATTCTTATATATGGTTCTTGGACTGGTCGTTTTGGGTGGAGCCGGATATTTGCTGGCATATTTTGGAGTGGTGAATATTGAAGGCATAACACCGAGTTCAACCCCAACTCAAATCGTGCAAAATACGCCACCGGTAGTGGAACCAGAAAGTATGCCTGCTCAAACTACTGAAGCGGAAGAAGAGCAACCGAATAACACTATTCCTGAAGTTGAAGAAACCACTTCGAATCAGATTGATGCCGGAACTGAAAACACGCCGCAAAATCTCTCTGAGAACACAGGTGGTGATTTTGCACAGGCTCAGGATAACGATATAGCTCCTTTGGTAGCCGATGAAAAGGCTCCCGGAGAGGTTGGAATAATTACTCCACTAAATGGAGAAGAAAATGCTGAACCATACGGACTAAATGGAACAGCAACTACAGCTGGGAACAATGGATACACAATAGTGCTATATACATTGAGCCGTAAATCCGGAGCGGATGCACAGTTTGAAAAACTTTCAGGTGATGGCTTCAGAGTTATCATCAAAGAAAAACCGTCAACTGAATTCGGAATGTTGTACAGAGTGAGTATTGGGCAATTTAGAACACTGGCAGATGCAGCTATTGCCGCCGAAAAAGTAGACGCTCAGATACTAGGAAATTATATCATCACAAAAATTTAAAAATACCCCTTTACATGAACACCCTTCTTTTATTTATGCAAGATTCTACGGCTGTTGCTGATTCTTTGGCAATTGCTCTTGAAGGTGAAACCATCACATTATTTGATCTTTTAATTGAAGGCGGGATTTTAATGATCCCAATCTTCATCCTTTTTATGCTATCCATGTATGTGATTGTTGAGCGCTGGAGTGCATTGAACAGATCTCATACAGATACAGACAGGTTTTTAAGTTCTGTAGAGGGATTATTAAAATCGGGTAAGCAGACAGATGCAATGGCTTACTGCGACGATTACGACAAACCGCTCGCGAGAATTATTAAAGCCGGAATAAAGAGATTAGGTAGACCAATTAGAGATATCGAAGATGCTATTGACAACGCAGGAAAAAAAGAGATCTTCTTTTTAGAAAAGAGAATGAATTGGTTAGCAACCATAGCTGGTGTAGCACCCTTATTAGGATTTACAGGCACAGTAACCGGGATGATCGAAGCATTTATGGATATTCAGTCTCTTCAGGGAAATGTTAATCCAAGTGAACTGGCAGGCGGTATCTGGGAGGCGCTGATTACAACGGCAGCGGGGCTGATTGTAGGCTTGATAGCATTTGGTTTCTATAACTTTTTATTAGGCAAAATAAACCGATCCATTTTTGAATTGGAAAACGCATCTGCCGACTTTATGGATCTTCTTCAATCACCGGCACCTAAAAAGCAGGCATAACTATGGCACGCGACTTTAGACGAGGAGATAAAAGATTAACTCCGTTATCATTATTCTCTCAATCTTCATTGACGGATATTGTGCTGCTTTTGCTGATCTTTTTTCTGTTGACTTCATCCTTTGTTACAAACTTTGGGATTAAAGTGAACATCCCAAAAGCAGAATCGGGATCTACAACCCAAAACGAGTTTATTTCTGTTGCAATTACTAAAGATGGAGAGTTTTATGTGGATGGAGATTTAACAGCTCGAGGTTCTTTAGCATTACAAATAAGATCAGCGCGCAATAATAAGCAGAGTCAAACGATAATACTACGCGCCGATAAAGATGCGAAAGTAGATGATGCAGTAAGAGTTATGAATATTGGTAAGGCCTTGAATTTAAAATTGGTCATGGCTACGGAACAAAGTTCACTCTAATAAAACCAATAATGAACAATAGTAAGTTTACTAAAGATGACAGTTTTGCGCTAACGGTTACGTTAAGCGTAAGCATTGTATTGGTTTTATTTTCTCTTTGGTACACATTGGACATGAACCAAAACTTTCGTCCTTCTTTTATTGAAGTTGAGTTCGGAGAGTTTAGAACCGGAACGTTGGCAGAATTCTCTGAAGTAAAAGAAGAAAAAGTTGCTACCAGACCTAACCCATCAGAAGTAAAGACAGAAGAGCCTGTAGAAGAAACCCCGATTCCTGAAGAGCAGCCACAGAATCCGGCAGAAGAAATTACAAAGCCGGTTGATTTGCCCGATGAAGTAGAAGAAATTAAAGAGGAAGTAGTTGAAACACCCAAAACTGAAGTGGTGGACCCAACAAAAGAAATTACAGAAGAAGTAAAAGAAGAAATTGAAATTCCACCTCAGGCTAAAGAAGATCTTGAAGTAAATGAGGGAGCTAAAGAAAGTGGAGATATTAAAGGAAATACCGGAGAAACTAATGCTGATGCCGGCACGGGAGCAGATGATGAAAAGTCTGCCCCTTACGAGCTGAAATGGGATGGAGAACTTGAACGAGAGCCAATGACTCAGCCTTTGCCAAGAAATACAGCAAATACTGAAGCTGTAATATCAGTAAGATTTGAAGTAAAGCCTGATGGTTCTGTTGGAAGAATATTTCCCATCAAAAAAATGAACCCAGAGTTAGAAAGGGAAGTGCAAAGTACCCTAAGAAGTTGGAGGTTTTCACCATTACCAAGTGGTGCGCCAAAGGAAGCACAATGGGGAACAATAACATTCCGATTTGTATTCGGATAAAAAAATTAATCTGAATATGTTTAAACAGCTAGCAGTATTAGGACTCACTTTACTTTTAGTTAGCACAGCGTGTATTAAAGAGGATTCAAATGAGTTTTCTGAAATAAACACCTGGATCAAAGATGAAATGCAAACTAATTATTTATGGAATGAGAGAGTGCCTGAAAGCGTAAGTGGTACAATTCCACCGGGAGCATTTTTTGGTAGTATGTTAGATCCGGAAGACAATACTTCTTTCATTTTGAGCAACTCCAATATTATACCCGGAGAAACAAGCGGGCTTACCTTTACAAGTGGAATTTCTCCTGCATTCGGTCAATTCAGTAATACAGGAGGCGTTTTTATTATAGTAGAATTCGTATATCCCGGCTCTCCGGCTGATTCCGCAGGCTTTAAAAGAGGAGATATTATTCTGGGAATAGATGGCTCCGGATTAACAACAGCTAATTTTCTACAGCTATTTTATTCAGAAAGAAATTCCGTTCGGTATTCGTTGGGAAGCTATGATCCCGAAGCACAGACTATATTCTTTGCAGATAGCAATGTAACTGTAGAACAAGGAGAGTTGGATTTAAATCCAGTAGTTTATTCTGATATTATAGAACAGAATAATGATAAAGTAGGCTATATTTTATATGCCAGTTTTAACTCAGGAGAATCCGCTAAATACAATGATAGTTTAGATGTAGTCCTTCAGGAAATGAAATCACAAGGTATATCAGAATTAATAATCGACCTTAGGTACAATGAAGGTGGTGATTTTGATGCGGCCCGCAATTTTGCAAACGCTGTAGTTCCGGCAAGTTCTGCTCAGGATGAAGATGTTTTTATAAGGTTGAAGTATAACGATATTTTGGAACAGCAGATCCTACAGGAAGATGGGGAAGATTCTGAAAGATTATTTATAAAGTTTGAAGAAGATCCGGAAAACTTAAACTTGGAAAGAGTGTATTTCCTAACTACAAGTAGTACTTCTTCAACAAGCGAGTTAATGATAAGTGGACTGAGCCCTCATTTGGAAGTAGTAAAAGTTGGGACAAGAACGGCAGGAGAATATTTTGGTACAAAAATAATTTTCGGAAGTGAGGCTACGCCTCCTAATAGCTATATAATGGTTCCTGTAGTGCTTCAGTATCAAAACTCAAATGGAACAACAGTTAGCGGTGGAATTGAACCGAATTTAACTGCTGTAGAAAATTTGTTGCAACCATTCCCAATCGGAGATACTCAGGATCCTATACTTGCCAGAGCATTGAACTCAATTTCAAATGGCGGTCAATCTTCGAGTGCCAAATTTATTTCAAAGCCCTATATCGATCTTGTGGATGAAAGATCACGAAAGCTGGGAAGAATTATGTTTCGCTCAGAAAAAAATTAAAGCCCTTACTTCACAACTTTTTACTCATTGCTTGCATATGTAGCAATACATTTAGTTATTCAATTCTGTAATAACTAACTAAACTAACGTCGGTGCTACTATGAAGGCAAGAAAGCAATTCTTTTCTGCAATCTTTTGTATGATTGTATCAATTTTTGTGGCTGAGATCTCTTCAGCTCAGATATTCGGACACGGAGAGGAAACAGACTCTCCAACATTTAAAAAAGAACTTTTTAAGGATTTAAATTATAGAAACATCGGTCCTTTCAGAGGAGGTCGATCTGTTGCAGTTTCCGGACACGCATCTCAACCCTACACTTTTTATACCGGATTTACGGGTGGCGGTGTTTTTAAAACGACTGATGGAGGAAGTAGCTGGATCAACATAACCGATGCTTATTTTAAGACAGGCTCTGTGGGAGCTATAACTGTCGCACCATCTGACCCGAACGTGATCTATGTAGGAATGGGTGAAACGGATATACGAGGAAATATGAGTGCCGGAGATGGGATGTATAAGTCTACTGATGCTGGAAAAACCTGGAAGCATATAGGCTTAGGAGAAAGTCAATTTATTGGTGATATAGAAGTGCATCCATCAAATGATGATATTGTTTGGGTAGCTGCTATGGGGCAGATCTTCGGAGAAGAAGGAAATGAAGAGCGTGGCGTTTATAAATCCACTGATGGAGGAACTACATGGAAAAAGGTTTTATTCAGAAATAATAAAACCGGAGCTGTAGACATCGCCGTTGATCCAAACAATCCCAGAATACTATTCGCGGCACTTTGGGAAGCTTACAGAAATCCTTGGGAAATGAGTAGTGGTGGTGAAGGAAGTGGATTGTTCCGAAGTAAAGATGGCGGAGAAACCTGGGAAGAAATTTCAAAATTCCCCGGAATGCCAAAAGGATTACTTGGGAAGATCGGTGTTGCTGTTTCGCCAGCAAACTCAAACAGAGTTTGGGCTATTATTGAGAATCAAAATGGCGGAGGTTTGTTCCGTTCAGAAAATGGTGGAGATACCTGGAGAAGAATTAGTGCAGACAGAAATCTTCGTCAAAGAGCCTGGTATTATTCTAAAGTTATTGCTGATCCGAAAAATGAAAATGGCGTATATGTTCTTAACGTAGGTTTCTGGAAGTCTACTGATGGAGGAAGTAAGTTCAGCAGGATCGGAACGCCACATGGCGATCATCATGATCTGTGGATCGATCCAAATGATTCACAACGAATGATCATTGCTGACGATGGAGGAGGTCAGGTAACCTACAATGGTGGCGAAGGTTGGTCTTCGTATTACACGTCAGCTACAGCTCAAATTTATCAGGTTACTACGGATAATCAATTTCCGTATATGGTGTACGGAGCTCAGCAGGATAACAGCACGTTTGCCATCAAGAACAGAACAAACGGTTTTGGAATTAATGAAAGCGATTGGTGGCCTGTAGCCGGTGGTGAAAGTGGATATATTGCTCCTGATCCGGAAGACCCGAATGTTACTTTCGGTGGAAGTTATGGCGGATATCTTAACAAATATGATAAAGAACTTGGTTTAAGTGATCGCGTTGATGTTTGGCCTGACAACCCAATGGGCGCGGGAGCTGAAAACCTGAAGTATAGATTTCAATGGACTTTCCCAATTGTTATCTCTCCTCATAATCCTGACATTCTCTACACGACTTCGCAACATGTACATCGTTCAACAGATGAAGGAATGAGCTGGGAAGTTATAAGTGATGACCTGACAAGAAATGATAAAGAAAAGCAGAAAGAATCGGGCGGACCGATCACGAAGGATGATACCTCGGTAGAGTATTACAATACGATCTTTACGTTTGTTGAGTCTCCAATTCAGGAAGGTATTTTCTGGGCAGGTTCTGATGATGGATTAATTCACATCAGCAGGGATAACGGAGAAACCTGGGAAAATGTAACTCCAAAGGGTTTAGAGGAGACTATGATCAGTATCATTGACGCTTCTCATCACGATGCAGGAACAGCTTATTTTGCCGCAACAAGATACAAGTTCAATGACTTTGCTCCGATGATCTACAAAACCACAAATTATGGTAAAAGCTGGACGAAGATCACAAAAGGGATTCCTGCAATGGATTTCACTCGCGTAGTTAGAGAAGATCCCAACAAAAAAGGTTTATTGTACGCAGGAACAGAAACCGGTGTATATGTTTCTTTCGATGCGGGCGAAAACTGGCAGGATCTACAGTTGAATCTTCCGGCTGTTCCGGTTACAGATATGGCTGTTCATAAACGAGACAAAGATCTTGTAGTGGCAACTCAAGGACGTTCGTTCTGGATATTGGATGATCTTCCTGTACTGCATCAAATGAGTGATCAGATCGCAAAAGCAGAAAACCACCTTTTCCAACCGGAAAAAACATACTTATTCGGAGGTCCCAGCTTCAGTAGACCAGGTTCTGCAGTAGGGCAGAATCCTGAACGAGGAGCTGTTTTCTTTTACACACTGAAGGATGAAGTTGAAGAAGAGATCAAGATGGAAATTATCGATCCTTCAGGTAATACCATACGAACCTATTCAAGCATCAAAGATGATAATGATCGACCGGTAAGAGAGTCATCGACTTTTTATGAAGAAGAAGATCGAACCAGACCAAGTGTGGTAGCAAATCAGCCCGGACTTAATAAGTTTGTTTGGGGATTGGATTATCCTGAAGTAACCAGAATTGATGGAACTCAAATTCTTTGGGCAGGAAATACTTCAGGGCCGTCCGCAATTCCGGGAACATACACAGTTAAAATGCATATCGGTGATGAAGTTGTTGGGGAACGCAATTTTGAAGTGGTTAAAGATCCAAGATTGGAAAATGTTACTCAGGAAGATTTCGTAGCACAATTCGAGCTGGTTAAAACCATCAAAGCAAAACTGGATACAACGCATAAAACCATCAATAGAATTCGTGAAGTTCGTAAAGAGATCAACGAAATGATGGCTGAAGCAAAAGACAACAAAGAGCTGCAGGAAAAAGCGAAAACGATGCTGGAGGCAATGTCAGAAGTTGAAAATGAGCTGATGCAAACCAAAGCCGAAGCAACTCAGGATGTATTGAACTTCGAGATCAAACTAAATAATAAACTGGCTTCTCTAGCAAGTACCGTAGCAACCGGGTATGGAAGACCAACCAAACAGCAATACGCTGTGTATGAAGAACTTGCAGGAAAGGTAGATGCTCAATTCAAACGTTTGCAAGCAGTTTGGGACGGTGAATACGAGAACATCATTCAGGAATTTGAAAGCAAAGGCGGGAAAATTCAGAACTGATCTGAGTTCAACAAAATTCTAAATTATTATACAAAAGGCGCTTTTCGGGCGCCTTTTTTTATTTAATCAAGAAGCGGGAGCTGTAGTAGAGAACTCCTAAAATTAGGATTATCGCCATGACCAACCCTCCTCTTGTTCTCCTCCCAAGAGGAGAAACTCGTTGGTTTGATTCAGTATCTGAGCAACGAGATTCTCATCCACCAGAGGGGATTTAGGGGTGTGTTTAATTCGTTTGTCATCTTAAAGAGAGCCCATCTGATGGGATTTCAAAGCGACTGTGTATTAATTAAAATTCTCTTTCTTGTACTCAGAATCATAATCAGATTTTTTGCTGATCAGCTTATTAAGGTAGCCGAAAAGATAATTTACGATAACAAGAATGAACGTCGTCCCAACGCCTAACCAATATTGTTTAAGAGCTATACTTATTCCAATCCCGGCAGCCATTAAAATGGTTGCTGCAGTAGTGAGATATCGTACAACCTGACTCGAAGAGCTTTTTAGTATGGTTCCGGCGCCAATAAAACTGACACCTACTACAACGGCATGAACCATACGAATTGGATCAACGCCAAGACCTTCTGGTTGGATAAGCTGATTGAAATCTATGATCACTATTCTCCCCAAAGAAACCAATAACGCTGCTGAACCCGAGATGATCATATTGGTTCGGAATCCGGCAGGCTTTTGTTTCCATTCTCGTTCCAACCCCAGAATTCCTCCAAGAATAAGAGCGAAAGTTACATCTATTAAAATTTGCGCTTGTTCATACATGAAAACCCGAAATAAGTAAAGAGTCTCTTATTCTAATGGGTTAGAGAAGGATTTGTTCCGTTACGCCATATTTAGTTTCATCTGACGGATAACCCGTCTGATGGAACATCTAAATTGAGCTCTTGTCACGCACCACTTTTATAATCAAGGAATTTCAAAATCTTCGGGAAGTTCTCCGGGCTCAACAAGTATCCATTCTTTATTGATAAATAACTCTAAGTCACTAGTTTTGAAAAACTCTTTTCCAAAAAACTTAAATCCGGGGTTATTAACTATTCTATAATCAGTTGCAGCGAGAACTCGTTCGATAAAATATTCTATATCTCTTTGAAAGCAGATTCGAACATTTTCTTTATTTATTTCTCCTGATATATACCAGTCAACCCAATCAGACCAGATCTTATCATTAGTTTCCGAAGAAAAAAACGAGACAAACCATTCGTTGACATCTTTTGGAATCGTTAGTTCAAAATAAGATTCACGAGCAAAAGGAATCTTTATTTCCCAAGAAGAATCCCCTTCCTCTAAATTAAGATCAGATATCGATTTTAGATTTTGTATCAATTCGTTCAAAGCAGAACAATATATTAATTTCTTTCCATACGATCAGACGATCTACAGCCGTCAGACCAACATACCAGATTTAATTCCATCTGACGGAAAAATCTAAAACGATAAAGTTCAGGATTGATCAGAATAATCGGTTAGAATTATTTCTTTATCCGAGCTGACTAATCCTATCCATTCTGTGTCGTCAGATAATGTCAATTGGATTCCTGTTTTATTTACTATTTCTACTATATGGGTAAACCATTTTGAATAAGACCAGTCTTTTGGTTCGGTAGAAATAAAGCCGTTTAAAGATGGGTTCCAGTAAACCCCTGCAGCTTCACGATAAACAAACTGGAAAGAACTTTGACCTTTATTTCTAATATCAAAATTAACTCACCAGATTCTAAAACCTCTATTATTTTAAGAATCTCTTTCTTAACTATTTTAACCGATTATTCTCACTCATCACTCATCACTCATCACTCATCACTTTTCACTCACCATTTTTAACTTCTTTCTTCTCACCTTTCACTTCCTCACTCTTAGGCATCGCATTCCTGAAATTAATATCTCGTTGCGGGAAAGGAATTTCTATATCATAATCTCTGAACTTTCTGACGATAGCTTGATTCAGTTCATTCAAGATCGAGTAATGTTCTTTCACATTTCCGACCCAAACGATCAGCTTCATATTCCAGGAAGAGTCCCCGAATGACCGCAAGTGTACATCATGTTTTGGGGTATGTAATATAGATTCACTTTCTTCAGCAACTTCGTTGAGGGCTTTCAATACTAGATCTAAATCTGATCCGTAAGCCACACCCACATCAATAACTAAACGATAAGTTGGATCTCCGTAGGAATAGTTGACTACATTTTTTGAAATGAACTCAGAATTCGGAACAATTACAGAAATGTTATTGATCGACCGAACGGTGGTGGAGCGGATATTAATTTCCTGAACATCTCCTTCAATATCATTTACCAATACACGATCTCCAATACTGATAGGGCGCTCAAAAAGGACGATCAAACCTGAAATGAAGTTAGAAGTTATATTTTGTAAACCAAAACCAATACCAACAGAAAGGAAACCAAAGATCACTGCAAGTCCGGTCAGGTCAACACCTACAAACTGAAAGGAAACCAACATCCCGATGATCATGACCACGTATTGGGTCATCCTTGAAAGTGTAAAACGGAGTCCCGGATCCTTAATAAACCGAGGTAATACTTTATTGTTTAAAATCCGTTTTACGAAACTGCCCAGATAAGTAAACCCAATTAGGAAGAAAATGAAGATACAAATGGAGAGAAGAGTAACCGGAGTATCTTTTAATTCAAATAAAGTAGTATTGAATAGAGTCCCTAAATAGTCAAAGATCTCACTGGGAGTGAGATCATTCATAGTAGGTAATGATTGGGTGGAGTCTGCTTGCATATTTTCTTAATTAGGTTGAGAGAAAATAAACAAATCTGTAAGAATCCCACTATACTTAATTCCCTGAAGACGGTGAAGTTTTGCGCTCTCCTTCCCGGTCTCGTTTGGACTTGATCATTCGTTGAACTAGTGAGTCCAATTTTTGAAGTTGTTCGGGGGTACAAAGCGCTCTGATGTTAGAAATATGTTCGTAGGTTCGAAGCTCCATATTAGAGACTAATGTTCCGATATCAGTAGTTAAAGAATCAATAGTTTCAATGGAAACGTCATCAAGTTGAGTAAGACGAAACATTTCCCTGCGTTTTTCATCGATTTTTTGTTGAAGAGCTTTCGTTTCAGTTCTGTGGCTGGAGTTTAAAGAATCATATGCTTGTTTCTGCTCTTTGGTAAAGCCAAGTTCTTTTTCAACATAAGCTCTTCTTCTGTCTCCGTCTTTTCGGTCACGATCTCGCTTTCCAAGTTCAGGACCAACAACTAATCCGATAAGAATCAGGTTCAGTAAAACCAAAACGGAAATGGATATAATGGTAAATCGTTTGTTTTCAAATAAACCCATGGCTTACTCCAAGGAAGTTAAAGTTGCATAATCCGGAAAATACTCCTCAGAATACTCTGAGATATCTTCAGTTGTCTGTTCGCTGTCAGAACTGGTAGAATAAAAAAGAATGGCAGAAACATTCAGGATCAAAATTAAAATAACAGCGGCATATTTTCGCACTTCTGAAAGAGTGAAGATGGTAGCTGATTTAGGAGCGTTCTGATTGTCAATTTCATCAAAACGAGCAAAAAGAGTTTCTTCAAAATCATCACTGGTTGAAAGAAAAGCAGGCTTTTCAGCATCTTTCATCAACTGGTCTATATGGGTTTGTATGTCTTTTTCTGATCTCATAATTCTTCCGATAAAGGATTAGGCGAAATGTGTTGTAAAAACTTGTGCTCTTTAAAAATAATTTTCATAATTGTCCTCCATGATCTTTCTGAGGTTCTGTTTACTTCGGTGAACCAAAGATTCTATAGAGGACAAACTCTTCTCCATGATGTCCGCAATCTCTTTGTAACTAAGCCCGTCTTGTTGGCTAAGAACGAAAGCCGTTCGTTGGGTTTCAGCAAGCTGGTTCAAAGAATCCTGAATAAATAACTGCTGCTGTTTTTGGTAGAGTTCTTCTTCCGGATCAGGCAGGTCGGATGCAGTTTGAGACATTTCCAGATCGGCAGCTTCTGATCGTACACGTTTCTCGAAATAAGCAGCGCGTTTCAAGCTTCGGCGTTTTTTCAGTTCATCTAATGATCTGGAAACAGCAATTCTGTACATCCAGGTAAAAAGAGAAGCTTCTTCTTTAAAATTGGAGATAGTTTTGTAAACCTCAGCAAATACTTCCTGAGTAAGGTCTTCAGCGTCGTCGACGTCTTTTAGATATCCATAACAAACATTCAGGATTGGGTCTTTGTATTCCCGCACTAATTGCTGAAACGCAGTTCGGTCTTTATCCCGTAATCGTTGTATGAATTTCTTTTCTTCCACTAAAGCCAATTTAATGTTTTAGACGAAGGAATTAAGAATTTCTTTCAGAAGATTTTTTCTGGAAAATAACAGTAGGGACGTAATGCTTTACGTCCCTACTGTTGATATTTAAATAGACAATTACTTTTTCAGCTTAACAGGTTTTGTTTGCCAGATCTCATCTGCATAATCCAGAATAGTTCGGTCGCTGGAGAATTTACCGATTTTAGCCACATTCAGAATAGCCTTTCTGTTCCATTCGGATTGATCTTTATATAGATCTTCAACTTCTTCCTGCTTTTTCACATAAGCTTCATAATCCGCCATAACCATGAAGTAGTCTCCTTTATGGAGTAATGCGTCAACAATTGGCTGGAAAAGCGTTGGGTCTTCTTCGCAGAAGAAACCGGTACGAATTTGGTCGATCACTTTTTTCAACTCAGCATTGGCATTGTAATAATCCCACGGGTTATAACCCTGTTGACGAAGTTCGTCCACTTCTTCCACCGTTAATCCAAAGATGAAAATATTATCGTCACCCACTTCCTCTTTGATCTCGACGTTTGCTCCGTCAAGAGTACCGATAGTAAGAGCGCCATTCAGTGCAAATTTCATGTTTCCGGTTCCTGAAGCTTCCATTCCGGCAGTAGAAATTTGCTCGGAAAGATCAGCGGCCGGGATCATCATTTCCGCTAAGGTAACCCTGTAGTTTTCAAGGAAAATGCACTTCAGTTTATCACTAACATCCGGATCGTTATTTACTTTCTCACCAATGCTGTTGATAAGCTTTATGTGAAGCTTTGCCATTGCATAACCAGGAGCAGCTTTTCCGCCAAAGATCACTGTTCTTGGAACAATATCCAGGTCGGGGTTCTCTTTTAAACGGTTATATAATGTTGCTACATGTAAAGCTGCCATCAGTTGACGCTTATACTCATGAATTCTCTTGATCTGAATATCAAACATAGACTTTGGATCAACCTCGATTCCTCGTTCTTCTTTGATATAATCAGCCAACAGCTTTTTGTTTTCCAGCTTTATCTTACCAAACTTTTTCTGGAAAGTCTTTTTCTTTGCTGATGGAGCCAGCTTTTTTAGATGATCCAGATCGGTGATCCATTTATCTCCGATTTCTTCAGTGATCAGGTCGGATAGATCAGGATTGCATTGCTTCAACCATCTTCGTGGAGTTATTCCATTGGTTTTGTTGGTGAATTTATCAGGATAGAGCTCATCAAAATCCTTGAACATGGTTTCCTTTACCAATCGGGAATGAAGCGCGGCTACACCGTTCACCTTTCTGGAGCCGACAATTCCCAAATGTGCCATATGTACTACAGGATCTTCCCCTTCGCCGATTATGCTCATTCTTTTCATACAAGCAGTATCGTTTCCATGTGTTGCTTTGATGTTATCCATAAAGCGACGATTTATCTCATGGATAATATTCAGGTGTCTTGGTAAAAGGTTTCTCATCAACGAAACCGGCCATTTTTCCAAAGCCTCAGGAAGTAAAGTATGATTCGTGTAAGCCATCGTGTTGGATGTAATATCCCAGGCTTTTTCCCATGGCATGTGTACATCATCCAGCAAGACTCTCATCAACTCAGGTATTGCAAGATTCGGATGGGTATCGTTACACTGAATAGCAACGCGTTCCGGAAATTTACTCCAGTCATCAGTTCCTTTTTTGAAACGCCGGATAATATCCTGCATAGAAGCAGATACAAGGAAGTATTCTTGCTTCAATCGGAGTTCCTGACCTACAAAAACTTTGTCGTTAGGATATAGAACACGAGTGATGTTCTGCTCAAGTTGATTGTCTTTTACGGCGTCAATGTACTGCCCTTGATTAAAGCTTTTTAGATCTAAAGTAGCATCAGATTCTGCCTTCCATAATCGCAGATTGTTTACAATTCCATTATCGTATCCCGGAATAGGAGTATCGTATGCAACGGCTTGGACTTTGCGGGTATTTTCCCAACTGTAATGATGTCCGCCATCTCCGTTTTGAGCGGCACCCTGATGACCATAAAATTCCACCGGATATTGAACTTTAGGACGGACAATATCCCAGGGATTTCCATAACGCAACCAAAGATCCGGTTTCTCGATCTGAAACCCGTTTTCCATAGTTTGATAGAAAATTCCGTAGTCATAACGTAAGCCGTAACCAATAGCTGGAATGCCTAATGTAGCCATGGAATCTAAAAAGCAAGCTGCAAGTCTTCCGAGGCCACCATTCCCAAGTCCGGCGTCCCATTCTGCATTTCGGATGTCATCATAATCAAGACCAACATCCTGTAAAGCATCAGCTATTTCTTGTTGAACATCCAGATTAACTACCATGTTATCAAGCAACCGACCGATCAGGTATTCCATGGATAAATAGTAAACTCGTTTTGCTCCGGAATTATGGTAATGTTGCTGCGTTGTTAACCAGCGCTCATTTAACCGATCCATTAAAGTGAGAACCACACTTCGGTAATTATCCCAGTTTGTGGTAGAGTACTCGTCCTTTGCCAAGGTATGACGAAGGTGCATTTTAATATCTTCGCGAAGGGAGTTTTTATCCATTCCCGATCTTAGATCCGGTGTTGAAGAAGTCTTCTTTTTAGCCATTATAGATGCTGATTGATAATCTTAAATGTGAAATAAATTAGTCGATCTGTTTCTTGTAGATACCCAGATCAGGTTTAAAAAGGGGGCGCGATAAATTCGCTGAAAATCCGAGACTATGAAACGATTCATACGCGTGAATTGCAACAAAATCCTGTTCAAAAATCCCAAAAACACTGGAACCGCTTCCACTCATTGAGGCGTAGCTTGCCCCGAATTCGTAGCATTGATCTTTAATGTTTCCAACAATATTCATTCTTGGGAAAACCGAAGCTTCAAGGTCATTAATGATCAAGTATTCCCATTCCTCCAGAGGCTCTTCTTTCAATACTTTTTTTAATGAAAACTCCGGTTCAGGATTTGGTTCTACAAAATTATACGCTTCGGGGGTGCTACTTGGTTCGCCTGGAAAAATTGTGACTATCCAACCGTTGGGCTGAATAGGTAAAGGTTCTATTTCGGTTCCGAGCCCCGTTGCAAACCCAGGCTTTCCCTGGATGAAGAAAGGAACATCAGCACCAAGCTTTTTCCCTAGTTCCATTAATTCCGGTTCTTGTAATCCTAGATTAGCGATCTTGTTGATCATTCTAAGTGTAGTAGCAGCATTACTGCTCCCCCCACCGAGTCCGGCACCGGCAGGAATATTCTTTTGAACTTTTATATTAAACTGATCTTTTAACCCGGCCTCTCTCTCAAGTAGAGCTACGGCTTTTACAATGAGATTTGAGTCATCAACAGGAATTTTTTCATCGCTCATAGTTAAGCTGTTTCTGCTCGATGGGGTTATCTCAAAACGATCTGTCCATTCGATAAAACAAAAACCAGTCTCAATATTATGATATCCTGAGTCAAGCCTCTCCAAAACGTTGAGCCCGATATTGATCTTAGCGTATGAATTTGATACCCAAACTTCTTTCATTTAAATAAAGAGTGACTATGTGACAAAGTGAGATGTAAGCTTCGCTTACAGTTACAAAGTTGGTTTGAATATAAACTAACTTTGCAACCAAACACGGAGTGTTGATATAACTTTTTCACTTTTACTCTTCCTCCAAAAATTTATCCTTATTATTCATCATGAATTCAAAAGCTGCATCATGTTCGTTAGGTATTTCCCCACTTAATATAGCTTCTTTTACGGCGTGTTTTATATCTCCGATTGTTTTGCTTGGCTTAATTTGAAGTGCTTCCATGATCTCTTCTCCGGAAAGAGGATTTTTCCAGTTTCTGATATGATCTTTCTTTTCAACTTCCTTGATCTTCTTTTCAACTCTGTTAAAGTTTTTCTGGAACCGCTCTACTTTATTGTCATTCTTACTGGTGATGTCAGCTCTGCATAGCGTCATAAGGTCATCAATATCATCGCCAGCTTCAAAGATAAGTCTTCTTATAGCGCTGTCACTCACTTCTTCTGAAACTAAAGCAATAGGGCGGAGATGCAGGCGTACCAATTTTCTCACATAGCGCATTCTTTCGTCTAAGGGCAAACCAAGCTGACGAAATATTCCTTTTGTCCATTTTGCGCCTAAAGCATCATGACCGTGAAAAGTCCAGCCTGCATCTTTGTCGAATCGTTGAGTTGGAGGTTTCGCAATATCATGCAAAATAGCAGCCCATCTCAGCCAAAGGTCTCCACCATATTCAACAACATTATCCAATACCTGAAGAGTATGCCAGAAATTATCTTTATGAGTTTGCCCATTCTTCTCTTTTACACCTTGCAGCTGATGCATTTGTGGAAAAAACTGTTTAAGCAATCCTGTGTGAAATAAATGAGCAAACCCGATGGAAGGTTTATCACTCATAATTATCTTATTAAGCTCAGTAACAATTCGCTCTTTAGAAATGATCTCAAGTCTGGGAGCCATTTCAGAAATAGCATTATAGGTCTTCTCTTCAATATTGAAATTCAGCTGCGTGGCAAAACGAATAGCTCGGAGCATTCTAAGCGGGTCGTCATCAAAAGTTTGTTTGGGATCAATGGGTGTTCGGATCATCTTGTTTTTTAAATCCTGAATTCCTCCGAATGGATCTACAAGTGTTCCGAAATCTTCTTTGTTTAAACTCCAGGATAGCGCATTAATAGTTAAATCTCGGCGAAGTTGATCATCTTCAAGGCTCCCATTTTCCACAATGGGTTTTCTGGAATTCTTACGATAACTTTCTCTGCGTGCTCCTACAAACTCAAGTTCAAACTCATTCGTTTTTACAAGAGCTGTTCCGAATTGTTTGAACACAGAAAGATGGGATCCTTTTAAAGTTTGATGAACCTTCTCAGCTAAAGAAATTCCGGACCCAAGCGTAACAAAGTCGAGGTCAGGTTCTGTTTGTTTAAGACGATCTAAATAAAAGTCGCGTACATATCCTCCAACAATATATACTGGTTGGTTTATGGAAGATGCGGCAGTACTTATAACTTCAAAAACGGACTTATGAGATGCAGGTATTTGTAGTGGGAAATTCATCGCCGAAAGATACCAATCTTAAAGGATGCTTTCAGAGGTTTGTTGTATAAATTAATAGTAAATAAACGAGGTTAATGAATTATGGGATTTCCATCAAACTGGTTAATAGCAACAAACGGTAGTAAATACGCAAGTGAAGCGGTGAAACATGCAGGAATGTTGAGTTCACTTCTTAATAATAAACCATCAGTAACTATTTTAGTTGTCGCAGAGAATAAAGAAGATGAAGACACAGCTAAAGGTATTGTGGAGATGGCTAAGTTTCTATTTGAAGAAAACAGCGGTCCTGAAGTAGATCCTGAGTTAGTTGTTGAAACAGGAGAGCCGGGTAAAACTATAATCAAAACAGCTGGAAAATTAGATTGCGATCAAATTTTTATTGGAGGAGCTGATTTTAAATGGGATATAAATGCTGATAAACCGGGTGGGATCAGCAATTACATAATTGATAAATTTAACGGAGTTATTACGGTGGTGAAATAAAACTTACAGTTAACCTAAGAAATTGGTAAAGATCTTGTTCTCAAAAAGTCAGATAAGAAATCGGTATCGATTTTTTTCGTAACTAAATCAACTACCAAATCAGCAAGCTCCTCATCATGTTCTTCGTTCACCTCAAAACCATTTAAGTAAAGAAAAGTAAGACAAGAAGCTAAAGCGGTTCTTTTATTGCCATCAATAAATGGGTGCCGAAATACGAAACAGGAAACATATGCTGCAGCCATGCCATAAAGATCTAGTAAGTAATCTCCATTAAAAGTAGTTTTAGGTGATTCAGTACAAGCCTTGATTCCTTCCAGATCTCTAATATTTGGCTCACCACCTGCAGTGTTGATTTCTTCACTATGAATAAAAAGTATATCATCCAAAGAAAGGAATTTTGGAGACATACTTATTCCCCAAGTTTATCCAATGATCTTCGGTGTTTTTCACTTATTCGTTTGTAAGCAGATTTCACATCGATTTTTTTGATTAGTAAACCGTCTTCTTGAAGGACAATTTCAACCTGGTCATCCTGTTCCACTCGAAGCAATTTGAGGAGAGATTTTTCAAGGATGATGCCTCTGCTGTTTCCGATATTTTGAAGCTTTTTAATCATAATGTTATAACATAGTTAAAACAAAAATAGTGTATTTTTAGCAAAATTGGTAGTTTTATCACATTGCTTCAGACTATAGTAAACTTGACAAAAAGGAATTCGCTCTTTATTTAGAAACTAATAGTCAAAAGATGAGTTAAATACAGAGTTATGAAAGCGACAGCAACTTACATTTTTTGTTTTTCCATGCTTTTAACTTCCTGCAATGCTATCAATTTCGGTTCGGGAGATTTAGAAACCAATCTGAACCTGGAAGAGAAAAAAATAACTAATGTTCAGGAAATCGAAGCGATTTTTACAGTAAGGAATAATACAAGTGAAACTAAAGAGTATGGCTTTTCATCCGGATGTCAGGTTTCTTTCTTAATCACTAAAGGCGACACAAAAATTATTAGGTCAGAGGAAAATCTATTTTGCACCATGGCCTTAACCAGTTTTAAACTGGAAAAAGACGAAAGTAAAACCTTCGAATTACCAACTTACTTTGATATCGATTTGAAATCCGGGACATACTCCATCAAAGCTTATCTTATTGGCTACGAAGATGAAGTATATGCTACAAAAAGCTTTAGTGTAAACTAACCGGAAGTTACTCGATCTCTAAATTCGAATGATCCCCGACATCTACTTTGCCTTTCACATTTTTGAGTGAAGTATGGGCTCCAATTGTAGAGCCTTCAGTTTCCACATTATCCAGAACTGCATTATCTCTAATAATAGAGTTCTTGATCGTTGAATTCTTGATTGTAGTTCCTTCTTCAATACTTACGTGTGGCCCAATTTTGCTGGACTCGATGTTAACGCCCTCCGCAATAAATACAGGCGGGATGATCTCAGATCCCGGAAATTTAGAAGCATTGAAAGTTGGATTTTCTTTGGCTACAATCTCACCGGTAGTTTCTAGCCATGCCGGTAAAGTTCCACAATCCAACCATTCGTCAACAGTAGCAATTTTGAAGACTTTTCCTTCATTGATCATGTTATCAAGCGCTGCAGTAAGGAAGTATTCGCCACCGGGGCCTTTTAGTCCATCATCCATGACGCGATTAACTTGTCGCTTAAGTTCTGCCCCGTCTTTGAAATAATACACTCCGATAATGGCGAGATCTGAAATAAATTCTTCCGGCTTTTCAACAAACCCGGTGATCTTCTCACCTTCGTGGACAGCAACTCCAAATCTAGACGGGTCTTCAACTTTCTTGAGCCAGATCACACTATCAGCTCCATCTAGATCAAATTTTTCTTTACTGTCAAATAGAGTATCTGCAAAGGCGACGATCACTTCACCTTCAAGATCTTCATTTGCACAAGCTACAGCATGCGCAGTTCCTAAAGCAGGAAATTGAACACGGAAAGTTGTTTTTGCGTCGTGTCGGTCACTCATTGCTGTTAGCTGGTCTTTGATATCCTGACCGAAATCGGGGCCTAATATGTACACAATCTCTTCAATTTTTCGATCCAAAGTTCGAATAAAAGTCTCAACCAATCGCTCAATAATCATGGTTCCGGCAACCGGAAGCAGGGGTTTTGGAACAGTATGAGAGTGAGGGCGTACCCGGGTTCCACGACCCGCCATTGGGATAATTAATTTCATATATTTGTCTCCGATTCGAAACTTTGTTTTAATTGTGCGGTGAATATAAGAGCGTTCTCAATCAATATCGAGAAGTTCTGTATTTAACTGGGAAACATCACATTCTAATAGTCTACAGCTTGTATTGGTATATCAGTTTACTTAATTATTTCTCCATTTTGTTCTGCATCATAATGTTTAGATATCATTGGTACAGAACACGTTTTTTTGTTCACACTTTTCAGCAGGTAGGATATAAGAACAATGAGTTCTGGCATTGGCTCAGAATGCATTGGGATGAGAAAGTTATTCCTATTGATCTCGGGATTTTCAACCTGATTTTATTCATAGCAGTTGCAGTGGATGGGTTTTTCGGAAATGTAGTAACAAGAAGCACTTTAGCTGTCATCTTCTTTGTATACACTGTCTTTTGGTTGGCATCTGTAAAAAGGTATAAGCAGGAGAAGGTGAAAAAACCTCTGGTTGTTACAAATAGAATTAAACGGTTACTGATCCCTGTCGTTGTTCTCGGTTTATTGTTCCCTGTGTTTTTTACATTAGAATCTTATACCGGTCGATTACTGTATAACTATAGCCCAGGCTTACTTTCGTTTGATATTATTCTTTTAGTTTTCGGATGGGTTTTTTCAGCAATCCTGATTCCGTTTTATATTTTTTTGGCGAGTTGGATCACAAAACCTATAGAAAATTCTATTCAGGAAGGATTTAAGAAACAAGCCAGAAAAAAACTTGAGTCAATGCCTCATCTTAAAGTAATTGCTATTACCGGAAGTTATGGTAAAACCAGTACTAAGTTTATGGTTCGGGATCTTTTAAAAGAGAGATTTAGTGTTTGCTCAACACCGGGAAGCTTTAATACTCCAATGGGGATTTGCAAAGTGATCAACAATGATCTGCAATCGCACCACCAAATTTTAATTCTGGAAATGGGAGCCCGTTATGCTGGAAACATTCAGGAGTTATGCGACATTGCTCAGCCTGATATTTCTATTATTACAAACGTAGGAGTGGCTCATTTAGAGACTTTTGGCTCGCAAGAAGTAATAGCAAAAGAAAAGGGTACGCTTGTAGATAACTTACCATCTAATGGAGTAGCAATTCTTAATGCTGATGATAAGTACGTGAGCATAATGGGAGAAAACCGTTCTGATATAGAAAGAATTTTAGTAGGGCTCGAATCCGGCGTGATAAAGGGTAATGATATCAAATACAATACAGAGGGAACCAACTTTATATTGAGTGTTGAAGGAGAGGAAGTGTCTATACAAACACGGTTACTTGGAAGGCATAATGTTCAGAATATGTTGTTGGCAATTGGAGCCGCTTATCATTTAGGGATTCGTTCAAAAACCATTGCTTTGGGCGCAAAAAATATTCAACCGATTGAGCATCGACTTGAGCTTAAAAAAGCAGGCGATTTTTATATTATTGATGATGCTTTTAACTCAAACCCGGTTGGCGCAAAAAACGCAGTAGAAATTCTAAGTCAGTTTTCATCCGGGAGAAGAATTATCATCACGCCTGGAATGGTAGAGCTTGGTGAGATTGAATATCAGGAGAATCGAAAGTTTGGAGAAGCGATCGCAAAAGCGCAATTGGATAAAATAATTTTAGTAGGAGAGGATAGGTCAGAGCCCATTTTGGAAGGTTTACATTCAGTAGAAACTTCAAATATTGAATCTGTGAGTGTGGTAAATTCATTGTTTGAAGCTAACGACCTTTTGAAATCTTATATACAACCAGGCGATGTTGTGTTGTACGAGAACGATCTGCCGGATCTTTATAATGAATAAAATTTATTCATATCTAATGGCATCAGCAGGTTGAATTTCAGAGGCTCTTGTTGCGGGTAGCCAGCTGGCTGCTATACAAAGTAACAGGCTACCCAATAATATAATAACCACATCTGTAACCTGAATCTGAACGGGATAAGCATCAATAAGAAAAGCAGTGGAAAGCTTAATGATATGGAATTTAAGCTGAAGCCAACTTAGCAAAAGGCCAAGAAGTCCGCCAAAAATGCACCCAATTAACCCGATATAAAGCCCTTGTTTGCGAAATATCTGCTTTATTGCAGCTTTTGAATATCCCATTGTAATTAAGATTCCAATATCTCTTCTTTTCTGAATTACGATCATGGTAAGTGAGCCGACAATGTTTAAAACGGCAACAATAATGATAATCATTAAAATGGCATAGGCACCCCATTTTTCCAGATACATAACATCATATAGAGCCTTTTGAAGATCGTACCAAGACGAGACGTTAAAGTTATCACCTAATTTGGATTGGAGTACAGGCTTTAGTTGTAGTGCTAATTCACTGTCTGTTAATTTAATATCAATACCAGAAATGTTGTTTCTAGATTTAAACAATCTTTGTGCCGCTGTAATATCGATAAAAGCCTGCGCTCCTTCACCTATTTGTTCAAGTTCATAAGCGCCACGTACTTCAAACCGGTATAACCTTGGTGCAGTAATTTGTGTTAATGTTCTGCGCATTGCTGAAGCACTTAATAGAGCAACTTCATCTCCTAAATCTAAATCAAGCTCATTCATAAGTTGCTCGCTTATAACAAGACCTGGTTTGCGATTTCTAACGCTAACATCAAAAACCCCTGCGCTAATGCTTTGTTGAATTTCGATGAGGTTGATAAAACTCTCGGTATCTACACCTCTTACTTCAATAACTTTATTTTCTTTTCCATTGTTGGTGAGCAAAGCTTTTCCTTCCACGTAAGGAGACAGTAAAGTGATTTCAGGTAGTGAGTTGATTTGATCCACTAATTCCTGATTTTGAACAAATGTACTTGAGCCGGAGGCTTCTACTCGTAAATCAGGGTCGTAATTCAATAAATAACCTTGAACAACATCAAAAAAACCGTTTAGAACAGACAATACTACAATAAGAAGCGCTGTACCAATGGTAACCCCAATTATGCTTATGAAAGTAAGTGTGGATATAAGAGAGATATGCTTTTTTGAGAAAAGATATCTTTGGGCGATTTGTCCGGTGTAATGCATAAACACAAAATAGAAAATGAAAGATTAGAAAGCATACTGAATACATCAAAAGATTTTGTGTAAAATTGCTATCTTCCGAGCCTTAATTAAAGAGGATTAATGAGCTCTACACTTAGCAAAGAAATAATAGCCTCAATTTCAAATGGTACACATGGGGATCCATTTTCGGTTTTAGGCCTTCACACGGTAAAGGACGATGGCAAAGAAAAGCTTGTGATAAGAGCTCTCCGCCCTGAGGCTAAAGCCATTTCAGTAAATATTGGCAGTGCAAAACCCTTAGCATTAGATAAAATTTCTGATGAAGGGTTGTTTGAAGTAATCATTCCAAGAAGAAAAAAAAGATTTGATTATTCATTGTCCATAACACCCTATGAAGGGAAGAAGTTTGAGATAATCGACTCCTATAACTTCGGATCGTTACTAAGCGATTTTGATTTGCAATTATGGGGCGAAGGAAATCACCAAAAGGCTTATGAGTTTATGGGAGCTCATGAAAAGAAAGTTGGAAAGGTGAAAGGTGTTCATTTTGTAGTTTCAGCACCAAGTGCAGTAAGGGTAAGTGTGGTTGGTTCATTTAATAATTGGGACGGCAGAGTTAACCCAATGAGGAAGTTCCATGACCAAGGAATTTGGGAAATTTTTATCCCGCATGTAGCAGAAGGAGATATGTATAAGTTTGAGATTAAATCACCTGTTCAGGAAGCTCCATTATTAAAAGCAGACCCGTACGCTTTTAAAGCAGAACTTCGCCCTAATACTTCATCAATTGTTGTTGGAAAAGATGCTTTCAAATGGTCTGATGAAAAATGGATGAACAAGCGGAATGTGAGACAAGCTAAAGATCAGCCAATTTCTATTTATGAACTACACATAGGTTCGTGGCGAAGAAAAGTAGAAAACGGGCGCGATTTTTTAACCTACCGTGAACTTGCCAAAGAATTGATTCCATACATAAAAGATATGGGATTTACTCACGTGGAATTATTACCTATTGCAGAACACCCATATGATCCTTCCTGGGGATACCAGATAACAGGATACTACGCTCCAACAAGCCGTTTTGGAGATCCGGACGACTTTAAGTTTTTTGTTAACGAGTGTCACAAGGCAGGAATAGGCGTACTGCTGGATTGGGTTCCTGCACATTTTGCTAAAGATGATCATGGTCTCAGAAGATTTGACGGTACGGGTTTGTATGAACACGAAGATCCGAGACAAGGTGAGCATCTTGATTGGGGTACGTGCATTTTTAACTTTGGGAGAACAGAGGTTCGTAATTTTCTTATATCAAATGTTGTTTACTGGTGCGAAAAATTTCACATAGACGGAATTCGTGTTGACGCGGTGGCATCAATGCTATATTTAGATTATTCTCGGAAAGAGGGAGAATGGGTGCCAAACAAGTATGGTGGAAGAGAAAACATTGAAGCAATAAATCTGCTTAGAAATGTAAATGACGTTCTTCATTCTCTATTTCCAGGGGTTATAACATTTGCAGAGGAGTCTACTTCATGGGGCGGGGTTTCAAGACCTACAGGTACAGGAGGATTAGGCTTTGATTATAAATGGAATATGGGATGGATGAACGATACACTTTCTTACATAGAGAGAGAGCCTATTCATAGAAAGTATCATCAGGACCAACTTACATTTTCATTGATATATGCTTTTTCAGAACATTTTACTCTACCTTTTTCGCACGATGAAGTAGTACATATGAAGCAATCCATGTTGTCAAAAATGCCTGGTGATGACTGGCAAAAGTTTGCGAATTTAAGATTGCTTTACTCGTATATGTATACGCATCCGGGGAAGAATTTGCTGTTTATGGGTGGAGAGTTCGGTCAATGGTCGGAATGGAATCATGAAAACTCTTTAGACTGGCATTTATTAGAATGGGAAAAGCATAAGGGGTTGCAACAGTTAGTAAAAGATCTCAATAAAGTTTCAAAAACTGAAAAAGCTTTACACGAAATTGATGGCGACTGGAGAGGTTTTGAGTGGATCGATGTAAGTGATGCGGACAATAGCCTGATTTCGTATATTAGAAGAGGGAAAAATGCGGATGACTTTATTGTAGTAATATTGAATTTTACCCCCACGGTTCATTATGGATATCAGGTCGGGGTTCCAAAAGATGGTGTTTATAATGTATTGATGAACACAGATTCAGAATATTATGGTGGAAGTAATGCCGGAGATTCAGCTATTCAAGCTAAATGGGGTGATTGGCATAACCAACCTGCCTACATAAATGTCACTATTCCGCCTTTAGCAGCACTAATTTTAAAACCAAAAGGATAAGAATGAGATTTCCTCGCTCAAGTGGAACTTTAGTTCACCCTACATCATTTCCAGGTAAATATGGAATTGGAGACTTTGGCTCAGAAGCCAGAGTTTTTATAGATTTTTTAGAAGCAACGTATCAAAATATTTGGCAAATATTACCATTAACTCCTACAGGATATGGAAACTCTCCTTATGCGAGTTACTCTGCATTTGCAGGAAATCCATATTTAATATCTCCGGATATTCTTGTTGAAAAAGGTTTATTAGAAAAGGGAGAAGCTATAAAAGCAGAGTTGCCTTCAGAAATAAAAGTAGACTACGACAGGTCATTTAAAAACAAAGATAGATTATACAAGCTTGCGTCGGATAGGTTTTATAAAAAAATAGATGCCGATCAAAAGAAAAAATTCAATTCTTTTAAGAAAAAGAACAAATTTTGGTTGGATGATTACACCCTGTTTATGGCTTGCGGTTTAGATTGTGGTATGCAGCCTTGGAACACTTGGGATTCTATGCTTGCTCAAAGAGACCCTGAGGCGTTAAAATCAGCTCGTAAAAAATATAAAAAAGAGATAGCTCATCAACTATGGTTGCAATTTGAGTTCTCATCCCAATGGTCTGAACTTAAAAAATATGCCAACGGCAAAGGAGTTAGAGTAATTGGTGATATTCCGATTTTTGTTGATCATAATAGCGCAGATGTATGGGCCAATCCTCAATACTTTGAAGTAGATAAAAAAGGAAATCGTAAATTAGTTGCTGGCGTCCCTCCAGATTATTTTAGCAAGACGGGGCAATTATGGGGAAATCCTCTTTACAAATGGAAGGTGCTGGAAAAGGATGGTTTTTCTTGGTGGGTAGAAAGATTTAAGTATATGTTCTCCATATGTGACGCAATTCGTGTAGATCATTTCAGGGGGTTTGATGCTTATTGGGAAGTTAAGGCATCTGAAAAAACAGCTGAAAACGGGCGGTGGGTAAAAGGGCCGGGCGAAAAGCTATTTGATACGATCCTTCAGAAATGTGGAGAATTGCCAATTCTAGCTGAAGATCTTGGTTTTGTAACAGAAGGAGTAGAAAGGTTGCGCGATAAATATAACTTTCCGGGGATGAAGATTATTCAATTTGCTTTTGATTCGGATTCCACAAACAGTTTTTTACCTCATAACTACCCTCAGAATTGTGTAGCATATTCCGGAACACACGATAATGACACCAGTATTGGTTGGTATAACTCTGCTCCAGAAGTTGAAAAACATCGTGTTCGTGTGTATACAAGGTCGGACGGGAGTGAGCCTAATTGGGAATTTATTCGACTAGGGATGTACTCTGTATCTGATCAAGCAATTTTTCCTCTTCAGGATTTCATGAACCTGGATGGAAGCCACAGAACCAATGTGCCCGGAACCTCTTCAGGAAACTGGGTATGGAGATATACTGACTCAATGTTGAAAGAAATTGATACAGAAAGAATTAAAGAACTAATAATCGATACAAACCGAAAATAGCCTAAAAAAGCATTTCTTTAATACCATTGTAAGAATGAGTATATTTAGGGCTTTGAATTTTAAGAATACATGGCATTTACATTAAAAAATTTACCATTTAGAACATCCAAGCCTCGCACAAATGGAATGACATTTGTGTTAGATAAAGGATACAGCGTTAGGGAATGTGAAGACTTCTGTGAAGTTGCTTCAGATTCTGTTGACGTAGTAAAATTAGGCTGGGGAACTTCAGTAGTGACTCAAAATCTAGAAAATAAGATTAAAGTGTATTCCGATGCCGGTATTCCGGTATATTTTGGTGGGACTTTGTTTGAGGCTTATTTACTAAGAAACCAATTGAGTGATTATGTGAAGTTATTGAATAAGCATAATATAGATACTCTAGAAGTTTCTAATGGAACTATTTGGCTTTCTGATGAGAAGAAGCAAAAAATAATAAAGGACCTAAGTAAGGATTTTAAAGTTTACTCCGAAGTGGGAAGTAAAAATCCAAATGAAATTGTACCGCCATATAAATGGGTAAAAGTTATTCGTGAGGAATTAGAAGCTGGAGCGGAAAAAGTAATTTGTGAGGCCAGAGAAAGTGGAACGGTAGGTGTGTTTAGGCCAAATGGCGAAATCAGGTCTGGTTTAATAGAAGAAATAACAGATCAAATTCCTGTGGAAAAGCTTATATTTGAAGCTCCTCAGAAAGAACAACAGGTCTGGTTTATCAAGAAATACGGGAGCAATGTAAATCTTGGAAATATTCCTCCAAAAGAGGTGATTTCCCTAGAAACGATTCGACAAGGATTAAGAAGTGATACTTTAATGGATTTTGTACCAATAAAAGATCCGTCCTTTCAAGAGATGATGAAGAAAAATTCAATTTCAAACGAAGAGAAATAAAGACTATTTATGAAAATTTTATATGCAGCAGCGGAAATATCTCCATTTGCAAGAATGACATATACTGCAGATCTTTTACGCTTTTTACCAGCTTCATTGCAAGACAAAGGGTTTGAAATAAGAATTCTTCTGCCGAAGTATGGATCTATTAATGACAGAAGAAACAGGCTTCATGAAGTAATAAGACTTTCAGGTATTGAGGTTGAGGTAGGGGACAATGTTGAAAGCATGAAGATCAAGGTTGCTAGTATTCCTAATGCAAAATTGCAGGTCTATTTTTTAGACAATGACACCTATTTCAAAAGAAAAGGCCTTTTTAAAAAGCCGAATACAGACGAATTTTACGAAGACAATGCAGAACGTTTGGCTTTCTACAATAAAGGTGTGTTGGAAACTGTTATGAAGCTTGGATGGGAGCCTGATATTATTCATTGTCACGATTGGCCTGCCGGTTTAATCCCTTTGTTAGTGAAAACGAAGTATAAAGACGAAGCTATTTTTAAGAATACGCAAGTAATTTATAATCTTCATCACCCCGAAAATGAAGGACAAGCCGACACTGCCAAGATTCTTGAACTATTAGGCTTACCAGAAGATATAGACATAAACAAACTTACAGATAACGGTAAGGTGGACTTATTGAGACTAGGGCTTCAATTTAGTGATCATGTAGTTACCGGAAACTATCTAAAGGATGAATTCAATGATACTTTTGAAGAGCTGGGCATTAAACCCCACCAAATACAAGGTTCACCTGAAGATGTATCTGAAAAGTTTGCAGAATACTATAATAAAATAGCTAAGTAACTTAAAAAATTTATAAAGAGTTGATGCAAAAAAGCATTTCTAAAGCCGCAGTAACATGGCGGCTTATTTTGTCGGTATTACTAATAGGAAGTTTTATTTCTTGCGAAGACACCAACACCGTTGGTGGTGGGGTTGTAGAACCATCTGAGATAAGGGTTGATACAATATATATATCCGATTTTAACCAGCGCAGTTCTGACATGTACAGTGGGCAATTATCGAATATGCCAATTGGGTACTATAGTGACCAATTATTTGGGACATTTAATTCAACCGGATATATTCGTCCCAGCTTACTTTCAAGCTCAGTCTCTCCCGTTAATGATACAACCAAGCTAAAATTATTACTCGAGAATAAGACTTTTTTGTCATTAGGCGACACCACTTCATCGGCCAACTATTCCATATATAAGGTCACGGAAAGATGGAGAGGAAGAACACTCTTATCCTCAGATAATATAAATTACGACGAGCTGGTACTTGCGGGATCATTCACATATCAGAATGAAGAAAGCATAACAGTAGATCTTTCTGATTCTATCTCAGCGGAGTATATTAGGTTTGTTAATAATGAGGAAGATGATAGAGATTCGTTATACAATGCTGAATTTTTTGGCTTAGCAATAGTGCCTGATGAAAATTCATCCCAAATTATGTTTCCGGATATAAGTAGTTCAAGGTTTTTCTTCGTTGATGGCTCAAGTAATGATACTACACTTCTAACAGTTGCAGATTATGGGTTTACTCTTGAAAGGCAAAACGAACCAAATTTTGCAGATCGATATTATTTAAATAGTAATCTTGAAAGCTACTATTCCCTTAATTTTGGTGAAATTGCCAGCGCTATTGGGAGTAAAAATATTCTTAATGCAGAAGTCTACTTATATGAAGACACAACTCAGGTAAATAATTCACTTCCGAATAATCATGTTAGGCCGGCTTTAAATTTGATCGATATGAAATCGATTGATGATTCTGAGTTTAAATATGAATTGCAGTTTTCAGGTACAGATTATTTCGGTTTTAGAGATAGTACAGAAAATGCATTTGTCTTAAATATAACAACTCATATTAATGAGTACTTATTTGGGGATTTGGAAAGTGAAGATTTGTATCTGATCATAAATCCAAATGGAGGATTGTTAAAGTCTAGTGTTTTTTATGATACAAACAGTTCTGATGCCTTAAAACCAAAACTTATTTTGACGATAGCAGAACAATGATTAGAACAGCAATTAAATTTAACTTGGTTTATATCGCGCTATTCTTATTTAGCGCTTCATCAGTGCAAGCTCAAGATGAAGAAGGTAAATCTGGAACTGTATATTCAAAATTTGGAACAGGAATGCCGGTTCTGAATAATACTGCCCAAGAAAGAGGGATGGGAATTATTGGAGTTTCGTTTAGTGATCTTGGTTCCCCAGGGCTTAGTAATCCTGCATTTTGGGGGAGTGGGTTTTACACAAGAGCGGCTATAAATTTTGATTTTACTAACTATTCAATAGAAGATAATGCAAGTAAAGGTGGAAACTCGCTTCTCAATATTTCCAATTTTCAAGCAGTATTTCCATTATCAAAAAATAAACTAGGTTTATCAATTGCCTTATATCCTGAGACCAGATCCAGCTATAATGTTAACTCAATACAGAATTATTCAGTAGGGAGCTCTACTAATCAACTCATAACTAACCGCACAGGAACAGGTGGAGTTACAAAGTTTGAGGCGGGGTTAGGTTATAAATTAACTGAAAATATATTTGTAGGTTATGCACCTTCCTATTCTTTTTTAACAGAACGTGAAAATGAATCAATAACATTTGTTAACAGATCCCTTCCGTCAAATACGGCTACTAAGAGAACAAATGGTACTGCTTTTTCACATAGATTTGGATTGGTTTTTAAAAAGAGCTCGCTTTTTAAAACAAATGACATTTTGCAATTTGGATCAACCATTACCTTGGAATCCGAGTTTGACGCTAACCGAACTGTTGAAACAGAAAAACCTGTTGGCTCTACGGATAACCAGGTAATAGTTCAAATAGGAGAGACTAAAGAAGCAATAGTATCATTACCCATGAAGTTCAACGGTGGGTTTACATATTTTCCATCTTCTAAATTTAACGCTTCTGTAGAATATCAGCTTGAAAATTGGGCTGACGCTAAATACGGGTTTTCTACTACTGATGAAAATGCATTTAAAAACAGAGAAATTTTTGGCATAGGATTTCAATACCACGCGCATAGAACAAGATCAACAGGTTTCTTTTCTAACTTTAAATATAGTGCAGGGGTAACTTATGATACCGGTCATTTATCTATAAATAATGAAGATATTTCTACTTTATGGTTTACAACCGGTTTGGGTTTAATTTCCCCTGACTTTAGAACAGGATCCTCTTTTGATCTTAGCTTTCAATATGGGGTTAGAGGGTCGTCAACAAATAGTTTAGTAAAAGAAAATATCTTTGGCATTAACCTGTCTGTTAATCTTACAGAATTGATGTTTTTAAGAAGAAAGCTTAATTAATTTTAAAATAATATTTTTATACTTTGGTATGTTAAGTATCAAAGGTGATAACAATAATTGTGATATGATGAAAAATTTAATACTAGTCTTTGGGTTTTTATTCGCCAGCTCTGCAATAGTTACAGCTCAGGCCGAATGTGCAGCAATAGAACCGCCTAATGGCTTAAATAAACTAGCTGCATTCTCTATTTTCCAATCAAATTTTAAGAATAAGGATTATCCTTTAGCTTTAGAGTACGGTAGATGGATTTTGTGCACTAAGCCTGAAACTATTGAAGGATTTCCGGGATTTGAACTCTCCAGACAACTAGACAGATTTACAACCATTTATCAGGAGTTTGCTAAAGAGCAAACAGACCCAAGCATTAAAGCTACTTATTTGGATTCTGCACTTATGGTTTTCGATATAAAGTTGGAGCTTTATGCTGATGATCAAGAGCAGGTTTATAAAACACACCAGCAAAAAGGAAGATTCTATTTAGAGAACAACTCTATTGTTGCAGACGCTGTTACTAAAGCATATGAAGAGTTTCAGTTAATGTTTGACCTGGACTCTGAGAAAACTACTACTACGGCTCGTGGGTACTATGTTGAGAATTTAATCCGTAACTATATCAACAAAAAAGAAACGGCAAAAGCTCAGGAAATAATTAATGAAGCATCTAAATACGCAACGGGCGGTTTGGTTGAAAAGTTGAATGAATTTCAGAAAGATCTTTTTGAAACCCCTGAGGATGTAATAGCTTATTACCAACCCATTCTAGAGCAAGAACCGAAAAATGTTGAAGCACTAAAGGCACTGGAAGGCGCTTACGAAGATCAGGACAACCAGACGGAGTTAACGAGCGTCCGTAGAAAGCTGCATGAGATTCAGCCAACCTACGAAAGCGCAAAAGCTTTAGCAGAAACAGAGAAAAGTAATGCTCGTTATGCAGAAGCGATTAAGTTATACAAAGAAGCCTTAAAAATGGCTAAAACTAAAACTGAAAAGAAGCAGACTAATTTAAATATTGCTGATGGATATATAAATCAGGGTGATATCAAAACAGCGGATAAATTTGTTGATGCTGCAATAAAGATAGATCCGAACTACGGCCGGGCCTATATTGCGAAAGCAACAATCTACAATACTGCTATAACAAACTGTATTGCAGACAGAAAACTAGAAGCAAAAGACAGAATGGTGTATTGGTTAGTTATAGATTATTTAAATATGGCTAAATCTAAAGATCCTTCGGTTGCAAATACAGTAAATTCTCAATTGGGCAGCTACCAAGCAGTAACCCCAACTGGTGAAGACAAATTCTTAAGATTGGGTAATCTAAAAGACGGACAGAAAGTTAAGATCGATGGCTCTGTTGCACCTTGCTATGCGTGGATCAATAAAACTACAACAGTTCGTTAATTTGCTATCAGCAAAAACATTTGTATCTTTTCAGACCTAATTAACACAACGGTACTCTAATCTGAGTACCGTTCTTTTTTACCTCGCTCTCCTTTGTATTTCCACATTTACTGAAATTACACTTCTTTTTTGAAGAGGAGACCAATAAATATTTATATGGCACGGAATAGAAAAAACTATAAAAACCGTAATAACAAGAACAGAAATAATAAGAACAGAAATAAAGGCGGGAATGTCTTTATACCAAAATTCTTCTGGAAAGAAAACCAAGGGGTTTCCGGTCGTTATGCAGGTGTGCTGGAAATAAATGAAAAAGGATGGGGACTTATTCGAAAGCTGGATTATGAATTCAGTTACAGTCCTCAGGATCCATTTTTAAAGCCTGAAGAAGTGAAATCACTGGATCTGAGACCAGGACTAATTTTGGAAGGTGAGTACGAAGAGGATAAAAGAGGAAATAAGCATGTATGTTCTGTAGATCGTATTAACAGGAAAGATAAAGTAGCTTGGACTAAATCTAGCCGATTTGAGCGCCAAACACCTATTATGCCTGTAGATTGGATTAAGCTTGGAGAACCGTCAGACAATATCGAGATGAGAGTTATTGATCTTGTAGCTCCTATTGGAAAAGGTCAAAGAGCCTTAATTGTAGCGCCACCAAGAACGGGTAAGACAGTAATGCTGAAACAGATTGCTAAAAGCATCACTGAAAATCATCCTGATATACCTTTGAGTGTTTTGCTTGTTGATGAACGTCCTGAGGAAGTAACAGATTTTATTCGTTCAACAGATGCGGAAGTTTTTGCTTCTTCAAATGATAACAAGACACAAAGCCACATTAGAATTACAGAAATGGCCTTAGGATACGCTAAGAGAAAAGCTGAGATGGGTGAAGACTCTGTATTGCTTATAGACTCGCTTACACGTCTTGGTAGAGCTTACAATGCAATTCAAACGAATAGCGGAAGAACGTTATCGGGAGGTTTGGATATCAGAGCGTTGGAAATCCCTAAAAAGATATTTGGGTCTGCCAGAAAGATCGAAGGCGGAGGTTCTTTGACTATAATAGCCACTTGCCTGATTGAAACTAATTCAAGAATGGATGATCTTATCTTTGAAGAGTTCAAAGGAACCGGAAACATGGAGCTTGTTCTGGATAGAGAGCTGGCTAACGATCGGATTTATCCTGCTATTAATATCACTGCTTCTGGAACACGAAATGAAGAAAAGTTCATTACTGATTCCCTAGAAGAGAGAAACATGGTGAGAAGATATCTTCTCAAGAAATCTCCGAAAGAATCTATGTTAGGATTGCTAAAGGTCTTAAATAACACTGAAAGCAATCAGGAACTGTTGAACCAGATTGCTGCAACCAGTTAATCTGATTTAAGAATCAACCAGAGTTATTAAGCTACAGGAATTGAAGTGTCAATTTCCTTAGACCAGGCTGTAATGCCGCCTTTTAGATTGTATATATTAGAAAAGCCTTCTTTCTCAAGAAATTCTACAGCTTTTCCACTACGCCCACCTGATCGGCACATTACGACTACTTCAGAATCTTTATGGTTTTTGATCTCATCTACTCTAGATTGAAGGTCACCGAGGGGAATATGTTCACCATCTAAGTTGGATACCATGTATTCAAAGCCTTCTCTTACATCAAGCAGAAAGAAATCATGTCCTGATTCTTTCTTTTCCTTTAATTCTTGTACTGTTATTTCCTTCATGCTAACTTTTTATTAATCGTTTTTATATCTGTCTAACTTAAATTGCTCACCTAAATATAACTTTTTAGCATCTTCATTTTCAGCTAAAATATCTGCAGTACCTTCCATTAAAATATTACCCTCAAACATCAAATAAGCCCTGTCAGTAATGGCCAGGGTTTCATGAACGTTATGATCGGTAATAAGAATTCCAATATTCTGTTTAGTCAGTTGAGCAACTATTTCCTGAATATCTTCAACAGCTATTGGGTCAACTCCTGCAAAAGGCTCATCTAAAAGGATAAATTTAGGTTCTGTAACTAACGCTCGGGCAATTTCTGTTCTTCTACGCTCTCCTCCGGACAAGGAGTAACCTTTGCTGTTTACTACTTTGTGAAGACCAAATTCTTCTATGAGTTTATCAACACGTCTTTTTATTTCATTTGATGGAATCGAAAAAAATTGAAGTACAGATTCAAGATTTTCACGAACCGTAAGATTCCTGAATACGCTGGCTTCCTGAGCTAAATAGCCAACTCCCATTCGGGCCCTTTTGTACATGGGCTTTTTAGTAATATTGGTTTCGTTTAGGAATATTTTTCCGGAATTGGGTGTCACCAACCCAACCATCATATAAAACGTAGTGGTTTTACCGGCTCCATTCGGACCCAGTAATCCAACGATCTCACCTTGTTTCACATTAATGGAAACTTCGTTAACAACGGTTCTTTTTCTATACCGCTTAACAAGTTTCTCGCTATGTAATGTCAGGTCTGTTTGTGTGTGATCGCTCATGATTCAGTTAATGTACTAAATCTTAAGCAACTGACAAGGAGTTGAGAATAGAATCAAATATGATCTTACCATCATCGGAACCGAGTAGTTTTTCCATTGCACGCTCTGGATGTGGCATCATGCCTAAAACATTTCTGCCATCATTAGTAATTCCGGCAATATGATCGATAGAACCATTAAAGTTAGATTCCTCAGTTAGGTTTCCATCAGCATCAGAATATCTGAATAAGATCTGGTCTTTGTCCTGAAGGGATTTTAGCCCGGATTCATTGATATGATAGTTTCCTTCACCATGAGAAACAGGAATATCAAAAACTTGCCCCTTGGTTAGTGTATTGGTAAAAAGAGAATCAGTAGTTTCGCATCGGATAAATACATTCTTACATACAAACCGAAGATCTTGATTGTGCATCATAGCTCCCGGAATCAAGCCTGCTTCAAGCAAGATCTGAAAGCCATTACAAATTCCCAGAACAGGGCCACCTTTTTCAGCAAACTTTACTACTTCCTGCATAATAGGAGAGAAACGTGCTATAGCCCCTGAACGAAGATAATCGCCATATGAAAATCCACCCGGAACGATCAGAAAATCAATACCTGAAAGATCGGTGTCTTTGTGCCAGAGAAATTTAACATTACTATTCATGATGTGTTTCATTGCATGATATGCATCATGATCACAATTAGATCCCGGAAAAACTATTACTCCAAATGTTGCCACGTTAACCTCTTATTTCGGTTACAAGTTGAATTTCTTTTAAAACACCTTCCATTTTCAGGCACTCAATAAACTCGCCTTCATGTATCAAGGCTTTGCCATTATTATGAACCTGAAAGGTTAAGTCCTGAGCTACAGAATAACTACAGCCTTTTGCTTTCACGATTTGTTCAATTACTTCATCGAACGTATGTATATCATCATCAAATAAGAACAATCGCCAGGGAGTATCGATACTCTCTTCAACCTGTTCTTCAGTTTTCGTCAGCTCATCAGTATCAGCAAGCAGAATATCTGAGTCTGTAAATTGAGCCAAAGGTTTCATCAATCTTCGAATGAAATCTCGTAGTCTTCCATTACTTCATTAGCTAACAATTGTGCACATGCTGATTCCACAATTTTAGTTGCAGCATCTTTGCTGTCAGCGTTTACATCCAGTTCAATAAATTTGCCGATTCTGACTTGTTGAACATCATTCAACCCAAGATTTTGTAGGGCATGGTGAGCCGCTTTTCCTTTTGGGTCAAGAATGGAGGGACGTAGTGTTACGTTTACTTTTGCTTTGTACATGAATGAACGAGTTTTAAAAGTGAGACCAAATTTACGGCTTCTATTGCTTAGCTGCTAAATGAGATAGCAGGATTTCTTTAAGTTCTTCAGGTTTTTTTTCATCAGCAGGAAGCCATTCGATAAAATCCCAACGTTTGAACCAGGTAAGTTGTCGTTTTGCGTACCGTCTGGTTTGAGTTTTGATCTTTTCAACGGCCTTATCAAGTTCCATTTTTCCTTCCAGAACAGCGATGATCTCCCGATATCCAACTGCATTTAACGGCTGAAGATCTTTTGAATAACCCATTTCCAGAACTTTTTGGGTTTCTTCAGCCAAACCTTCGTCAATCATATTGTCCACTCTTTGGTTAATTCGATCGTAGAGATTTTGTCTGTCTCTCTGAAGCCCGAAGACCAGTGTATTCTCAGGTAGTTCAAATTCTTCGTTTGAATGGAAAGAGCTGAACGGTTTACCAGTTTGCATCCACACATCTAAAGCGCGAATTATTCGTTGTCGGTTCATGCCGTCCATTGTTTTCACGTACTCAGGATCAACAGAGTTTAGTTTGTTGTAAACAGGTTCTATTCCTTCTTTATCGATCTGAGATTCTATTTCTGCAATATTCTCTTCGTTTGCGGATGGTATATCTTCAATTGGGCGAATCAAACTTTGTAGATGTAATGTACTTCCTCCAACAAAAAAAGAATGGTCTGATGAACTTAGAATTTCTTTTTCCCAAACTTCAGCACGTTCTGAAAATGCCTGAACCGAATCAGGTTCATCCAATTCAAGATTAGAAATATTGTAATGCTCTACTCTTTGTAATTCTTTCTCAGAAGGTTTCGCCGTTCCAATATCCAAATGCTTGTAGCACTGGCGGGAATCCACTGAAATGATAGGAATTTCAAGTTCTTCAGCAATCTGAAGAGAGAGTTCCGTTTTACCGGAAGCAGTAGGACCGAGAAGGATTATTCGCAAAAGTTAGTTTTTAGAATAAGTTAATGAATAATCTAAGCGGATTCATAAAGTAAGTGATTACCAACGACTAAGTTTTAAGCAAAGTCATCCAGAGGGAATCCCCGATGGATCTGCACAATGTGGATTTGGTTTAGTTTTAGATGTGCAGACTCTTCGCTGCGATCATCTACGCTAAGCTACGATGATCTTGCTCTGAGTGACTAATTCGTTGAGGACATCAATTTTTCAGGAATCTATATTGAAGCGAAATCCGATGCGTATATCCTAAATTGCTAGAAGTTCCCGCAAAGCTGGCAAAGCCATAATCCAGATTGAATTTCAGGAGTTGAACGCCTAATCCCAATGTTGGAGAAACAGAAAAACCGCCTTCCGGATCGGATATAAAATCAGTAATACCTGTTCTGAAACTGATCACATCTTTGTAAGTAAGTTCTGCTCCCACATGAGGTTCAATACTCATCTTGCCTGAGTTTATGTAATAAGCTTGTCGGTTTTCAAAAAGCAGATCGGTATCGATGGCAGTAATAAGATCAAAATCATTAAACGTAAAGATCTTAGAAACTCCCAATTTTATGGAAGGAAGTACATATTCGTTTTGTCCGCTTGGAATGGAATCATCAAACACTTCCTGAAATCCTGCAAACTCATCTTCATCCACAGTCCACATTTTTTGCATGGTGGTTGCATCGCGAATAGCGAACCCGAGGTCAACGATATCTGTTTTTAATTGCGCTCCAACATCCAGGCTATATCCCCAGGCTTTTGCAAAAGGTCCTAGCCGTTGATTGATGATCTTAGCGGTAATTCCATACGAAAACCGTTCGTCGCTTTGTTTTGCGAAAGAGAAAAACAGCGCAAGATCGGCGGCACTGAAACGCGTTATATAATCTTCAGGATTTTCGCGAGGCTGGTTGCGGTCTGCATCCCATGCGTTTAAAGTGTTGGCAATATTATCTACACCCTGGCGAAAGAAACTGACTGAAAACACAGCATTTCTGGATTGAAGTGGAATTGCAAATGCTCCGTAATCGTATCCCACAATGCCATCAAAACGCTCTGAATGCATATAAATAGCTTGTGGCTCATTTACCATTGACAGCCCGGCTACATTCCAATATCCGGCAGTAACATCACTTGTTAGTGCCGAATGAGCAGAACCCATTCCCAAAGCTCGAGCTCCGGCTCCGGTACTTAAAAAATCATTTCCATACTTTGCCAGTGACGATTGAGCGGAAGTTTGAAAAGATAAAACTAATAAAAAGAGAAGCGCTGAGGTAAGGCTTTTCATCAAATGCTGTAATAAAATCTTTAAGGTTTACAGTAGCGCTTTAACGATATATCGGTGTACTTATTTGGTGATTTTTTACCGGTTCCAAATGTTGCGGAGAGAGCCAGTATTTCTTAGTATAAGCACACGTTCTCGAAAGGGCAAGATTGTATAAAAAATTGTCCTAAATAACTCTAATTATGTATTCATGAAATTTTCAGTATCAAGTAACGAACTCAACAAAGGGCTTTCAGCTGTAATAGGCGCGGTGCCGTCAAAAGCCACATTACCGATTTTAGAAACCATTCTTTTTGAATTTGAAGATGGGAAACTGAAATTATCAGCAACGGATCTTGAAATTGCAATTGTAGAATACATAGAAGCTGAAATAGAAGAAGAGGGTTCGGTAGCAATTCCTGCTCGGCGTTTATTAGAAACATTAAGACAACTTCCCAACATTACTGTATTCTTTTCGGTTGATGAGAGAAAGAATATCAATTTCAGAACGGATAAAGGGAATTATAAGCTGGTTGGGGATGATGCAGATGAGTTTCCGGAAATACCTACTCTTGAAAATGGTGTTGAAATTAGCGCTTCTACAGAAAATATAAACACAGCCATTGATAAGACATTATTCGCCGTTTCAAGCGATGATCTACGTCCTGCTATGATGGGTGTGTATTTTAAGATCGGTACTGAAGAAAGCAAGTTTGTAGCAACTGATGGTTATCGTTTGGTTGAATATGTAAACAAAGAGATCAAAGGTAGTGCAGAAACTGAGTTTATCGTGCCGGATAAAGCGCTTGGTTTAGTTCAAAAAACAACCAGTGGAGAAGAATGTGAGATCACAGTAACAAATGATCACGCTCGATTTAAAAGTGAAAATACTATCGTGATCACAAGGTTGATCAATGAGCAGTATCCGAATTACGATTCTGTGATTCCTCGCGATAACAACAAGTTTTTGACGATCTCCAAAGAACAAATGCTATCAACGGTTCGTCGCGTTGCTATTTTCTCTAGTTCCACAACCAGACAAATTCGTCTCGAACTGGCAACAGATAAATTAACGATTAGAGCTGAAGATCTGGATATGAGCAGTGAAGCAAAAGAAACCATTGCTTGTGAATACTCAAATGATGAGTTGGAAATCGGATTTAATGCAAAATATCTAGGCGATGTTTTGAGCAATATAGATGACGATGAGGTAAGTTTTGAGTTTTCATCACCAAATCGGGCAGGTATTGTTCGACCATCAGAAAAAAGTGATCACGAAGAAATTCTTATGGTGGTTATGCCGGTGATGTTGAACAACTATTCTTAATGAGTCAAATAATTACGCTTACTACCGATTTCGGTCTTCAGGATCAATATGTAAGTTCGATGAAGGCAGTAATTCTGGGTTTAGCTCCTGATGTTCGTCTCATTGATATTTCACATGATATTCCTGCTCAGGATATTATGGCGGGAGCATGGGTAATTCGCAACTCAGCGTTTCTTTTTCCAAAAAATACTGTTCATTTGGTGGTTGTAGATCCTGGCGTGGGAACAGACCGGCATCCGATCGTTCTAAAAATTAATGACCAGTATTTCGTAGGGCCGGATAACGGAATTTTTTCACTTTTCTATAGTGAATTCCAATTCGAAGCTATAAAGCTGAATAAACAAAAGTACTGGCGTAAAGAAAGATCCAGAACCTTTCACGGAAGAGATATTTTTGCACCGGTAGCAGCTCATCTTATCAACGGAGTTTCTCTTAAAGAACTCGGCGATCCGATTAAAGATCTGGTAACTTATCACTGGGCGGTTCCGATCGGGGATAAAGATGGTCTTCAAGGTTGGGTGGTTCATATAGATCGGTTCGGAAATCTGATCACAAATATCTCGGAAGCGTTGATCGAAGATATGATAGGACGCAGAAAAGTGAGAATCTATGTGGGAAATACTATGATAGATCATTTAGTGAATACGTTTGGAGACGTGGAAGAAGGTGATCCAGCAGCATTTATTGGGAGTTCGGGGATGTTGGAAATTGGCATAAATAAAGGAAATGCAGCAAAGCTTTTAAGTGTTGATAAAGGCGCACAGGTGTCTTTAGTACTCCAAAAATGAGAACGTAACACCAAAGCAGTAAACACGTACTGTCTCCACGAATAAAGACGGAAAGGACTATGAGCTTTGAATTAAAATCTCCCGAAAATGAAAGAGCAGCTATTCAGGTGCCGAAAGAAATTTCGAACCTGAACAAGCCATTCAGTGGTACTTTGTGCTCTCAGGATGGTGATGAATACGATGTAAAGAATAACATCATTGATATTTTAGGGGGACAACCAGATTTCTCTAGTTTAGCATCTTATACCAACCATTGGAAACTGACTGCTACTATTTATGAAGAGATCTGGCGAAAGCGCTCCCTGTCGCTACTAACAGGTGAAGATTTCCCGATTGAGAAGGAGCATGAATTGCTCATTGAATGGACAGAGCCCAAAGAAGATGGGTTATATCTTGACCTGGGTTGCTCAACAGCGCTTTATGGCAGAGCACTAAAAGCCGCCCAATCCAAGGCAAATGTTGTAGGTTTAGATTTTTCTATGCAAATGTTAGAGGAAGCCCGAATAAAGGCAGAAGCTGACGAAACCAACTTATATTTTGTCCGAGCCGATGCTAAAGAGATGCCTTTTTTTAGCAAAACCTTTGACGGAATAGTGATGGGTGGCACATTAAATGAGTTAACCGAAGAAGTGAAAGTACTGAATGAAGCTCGCAGAATTTTGAAAGAAGATGGAGTGCTTTTTATGATGCATCTTATAAAAGCCGATGCCTGGTACGGCCGATTACTTCAGGAGTCGATGGGAATCGGAGGAATCAAATTCTGGACCAAAGATGAAAGCAACAAATTGTTCAAACAAGCCGGCTTCAAAGTGGATGAACAGATTACAAGAGGGATTGTCTGTTTTACGAGATTAAGGGTTAGTTAATTTTTTAGTAGCATTACAGTTTCACCAAACTTTTCTCCACTTAAGTATAGAAAAAATATAGGTTAAACAAAGCAATTACATATTCTCCGGAGCTGAAATTCCAAGAATAGTCAATCCGTTTCTTAAAACCTGAGCAGTTGATTTCGCTAATTCAATTCGCGCTTGAGCCAAGTCTTCTTCCACACCAATAATTCGGCAATCGTGATAGAAGCTTGTAAATGCAGATGCAACATCATTCAAAAAGTTGATCAGTCGATGTGGCTCTCTAGCATTGGCAGCACTGGTAATCATTTCAGGAAAACGCAGTATGGTTTTTATTAAACTTTCTTCTGATGGATGTTTCAAAAGCGATAGGTTCGCTTCATTCGAGAATGAGTACTCTTCCATAGCTTTTCTAAGGACGCTAGAAATTCTTGCATGCGCGTACTGAAGATAGAACACAGGATTTTTATCTCCCGCATCTTTAGCTTGAGCGATATCAAATTCTAAATGAGTATTTGGAGATCTCATCAAAAAGAAGAAACGGGTGACATCAGAACCAACTTCATCCATAAGCTCATCAAGAGTTACAAAATTTGCTTTCCTGGTGCTCATTTTAAATGGCTGTCCGTCTTTGACGATCGTCACAAACTGATAGATCACCACATCTACTTTTTCTTTATCGTAACCCAAAGCAGAAATTCCTGAAAGTACATCAGGATAAGTGGCAATGTGATCAGCTCCGAATACATCCAGACAAATATCATACCCTCGATCCAGCTTGTTCATATGATAAGCGATATCGGGAAGTCTGTACGTCGGCTCTCCCGTGCTTTTGATCAAAACGGTGTCTTGTTCTTTTCCGAATTCGGTTGTTTTAAACCAAACGGCTCCGTCTTTATCATAGGCTAATTCTTTTTCACGGAGCTTTTCAACGGTGGAATCAATGGATCCATCCGCATACAAACTATGCTCGTTGAAGAAGGAATCCATATTGATATTCATTCGCTGGAGCGTATTGCTGATATCAGCAAAAATGGCTTCTTCTGCTTTTTCTTTGAAGGGTTTCCAGTCTTCTGAATTCCCAGACAATTCAGCATTTTCTTTCGCTAATTCAGCTGCAATATCTCGTATATATTCTCCTTCATATCCGCCTTCTGGGAATTCAGATTCTTTGCCTAATTTTTCTAAATATCGAGCTTGCACACTTTGCCCCAAAACACGCATTTGTCGACCGGCGTCATTGAAGTAATACTCCCTGTCAACCTCAGCTCCTGTCCACTCCAACAATCTTGCAACGGTGTCTCCGAGAACTGCATTTCGTCCATGACCGACAGTCAGTGGTCCCGTTGGGTTTGCACTTACAAACTCTACCAATACTTTTTTACCGGAATGTTCATCGGTTCTTCCAAAGCCGGATCCAGCATCCAGAATACTCTGCAATTCATCGTACAAATAATCCTCAGCAAATCGAAAGTTGATGAATCCGGGACCTGCAATTTCTACTGAAGAAATTTTCTTTTCATCGTACTTTAGTCCGTCAATGATCTGTTGTGCAATAGCTCGTGGATTATTACGAAGTGGTTTTGCCAGCATCATAGCCACATTGGTGGAAGCATCGCCGTGGCTGGCATCTTTTGGAGCCTCCGTCTGGATTTCAGGCAGTTCTTCTAGTTCAAATTGTTGTAAAGAGTCAGCTATTATTTGCTGGAGGTAGTCGTTCATTCTAAGATTCATTTCTGGATTCAGCATTAAGATAAGGCTGATTCAATTAAGAATTAAGAATTATTCAATGATCTATTCAATATCCAATAATGAACAAGGAATAATCAATATCCATTTTTATCCAGATTCTTTTTTGCAGTTCCGATACTCTTATGAAAGATTGCAATCAGTTCATCACATTCTGTTAGAGCAATTTCTAGTAACTCAGAACTTGAAAGAGGATGCTTTTTGATAATTGTTAAGCAAACAAAAGTTTCTCGCAATTCCTTTTGCCCAATCTTAAGTTTATGAATGAAATCTTTGCGCGATTCTGCAGCTTGAGCTTCTCCATATTGAAATGCCGGTGAAGTCCCAGATCTTACCAACTGTTTAGCAAAATGTTGACCTGTATAAGATTTAGGAAGTCCTTCTACTATTTTCATAATCAACAGAGAGAAGTTAATTATCCTGTCTTGTAAATTAAATGAGTTTTTATTCTTCATTGGAGATTCCTTGTTGAATATTGGTTATTGAAAATGGCCTTCGCTGCGCAAACTCACAAAGTCATATCCTGCGATAATAATATGATCATCTATCGGGATGCCGAGTAGTTTTCCGGATTCGGAGATCCTTTTGGTTAGTTGAATATCAGCCGTTGAAGCTTTTGCGTTTCCTGAAGGATGATTGTGGAATAAAAGAATGGAATTGGCTTGATGTACAACAGCTTGGCGCATTACCTCAGCGGGTTCAACGATAGTGGCATTGCTTCCACCTGAACTGATCTGCTGAAATCCGGTCAGAACCTTTTTATGATTCAGAAAAGCAACAATGAAAACCTCTTTGGTTAGGTGACGGAGTTTAGGACCAAAGAAAGCAACAGCGTCTTCAGGAGAAGTTACCTGAATCTCTTCACCTAAACCGGCTACCTGAATTCTGCGGGCAAGTTCAAAAGCTGCCTCCAAAGTAATAGCCTTTACTTTCGCGATGCCGGGAATTACCCGCAGCTCGCTCCATTGTTTTTTGATGAGTGAATGGAGTCCGTTAAAATGATCAAGCAGTGCTCTTGAAGTTTCGATCACATTCATTTTTTTGGTTCCCGTACGCAGAAGAATGGCAAGGAGTTCAGCATCAGAAAGAGAGCCGGCTCCATATTTTATAAGCTTTTCCCGGGGTTGTTCATCGGGACGCATTTCTTTAACGGTTCTGTTCAGGAAGTCTTCGGAAGAAAATGATTCTGTATTCATGGCGTATAGTTTTTGCCAAGTAAGACAGGTTGAGAGGCGATTCCTTACAAAAATATTATGAATACTGAATATTGAACAAGGAATAACGAATGATGAAGCATAGTTTGGTTATTGGTTATTGGTTATTGGTTATTGGTTATTGGTTATTGGTTATTGGTTATTGGTTATTGGTTATTGGTTATTCAATATTCTGATTATTCTCCGCTTCCCATCAACGGTTCGTTGAAAGCTCGAATGCTTGAGTTTGGAAGTCCGTCGGGGTGAGTTTGTTTTATCATGTCGATGGTTTCAATCACGATCTCCAAATGTTTTTCCTTAGAGTTTTGGTAGAATGCTTGTGCCGCTCCTGAAAGTTTTGGTTTTCCATGAAGTGGCTTATCACTTACACAAAGTAAAGTCGCATGAGGAACGCGATATCTGAATCCATTGGTAGCAACCGTTGCTGATTCCATATCCACCGCTAAACTTCGGCTTTGATGGATCTTTTCAACAGTATCTTTTTTAGAGAACTCCCAGTTTCTGTTGGCAGTAGTAAATACAGTTCCGATGCGATGACTCAATCCGTGATTATCCAGAACTTGCTTGAGATATAAATTAAGGATGTAGTTTGGAATTACAGGTATTCCGATTGGAAAAAGATCATCCAACAAACGATCGTCTCTCATGTAACCGTTTGCGAGTACAAAGTCTCCGATTTCCTGGTGATTTCGCAGTCCTCCGCAATGGCCAACCATGATCATGGCATCAGGTCGAAGTACTGAAACATGATCAGTAATCGTTTTCGCGTTTGATGGCCCAACTCCAATATTAATCAACGTAATACCTTTGTTATCATCTAATTTATGGTGGAAAGCAGGCATCTGAACGCCATCCCTTACCGGTTTTACGCAATCAGGAAATTTTTCCAGAAATACCTCAACATGCATATCGTAGTTAGTGAACAAAATATATCGCTGAAAATCATGAGCGCTGGTCCCTGTGTAATGCTGAAGACGGTCTAATGAAATGTCAGTTCGTTCAGGGCTAAATAGAAAAAGCTTTTTCTTGGTGATGTCCCAATTGCTTTCATCGGTATGATCCAATAAAAGAGGATCGTTCAGTTCTATAACATCCCGTGATGGCTCAATTTTGATATCTGCTTTTTTTTCCAGAAGACGTAAAATCTCACGCTCAAGATAGGATCTCAGTGCTTTAGGCTGAGCAAGTTCTCCTTTTATGATCGGATTGTGTTCTGACCAGGCTCGTTCCACTAACATTTTGGGATATTTACCGGAGTCGTAAATTTTCTCCATCAGATCGCAGGCTTTTTCCGTAGCTTTCATACGTTCTTCAAGAGTGGAAAAATCAGAATGTGATAATAGAAGTGAATCGGGCATGAGCAAAAAACTATTTAATTATACAATTGAGCCTTGGGTTACTACCAAAGAGCAGGTTGAATATACGACTAATATCTTCAAGGTTTTAAGTAGAGATATGAAGATCGAGTCAGAAGATCATAAAGCCACATTTTCAATTATAGAAGCACCTGACTGGATCAATGTGATCGCGCTTACTGAAGATGATGAGATCGTGTTGGTAGAACAATATCGATACGGAATTGAGGAGCCGACATTGGAGTTGCCGGGAGGAATGGTGGATTCCGGAGAGCATCCCAAAGAAACATCCATTAGAGAACTTAAAGAAGAGACGGGTTTTGCAGGAACAGAAGTAATCAATTTGGGTAAGGTGAGTTCAAATCCGGCAATATTCACTAACTATACGCATACTTATCTGATAAAAAACTGTAAGCGGGTGTCAGATCAAAACCTGGATGGTAACGAAAGGATAAATGTGCACGTAATTCCGCTTGAAGAGTTTCTGGATTTGGTCGCAAACGGGGAAGTGCATCACTCCTTAGTAGTGGCTGCGGTGGCGAAATATCTTCTTTGGAAAAGTGAAAAGTGAAAGGTGAAAAGGTAGCTTTTTTGGGTTATATCAATTACTAGTCTTTTTTCTTAAGTAAAGAGAAACTAGCAGAGTGGAAAAAATTAAGGCATAAATATTTATTCCAATTTCAAAATACCCTAACGATTCAAAAGTGAGAAGAATTTCTGATGTACCAAGAGAAAATCCATATGAAAATCCGTTGCTGCTTAAAGAGAAGCCAAATGATATTCCTAATATCAATGAACTCTGAAAACCAGAAAACGAAACAGCTAGCGTTTGGAATATATAAGAAGGGAGTGCAAGTATCCCCAATCTTGGCTTGTTAGCTAGCAGGAAAATTGAACCTAAAAAAAGTAGTGTGGTATTAATTCCTGAAGTAACTAGTAGTGGTTCTTTTGTTTCTTGTCCAAATAGTTCTAAAAATTGAAATAATGAAAGTAGTGTTGTCCCTAAAACTAAAATGCCAAAAAATATAATTGCTGATTTTTCAAAACTGATATCACTCCAATCTATTTCCGGAACGAGATCTTTAGGAATATCTCCGCGAGCTTTTCTTTTTTCGATTTCTTTTTCTAATTCAAGAACTCTTTGAGGGTATTTCCCTCGATCTATATGATTAATAATTTCGAATAACTCTGAATTCTTATATTCAGTAACAGGTTTTTGAAAGCTCATAGCCGAAATTAAATAAACGAAAAGATAAAGACTACAAAAAATTATAAAGATGAAATCAGTAATGAAGCACCATTATAAATCAAATTTAGAATGGACGGGCAATTCCGGTTCGGGAACGGTGGATTACAAATCTTACGAAAGAAGCTATGTAGTTAAAATTGACGGAAAGCCAATTCTGGATGGTTCTTCTGACCCGGCTTTTCGGGGAGATAAATCGAAGTATAATCCGGAAGAATTATTTTTGGCTTCAATTTCATCCTGCCATATGCTGTGGTATTTACATTTGTGTTCAGCCAATAAAGTTGTTGTTCTGGAATACGAAGATTCTGCGGAAGGAATCATGACTGAGGAGAAAGATGGAAGCGGAAAGTTTGAAAGCGTAACACTTCATCCAAAAGTAGTAGTTGAAAAAGAATCCATGATGGAACAAGCAAGGTCACTTCATAAGCAAGCTAATGAGATGTGTTATATTGCAAACTCCTGTAATTTCGAGATTGGGCATGAGGTGGAGGTAAGGGCTTTAAGAAAATGATCATAAAACCCACCCCTCAATCCCCTCCACCGGAGGGGAAGCTCTTTGTTCGAGTATGTAATTAATTCGAAAGCTCAGAGAAAACTTTAAAACGATAAAATCAGTGATCCTGAACGATTGCACTATGAAAATCCGTTATTCATGCTCAACTGAACACCATAGAAGACAATAATGATAGAAACCGGTAAAAAGATAGACACTAATTTTAAACTGAAAATTGTACAAGACGGAGAGGAGAAGGAAGTCTCTTTCTCGGAACTTTTAGATCGCAAGACTATAGTATCAGTATATATGAAGAACAATACGTCGAGCTGTGATAGGCAAACACTGAGTCTCGCTGAAAATGGAGATTGGTTTGATAAAAAAGGATTTAATATAATCGCGATGAGTAAGGACGGATGTCGTTCACATAAGAATTACGCAAAGAAACAGGGAATCAATTATACACTCGCTTCAGATCCGGATTATTTATTTGCTGAAGCCACAGATTCAATAGTCGATAAACAAATGTTTGGAAAAAGTTTTACAGCTCCATCCCGATCGGCTTTTGTTATTGATTCGGATGGTACTATCTTGGCATCCGTTGAAAAAATTGATACCAAAGCGCACGCAGAAGAGTTGAAAGCTCTGATTGAAAGTTTATAATTAAAGAAAGAGTATGAAAAGTCTCGTAATAGTAGAGTCTCCAACAAAGACAAAAACGATCAGTAAATATCTACCTAAAGGATATGATGTGGATTCCTCTATGGGTCACATTCGTGATCTTCCATCATCAGCAAAATTAATTCCTGCCAAGTATAAAAAGGAAAGCTGGGCAACTTTGGGTATCAATCCGGATGACAGATATTTTGCAATTTACGTAACCCCGCCGGATAAGAAGAAGATCGTTAAGAGACTAAAGGACAAATTGAAAGATGTTGATGAATTGATCCTTGCAACGGATGAAGACCGTGAAGGAGAAGCAATTTCATGGCATTTACTGGAAGTGCTGAAACCAAAAGTTCCTGTTAAGAGGATGGCATTCCGCGAGATCACCAAAGAAGCAGTCTTAAATGCGTTGGAGAACACGCGCGATATTGACATGAAATTGGTGCATGCCCAGGAAACCAGAAGAATTTTAGACAGATTAGCGGGATATACCGTTTCTCCATTATTATGGAAGAAGATCTCTCCGGGTTTATCGGCAGGACGTGTGCAATCTGTTGCAGTAAAAATGTTGGTAGAGCGCGAGCGCGAGCGCATGAAATTCAGAAGTGGTACGTATTACGATCTTTCAGCTGTGCTTCAAAAAAGTGGAGAGAACGATGAGTTTAATGCAGACCTGACTCACATAAATGAGAAGAGATTAGCAAGCGGTAAAGATTTTGATGAAAATACCGGTAAGCTCAAAAAGCCGGATTCTGTGGTATTGCTGGATGAGGCTAAATCCAAAGATCTTGTTGAAAAATTAAAGGGTGCTGACTGGTCGGTTACCAATGTTGATGTAAAGACTCAGAAAAGAAATCCGGCGCCTCCATTTATTACTTCAACTCTTCAGCAGGAAGCGAACAGAAAGTTCAACTTCTCTGCACGTGATACCATGAGTGTTGCTCAGAAATTATACGAGAAAGGTTTTATCACCTACATGAGAACTGATTCAACAAACCTATCTTCGCAGGCAATTACCGCAGCGCGTGATGGAATTGTAGATCAATACGGTGAAGATTATTTATTTGATCGAGTTCGAACTTATACCAAGAAAGGTAAATCTGCTCAGGAAGCGCATGAGGCAATACGACCATCAGGTTCAAAATTCATTCTTCCTGAAAAGTCAGGATTAAAAGACAGAGAGTTAAAATTGTACGATCTGATCTGGAAGAGAACCATTGCTACACAAATGGCAGAAGCCGAATTGGAATTTACCAATGTAACGATCACGGCAAAGAACAATGGAACTGCTGCAGATTTCAGAGCGGGTGGAAAGAAGATCTTATTCCCGGGATTCTTCCGTGCTTATGTAGAAGGAAGTGATGATCCTGAAGCAGCATTGGATTCTCAGGAAAAGTTTTTACCGGCAATGAAAGTCGGTGACGGAACAGATCTTCAGGATCTGAACTTTAATTCACACGAAACTAAGCCACCAGCGAGATACACAGAAGCAACGCTGGTTAAAGAATTAGAAAAAAGAGGAATTGGTCGGCCAAGTACCTATGCAACGGTAATAAGTACGATTCAGGATCGCGGATACGCGAAGAACGAAAGTAAAATGTTAATTCCTTCGTTCACTGCTTTTGCAGTTACGTCTCTGTTAGAGCAAAATTTTCCTGATCTGGTGGATAGTGATTTTACTTCAAATCTGGAAGATAAGCTGGATGAAGTTGCAAATGGAACTCAAGATCCGGTTGAATATCTGGACGATTATTACAAAGGAGAAAACGGGCTTAGGGCACAAGTTGATAAACAGGAAGACAAGATCGATGCTCAGAAAGCTAAACTACTGGATCTCCCACTTGAAGGATTAGAAGGTATTCAGGTTGCGGTAGGTCGATACGGACCTTATGCCAAAATGCAGAAAGATGGGGAAGAGGTTTCAACATCTTTGCCTCAGGATCTAAACCCAAGTGATGTTACAGTAGAGAAACTAGAGCAATTGATCAAGCTTTCTGAAGAAGAAGATAAACCAATTGGTGTACATCCTGATGAAGGACTTCCCGTGTTTTTATTAACTGGAAGATTCGGCCCATACGTTCAATTGGGAGAAGTAACAGAAGAAAATAAAAAACCGAAGAGAGTTTCACTTTTAAAAGGAATGACGCCGGAAGATGTTGATTTGAATCTGGCTCTAAAACTGTTAGAGTTACCAAGAAATCTTGGTGAACATCCTGAAGACGGAAAAGTGGTGAAAGCTGGTGTAGGGCGATATGGTCCTTATGTGGTTCATGATGGGAAATTCAAGTCATTAACTAAAGATGACAGCGTTCTTGATGTTGAATTGGATCGGGCAGTAGAATTACTGAAACAGAAAGGAGCTCCAAGAAAAAGTTCTGAACTAAACGATCTTGGCGAACATCCGGAGACAAAAAACCCGATCAAAGTTATGAATGGTCGATATGGTCCTTACATCAAACACGGTAAAAAGAATATTGGTCTTCCGAAAGGTACCGATCCCGAGAAATTTACCTTAGACGAGGCAGTGGCATTGATTGCCGAAAAAGGCTAGGATTGAATAACGAATATTGAATGTCCAATATTGAATATCCAATAACCAATATCCATTGAGGAATAATCAAGGTACTAGGTAATAAGTAAGCATGGACTATAAACCTGCTGAAATTATTATTTAGAAAAGGATAGAGTCTAAAATACACACAGATTTAATATGAGGAAGTCAGATGTTACTATCTCTTTCGATGAATCTGGATTTAAAGTTATAAACGGTAAATCCAAAAAAGTTCAGATCAATTGGTCAGATATAGATTCCATTTCTGTTTTTAAAAGGGATCTAATAACTTTTGATGAAATATGTATGGAATTGTTCACTAAGAGTGAAAAGAGAATTGAACTCAATGAAGAAATGACAGGTTGGGAAGAGTTGGTAAAAGCGTTGCCTGAACACCTTGAAGGGTGTGTTAGTATTAAGGATTGGTTTCCTGAGGTAACAAAGGAGTCATTTGAAACAAACAAGGTATTTCTGTTTTCCCGAAAAACAATTTCACATTAATCGGTATAAAAATTTTATTGGTCAAGCTGATTTAATTTCAGCATATTCAATTGTTGGTTAATGTATATCTTAGGTACATGCAAAAACGAAGTAATTTTTATTTCAGATATCCGCCAAATATTCAGGAACTGGATTTAGCTACTATGGTGAATATGTTCAGAACCAGAGGAGAACCTTTACGTGCTGCTCCCGGGCAGCATTTTGCTTGTGCAGTTACTCACCATTTACTTCGCGAAGGAAAACATTGGTTTGGTTTATATTATTCCCAAAAAACGTGGGATAATTTACTTACTAAAGGCAGTGAAGGTTTTCCAATGACAGAAGCAGAGCTGAATGTGTTAGGCAAATTATATATGGCTCAGGATGAAGCCCCACATCGGGAGATCATTGAAAAAAGTTCAGGAGTTACTGAAAAACTGGCTTATCTGATAGTTAATGATCTGCGTTCATTTGGCTTTATTCTGGAAGATGACGGTGGTTTTTTAACCATTACGCCTCGTGGAGAAAAAGCTCTTCATGGAATTGCACGCCGTATTTACGAAAAACGATTTATGCCCGAAATGCTCAATAATTTCGAACTTCGTGAAGATCCTACCATTGAACGGGCTCAAAAATCAGATCAGGAACAGAGAAGCTTGTTTTAATTAAGGGTCGTCCCTGTAGATGTTAGATAAATCGTTAATGGTTTAGTAATAATAGCTCTAGAAGCGTTTGCCCTTAGTATTTAAGACGGAAAAGTAAGCCCAATTCCTTTGCCTGTAGCAAGATTACACGCAGGACTAAAGTCCTTTCTTGTTTATGTACGAGTTTAAGACAAGAACATAAGCTAGAAGGGGATTTATCCCCGGGTTTCTAATCTCCATCTAGTAATTTATACATGCTCATGTACTTTTGTACCGCTACTGAGCTTCCTCGTCACAGGCGCCAGTACCAAAAGCTCCCGACAAGAATTAGTGGTGCGAACTCCGGGGTCTTGTTCCTATCTAAACCAAGGAACTAAAATACTAACTCTTAAAGTTTCTCACTGCTTCAGCTACTCTTCCGGGAACACGATCATCAAAAGGACTTGGAATGATCATTTCTTCGCTAAGATCCTCCACGCTATCTGCAATTGCTTTAGCGACTTCAATGAACATAGCAGAGGTTAAGTTGTTCGTGCGAACATCCAGAGCTCCTCTGAAGAGCCCAGGAAATGCCAACACATTATTGATCTGGTTAGCAAAATCAGAACGACCTGTGGCAATTATTCGAGCTCCGGCTTCTCGAGCTTCATCGGGCATGATTTCAGGAGTAGGGTTTGCCATGGCAAAAATGATAGGATCTTTGGTCATGGTTTTAACCATTTCTTGAGTTAAAACTCCTGGTGCAGAAACGCCAATGAATACATCAGAATCTTTAACAGCATCTTCAAGATTACCGGTAACATTGGATTTATTTGTCAGCTTAGACATTTTCTTTTTGGTGTCGTTCAGATCAGTTCTGCCGTTATGAATAATTCCACGACTGTCGCACATGATCACTTCTTTGACTCCTGCTTCAAAAAGTAAGTTTACTATGGCTACTCCGGCAGCTCCGGCGCCATTTATAACAACTTTCAGATCTTTAAGCTTTCTTCCCGTTAGTTTACATGCGTTGAACATGCCTGCTAAAGTAACGATCGCCGTTCCATGCTGATCATCATGAAATACAGGAATGGATAGTTCTTTCTTTAGTCTTTCTTCAATTTCAAAACATCGGGGAGCAGAAATGTCTTCCAAGTTTATTCCTCCAAAAGTAGGAGCAATTGCTTTTACTGCTGTTATAATCTCTTCCGTATCCTGAGTATTCAATACGATCGGAACGGCGTCAACATTGGCAAATTTCTTAAATAGCACGGCTTTCCCTTCCATCACCGGTAAAGCGGCTTCTGGTCCGATATTTCCTAAACCAAGTACAGCGGAGCCATCACTTACTACAGCAACTAAGTTTCCTTTTGCGGTGTAATCGTAAGCTTTTTCTACATCTTTATCTATTTCCCGACAAGGTTCGGCTACACCGGGAGTATAAGCGATGCTAAGATCATCCTTTGTGTCTAAAGGCATTTTGGACTCTATTGAGATCTTTCCCCGAGCTTTTTTATGTGCTTCTATTGAAAGTGCCGCGTAGTCTTTTTTTGACATAATTTTTTAGAGCTTTTGTAAATAAAAAAGGCATCAAACAATCTGTCTGATGCCTATACAGTAAAATACGGTTTATTTATTAATCATTCCTTCAACATCAAAGGAATTGTTTGAAGAATTTACATCTGCCAAGCGTTGAGTAGGATCAATGGAAACCTTTTTGATCGTTGAACCAGCTGTAGGAATATCAAATGTATATGTTGGGTTTGTCCATGGCCAGTCTTCTAAAATGGTTCGCTTGAGGTCGTTCTCGGCAGGTTTTTCTCCTCTCATAATCCTGAGTGGGATATAAAACACTTCAGAACTACCATCTTTATACTCAACTAAAACATCAATAGGCATTGGCATTAGCCCAACTCTTTCCAGCTCGATCACAGTTTTGTTTTCATCACCAATAAGTGCTTTGATCCCATAATCAACAGTTTTTGTGGTGTTAACAAAATATTCGTTATACCAGTCCAGAACCATTCCTGATTCTTTTTCCATTACTCTAAGAAAATCTTCAGCAGTTGGGTGTTTCATCTTCCAGGTGTCAAAGTATGTAAGCATACCCTTTCTGAAAGCTTCTTCTCCGACTATGTAACTCATTTGACCTAGGTAAACCGCTCCTTTCGAATAAGATGCCGAGCCATAAGCTCGATTTGTATTAAAGTGATCGGCATGAGTTGTTAAAGGCTCTTCTAATCCTGATGCTACTATACTGTAATAACCGCGATAGGAACCTGCATACGGGAACTCGGATTCCCGGTTGAAAATATGAAGCATAGTTTCTGCGGATGCAAAACTGGTAAATCCTTCATCCATCCATGCAAAAAGGGCTTCATTTGTTGCTAAAACTCCCTGAAACCAACTGTGATAAAACTCATGAACGGTAACACCAACTAAACTACCCAGAGATCTTCCGCCGGTGATAAGAGTTCCCATTGGATACTCCATTCCACCATCACCTCCCTGAACAGTTGAAAACTGAGGGTAAGGATATTTTCCAAAATGCTTGTTTGCATACTCAAATCCTTTGATGGTTAATTCCGGTAACTGCTCCCAATATCTTTTATATGCTGCATTTTCTTCGGGCGTGGCTTGCGCATCAACAGTTTCTTGGTAGAAAAAATGAAGCTTCGGTCCGTTTGGAACCTGAGCAGTTGTATGTATAAAGTCGGGATCAGCGCCCCAGAAGAAATCAATTACATCTTCAGCTATAAAATGATAGGTTATTCTACTATCAGGTTTTCTACGGTTAAGTTTAACTCCATCATCTTCATAACCATGCCCAATCTCGTTCGGATTTTGAAGAACGCCGGTACCGCCAATTACATAATCAGCATCGATAGTGATTTTAACGTCAAAGTCTCCCCATACTCCATGAAACTCACGTCCGATGTAGGGATTGGGATTCCATCCTGTATAGTCATACTCTGCCATTTTTGGATACCACTGGCTCATGGAAAATTCTACACCTTCAGCATTATTCCATCCTGAACGTCGAATTTGAATAGGAACCTGAGCATCCCACTCCATTTCGAAAGTGGTTTTGCTACCTGATTTGATTGGTTTATTAAGCTCAACAACTAAAATAGTTCCGTCGTGGGTAAATTTTACGTCTTTACCATCTTGCTTTAAAGATCTGATTTTTTGGTAACCAATCTCATCTTCCGAAAGTTTTGATATTCTATCACCAACTCTTCTATCGGGATCTGTAATAGTTCGAGAACGAACATCCATCATACTACCGGGTTGAAAGGCATTGAAATATAAATGGAAATAAACTCGATCTAATTCATCCGGAGAGTTATTGGTATACACAACTTTCTGGTCGCCTTTGTATTGATGTTTTTCGGTGTCAACATCAATATTCATGGTGTAATCAATTTCTTGCTGCCAGTATGTTCTTTGTGCAGAAATATTCAGGGATATAAATCCCAATAAAAGCAAAGTGATCAATTTCTTCATTCTTGAAATTATTTAAGTTATCAGATGTATTAAATTTTTGTTCAATATTAAAGGAACCCACAAAAATGCAAAAACTCCACTGCATTTACATTTTTTGTTTAATAAACCATAAAGGAACACTAAGAAAGCAGAAAGTTGAGAAATATAACATAGAAACTCTGTGTGCTTTGTGGTTGTTTATCAAAAACTGTTCCTGCTTGCGAAAGCACGGCTTAAAGTGGCTTCGTCTATAAATTCAAGTTCGGTTCCCATTGGAATACCGTAAGCAATTCGGGTGACTGTAACTTCATAAGGAAGTAACAACTTATTAATGTAATAAGAAGTAGCTTCACCTTCAGCGTCAGGGTTAAGTGCTAGAATCACTTCTGTTATTTCTTCATTGCCGCCTACGCGTTTAAGTAATTCCTGTATCCGAATATTATCAGGGCCAATGTTATCCATGGGAGAGATTACTCCTCCTAGAACATGATACCTTCCTCTAAACTCATTCGTTTTCTCAATGATATAAACGTCATTGAACTCTTCTACAACACAGATCGTGCCGTTTTGACGTTTTGCATTTTCACAAATAGTACAAGGATCAGTATCGCTTACATTGCCACAAATTTCACAGCGGGTAACTTTATTTTTCAGATCTATTATTGCATTTGCTAAACGAAGCGCATACTCATCGTTCTGCTTTAATAAATGGATTGCAATTCTTTGAGCTGATTTTCTTCCTGTACCGGGGAGTTTTGCAAGCTGTTCAATTGCTCGTTCTAAATATTCTGAGGTTATCTGCAAGGAGATTAAAAATTAAAGATTAAAAATGAAAAATCAGGATTGGTGAGCCCAATTTTTAATCTTTCATTTTTCATTTTGAGTTCAGTCATAGTCCAAACTTAGAAAGATCCATCCCTGGTATTCCACCACCGGGAATCATTCCTTTGTAAGCTTCCTGCATTTGGGATTTTGCAACTTCATCGGCTTGTTCAAGAGCTTTGTTTACCCCGGCAACCACCAGATCTTCTAGCATTTCTTTGTCATTAGGATCAATAACATCCTCATCAAATTTAATGGAAAGGATCTGACGAAGACCGTTGGCTTTTACTTTTACCATGCCGCCACCGGCTTCTGCTTCCACAGTTACTTCAGCTAATTTAGCTTGACTTTCCTGCATTTTGGCTTGCATTTCCTGAACTTTGCCGAACATGTCGGCCATGTTAAAATCACTCATAACTTAATATTTGGTTTAATTTGTGCCACTAAAACACGAAAGCACAAAATTAATTATTTATTCAATAGGAGTCCTAAGTCTTATATCTCAGGTCTTACGTCTATTTTGTTAATATTCGAGTTCCGCTCCAAACCGTTCTACCAAACTACGAACCATCGGATCTTTTTGTTGAATCTCCTTAAAGCGTTCGTAAGGATTGCGAGCTGTAGTTTGTTTTGTTTTTTGTGATACTTCTACATTAAAACGAAGTGCCACGCCAATACATTCCTGCAATTTTCCTGCCAATTCTTTGGCTTGTTCATCCAGCATGGTTTTGGCTAGCTGATTGTCACACTCTAATGACAATTCTGTGCCTTTCAGACGAACCGGTAGGGCTCGTTCTGTTTGCATTTTTAGAATAGAAGAAACCGACCCATTCAGTGAATCTATGAATTCCGGCCAAGCATTTTTGATGTCTTCGATTCGAACAGTTTTCTGATTTGCAGAGGATTCGATTGTGGTTTCAACTTTTACTTCTGCACTTACTTGAGTGGTTTTTAGCTGACTTGGCTGAGAGAATTTTGTTTTTAATGCAGGTGCTCCGATATCAAATTCATCCTCGGGTTCTTCTTCAACCAGAATTTCTTTATCTGGAGAAGCAGACTCTTGTTTTGGAAGTTCTTTAACTAAATCTGATTGCTCAATCGGTTCTGGTTCAGTAGGGGGTGTTTTTTCCTTTTTTTCCGGATAAACAGGTTTTTCAGATCCTGAAGAAAGTGCGCCTAAGTTCTTAGAGTTTTTTTTTACTTCTTCGAGGTTTGCTAGAAGTTTAGCCAGATTCTCTGACCGCTCCATATGAATGAGCTTCAGTAAAGTGATTTCAAACTGAATTCTGGGCTGGTTCGCGTCTTTGATCTTTATCTGTGCTTCCGAAACAATATGAAGCATTCTCATAAGATCATCTCGGGAAAAATCCGGAGCAGATTCTTTGTATTTAGCTTTGGTGTCTTCTGAGGCCTCCACCATATACAATTGCTTACTGTGGTGAGCTATGTACAAATTTCTCAAGTGTTCGGTAAGCCCGATCAGAAATTCCTGAATGTCATAACCTTCCTGTAACAAAGTGTTGATCAGTTCTAAGCCCTGATCTGCATCGTGATCTTTAACACAATTCATGAATTGAAACAGTCGATCCGTACCAACCACATTCAAAGCTTGGAGCAGTTCATTGTGTGTGATATTATCACCGCAAAATGCGATTGCCTGATCCATTAATCCAAGAGCGTCACGAAGTGCTCCATCTGCTTTTTTAGCTATTACATGCAAGGATTCATCATCGATGGATATATGCTCATCAGCAGAAATTTTTCTGAGTCTTCGAACGATTTCGTCAACGGCGATTCGTTTAAAGTCGAAACGCTGCACACGAGATAAAATAGTAGGTAGAACTTTGTGAGGTTCTGTTGTAGCAAAGATAAAAATAGCGTGCTCTGGTGGTTCTTCCAGAGTTTTCAAAAGCGCATTAAAAGCCGCTTTTGAAAGCATATGAACCTCATCAACGATAAATACTTTGTAGCGACCATTTTGAGGCGGAATTCTAACACTTTCCCGTAAATGATGAACGTCATCCACTTTGTTGTTAGAAGCCGCGTCCATCTCAACAATATTAAGTGTTTGGTTCAGAGATTCACCATCAACACTGCTGTCAATTTCGTTTATGGTTCTGGCAAGAACACGAGCCATCGTTGTTTTTCCAACTCCACGTGGACCACAGAACATATAAGCATGAGACAATCTGTTTTGTTTGATTGCATTCATCAACGTAGAGCTTACGTGATCCTGAGAAACAATATCCTCAAAGTTTTGTGGGCGATATTTTCTAGTAAGAGCGCGGTAGTTTTCTGACATTCCTAAAGCTGATTTTGCTAACAAATGTAATGTACAAAAAGAAGAGAAGAATTGGGGAAAGGATATGGAATTAATATTAATAAAAGCAGCATATAAAATTCTGTAATCAATTCAGCATAAATCGCACTTTCCTATTATACTTCACGTTAAGGTAAGCGATGAAAAAATTCTTCTACATATTTCTTATATCCGGGTTTGGTTTATCATCTTCAACCAAAGCGCAGGTACAGCCAAAGCCAATGGTAAATGGTACTATAGCATATGTTCAAGGCTTAGAGGCATTTGAAAATAGAGAGTATGAGAAGTCTCTGCAACTTTTGATGGAAGCCAAGAACCAACTAGGTAATGAAGCCGGGCTGAGTTATGCAATCGCAGACACATATTTTGCAATGGAAGACCTTCCAAATGCAGCTCTTTACGGAAAACAAGCAGTTTCAAAAGCACCTGAGAATAAGTGGTTCCGGTTTAAGCTGGCACAGATATATCGAAGTGCAGGAGAGAATACCGCAACTCTGGAAGAGCTGAACACGCTGCTAGAATACTACCCCAATGATTATGATGGTTTATTTATGCTTGCAGATACCTACAAAGATTACGGGGAGTACCTGAAGAGTAATCAAGTTTTGGATCGGGCATTAAAATTAACAGGGCCAAATCGGTCAATTTATTTATTGAAATTCAGAAATTTCGAAGCTTTGGGAGCAAGAGATTCTGCTATTACACAATTGGAATTATTAAGAGATATTGATCCTGATAATTTGAATACACTCAATTTATTAAGCGAGTATTATTCAAGAACAGGTAGAGAAGGAAATGCTAAAAAAGTTTTGAATGAAGCTTTAAGCAGAAATTCACGAGATCCACAATCCATATTAAATCTTGCCGGAATTTATATTGAAGATCAACAATGGGATAGTGCAGGCACTTTGATACGAACTTTTTTAGCAGATAAAGTTATTCTTCCTGAAGAAAAGCTGGGAGTAGCTCAATTTCTATTTGCAAAACAGCAGGAAAGCCCCCTTAACGAACAGCTTAAAAGAGAAACGGGCTGGGCATTAGATGCATTTACAGAGTCATCTCCAGAATACGGTCCTGCTTTTACGATAACCGGTCAATATTATGCTCAGATCGGTGAAACCGAAAAGGCTATTCAAAAATTAGAAAAAGGGAACGAACTACTTCCCCAGGATGATATAGCCTGGAGATTAAGACTGCAATTATTGCTAAGTGAAAATAGATTAGAAGAAGCAAAAGAGGTGGGAAAGAAAGCCGATCAAAATGTACCGGATGATTCTTTTATTCAGTTTTTCATTGGTACAGCTTATTTACTAAGTGATGAAAATGAAGAAGCAGTTGTATGGTTGGAAAGAGCCTCTAGAGCACCTGCAAGAAAACCATTTAAATCTGTTGTCTATTCAACGTTGGGAGATGCTCAAAGTAATTTGGGAAATGCAACAGAAGCCGATAGAGTATACGAATTGGCATTGCGTTATGACCCTGAAAATCATAACGCAATGAACAACTATGCATACAATCTGTCAGTAAGAGGAGAGAACTTGGAACGAGCTAAGGAATTAGCTTTAAAAGCAATGGAGCTTGATCCTGAAAATGCAGCCTATCTGGATACTATGGGGTGGGTTTTTTATAAATTAGAGGATTATGAAAAGGCAAAACGTTTTATAAAAGCATCTGTTGATCTAAGTGATGAAGAAGCGAGTGCAGAAGTATTGGAACATTTAGGCGATGTTCATGATAAACTAAATAATAGTGACGAAGCCAAAAAGTGGTGGAAAAGAGCACTGGATAAAGACCCCTCATTGACACATTTAAAAGAAAAAATTCAAGAGTGAGATCAGTTTCAATAAAATACCTTATACCTGCGGTTTTTTTGCTGGTTGTTTCGTGTACCTCAACAAAAAAAATTTCTACTGATGAAAACCTTTATGAGGTAATGATTCCGTTAAGTGAAATTATAGATCGTATCCCAAACTATGCAGATGAACTTGTTTCAGCTAAGGGAAAGGGTAGAGCTTTAGTAAGTGAGCCGGGAAGCAGCGATCGAATTACTATAGACTTCGAAACAGATACCGTATTGAGCTTACTCACATTTAAAAACAGAATAGGAATTACAGGTGGAAGTATGTTAGTAGATGCAGATTCCATCCTCATTTATAACAAAATTGATAAATACGCTCAAAAAGTGTCTGTTCAAGATGGGCGCATGACGAATCTGAATGAACTAGCGTCTGTAAATTTATTAGATTTGATGAACTTCAAGATCAAAATGGATGATGTAGAAAAGATTTTACAATCTGATACGGAATATATTCTGGGATTCTATAACAAAGGAATTGCACGTATCAACAAAAAAACAGGAACGGTAAGTTATGTGGAGCAAGCGCGATCTTCCGGCCTTCCCTATTCAGCATTAACATATGAAAGCTATGGTGAAATTGATGGCTACACATTGCCTAGAAAAATTACCATATTAAGTGCAGACAGAAACTCACAAGTAGTTTTTCAGGTTCGTACCCTTGAAGTAAATCCATCCAAGATAGATCTTACACTTGATATTCCTGATGAAATAGTTATTGAACGTTTATGAGATCAAGATCTTTAATACTGACCGTTGTAATATTTGCAGCAATAGCTACGTCTCTTTCAGCGCAAACATATGATGAAAAGCGAAAGGAGATACTGAGTAAGCAGAATAATACTAGAGCAGAAATCAATGTACTTGATGCCCGGATAAAATCTTATCAAAAGCGGGTTGCTGAAGCCGAGGCCAAGTTCAATCAGTCGTATAAACAGTATGAAAACCTGAACGGATTAATAGCGTTACAGGATGACAAGATTGAAAGTTTGACGAAAGAACAACAGCAAATTCAGGAAGAGATTAATTTAACTGAACAAGAGATCGGGGCTCGTCAGGAAGAGCTCAAAGTATTGATCGACAATTATAAAAAGATATTGTTATTCGCTTACAAAAACAGCCGATCATCCAATCTTGAACTATTACTTACTTCCGGGTCGTTCAATCAGATGTTGATAAGGGCTCAATATTTAAAAAAGTTTGAAGAGCAAAAAGCAAAACAAGCAGAACAGATAAGACGAAGAAAGAATGAATTGGATCAGATACAAATCGATCTTCGCCAAAGTTTAAATCGTAATCAGGTAGTACTTCAGGAAATTCAAACCGAAAAAGAGATACTAAACGGGCAAAGATCTCAGCAAAAGCAAACTGTAGAAACTATTAGGAGTCAGCGTTCTGACTTAGTTGCCGAGCTTACTAAAAGCAGAGAACAGAAGGAAGCGTTACAGAATGCATTTACTGATTTAATTGTTCAAGAAGAAGAAATAGAGAGATTAAACAATGAGCGATTAGTAAAATTAGCTCGGGCGCGTGAAATTGCTGATGAAAACCTCAGAAACAGGGAGGTCGCCAAGTACTCTAAACCTATTAACACAAGCTCTGGAGTAAGTAGTGAAATGTTACTCGATAATGAGCGAACATTTGCGGCATCAAAAGGCGTGTTACCTTGGCCTGTTAATAGTAAAACGGTCTCTAAGAATTTTGGGAGAACCAGAAATCCGGTTTATGGAACAGTAACAGAATATTTGGGAATAAATATTGTGACCGATCCGGCTGCTCAGGTTAAGGTTGTGTCAGATGGTTATGTTTCTCAGATATCGCCCATTAGTGGTTTTGGAGATGTAGTGTTTGTTAAGCACGGATCGTACTACACCGCCTATGGAAATCTTAGTAGAATTGATGTGCAAAAAAATCAAGTTTTAAATGCCGGAGACAGAATAGGACTCTCGGGCGTAGCGCAATCTCCATTAGGAGAAAATCTATTATTTGTAGTTCGGCACAAAGATTATCAAAATCCATTAAACTGGTTACAAAAATAGATTTTTCGTGTAATATTCTGTACTCTCAATCACTAGAATATTAAAACTAACTATCGACATTGAATAACCTGCCAAGATTTATTTTTTACCTGACGGGGCTTCTAATTATCTCAGGAGCTTTCACACTTTTGACCTCGGACCTGTTAACCAAAGTAAACAATGGGACTATATTAGGAACCGTTCTTTTTTTCTTTTTTGGATTGATTTATATGAACATGGTTACGATTTCGAGTAGAAGATTTATGCGAAGATTGGAAGGAGCAACGGTAGCTCCTTATGTTTTTGCAATTTTTGTTTTGCTGCCTCCGGCTGTTTGGGTTAATCTCTATCAGGGCGGATCTGCAACTTCTCCGGCTGTTTATGTGCCAATGCTTTTAGTTGCTGTTGGAACAGGAGCATATTTCGGCCATCGTTTGGGATTAAAAGCTCAGATCAAATTTCAGGAAAACCTAAAAGCCTATTTTGAACAGGATAGACGCTTGCACAGTGATCCTGCTAAGGAAGAAGACGAAACTTCAAATAAATAACTAACACCATGAAAACATCTCGTTTCCTATTAACTCTTTCTGCAATTTTATTTTTAACGGTTGAGCTTGCACTATCTCAAACCATTACTACAGATGAACTACACAAAATCGGTATTGCGCCTTCGGCAGAAAGAATAGAAAAAGACATCCAAACACTGGTTGATTTTGGAACCAGACACACGCTTTCTGATACTGTTTCAAGTACAAGAGGAATTGGCGCCGCAAGAAGATGGATCAAAGCTGAGTTCGAACGTATTTCGGAAGATTGTGGTGGATGTCTCGAAGTATTTTATGTGAGCGATGTGATTTCAGGTCAAAGAAGAATACCCGATCCCGTTAATATTGTGAATGTTGTTGCTATTCAAAGAGGAACTTCCGATGCGAATAGATTTGTGATGATGAGTGGAGATATTGATTCCAGAGTTTCTGATCCTTTAGATGGCGTCTCTGATTCGCCGGGGGCTAATGACAATGCTTCAGGGATGGCCGGGACTATTGAGGCTGCAAGAGTGCTGACTAAATATGAGTTTCCAAGTTCTATCATGTATGTTGGTCTTTCAGGTGAAGAACAAGGATTGTTTGGAGGACAGATTTTAGCAGAATATGCCCTCGAAAAAGGTTGGAGAATAAAAGCAGTTCTTAACAATGATATGATTGGAAATATCAAAGGAGTTAACGGTGTGATCAATAACACAACTGCTCGTGTATTCTCGGAAGGAACCAGAGATGTAGAAACTGAACAGGAAGCCAGAGTTCGAAGGTTTACGGGAGGTGAAGTTGATTCACCATCAAGAAATATAGCGCGATATGTAGATAAAATGGCTGATATGTATATACCAAATCTTGATGTAATGATGATTTATAGATTAGATCGTTTTGGGAGAGGAGGGCACCATCGTCCTTTCAATGCAGTTGGAATTCCAGGTGTAAGAATTATGGAAACCAACGAGAATTATGTGATGCAACATCAGGACTTGAGAATGGAAGATGGAATTAAGTATGGTGATACCATTGATGGTGTAGACTTTGATTATGCTGCAAAACTAACAGGGCTAAATGCAGTTACCATGGCAGGAATGGCTTGGGCTCCAAATCCACCGGTTAATGTTCAGATTCGAGGGGCTGTACGTCCAAGCACAACCTTGAAATGGGATGCTTTAGATGCTGAGCAAAATCCTCAATTGGCTGGTTATAAAATCTATTGGAGACTTACAGATTCAAATCAGTGGGAAAAAAGTGTTTTTGTTCCTGCGGGTACTACTGAACACACTTTAGAAAATGTAGTTATCGACAATTATTTGTTCGGTGTTGCTTCTGTTTCAAAAGAGGGATTTGAAAGCCCAGTAGTTTTTCCGGGCGCAGCAGGGTCTTTTGGGGAATAGTTTTAATTAGGAATACGGGAATTAGGAATAGGTTAATATAAATAGAAGGTATGACTGAGATACTTTTAATACTTGTTCTAGGATGCTTGATAGGTGTTTACAAAGTTATAGTAGATATGAAATCAAAAAAGCAGGAGCAAAAAGAACTCAAAGAGAAACTTGGCAACGAATATGATCTGTATATGAAAATGAGGAACGATAGAAAAAAGAAATAAACTTATTCCTAATTCTCTATTCCCTTATTCCTAATTAACCACTTCAATTACAATCTTCTTTCCGGTGACCTCTCTGAGTAGATGTGCTTTTCTCTGAGCGCCCCAAATTTCTAATTGAGGATCAGCCTGTACTTTTATCTTAAAAATGATCTCCTTCTCAGTGGTTTCAATATCAAGTTGCTGAACATTTTGATAATGACTTCTGTCAAGCCCATCAGCCACTCTTAAGATACCGGAGAGGTTTTTGATCCTTCTCCGAACAGAAGGAGCTAACTTCCAATATTCTCCGTGTCTTTTCTTTGGAGTTGATCTGCGATGGTATCTGGCAACATTGGCAATTACCTCAATTTCCTCTTCCCGAAAACCTTTTAAAGTCGAGTTTCTGATAATATAAAGAGCATGTTTATGATGATTTGAATGCGAAATATAATATCCGATATCATGCAGGTAGCTTGCATACTCTAACAACTCTTTGTCAGGGTCTTCCAGTATAAGATCATTTTTTAGCGCATCAAATATCTTCAAAGCCAAATTAGCGACGTGAGTTGAATGAGCTTCATGCCAGTCACATTTTCTAAGCAGTTCAAACACACTTCTACGCCTTGGGTCAGACATGGACCCCGACCAGGGCAATCCGATCATATCTTTTTTCAGGTATCTAATGATAATGCCTTCTCTTAATGCCTGAGTAGAAATTTTAACTTTCTTGATTCCATATTCGCGAAGTAGATAGTTAACCAGAACCACTCCGGTGTTAATGAAATCTATACGTTTGGCGTCTAAGCCTTTTATTTTTTTCCGTTCGGTTCGATTCAGTTTGATGAAATCCTTATAAAAAGAGAAAAAATCTTTGGCAGTATATTCCATTTCATTGAGAGTAACATCTACCGGAAGCCCTTTTCGGGCGGCGATCATGGCGGCAATGTTTTGCATGGTTCCGGAAGAACCAATGATCAAGTTAGTTCTGTTTATTTGAAGAGCCTCGGCAAGTTGTGAAGTTTCTTCTCTATAATGGGCCTCAAGTTTCTCAATCTCTGTAGCAGTGATTGGATCGGATGGTTTAAAAATATCGGTCATTCTGGAAACCCCGATCTTTTTACTGGTCAGAAAATGGAATTCTTTAGCATTTCCCAGAATAAACTCAACGCTTCCGCCACCGATATCAACCATTAAAACAGGAGTGTTTCCTAAACGAACACCATGTTGAACGGCATAACCGATGAGCTCGGCTTCAACAGTGCCGGGAATAGCATTTATTTTAATTCCATATCTGTCAATGCTGTCCTGAATAAATTCTCCGCCATTTTCAGATTCCCGTATAGCGCTGGTGGCATACGCCAGAATATGTTCTACATTATGGCTGTCACACAAAACTTTGATGTTTTTGAGAGCTTTCATGCCTCGTGAATAAGCTCCTTCAGCTAAGCGTGTACCTAATCCACCTTTAGCAAGCTGCACCATTTCCTTAAAATCTTCAATCTTTCTGAAGCTGCCGTCAGAATATAAGTCTACAATAACGGCATGGAAGGAATTCGTTCCCAGATCAATTGCAGCTAATCGCTTGATAGGAATGGTTGTATTGTTATTCTGTCCGCTTATAATCAAATGAATACCTGTGTTTTAAGTGTGCTGAATCATAACCAAAAGATGGAAGACTTGGAAGAGGAGAGTTTTTTGATTTATTCAGAACAAGACAAATATTTTTAATCAATGTTATGTTCACCATTTCTTAACAAAAAGATAGTTGGAATTAGGTTAAAGTACCCGTACCTTTTTGACCTTAATTCAAAAAATGACCGGCAGTCACAATAATGGGAATTTCGGAACGCAAAGAAAGGGAAAAGGAGCAAAAGCGGTCACTAATGTTAGAGGCAGCTGAAGCTTTGATTCTTGAAAAAGGTTTGGACAATCTTAACATGACGGAAGTAGCTGAACGAGCAGAAGTCAGCAAAGGGTCATTATATCAGTATTTCGAGAGCAAAAAAGATCTGGTATTAGGTATATGTGATAAAGCAACAGGGTTACTTACAAAAGAAATTCAAAAGGTGCTTACTGAAGATAAACCAGGGATAGAGTTGGTTCATATGATAGGTGCAACATTTATGACTTTTGTGACCCAGCACCCTGAGTATTTCAGAGCAATGAGATTTCATGATAATATCAAGGAGACGAGTGACTTAGAAGACAGTACTTTTCTTGATTCATGCTCCACTAATATGCAAAGTTCCTTTACTTGTATGGTGCGCGCAATTCAAATTGGTATGCAGGATGGAAGTATAAATCCAAGCTATGATCCTAAAGAATTGGCTTTGATACTTTGGGCTACTTCTCACGGAATGGTAAGTATGGCATATCAGCATCAAAATACACAGCATTTTAATCTGCTTAGCGAACTTGGAATAAATTTAAATTCTCTATTTGAGAACTTTATGAAAGTGATTGGTTGTGGCATTGCTACTGATAAACAGAAAACAAATTATGACTCACAGTCATTTTTTGAAACTAATGGAAAAAACTAACGTAATCGGCAATTGAATTTTTTAATGGTACGAACTAACAAAAATAAAATGGGTAAACGATTAGGGCTTCTGCTTATAGCAGTAATTTTGGTAACAACAAGTTCAAAAGCTCAGACAAAGGATTCAGAAAGAGAAATTACACTAGAACAAGCCATTGAAATGGCGTTGGCAAATAATCCACAAATAAACAGAGCGTTATTGGCTATTGATGATGCTGATGAGCTTGTTAATATTGCTCGTTCAGAAGTATACCCGGATGTGATTTCTTCAATCAATTACACAAGAAATGTTGAACTTCCGGTTCAGTTTATTCCGGAAAATGTATTTGATCCTAATGGAGATCCTAATGTTTTAGTTCCGGTTTCTTTTGGAACAGATAACAACTGGCAGGGTGGCTTTACTGTAACCCAAAATCTCTTTAAAGGAGAAGCACTTGTAGCGTTGAAAAGCTCAGCTGTTTTTAGAAAAGTACAGGAAGAAAATTTTAGAGCAACCAGCCAACAGGTAATTACTCAAACCAGAATAGCATATTATGCAGTACTTGCAGCTCAGGAGCAATTAAGACTTCAGGATTCTCAAATAAGAAGGCTTGAAACAAACCTGAGAGAAAACGAATCCCGCGCAAAAGCCGGGATTGTTGATGACTACGCTGTACTTAGGATAAGAGTACAATTAAGCAATCAAAAACCCCAGCAGATAGAAGCAAAGTATGCTGTAGATGAGGCTTACCGAAACTTAAATGTAGCTATGGGATTACCTGTAAATTTTTTGGTTAAGGTAAAGGGTAGCTTGAATGAATTCGATATTCTATCTGAAACAGCTGCTCAAACTTCAAACAGTCATTTGAAGAAGATAGACCGAATGAATCCTTATAGTTTTAATTCAGGTATGGTTGATTCTACTGCTTTAACTCAAAATAGAGGTGATATCAGAATTGCTGAAGCAAATTTAAGTCTTCGGGAAAAACAGATCAGAGCTGAGAAAAGTCGATTTCTTCCAACGCTAACAGCTTCATATAATTTGCAATGGTCAGCAGCTGAGGCAGGTAGCCCAACCTTCTTTGAAAATGCCAAAAGGTTTCAAACAATAGGAGTGAATCTAAATTTTCCTTTGTTTCAGGGATTTTCAAGAATGGCAAACCTTCAAAGAGCTCAGATCCAATATAAAGATGTTGAAGAACAGAAACGTATGGCGATTTTAATGGCACAGAATGAAGTGGCAAGCGCAGGTGAAGAACTGGATAAGATCTTTGAAACAGCATCAGCCCGCAAGCAAGCGTTAGAACAAGCTAATACCGGATATAACAGAGCCAAAAAGAGACTAGAAAGTGGATTGGGTTCCCAACTGGAGTTAACGGAGGCAGAAATTCAAGTTCGGGAAGCAGAAGTAAATTACGCAATCATGGTGTTTAATTACCTTACTGCAAAAGCAAATTATGATCTGGCAACCGGAATGGTGCCTTTTGTAGACACAACAAACTAAAGAAATTATTTAACTACATAAATTTTAAGAAATGAACGTTCAAAAATATTTAACAATAGTGGTAGCGGGTGCAATACTTCTGGGTTGTGGAGGGGAATCTCAACAAACAGAAACAAACGAAGAGCTCGTAAAAACAGTAAACATTACAACTAAAAACGTAGAGCCAACTACTTTCTCAAGTTACTTAAGAGTGGTGGGAAATGTAGAGACATCGAATGACATTATGATCTCTGCCGAGGTTAACGGACGAGTAATTGACTACAGAGTAGAAGAAGGTGCTCAGGTTAAAAAAGGGCAGACAATCGTAAAAATTGACGATTCAAAACTAAAGCAGGAAAAAGCCCGGTTAGAAGCAATGACTTCCCAAACCAAGGAGCAATATGAGCGTCTCAAAAAAGTGTATGAAGAAGATGGAATTGGGTCTGAACTCGATTACCTGAACGCAAAATTTGCTTATGAGCAAAGTAACTCGGCATTGGAATCAATTAAAATTGATCTTGAAAATACAAGCATCAAAGCGCCATTCAACGGAGAAGTTGAAGCAATTATGGTAGAAGAAGGTGAAATGGTGAGTCCCGGCATGGCTGTTGTTAGATTAATCGGGTCCGATGCTTACAAAATTTCAGCAGGAGTTCCGGCTCGTTATTCGGATGTGGTTAATGTTGGTGATAAAGTAGATGTTTGGTTCGATACTCAGGTAAGGGACACGCTTAACTCCGCTATCAATTATGTTGGTGGAAGTATCAATCCTCAAAACAGAACATTCAGAATTGAAACAAAGCTTCCTAATAACAAAAGTTATAAAGTGGATATGATTGCAAACCTCAGGTTAAAAACAGTTGAGCTAAGCAATGTTCTAGTGATCAGCGAAGAGTTTGTGTATTCAAAAGATAGCCGCTACGTGGTATATGTGCTTTCTGAAAATGAAGAAGGCAAGTCCGTGGCAAATGAAAGAGAAGTAAAATTGGGGTTATCATATCAAACAAATGTGATCATAGAAGAAGGACTTGCTGAAGGTGATAAACTGATCACTTTAGGTTCTGCTTTTCTTGATGATGGCATGCGTGTGACAGTGAAAGAAGACAAAAAATTAGCAGCAAATTAATTTAACTCGGAAACTATTATGAGTACCGAAAACAACAATAACGGCGCATCAACTAACGGGGCTTCTTTACCTGAAGAAGGAAAGCGTAAAGAATTTGGGCTGTCGACGTTCTCGATAAACAACAGAATTAGCGTACTGGTACTGTTGGTACTGATAGCGATCATGGGGATCGTGTCATACCTGACCATTCCTAAAGAAAGCTTCCCAAGTATCAACATCCCGAATATATTTGTAGTTACTATTTACCCGGGAGTTTCACCTGAGGATATGGAGAGCCTGGTTACCAGAAAGCTTGAAGATGAGCTGAGCAACATCTCTGATATTAAAAATATGACCTCATCATCTGCCGAGGGCTATTCGAATATCAATTTGGAATTTGAACCAAGTGTAGATATTGAAGATGCTCTCCAGAAAGTGCGGGAAAAAGTAGATCTGGCAAAGCCGGAGCTTCCCGAAGATGCGGAAGAGCCAACCGTTCAGGAAATCAACTTGTCAGAATTTCCGATCATGAACGTGAATCTTTCCGGAGAATATGACGAAGTCATTCTTAAGGAAATAGCGGAAGATCTTCAGGATAAAATTGAAGCAATTCCTTCTGTTCTAGGTGTTGATCTGACCGGTGGAACAGAGCGCGAAGTTCAGGTGGACGTAGATCTTGCAAAGATGAAATACTACAATATTGCTTTTGGTGATATCATTCAGGCAATATCGAATGAAAACGTAACTATTCCGGGTGGAGATATATCAGTAGGTACCAAAAAGTTTTTACTTCGTATACCGGGACAATATGAAGACACTAAGTTACTCGAAGACATTGTAATTAAAGGCGAAAATCGTAGCCCGATCTATGTTCGTGATGTTGCTAAAGTGACGTTCGGTTTCAAAGAAAGAGCTACGTATTCTGAACTGGATGATGCACCCGTAATTACGCTGGGTATCAAAAAACGTACCGGAGAAAACATCCTTGATACCGGTAATGAAGTAAAAGCGATCCTGGACGAGGCAATTCCAACCCTTCCACCAACTACACGTTATGCGATCACAAACGATCAAAGTGTAGATGTAATTAATATGGTTACAAATCTGGAAAATAATATTATATCCGGATTGATTCTGGTTGTTGGTGTATTATTGTTCTTCCTTGGAGTAAGAAACTCTTCATTTGTTGGGATTTCCATTCCAATGTCCATGTTTCTTTCTTTCATCATTTTATCTGCATTGGGAATAACTATGAACATGATCGTTCTGTTCTCCTTAATTCTATCTCTAGGAATGCTGGTGGATAATGCCATTGTAGTTGTAGAGAACATTTATCGATATCTGGAAGAAGGATATGAACGATTTGAAGCTGCCAAGAAAGGAACCGGTGAAGTTGCAGTTCCGATAATAGCGGGTACTTTTACAACGATTGCTGCTTTTGCTCCAATGATCTTCTGGCCGGGAATTGTAGGTCAGTTTATGAGTTATTTACCAAAGACTTTGATCATAACACTGGCAAGTTCACTCTTTGTTGGATTGGTTATCAATCCCGTGATCTGCGCATTATTTATGACAGTTGAAGGCCAGGAAGCAGAAGCTAAATTAACTCCGAAAGGAAAAAAGATCCTGTATGGGGTAATTGGATTTATCTTACTTCTTTTCTTAGCATCGAGTTTTATTACATGGACAATGCTGATTATTCTTGGTGTAATTTTCTGGGCTGTTAATAAGTATGCATTAGAACCGGTAGGAAGATGGTGGCAACGGGACGGGCTCAATAAAGTGATAGCTAAATATGAAAATACATTGGTCTGGTCGTTAAATCACCGACTAGCCGTTGTTGGAATTTCTGCAGTAGTTTTGGCTCTGAGCATTGTTGTATTACGAGCATTCAATCCGGGAACGGAATTTTTTCCGGAAGACATTCCCCCACGTGATGTGTATGTACAGGTAGAAACCCCGATCGGTTCTGATGTGGAATACACAAAAACTATTATTGAGGAAGTACAGGAGCGTGTGAAAAACCTTCCAAATCTGGTTGATGTAAACAGTGTCTTGGCTACATCAGGAGCAAGCATTACAGCAGACCCGGGTTCCGGTGGTGGAGGGAATACTCCAAATAAAGGAACGGTTGCTCTGAACTTTGTAGATTTCCAGGAACGTGAAGGTGATGTATTTGAAGCGATGGAATTCTTGAGAAATCACATGAGCGATAATATTGTAGGAGCAAAAGTAACGGTAGAGCAACCGCCAAACGGACCTCCGACAGGAAAGCCGGTAAATCTTGAAATTTCCGGATCTGATATGGATCAGTTAAGCATACTTTCAGGAGAAATTCTGTCTATTCTTGAAGAAGATTCTGTGTTCGCTAAAATGGATGGATTGGAATCAAATCTACCGGAAGCAAGACCAGAAATTAGAGTAGATGTGGATCGTGAAAAAGCGGCGCTTTATGAACTTTCAACCAACGTGATCGGGATGACCATTCGTCAGGCAATTAATGGGGTGGAAGCTTCAAAATTCCGCGATGGAAAGGAAGAGTACGATATCATTGTTCGGTTAAATGATGAGTACCGTGATGACCTGAGTACATTAGGTGATCTGACCATTCCGCATGAAGGAAACCAAATTCCATTGTCAGAAGTGGCAACATGGGAAGTTAAAGATGGTCTTGGTGGAATTAATCACAAGGATTCAGAACGAGTGATCACTATTAGTGCAGATGTTCGTTCAGGATATCAGGCAAACGCAGTGTTGGCTGAAGTTCAGGGAGTCCTTTCCAATTATCTAGATGACATGCCTTCCGGTTATGATTACAGCTGGACAGGGCAGCAGCAGGAGCAGGACGAGTCGTTTGAGTTTCTTGGTATTGCATTCCTGATCGCAGTATTTCTGATCGCATTTATTTTGGTATCACAGTTTAACTCGATAGCAAAACCGATCATCATTTTGAGTTCGGTAGTTATGTCGATGGCTGGTGTTTTCTACGGATTGGTAACCTTCCAGATGGCTTTCGGATTGATGGCTTTCTTAGGGATCATTTCACTTGCCGGAATTGTAGTAAACAACGCTATTGTATTGATCGATTATGTTGATATTCTTAGAAGTCGTGATGGATTGAGTTTACGAGATGCTTTGGTACAAGGTGGTAAAGTTCGTTTCCGTCCTGTAATTCTTACGGCAATTACAACCACACTTGGTTTAGTACCATTAGCAATCGGATTCAATATTGATTTCATTGTGTTGGTAAATACTCCGATCGAGTTTTTTGGAAACCTAGGTTCTTATGTGTACATGGGTGGTGAACAAGCAACCTGGTGGGGACCGATGGCAATTGCAGTAATTGTAGGTTTGTTATTTGCTACGGCTCTTACATTGATCCTTGTTCCGGTACTTTACAGCTTAATTGAAAGAAGTCGCAGAGGTTTAAACAAAGTTATGTTCGGAAAAGAAGAGCCGGGCATCATCAAAGACCAAAGCGATTTGAACGGAAACGGCACAAGCCAAAAACCAGAACCGGTCACTGCTTAGCTGAATAAAACACAGCATTAAAAATTTAAAAGCCCGATTCTGTTTTTCAGAGTTGGGCTTTTTATTTGTAAATAATTTCAATCTCCCCTTGAGGGGAGATGATTATCCAAACAGTTACTTTGGATAATCCGAGGGGTGTAAGTGAAGTTCGGGAACGTGTAAACTTCACAAACACCCTCCGCTTTTTCGGCAAGCCGAAAACCGCACCTCCCTCGAGGGAGGAACTAAGTCTTCAATAAGCCTTTCAATTTCAGAAAAAGCTTCCAACTACACCGACCTTTAGAATTATTGGCGGAGCAAGAACGTAATGAAATCGACGGCTCCGAAGGAGTAATCATTACACTCAGGCTGGTTCGTGAATATGTTTAGCAAGAACGAAGACCTTTTGTAATGATTAGTCGGTGTAATGGAGTTCGCGCCAATAATTCCCGTCGGGAGCTTTTGGTACTTTTGTCTTGATACAAAAGTAGCAAAAGATCAAGCCGAAGTATTTAAGACGGGTTCACTGATCCTGCGCTGAATAATCCTAAAGGTCTTCGTTCATTC
>JGI24650J20062_1000059_pt1 | contig 25303 bp, 17 predicted proteins | sample MalvirmetagMSP82_FD_20062 | JGI IMG/M metagenome (IMG submission 20062)
TTGCCGCTTTTACTTGCCATAGTATGTATTGTATGTATAATACATACATACAATACATACACGGAGTCGTTAATATGAAAATCAAATCAGATATCAAAGAGAAAATCACCGCCGCTGCCAACGCCCTGGCGGCCGAGGGCAACGAGAGCCCCACCAATGACCAGGTGCGTGAGCGCATGGGCGGCGGGTCCCTGTCCCATATCTCCCCGGTGATGCGCGAATGGCGGGAGTCCCGCAAGGCGGAGGTGGTCGCCGCGCTGGAGATCCCCGCCGACCTGAAGAAGGCCATTGAGACCTCCGTGGGGCAGGTCTGGACGGCGGCCAGCAAGCTGGCCTCGGTCACGGTGGAAACGGTCAGGCAGGAAGCGGAGGAGGCCATCGGGGCCGCGACGGATGAGCGCGACGAAGCCCTGGGCGAGATTATTCGCCTGGAAGAGCGTATCGCTGAGCTCCAGAAGGCGCTGGCCGACAAGGATCAGGTTATCAGCCAGGTGCGGGGTGAGCTGGATACAGGGCGTGGGCAGGTCGCCAAACTGGCCAGCGAAAATGCCGCACTGGTGGCGCGCCTGGATGACCGGGACGAGCAGATCAAGGGCCTGAAGACGGAGCTGAAGGAATCGCGTGAGGACCACAAGGCTTTGCAGAGAGAGCTGGTCGAGATTGCCCGAAAGGCCGGTAAAAAGGACTAGAGGCGCTGGGTAAATGGCGCTAAAGATTGGTTCCCGTATCTCGCTTAAAGCGAGTGACGGGCATAGCGATATCACCCAAGCCTTGATTTTGCTGGCCTGCACGGGGATACTGTCAGTGCTTATGGTGGCTACTCTCCTAAGTAGCGTCCATCGGCCCACTGCGTGAAGGCGTAAGCTGCGGCGGGTCGATAGCAGGGATTGCCTGCACATTCGCTGAGACACTCAGCATCCGGCCTGGCGTATCCAGGAGCTCGTGACCTGCAGGTGGGCAGCTGTTTCACCACCAGCGCGGCAGTCAGCGAGGGAGCAGTATCAGCAAGGTTAAGCACCTTGCACATAGCCAATACACCGGCTGGCCTGAGAGCGTTTCTCGGATTCGCATCAGGCGAACCCGCGCGATCAAACGCAGCGCAAGCCGCGAGACAGCAACCCGTCCTCCGGGGCGTTTTGGAGCACACATTTTGTTTGGTTTTTGACCTGGCAACTTGGCTCCGTTAGTTGCATTTAACGACATCATTGTCTGTGATACTGGCTTGGCTGCCAGTGGGATTGATGTAGCAACCGGCGGGGCAAGGACCCGGGCAGGAGCGCCCGATGGCCGAGCACAAAACCGATTACCAGGTCCGCCAGATCCTCAAGTACAACCGCGACGGTTCTCCCGATCGTCAGCTCGCCCGCCATCAGAATCTCATGCGCTGTATCGAGCAACTCCAGAACCGGGGGTACGCCAGGCGCTGGGATATTCACAAGCTCGGCAAGAAAGAAGTCTCTCGCCTGGTCCATGATTGGCGGTCTCAGGGATTAGCACATCGAACCATCGCCAACCGCATGGTGGATATCCGCTGGCTGGCCGACAAGGTCGGGCGGCTGAATGAGATCCCCTCGAACAAGGATATTGGTATTGGCCTGCGTAAGAACCAGGACGGCTATGGGGAGAACAAGGCGGTGGCCCCGGACTGGGTGCGGATCCACACCTTGCCGGAGCGGGAGCGGTTGATCACCGAGCTCCGGATTGAATTTGGCCTGAGGACTCAGGAGGCCATCAAGTTCCAGCATGCCTATGCCACCCGGGAAGCTGGAAAGATCCAGCTCAAGGGCTCCTGGACCAAGGGTGGTCGGCCGCGGGAGATCCTGGTCACGAATGATCGGCAACGGGATCTGCTGGGCAGGGTAGGGCGGTTCCAATCAGAAAGAGGGGAGCGATCGATGATTCCGGGCGATCAGCGCTTCCGGACCTACTATGCCGAGTACAACAGTATCCGCCATGCGGCCGAGGTGGCCGGCCATGAATACCGTCACCACTGGGCCCAGCAGCGCTTTGCCGAGGTGTCTGGCGGGATCGCCGCGCCCCACTCTGGCGCACCGGACTATGCCAGTCTGACCGAAGAGGAAAAACAGTGCTGGGACCGTGCCGCTAGAGTGGTCAACCAGGAACTCGGCCACGGGGAAGGGCGCGAAGACATCACCGCCACCTATATCGGGACGCGGTGAGTTAATAGAAGGAGTGGTTTAACCGTCATGGAGGATATTCAGGTCGAGGCGGTGTGTGGCCACGGAGGGCGGCCAGTCTCGTCATATGCCAATTATCAGGCCCAGTGCGTCGGCACCCGGCTGCTCGAACCCACCATTGAAATTTGCGAAGTGGAGGGTGTGATGCCGGATCACTGCGGAGCGGGCAGCGGGGTGCCGGCGAACGTGATGAGCCTGATCCAGAGCGCGAAGATCAACGACCTCGACCCGCAGGCTTACCTGCGCGATGTGCTTGAGCGTCTACCCACTGCGAAATACTCAGAGATCGACAGTCTCCTACCGCACAACTGGAGTCCGGCCCTCAAGGTGTGATGGTCGGACGCTTACACCGATCGCGACTGGCTAAGAGGTTAATCGCACTACTTCTATTTGCTTTTTTATCCGGATGTTTTGTCGGTTGGTTTATTTGACACGCCAGGCGGTCGCACATGTCGGTGCTGACCTGCCTGAGCTCTCATATGCATAATCAGAACATTAGTGTGGGTATTTGTTGATATCTTTAAATGTGAATGCTAGCTTTTATGGCACTGGGACTGATCATTTGTTGTCCAGTTTTTATCGTAGATTCATAGGCGGAAGGATTCGTTTTCTATTGATGCGCCGTATTTTGAATGATCATTCAGCCTCCAATACGCGAGCCCTTCGTACTTTTTGGGGAGTAAATGGTATGATTTTCTATTGTAAATCACGTAGCCGAAGTGGGATGAGAATTTCGATTTCGGCACTATTCTTAGCTGGCGTTTCCTGTGTTTCATACGCACAGGAATCGGGTGTAAGCGATTTCCAAGAACTTGCTAAGCATGAAACGATTGTTAAAGTTGGCAACGATCCGGACAATTTCGGTTTTGCTCTTTCAATAGCTCTAGCAAGGTTAAGCCCGAACAATCGGGAAAAATTGGGCGATGATGATATCGATATCCTCAGAAGCCTTGAGCAGGAGACTACAAAAAGCAACATTCCAATAATTTATGGGCCGTACGCAGAGAGAATATCTGAAGCCCTGGGCTCACCGTCACCGAATGTTTTCTACGTTGCCGAGCTAATCACTGAGGCGAGATCCAAAGAAAGACAGTTTCGGACAAAATCTGCTAGAGAAGCAATTGTAAAGCTGTCGCCAGCTTCTCAGAAGCTAGTAGCATCCCTTGTCGAACAGGAGATGGCCACACTTAAATGGTCTGAGCACGATCTTTACCAGCTTGCGGTTGACAATCCGGACGTTGTCTTGGAGATCGGCCTGCGTATCAGTGAGGGTGTCAAGAGGTACTCGAACTTCAAGCCGAAGAAAAGAGCACCAGTATTGACGCAACACGGTTCTTGGGGAGTTATAGGACAATGAGCATGAGAAAAGGAATTCAGTGTTTATTTATTGCCATGTTCGTTTTGTTACCACATGGAGTTCTAGCTGGAGTTACAGCTGTATGTAAACAGGAATACGTGTCTCAACTTGGAAGGCAGACAATGACGGCTACGTTAAAGTGGGATTGGTATGCCGAAATTGTTTATCCAAATGGGGTTTTCAGCGCATCTGCAACCGGCCCTACAAGTCCAATACCGCCATTTACAAGCACATTTTATGCACCCGATCAGTTCCCCAATGAATACAAGGTTGTATTGATTGAAACGTATCCGCTGCCGGGTATATGGGGAATAGAAGGCACAGGCTTTTTATATAAGGCTAACCCATTTGAGATACATGGCAGCGGGATAGCTGTATGCCAGGCTAACGGGTCTTTTTAGTATCTCTTAATTTGGGAGGCTTTATTAGTAGATGAGAACTGCCCTCCCATCCTTAATTTTTGTAAGTAACAGCCGGCTCTTTTGGCGACGATTAATGATATGGAAGTTCACAACGTTCCCACTAAATGTAGCTTTTGTAATGAGCAAAGCATCTCGCCAGTGGCCGGTCCCGGAGTTGTTATTTGTCGTCCATGTGTAGTTTTTTGGACTGAAATTTCCAGTGATTCGCCGAAGAGTGGAAAGCAGAGACAAAGTTTATTTAACAGCAGTGTTGTTTGTAACTTCTGCATGAAAAAGTCTTCACCGGAAACGCTGCATTTCAGAAGGAATGGAGTGTGTATTTGCGACAAATGTATCGAGTTATGCATTTCCACTTACGAATCACCCGAGCTATACAATGTTCCTTCTAAGGGCTCAAAAGGAGTGATTATTGATCTTTGATGAGATAGAGAAGTGAGCTTGGTAAAGGGGCTCCGGTTGCTTTGCGTAATAGGCCACCATCATGGCCTGTCTTGGCCAGTGAACACTTTGTTAGTAAAGTGTTCACCTCAGGGGTGATGTCTGTCATTCCTGTGTGCTTCATAGTAAGCGCGCAGGATGGCATTGATCCTGCTCTGGTAGCCCTTGCCCTGAGCCTTCATCCAATCCAGGACATCCGTATCCAGGCGCAGCGCCACGGGCTTTTTACCAGGAGAGATACGCATCTCCACTGAGCGCAGGAAGTCGCTGTCGAATTCAGGTATTTCACTGTAGTCAATGTCGTCATCGGCCATGTTATCGAGCCGACTCAAGTCGCTCTTGATAGATTTTTTGCTCACGATCATTCGCCTTTCTCATTGAAATAATACGTATTTTCTCACCTCTCGGTGTGTGCGCAATCACCACCATACGCCCTTCAAGCAGGCCCAAGGTGATCAGGCGCGGCTCACCGTAGTTAAACCGCGTATCCTCAAAGGTGGCACACGGCCCGGCAAATACCTGCTCCGCATCTGCGAAGCTCAGGCCACGTTCCAGCAGATTTTTATGACTCTTTTTTTCGTCCCACTCGTACATGGCAATCTTTCATTGTTGTCTATACAAAAGTATAGATAAATGTATGAGCAGTCAAGTGATGATCTGTACCTTGACGTAAGCACGGCAAGCTGTAAAAGTGAACAAATGTCATATGAACTGTTCACTGCCGACGGCAAGCGCAAGTACCTGACCAACGATGAGCGCGAGCGCTTCCTGGCTGCCGCTGCGCGCCACCACCGGGGCGAGGTCCGCACCTTCTGCATGGTCATGGCCTATACGGGGTGCCGAATCTCCGAGGCCCTGCAGCTCACCGCCGACCGTGTGGATCTCTCGGCCAGGACACTAGCGTTCCAGACGCTGAAGCAACGCGGGAAAATTCGATACCGGGCGATTCCGGTGCCGGACGCCCTCCTCGATGCCCTCGACCTGGTACACCAGGTGCGCAAAGCTCAGCGAATGAAATTGGGCGGCAAGGATACTCTGCTCTGGTCCTGGGGCCGCACCCAGGCCACCAAGCATATCTGGGCGGTTATGGCACAGGCCAACATCGTGGGACCGCACGCCACCCCGAAAGGCCTGCGGCATGGCTTCGGTGTGAAGGCGGCAGCAGATACTCGCAACCCCCGCCTGGTGCAGAAATGGCTTGGGCACCGGAACCTGGAAACTACGGTGATCTACATGGACGTGGTTGGAGATGAGGAGCGGGATATGGCTTCTAGGATGTGGTGAACTCTGTATCCATTGATCTTACTCCTTGATTCCGATCATGCGCTTGGCTCTCTCTAGAACATGGTCATACGTCATAATGCTGAGATTATGATAGTTGGAGTTTAGTATTCTATAGGCCTCGCGTTGGTCGTCTCCCCAATCGTGTGAGCGGCCAAAAATCAAGATTCCTCGGGGCTTTACTGTTCTTACTTGGTTCACTAGTTCTAAAAATTTCACGCTATTTGCTTCACGCTCGACCTCGTAGATATAGCGAGATGCTTGCGTAATTGCTTTTACCAAATCTGGTGCAGGGATTAGGTTTCCATGGTCATTCCTCGAAGACCAAAACTGTAGGTTTCCTTCAGGCCTTTTGATCTCTACTACGTCTAGGAACCCATCATAGGCCTGCATTAGAAAGTCAGAAATGTGCTGGGTATCGATATGCCTCTCATCGATAACTCGTACGAATTCGCTACCAAGAACCCAGCTGTTGTCTTCAAACCAATTTTGCCATTGTGATTCGAGAAGGTCTCCTGAGAGCATCGATTCAAAGCTTTTAATAGCACGAACGCGCTTGGCGTGTTCCAGTGCTGCTGATAAATTGCTGGGGATTACATCATTATTTATAACGAACCTGACAAGGTCGGCAGTGTTTGGTAGGGAAAATAGAGCCCTTACTTGCTCTGCCGTGGATTGGTCGAATGGCCTCTCCAATGGTATGAAGGCCTTTACTCCTTTCCGGAAGGGCTCGTAGTTATCCTGGATAAATTCAATGAGCGAAAGGAATTCCTCGTTGTCCAAAGTAAGCTCGCTTTTTGGCTTTAGGGACTCTGGTTGTTCCTCTTCTAGCCAGTCACGTGGCTTGGTGTAACGCCCAATTTTTAAATGGACTTCATCTTCACGAGTATGGTGTGGAATACGCCAGAACCCGGCACGAGTAACGACGGTAGGCTTTTCTTTCAGTAGCTTGAATAGTCTGCCTTTTATATTTCCCACGGTGCACCATTGGAAAAATTACAGCCAAGTGTGTAGATGTCGGGTGTTATTTTCACCTGCTTCTGACAACACTATAAGCTGGTCTGGTTCTGACGCGAACCAGGCGAATGAACCCCATGCAAGTGAAGAAACCGTTCTCCTAAATGCAGGGTTTCTATCTTGGTAGGCTGTTACAAACGTCACATTCCTTCGGTCAAAGCCTGCGTTATCTGTAAGCTCTAGCAGAGCTGATTTTCGCCTTTCTGAAACTGGACCGTCCGATGCTACGACCTCGATAAACACGATTAAGGTATCGTCGGTGCCGATATCGACCAATATCAAATCTGGAAGGTTTCGATCTGCCTCTATTTCAAGGCCTATAGTCTGTGCGAGGCCTTCATCACGGCTTACCACCTTGTTCCCACTTTCAGAAACCCAAAGGACCGCTGGTGTCACTAGATATCGGGGGGCAAACTCCTCAACAACTGCTTTCGTGATAGTTGAGCTTGGGCCTGCTGCCATCCGCCTTGTTTCGCCATTTGGAAAAGATATCTGGACACCTTCCGTGGAGGCTGTCGCGCCTTGCCGGACTATTCGAATGCGTGCTAGTGCACCGGGGGTTAAGTTTTCTGACTGCCAGTTATCGATCGCCTTTTTCAGGCTCCCATCGCCCAATGATGGGTCGAAAAGTGCCTCAAATCCTGATTTAAGGAAGTATCTTGGAAGTGATGATGTTGTGGGAAGATCTTCCCGCGCACCAACGGCACCGACGAGGATCAAACCTTCTCGGATAGTGTCATCCCGGATAGATTCTCGGGTGTTATCGGCGTACCACCTGGTTCCTGTTGGTGAAAAGCTGCGTTTATAGCAATTTTCTCCGTAAAGTGACCTCTGCTCCTCAACGCCTTGTGAGGCTTGTTCATCACTCATGCAGTAGACATGCTTTGGACCGAGGTATTGACCAGACCCCTCTATCGCGTTGATGTAGAGCAGGACAAAAATTGCACTGGCGGCAATGTCACTTGTACATTTTCCACGGTTTGGTGTCCCTTCTGGGAATATAATTGGAAGCCGTTCTGATATAACGGCTTTCGGTACATATGGCACCATGTTTATTTTTCCTGCCCATAAAGCCTCTTGCACTCTTCTTCGATATTTTCCTTCGAAGCGCGCTGAGAGACAAGTCTTTTTAGTTTCGTGAGTTTCTCTTTGCTTGGTAGCGGAAGAGATTCAATTTCATATGCTGATACAGCAACACTACCACTCAAACAGCGGAATACGCGATCAGTCGTTTCACTATTCAAGAACGCAGCCAGAACATCTATAGAGACAGCCGGCTTCTTTACAACCGGGTAGATCATATTCAAGTGGTTCTCAACTGTGACGAAACCGTGATTACTGATGAAATCAAATGGTAGAGCCGCGGCTATCAACCTGCGCTTCTGCTCTTTTGCCGTTGTTCTCTGAAGTAAAACGCATTCGCGATCAGTTTTTAACCACCCGTCCCTGTCCTCGTTGAGCTTGAAATATGGCTGGTGATTTTTCTTCTCACTCCGGAATTTGAATTCACCATCCTGTGTAACAGATTCTGACCAGATAATAGGGATACTATCCATGGTTTTTCGGTTTCTAAGCTGGTCTTTGTGACGGTTCCAAACTAATGGACCAGTGCTGACCTTGTAGCCCCAGTCTTTAAGACGTTCTGGATACTTTTTTATACTAGATACCAGAGGTTTATCACTGCTGCTGCGCGCAATAATCCAGGGGTCTGTTGATTCTCCTGGTAGTTTGAAGCTGCCCGCGCTTTCGATGGTGATATCTTCCAGTCCAATATGGATGGCTGAAACATTAGCGGTATTCCTTTTACTTGATTTGCAATAGGTTGCAAGTACCGTTTCTTGCAAGACGCCATCGAATACGCCTTTTCGTGACTCGACGAAATCCAATGACGAGGGTGGAGCCTCTTCCCATAATAACGACCGCAGATTCTTAAAATATTCACCCGCTAGAAAACTGGCTGGAGTGAGATAGGCAACAACGCCTCCCTTCTTAGCAAGGCGGACAGCAAGTTCCGTGAAGATACCGTAGAGGTTGGCATGGCCGTATAAGCTACGGCCATATCTACCGCGTGTTGCCTGATCTAGACGCATGCGCCCGAAAGGTGGGTTTCCTATTACAAGATCAAACCGGGAAAATTCTTTATCTGAGCATTGCAGGCTATCCATAGTGCGAATGGTGGGCTCGATAAATTTGCCGGTTTTTGCCGTGATATTGACCGCGGCTACTTCGATAAAAAAGCGTGATAGCCAAGAAGAGAACTCCCTTAGCTCCCATCCTTCAAGTCTGGTTTGAAGGTTCCTTGCAACTATTGCGGGACTAGCGTTTTTCATTGCCTGGATTATTTTCAGTGCAGAAGGTACTAAGAATGCTCCACCACCACAAGCAGGATCAATAATCGTAGATTTTTCCCAGTCGACACCCGCTTTACCTGCTTTTTCGATTAATCGTGTTGCCAGAGCCGGGGGGGTCCAGAATATCCCAAATCTAGATCGTAGGGTTTCTGGCAAAAAGAGCGTATATAGCTGTCCAGCCTCATAGGCAGCGAGTTCAACGGGCAGTTGTGCAAGTGATCTTCCGATTTCTTGTAGAAGGCTAAGAGTCTCCTGGTTCGGTCCTACCTCGGCGGAGATTTCAGGGGCCGGGAAGGGAAGATCTATTTCATGCTGTGCTTGGATTTCTGCCCAGTAACTTTCTAATACACAAGTTATCACCCGCTCGGCGAGCGCAATCTGCATATCTTCCGTTATTTGGAGAGCGGAACCGATGAACTCATTTCTGAGGCCGTCAAATGCTCTTGCCGTTTCTCTGGTATATATCGCCGAACTGGCTTTAGGCGTAGTACCGTGGCTCATGATCATATTCCGTTAATATTGGTGGTATTAAAAATACTAAAACCTTATGAAAAGGCCCCAGCCTTTTTGAGCAGATCGTAGAGGTAGGTCGCCTCCCCTGCCAGCCCTGCTTTGTCTTTGATCTTCGCTCCTTCGGCCCGGGTAAGTGACAGAGTCACCTTGTAGTCGCGCTTGTCCTCAAGGGGCTTGCGAGGTCGCCCTATAGCCTTCTGTTTGGCTGGACGCGCGACTACCTGGGTGCTCTCCTGGGGCCTGGCTTGTACTTGCTCAGGCGCCCTTGCAGGCAGTATGGGGTTGGGCTTCTTGTCCTGCTTCAGCGCGGACAGGTTGTTCTTACTGGGCATGGCTCACCTCGTCTATGTGATCGTAGATGGCATCGAACTGGGCCGCGATGTCCCGGTAGGTATAGGCCGCCAGGGGATCGGATTCGCGAAGCTGGTGAATCGATTTCTCCCGCTCGAAGATCACGTCGAACACGGCGGACAGCTTGAGCGGCAGCACCGGGACATCGAATCCGGCCTCCTTCACCGCCCCTGCCACGTTCTGGAAGTCGCTGCTCTCGGTCCAGTCCTTGTCGAACTGCTCCTTCTTGCCCTTCTTCAGCTTGGTGGCGACGACCAGGATATTGCCGGTGTACCCCAGCTTGGCGATCTCCCGCAGGGTTCCTACCCCCCCGTGGAGGGATTTGACCTCGTTATAGATCGGGACGATCACCAGGTCGGACTGCCGAATTGCCGAGGTGATGGAGTGCGAGTGTGTGGAGATGGAGCCCGCCAGGTCAAACACGATGTCGATGTCCTCCGGGATCTCCGGGAAGCTCTCGCTGAGATCCAGCGCCAGCAGGCGCTCGTCGGGGATGAAGGTGTCGTAGACATGGAAGGCCTCATTGGTCCCGATCGCGTACTCCCGATCCAGGGCAATGTTGGTGGCGATGGGCGTCTTACCCGCAGCCCCTTTGGCCTGGTATACCGTGATCTTCATCTGCGCCGCCTTCGCGTGGTCTTTGAATATTTTTATTCTTAATAAAAATTACGAAAATATCAAAAGTTATTTAACTATAAATACTTTTGATAATATCGAAACTATAAATAGTTTCTAAAACACTTTATCATGACGGTTCCGTCCCAGCTTGTTCTTGCAGAAGCCCAGGAAGGCGGCATCCGGGTCCTGCAGGGGAGGGCACTCGGTATCGATCCACCAGTTCACCCACTCCGCCTGCCAGTCGTAAACATCCTCGCCGCGGGGCAGCATGGCCTGGACCTCGATAAGGGTCTCGGGGCGCACGAAGGGCTTTCTCTCGGCGTGCTTGCGCTCTTTCCACCACTGCTCCCGGTTCCGGAAGATCACGGTGTCAGCCTCCTCATCGAAGGCCAGCTCGTAGTCCGGCAGGTGGTTGTGTTTGGCGATGTTCTTCACCAGGAGCCGGAACTTCTTCTCCGGGCTCTGGGAGCCGCTTTTCTTGTGCAGCAGGGCGAGACGGATCTTCCATTCGGTCTGCTGGCCGCAGTGCTTGCGGGCGATCTCGTAGATGCGCCGCTCCAGGGGCTTCCTGAGCCGGAAATAGTCCCGGTTGAGGGTCAGGACCGCCTTATTGCGGATCGCGTCGAACACCCAGTCAGAGATCGTTAGCTCAAGCCAGAGAAGTCGCCCGTTGAGGCCGTTCTTGCGCCGCACAGAACCCTGGTCAACCAACCCGAAGTTGGCGTATTCCTCCTCGTCACCGTAGGTGATGTTGGTACTGATTCGGGTGCCCGCCAGGCGGTCTACAGCCTCACACATGGCGTTGTAGTCTCGTCCCGAGGTGCCCCGGTTGGTGAAGATCAGCATATCGTGGGCATTGATGCGGATACGACGGTCGATCCTCTTGCCCTCGTTCAGCTTCGACATAATCTGGGAAATGGCGTAGATCAGGATGTCCTTGTCGTAGATCGTCGCCAGGCCCTTGTGGGAGGGAATGACCTCCAGCCAGTTGCCGTTGTGCTCGTAGCGCCGGACGTTCATCTCGGGCTTTTTCGAGAGGGAATAGAAGGGGTGTTCCATCTGCGGCATGATGTCCTTGAGGACCGCATCGGCCACGTCGCAGATAAACAGATCGCTCTGCGGATGCTTGTCCGGCAGAAGCTGATCGGCGGGCTGCAAGGCCTTATTCGTGGTATCAGGAACCATGCCCCAGTTTCGTGGTATCAGGAACCGCTGTCAAACATTCGTGGTATCAGGAACCTTACATAGGTCAGGGGAGGCGACCAAAATACTTTCGTGGTTTTAGGAACCCAAATCAGGATTTTAGGAACCGACTTTCGTGGTTTTAGGAACCGACTTTCGTGGTTTTAGGAACCGGGACCTGTTTTTTACTGTTTAATTTCAATGGGTTGGAAGCCATTTTGACCCCCTTAACACTATTATTTAACACTTACTTAACTCTATTCTTAACACTTGCCCCTGTGGATAACTTTTCTGCGCTTAAATTCCGGCACTGGGGACGTGATTATTTTAGATCCTAACCACAGAGTACCTGGTTCGTAGCCAGGTACCCTCATCAGGACAACACTCGCAAGACTGAGGTCGCTCAACAGCCTCACCGCACCGCTCGGCGAACAGGAAAAGACAAAAATAATGCGCAGGGGAGGCCCCTGCACCCCCCGGGGCTAGCGCCCCGATCCTTTCACAAGGGGCTACGCCCCTCGCGCCGGCGGCCTGCCGCTCGGCGCACACCCCCTGCGCGCTTCGCTTGCCGGTTAATCAGAAACGAGAGATTCTAATTCTGGCACCTTGACTGTATCGCAAATGAGATACGACAATGCCGCTGTGAATACCAACCGGAGAATCACCATGGCTCACACATCAATGCTGCACGTCCGGGTCGATGACGAACTGAAAGCGGAAGCGGCAGAAAAACTAGCCGGTTTCGGCCTGACCGTATCGGATGCGGTCCGCATTCTGTTGACTCGTATAACCAAGGAGGGCGGATTACCCGTTGGACTGACCGCAGATCCGGAAGCCCATGACGCCTGGTTCCGGGACAAGGTGAAAGCGGCTCTGGCGGACACGGGGCCTACCGTACCGCATAAGCAGGTCATGGATGAGGCCCAGGCCTTGATCGACAAGAAGCGTCGCCGTGCCTGAACTGGTATGGCTGGAGCTGGCACGTGCCGATCTCCTGGCGATAGTCGATTACATCTCTGACGATAATCCCGATGCTGCCCAGCGCCTGAAGGATGACATCGAGGCGAAGGCTGCAAACCTGCCGGGCTTCCCGGGTATGGGGCGCCCCGGTAGAGTCGAGGGAACCAGGGAGCTGGTTGCCTGGGCGAATTACATCATTGTCTACACAGAAGACGCTTTTACCGTCCGGATACTGCATGTGCTGCACGCGGCACAGCAGTGGCCTCCAACCGGGGACTGAGAGGGCAAGTCCAGCTCAGGCAGGATAGGGTGCGGGGATGTTCTCGTCTGATTCCCAGCTGGCCAGCCACCGTTCAAACTCTGCCATGCTCGCGTGATGGCCGGTAGTTAGATTCTCCCAGACCTCCAGGGCGTCTTGCCTGAAGGACTCGCGCATTTCTCGCGCTCATTGAGCTCAGTCATAGCTGATTACTGTTTGTACCTGGCAAACGCGCCTTAGCGTGCTTCCTTTGGTCAGTGCACCGCGGTTGCCGGTTGTACGCCGACCAACCGTACGCCCCAGACCTCCCCCTGCTCACCGAATTGCCGCGGCAGGCAGTATTCCTGAGTCGCAGTACCGCTCCACTGCTCGGGGATTTGTGCCCTGTAGTGGGATAAATTTTGCCGCTTTTACTTGCCATAGTATGTATTGTATGTATAATACATACATACAATACATACACGGAGTCGTTAATATGAAAATCAAATCAGATATCAAAGAGAAAATCACCGCCGCTGCCAACGCCCTGGCGGCCGAGGGCAACGAGAGCCCCACCAATGACCAGGTGCGTGAGCGCATGGGCGGCGGGTCCCTGTCCCATATCTCCCCGGTGATGCGCGAATGGCGGGAGTCCCGCAAGGCGGAGGTGGTCGCCGCGCTGGAGATCCCCGCCGACCTGAAGAAGGCCATTGAGACCTCCGTGGGGCAGGTCTGGACGGCGGCCAGCAAGCTGGCCTCGGTCACGGTGGAAACGGTCAGGCAGGAAGCGGAGGAGGCCATCGGGGCCGCGACGGATGAGCGCGACGAAGCCCTGGGCGAGATTATTCGCCTGGAAGAGCGTATCGCTGAGCTCCAGAAGGCGCTGGCCGACAAGGATCAGGTTATCAGCCAGGTGCGGGGTGAGCTGGATACAGGGCGTGGGCAGGTCGCCAAACTGGCCAGCGAAAATGCCGCACTGGTGGCGCGCCTGGATGACCGGGACGAGCAGATCAAGGGCCTGAAGACGGAGCTGAAGGAATCGCGTGAGGACCACAAGGCTTTGCAGAGAGAGCTGGTCGAGATTGCCCGAAAGGCCGGTAAAAAGGACTAGAGGCGCTGGGTAAATGGCGCTAAAGATTGGTTCCCGTATCTCGCTTAAAGCGAGTGACGGGCATAGCGATATCACCCAAGCCTTGATTTTGCTGGCCTGCACGGGGATACTGTCAGTGCTTATGGTGGCTACTCTCCTAAGTAGCGTCCATCGGCCCACTGCGTGAAGGCGTAAGCTGCGGCGGGTCGATAGCAGGGATTGCCTGCACATTCGCTGAGACACTCAGCATCCGGCCTGGCGTATCCAGGAGCTCGTGACCTGCAGGTGGGCAGCTGTTTCACCACCAGCGCGGCAGTCAGCGAGGGAGCAGTATCAGCAAGGTTAAGCACCTTGCACATAGCCAATACACCGGCTGGCCTGAGAGCGTTTCTCGGATTCGCATCAGGCGAACCCGCGCGATCAAACGCAGCGCAAGCCGCGAGACAGCAACCCGTCCTCCGGGGCGTTTTGGAGCACACATTTTGTTTGGTTTTTGACCTGGCAACTTGGCTCCGTTAGTTGCATTTAACGACATCATTGTCTGTGATACTGGCTTGGCTGCCAGTGGGATTGATGTAGCAACCGGCGGGGCAAGGACCCGGGCAGGAGCGCCCGATGGCCGAGCACAAAACCGATTACCAGGTCCGCCAGATCCTCAAGTACAACCGCGACGGTTCTCCCGATCGTCAGCTCGCCCGCCATCAGAATCTCATGCGCTGTATCGAGCAACTCCAGAACCGGGGGTACGCCAGGCGCTGGGATATTCACAAGCTCGGCAAGAAAGAAGTCTCTCGCCTGGTCCATGATTGGCGGTCTCAGGGATTAGCACATCGAACCATCGCCAACCGCATGGTGGATATCCGCTGGCTGGCCGACAAGGTCGGGCGGCTGAATGAGATCCCCTCGAACAAGGATATTGGTATTGGCCTGCGTAAGAACCAGGACGGCTATGGGGAGAACAAGGCGGTGGCCCCGGACTGGGTGCGGATCCACACCTTGCCGGAGCGGGAGCGGTTGATCACCGAGCTCCGGATTGAATTTGGCCTGAGGACTCAGGAGGCCATCAAGTTCCAGCATGCCTATGCCACCCGGGAAGCTGGAAAGATCCAGCTCAAGGGCTCCTGGACCAAGGGTGGTCGGCCGCGGGAGATCCTGGTCACGAATGATCGGCAACGGGATCTGCTGGGCAGGGTAGGGCGGTTCCAATCAGAAAGAGGGGAGCGATCGATGATTCCGGGCGATCAGCGCTTCCGGACCTACTATGCCGAGTACAACAGTATCCGCCATGCGGCCGAGGTGGCCGGCCATGAATACCGTCACCACTGGGCCCAGCAGCGCTTTGCCGAGGTGTCTGGCGGGATCGCCGCGCCCCACTCTGGCGCACCGGACTATGCCAGTCTGACCGAAGAGGAAAAACAGTGCTGGGACCGTGCCGCTAGAGTGGTCAACCAGGAACTCGGCCACGGGGAAGGGCGCGAAGACATCACCGCCACCTATATCGGGACGCGGTGAGTTAATAGAAGGAGTGGTTTAACCGTCATGGAGGATATTCAGGTCGAGGCGGTGTGTGGCCACGGAGGGCGGCCAGTCTCGTCATATGCCAATTATCAGGCCCAGTGCGTCGGCACCCGGCTGCTCGAACCCACCATTGAAATTTGCGAAGTGGAGGGTGTGATGCCGGATCACTGCGGAGCGGGCAGCGGGGTGCCGGCGAACGTGATGAGCCTGATCCAGAGCGCGAAGATCAACGACCTCGACCCGCAGGCTTACCTGCGCGATGTGCTTGAGCGTCTACCCACTGCGAAATACTCAGAGATCGACAGTCTCCTACCGCACAACTGGAGTCCGGCCCTCAAGGTGTGATGGTCGGACGCTTACACCGATCGCGACTGGCTAAGAGGTTAATCGCACTACTTCTATTTGCTTTTTTATCCGGATGTTTTGTCGGTTGGTTTATTTGACACGCCAGGCGGTCGCACATGTCGGTGCTGACCTGCCTGAGCTCTCATATGCATAATCAGAACATTAGTGTGGGTATTTGTTGATATCTTTAAATGTGAATGCTAGCTTTTATGGCACTGGGACTGATCATTTGTTGTCCAGTTTTTATCGTAGATTCATAGGCGGAAGGATTCGTTTTCTATTGATGCGCCGTATTTTGAATGATCATTCAGCCTCCAATACGCGAGCCCTTCGTACTTTTTGGGGAGTAAATGGTATGATTTTCTATTGTAAATCACGTAGCCGAAGTGGGATGAGAATTTCGATTTCGGCACTATTCTTAGCTGGCGTTTCCTGTGTTTCATACGCACAGGAATCGGGTGTAAGCGATTTCCAAGAACTTGCTAAGCATGAAACGATTGTTAAAGTTGGCAACGATCCGGACAATTTCGGTTTTGCTCTTTCAATAGCTCTAGCAAGGTTAAGCCCGAACAATCGGGAAAAATTGGGCGATGATGATATCGATATCCTCAGAAGCCTTGAGCAGGAGACTACAAAAAGCAACATTCCAATAATTTATGGGCCGTACGCAGAGAGAATATCTGAAGCCCTGGGCTCACCGTCACCGAATGTTTTCTACGTTGCCGAGCTAATCACTGAGGCGAGATCCAAAGAAAGACAGTTTCGGACAAAATCTGCTAGAGAAGCAATTGTAAAGCTGTCGCCAGCTTCTCAGAAGCTAGTAGCATCCCTTGTCGAACAGGAGATGGCCACACTTAAATGGTCTGAGCACGATCTTTACCAGCTTGCGGTTGACAATCCGGACGTTGTCTTGGAGATCGGCCTGCGTATCAGTGAGGGTGTCAAGAGGTACTCGAACTTCAAGCCGAAGAAAAGAGCACCAGTATTGACGCAACACGGTTCTTGGGGAGTTATAGGACAATGAGCATGAGAAAAGGAATTCAGTGTTTATTTATTGCCATGTTCGTTTTGTTACCACATGGAGTTCTAGCTGGAGTTACAGCTGTATGTAAACAGGAATACGTGTCTCAACTTGGAAGGCAGACAATGACGGCTACGTTAAAGTGGGATTGGTATGCCGAAATTGTTTATCCAAATGGGGTTTTCAGCGCATCTGCAACCGGCCCTACAAGTCCAATACCGCCATTTACAAGCACATTTTATGCACCCGATCAGTTCCCCAATGAATACAAGGTTGTATTGATTGAAACGTATCCGCTGCCGGGTATATGGGGAATAGAAGGCACAGGCTTTTTATATAAGGCTAACCCATTTGAGATACATGGCAGCGGGATAGCTGTATGCCAGGCTAACGGGTCTTTTTAGTATCTCTTAATTTGGGAGGCTTTATTAGTAGATGAGAACTGCCCTCCCATCCTTAATTTTTGTAAGTAACAGCCGGCTCTTTTGGCGACGATTAATGATATGGAAGTTCACAACGTTCCCACTAAATGTAGCTTTTGTAATGAGCAAAGCATCTCGCCAGTGGCCGGTCCCGGAGTTGTTATTTGTCGTCCATGTGTAGTTTTTTGGACTGAAATTTCCAGTGATTCGCCGAAGAGTGGAAAGCAGAGACAAAGTTTATTTAACAGCAGTGTTGTTTGTAACTTCTGCATGAAAAAGTCTTCACCGGAAACGCTGCATTTCAGAAGGAATGGAGTGTGTATTTGCGACAAATGTATCGAGTTATGCATTTCCACTTACGAATCACCCGAGCTATACAATGTTCCTTCTAAGGGCTCAAAAGGAGTGATTATTGATCTTTGATGAGATAGAGAAGTGAGCTTGGTAAAGGGGCTCCGGTTGCTTTGCGTAATAGGCCACCATCATGGCCTGTCTTGGCCAGTGAACACTTTGTTAGTAAAGTGTTCACCTCAGGGGTGATGTCTGTCATTCCTGTGTGCTTCATAGTAAGCGCGCAGGATGGCATTGATCCTGCTCTGGTAGCCCTTGCCCTGAGCCTTCATCCAATCCAGGACATCCGTATCCAGGCGCAGCGCCACGGGCTTTTTACCAGGAGAGATACGCATCTCCACTGAGCGCAGGAAGTCGCTGTCGAATTCAGGTATTTCACTGTAGTCAATGTCGTCATCGGCCATGTTATCGAGCCGACTCAAGTCGCTCTTGATAGATTTTTTGCTCACGATCATTCGCCTTTCTCATTGAAATAATACGTATTTTCTCACCTCTCGGTGTGTGCGCAATCACCACCATACGCCCTTCAAGCAGGCCCAAGGTGATCAGGCGCGGCTCACCGTAGTTAAACCGCGTATCCTCAAAGGTGGCACACGGCCCGGCAAATACCTGCTCCGCATCTGCGAAGCTCAGGCCACGTTCCAGCAGATTTTTATGACTCTTTTTTTCGTCCCACTCGTACATGGCAATCTTTCATTGTTGTCTATACAAAAGTATAGATAAATGTATGAGCAGTCAAGTGATGATCTGTACCTTGACGTAAGCACGGCAAGCTGTAAAAGTGAACAAATGTCATATGAACTGTTCACTGCCGACGGCAAGCGCAAGTACCTGACCAACGATGAGCGCGAGCGCTTCCTGGCTGCCGCTGCGCGCCACCACCGGGGCGAGGTCCGCACCTTCTGCATGGTCATGGCCTATACGGGGTGCCGAATCTCCGAGGCCCTGCAGCTCACCGCCGACCGTGTGGATCTCTCGGCCAGGACACTAGCGTTCCAGACGCTGAAGCAACGCGGGAAAATTCGATACCGGGCGATTCCGGTGCCGGACGCCCTCCTCGATGCCCTCGACCTGGTACACCAGGTGCGCAAAGCTCAGCGAATGAAATTGGGCGGCAAGGATACTCTGCTCTGGTCCTGGGGCCGCACCCAGGCCACCAAGCATATCTGGGCGGTTATGGCACAGGCCAACATCGTGGGACCGCACGCCACCCCGAAAGGCCTGCGGCATGGCTTCGGTGTGAAGGCGGCAGCAGATACTCGCAACCCCCGCCTGGTGCAGAAATGGCTTGGGCACCGGAACCTGGAAACTACGGTGATCTACATGGACGTGGTTGGAGATGAGGAGCGGGATATGGCTTCTAGGATGTGGTGAACTCTGTATCCATTGATCTTACTCCTTGATTCCGATCATGCGCTTGGCTCTCTCTAGAACATGGTCATACGTCATAATGCTGAGATTATGATAGTTGGAGTTTAGTATTCTATAGGCCTCGCGTTGGTCGTCTCCCCAATCGTGTGAGCGGCCAAAAATCAAGATTCCTCGGGGCTTTACTGTTCTTACTTGGTTCACTAGTTCTAAAAATTTCACGCTATTTGCTTCACGCTCGACCTCGTAGATATAGCGAGATGCTTGCGTAATTGCTTTTACCAAATCTGGTGCAGGGATTAGGTTTCCATGGTCATTCCTCGAAGACCAAAACTGTAGGTTTCCTTCAGGCCTTTTGATCTCTACTACGTCTAGGAACCCATCATAGGCCTGCATTAGAAAGTCAGAAATGTGCTGGGTATCGATATGCCTCTCATCGATAACTCGTACGAATTCGCTACCAAGAACCCAGCTGTTGTCTTCAAACCAATTTTGCCATTGTGATTCGAGAAGGTCTCCTGAGAGCATCGATTCAAAGCTTTTAATAGCACGAACGCGCTTGGCGTGTTCCAGTGCTGCTGATAAATTGCTGGGGATTACATCATTATTTATAACGAACCTGACAAGGTCGGCAGTGTTTGGTAGGGAAAATAGAGCCCTTACTTGCTCTGCCGTGGATTGGTCGAATGGCCTCTCCAATGGTATGAAGGCCTTTACTCCTTTCCGGAAGGGCTCGTAGTTATCCTGGATAAATTCAATGAGCGAAAGGAATTCCTCGTTGTCCAAAGTAAGCTCGCTTTTTGGCTTTAGGGACTCTGGTTGTTCCTCTTCTAGCCAGTCACGTGGCTTGGTGTAACGCCCAATTTTTAAATGGACTTCATCTTCACGAGTATGGTGTGGAATACGCCAGAACCCGGCACGAGTAACGACGGTAGGCTTTTCTTTCAGTAGCTTGAATAGTCTGCCTTTTATATTTCCCACGGTGCACCATTGGAAAAATTACAGCCAAGTGTGTAGATGTCGGGTGTTATTTTCACCTGCTTCTGACAACACTATAAGCTGGTCTGGTTCTGACGCGAACCAGGCGAATGAACCCCATGCAAGTGAAGAAACCGTTCTCCTAAATGCAGGGTTTCTATCTTGGTAGGCTGTTACAAACGTCACATTCCTTCGGTCAAAGCCTGCGTTATCTGTAAGCTCTAGCAGAGCTGATTTTCGCCTTTCTGAAACTGGACCGTCCGATGCTACGACCTCGATAAACACGATTAAGGTATCGTCGGTGCCGATATCGACCAATATCAAATCTGGAAGGTTTCGATCTGCCTCTATTTCAAGGCCTATAGTCTGTGCGAGGCCTTCATCACGGCTTACCACCTTGTTCCCACTTTCAGAAACCCAAAGGACCGCTGGTGTCACTAGATATCGGGGGGCAAACTCCTCAACAACTGCTTTCGTGATAGTTGAGCTTGGGCCTGCTGCCATCCGCCTTGTTTCGCCATTTGGAAAAGATATCTGGACACCTTCCGTGGAGGCTGTCGCGCCTTGCCGGACTATTCGAATGCGTGCTAGTGCACCGGGGGTTAAGTTTTCTGACTGCCAGTTATCGATCGCCTTTTTCAGGCTCCCATCGCCCAATGATGGGTCGAAAAGTGCCTCAAATCCTGATTTAAGGAAGTATCTTGGAAGTGATGATGTTGTGGGAAGATCTTCCCGCGCACCAACGGCACCGACGAGGATCAAACCTTCTCGGATAGTGTCATCCCGGATAGATTCTCGGGTGTTATCGGCGTACCACCTGGTTCCTGTTGGTGAAAAGCTGCGTTTATAGCAATTTTCTCCGTAAAGTGACCTCTGCTCCTCAACGCCTTGTGAGGCTTGTTCATCACTCATGCAGTAGACATGCTTTGGACCGAGGTATTGACCAGACCCCTCTATCGCGTTGATGTAGAGCAGGACAAAAATTGCACTGGCGGCAATGTCACTTGTACATTTTCCACGGTTTGGTGTCCCTTCTGGGAATATAATTGGAAGCCGTTCTGATATAACGGCTTTCGGTACATATGGCACCATGTTTATTTTTCCTGCCCATAAAGCCTCTTGCACTCTTCTTCGATATTTTCCTTCGAAGCGCGCTGAGAGACAAGTCTTTTTAGTTTCGTGAGTTTCTCTTTGCTTGGTAGCGGAAGAGATTCAATTTCATATGCTGATACAGCAACACTACCACTCAAACAGCGGAATACGCGATCAGTCGTTTCACTATTCAAGAACGCAGCCAGAACATCTATAGAGACAGCCGGCTTCTTTACAACCGGGTAGATCATATTCAAGTGGTTCTCAACTGTGACGAAACCGTGATTACTGATGAAATCAAATGGTAGAGCCGCGGCTATCAACCTGCGCTTCTGCTCTTTTGCCGTTGTTCTCTGAAGTAAAACGCATTCGCGATCAGTTTTTAACCACCCGTCCCTGTCCTCGTTGAGCTTGAAATATGGCTGGTGATTTTTCTTCTCACTCCGGAATTTGAATTCACCATCCTGTGTAACAGATTCTGACCAGATAATAGGGATACTATCCATGGTTTTTCGGTTTCTAAGCTGGTCTTTGTGACGGTTCCAAACTAATGGACCAGTGCTGACCTTGTAGCCCCAGTCTTTAAGACGTTCTGGATACTTTTTTATACTAGATACCAGAGGTTTATCACTGCTGCTGCGCGCAATAATCCAGGGGTCTGTTGATTCTCCTGGTAGTTTGAAGCTGCCCGCGCTTTCGATGGTGATATCTTCCAGTCCAATATGGATGGCTGAAACATTAGCGGTATTCCTTTTACTTGATTTGCAATAGGTTGCAAGTACCGTTTCTTGCAAGACGCCATCGAATACGCCTTTTCGTGACTCGACGAAATCCAATGACGAGGGTGGAGCCTCTTCCCATAATAACGACCGCAGATTCTTAAAATATTCACCCGCTAGAAAACTGGCTGGAGTGAGATAGGCAACAACGCCTCCCTTCTTAGCAAGGCGGACAGCAAGTTCCGTGAAGATACCGTAGAGGTTGGCATGGCCGTATAAGCTACGGCCATATCTACCGCGTGTTGCCTGATCTAGACGCATGCGCCCGAAAGGTGGGTTTCCTATTACAAGATCAAACCGGGAAAATTCTTTATCTGAGCATTGCAGGCTATCCATAGTGCGAATGGTGGGCTCGATAAATTTGCCGGTTTTTGCCGTGATATTGACCGCGGCTACTTCGATAAAAAAGCGTGATAGCCAAGAAGAGAACTCCCTTAGCTCCCATCCTTCAAGTCTGGTTTGAAGGTTCCTTGCAACTATTGCGGGACTAGCGTTTTTCATTGCCTGGATTATTTTCAGTGCAGAAGGTACTAAGAATGCTCCACCACCACAAGCAGGATCAATAATCGTAGATTTTTCCCAGTCGACACCCGCTTTACCTGCTTTTTCGATTAATCGTGTTGCCAGAGCCGGGGGGGTCCAGAATATCCCAAATCTAGATCGTAGGGTTTCTGGCAAAAAGAGCGTATATAGCTGTCCAGCCTCATAGGCAGCGAGTTCAACGGGCAGTTGTGCAAGTGATCTTCCGATTTCTTGTAGAAGGCTAAGAGTCTCCTGGTTCGGTCCTACCTCGGCGGAGATTTCAGGGGCCGGGAAGGGAAGATCTATTTCATGCTGTGCTTGGATTTCTGCCCAGTAACTTTCTAATACACAAGTTATCACCCGCTCGGCGAGCGCAATCTGCATATCTTCCGTTATTTGGAGAGCGGAACCGATGAACTCATTTCTGAGGCCGTCAAATGCTCTTGCCGTTTCTCTGGTATATATCGCCGAACTGGCTTTAGGCGTAGTACCGTGGCTCATGATCATATTCCGTTAATATTGGTGGTATTAAAAATACTAAAACCTTATGAAAAGGCCCCAGCCTTTTTGAGCAGATCGTAGAGGTAGGTCGCCTCCCCTGCCAGCCCTGCTTTGTCTTTGATCTTCGCTCCTTCGGCCCGGGTAAGTGACAGAGTCACCTTGTAGTCGCGCTTGTCCTCAAGGGGCTTGCGAGGTCGCCCTATAGCCTTCTGTTTGGCTGGACGCGCGACTACCTGGGTGCTCTCCTGGGGCCTGGCTTGTACTTGCTCAGGCGCCCTTGCAGGCAGTATGGGGTTGGGCTTCTTGTCCTGCTTCAGCGCGGACAGGTTGTTCTTACTGGGCATGGCTCACCTCGTCTATGTGATCGTAGATGGCATCGAACTGGGCCGCGATGTCCCGGTAGGTATAGGCCGCCAGGGGATCGGATTCGCGAAGCTGGTGAATCGATTTCTCCCGCTCGAAGATCACGTCGAACACGGCGGACAGCTTGAGCGGCAGCACCGGGACATCGAATCCGGCCTCCTTCACCGCCCCTGCCACGTTCTGGAAGTCGCTGCTCTCGGTCCAGTCCTTGTCGAACTGCTCCTTCTTGCCCTTCTTCAGCTTGGTGGCGACGACCAGGATATTGCCGGTGTACCCCAGCTTGGCGATCTCCCGCAGGGTTCCTACCCCCCCGTGGAGGGATTTGACCTCGTTATAGATCGGGACGATCACCAGGTCGGACTGCCGAATTGCCGAGGTGATGGAGTGCGAGTGTGTGGAGATGGAGCCCGCCAGGTCAAACACGATGTCGATGTCCTCCGGGATCTCCGGGAAGCTCTCGCTGAGATCCAGCGCCAGCAGGCGCTCGTCGGGGATGAAGGTGTCGTAGACATGGAAGGCCTCATTGGTCCCGATCGCGTACTCCCGATCCAGGGCAATGTTGGTGGCGATGGGCGTCTTACCCGCAGCCCCTTTGGCCTGGTATACCGTGATCTTCATCTGCGCCGCCTTCGCGTGGTCTTTGAATATTTTTATTCTTAATAAAAATTACGAAAATATCAAAAGTTATTTAACTATAAATACTTTTGATAATATCGAAACTATAAATAGTTTCTAAAACACTTTATCATGACGGTTCCGTCCCAGCTTGTTCTTGCAGAAGCCCAGGAAGGCGGCATCCGGGTCCTGCAGGGGAGGGCACTCGGTATCGATCCACCAGTTCACCCACTCCGCCTGCCAGTCGTAAACATCCTCGCCGCGGGGCAGCATGGCCTGGACCTCGATAAGGGTCTCGGGGCGCACGAAGGGCTTTCTCTCGGCGTGCTTGCGCTCTTTCCACCACTGCTCCCGGTTCCGGAAGATCACGGTGTCAGCCTCCTCATCGAAGGCCAGCTCGTAGTCCGGCAGGTGGTTGTGTTTGGCGATGTTCTTCACCAGGAGCCGGAACTTCTTCTCCGGGCTCTGGGAGCCGCTTTTCTTGTGCAGCAGGGCGAGACGGATCTTCCATTCGGTCTGCTGGCCGCAGTGCTTGCGGGCGATCTCGTAGATGCGCCGCTCCAGGGGCTTCCTGAGCCGGAAATAGTCCCGGTTGAGGGTCAGGACCGCCTTATTGCGGATCGCGTCGAACACCCAGTCAGAGATCGTTAGCTCAAGCCAGAGAAGTCGCCCGTTGAGGCCGTTCTTGCGCCGCACAGAACCCTGGTCAACCAACCCGAAGTTGGCGTATTCCTCCTCGTCACCGTAGGTGATGTTGGTACTGATTCGGGTGCCCGCCAGGCGGTCTACAGCCTCACACATGGCGTTGTAGTCTCGTCCCGAGGTGCCCCGGTTGGTGAAGATCAGCATATCGTGGGCATTGATGCGGATACGACGGTCGATCCTCTTGCCCTCGTTCAGCTTCGACATAATCTGGGAAATGGCGTAGATCAGGATGTCCTTGTCGTAGATCGTCGCCAGGCCCTTGTGGGAGGGAATGACCTCCAGCCAGTTGCCGTTGTGCTCGTAGCGCCGGACGTTCATCTCGGGCTTTTTCGAGAGGGAATAGAAGGGGTGTTCCATCTGCGGCATGATGTCCTTGAGGACCGCATCGGCCACGTCGCAGATAAACAGATCGCTCTGCGGATGCTTGTCCGGCAGAAGCTGATCGGCGGGCTGCAAGGCCTTATTCGTGGTATCAGGAACCATGCCCCAGTTTCGTGGTATCAGGAACCGCTGTCAAACATTCGTGGTATCAGGAACCTTACATAGGTCAGGGGAGGCGACCAAAATACTTTCGTGGTTTTAGGAACCCAAATCAGGATTTTAGGAACCGACTTTCGTGGTTTTAGGAACCGACTTTCGTGGTTTTAGGAACCGGGACCTGTTTTTTACTGTTTAATTTCAATGGGTTGGAAGCCATTTTGACCCCC
>JGI24650J20062_1000068_pt1 | contig 18332 bp, 19 predicted proteins | sample MalvirmetagMSP82_FD_20062 | JGI IMG/M metagenome (IMG submission 20062)
TACTACAACTGGCGACGACCACATGCTGCCAATGGCGGGGTATCACCGGGAGTGGCTGAGAATCAGATTAATTTGGTGTCCAAGATTGCTTGACCACTACAGCCGCAATTGAGGCTCCAAGTTATGTGTGCACCGTGTTGAAAAAGGCGCTGCGAACGCAATTTCCGTGAATTCTCAGATCTCGATTTTGGTCTATGAGTGACTATTTTTCGCTGACGCTTGGTCTTTTTAGGCTGCTTGGTTTCAAGTTGATGGTGGTGAGTCCGAGAGAGAGTGGGGAATATTGCAAAGCGAATATCGAAGGGTGTACACTATTAAGCTTCTATAGAGAAGTATATTTGTGAGTGTTTCAGTTGTGGTCTGAGCGAGTATGAGTGGGAACGAACCGAGTTTAGAAGTTGTTATTAAAAGCAAAAGTCAAATTGCAACCAATATCTATCAATTTGAGCTGGTGCGGACCGACGGTGCGGCGTTGCCAGGCTGTGAGCTTGGATCACACATTTCGGTTGAGGTGCCCAGCGGGGCGCATCGCTGGTACTCCATTTGTGATGTGACGGAGAATAGCCAGTCCTATTTTATCGCTGTTAAGCGCGAGGCAGGCGGTCGCGGTGGCTCGGTCAGTCTGATTGACGATACTGAGGTTGGCTCGGTGCTGACCATCAGTGAGCCGGAGTGCGAGTTCGAGTTTGTCGACGCCCCAGGCTATTTGCTGATAGCAGGCGGCATTGGTATCACCCCTATTTATGCGATGTTTAAACACCTGATGAAAATCGGGCATCCCGATTTCAAGCTGATCTACCTGAGTCGCTGCGTTGCTGACGCACCCTTTATAGAAGAGTTATCACAAGCTAAGTACAAGGAGCATGTGTTGATTCATCACAGTGACGAGGTTGGAGAGCGCTTCGACTTTTGGGATATGCTGGAAAGGCCGACGGCACAGCATATTTACTGCTGTGGCCCGAAGGGATTGATGTCCGAAATCAAAGATATGAGCGGCCACTGGCGTCAGTCTCAGCTGCACTTTGAAGACTTCAAACCTGTTGAGGCGGTGCGGGTAGATGATAAGCCTTTCATCGTGCGTCTGGCCGGGTTCGATACCGAGGTTCAAGTCGGAGAATCCGAGACAATGCTGGATGCTCTGCGGCGCCAGGGTATTAAAGTGCATAGCTCCTGCGAGAGTGGAACTTGTGGCTCGTGCAAGGTTGCTTACCTAGACGGAGAGGTGGATCACCGCGACCTCGTTCTAGAAGGCGATGAGAAGAAAAGCTATCTAATGGCTTGCGTGTCGCGTGCCGCGGGTGAGTCCATTACCGTCAAAATTTAAGATTAATCAGAGCTAGGTGCATTGCATGAGTGCGGATACCGCCGATATCAAACCAGTCAAGCTCGGCGTGGTGGGCTTGGGCCGCGGTTTTATGTTGATGTTGCCGACCTTTTTGGACGACCCTCGAGTTGAATTAGTCGGTGCAGCAACGACCAGTGAATTGAAGCAGCAGGAATTTGAAAAGCGGTTTGGCTATCGTGCAGTGTCGACGACAGAAGAACTGTACGCCGACCCGAATATTGAGGCCGTCTATATCGCAACCCCTCACGAGATGCATCGCGACAATGCGATTGAGGCGCTGGCTTCGGGGAAGCATGTACTGGTGGAAAAACCGATGACGATTCGTGTAAGCGACGCGGCAGCCATTGTTGAGTCGGTGGAAAAATACCAAAGGGAAGTGATCGTCGGCCCCAGCCACAGTTTTGACGTACCAATAGTGGAGGCGGGAAAATTGATTGCCAGCGGCAAGTATGGTCGGGTCGGGATGATTCACGCTCACTACTACACTGACTTTGTTTTCCGCCCCCGACGCCCTGAAGAATTGGACTCCGCTCACGGTGGGGGAGTGGTGTTTAATCAGGGCGCCCATCAGGTAGATATGCTACTAACATTGACTGGAGCGATGCCAGTGAGTGTTTATGGATGCGTTGGCAACCTTGACGCCCGGCGTCCCTGTGATGGTGCATATAGCGCCTTAATTGAGTTCGACAATGGATGTATCGGTTCAGTAACTTATAGCGGCTATGGTCATTACGACAGCGATGCCGACCAAGGTTGGATAGGGGAAATGGGTGCGCTGAAGCCGCCTAACGTATATGCAGTGGCTCGAAAAAATCTATCGCAGGTAAAAAACGAAGTGACGGCAAAACAAAGCCGTGGTTTTGTCGCGGGCAGTCACGTCGGCGATGTTCCGAAATTTCATGAGCACTTCGGCAATATTGTGATCAGTTGTGAGAAAGCTGACCTGCGGCCCACTGCCAAAGGCATTCATGTCTATAGCGACGATGGTTACGAGTTTATTCCCTTGCCCTTGGAGGGATCTCCCCGGGCCGAGGTTGTTGCAGAGCTCTATGCATTGGTGCGCCATGGTATGTCCCCGGTGCATTCGGCCCGTCGTGGGTATGTCAATGTGGCGCTTTGTGAAGGCATTTACGAATCGTTTCGGAGCAAGCAGCGGGTTGAAATCAGGATGTCTGACTAAGTCGCTGCGCAATAATCAGAAATTACCTATTAGCTAGGTAATAGAACGGAGAAATCTATGTCAAACCTGTCCCTTTCTGTGGCCATCGGGAATTACGATCGCAACCGTGCTTTGATCGACGGCGAAGTCCAGATCGATGGTGTTAACCCCGTATTTATGAAATTGTCACCGGAGGAAATTTTCTTCCGGGCCTTCCGTCATCAGGAATTCGATATTTGTGAGCTGTCGTTTAGCAGTTATACGCTGAGCGTCAGCCGCGGTACCAACGACTATATTGCCATTCCGGCCTTTTTGTCCCGAGCCTTCCGCCACAGTTGTATATACATCCGCAATGACAAGGGCATCAACAGTCCGGAAGATCTGAAGGGCAAAAGGATTGGTGTGGCCGAATACCAGCTTACCGCTAACGTCTGGGCGCGCGCACTGCTGGAAGAAGAATATGGTGTTTGCCCCTCTGACATCACTTGGGTTCGCGGTGGTATGGAAGTGGCCGATCGCCCGGAGAAGGTTAAGTTAACCCTGCCTAAGGGTGTAGTTATGGAGCCTGCAGCGGCGGGCCGCACGTTGAATTCGCTGCTGGAAGAGGGTGAGATCGACGGCTTTATTGGGCCTCGGACCCTGTCGTGCTTCGACAAAGGCCACCCGAATGTCGTGCGTCTGTTTTCGGACTCCCGCGCTGCGGGCACCAAGTACTATAAAAAAACTGGCGTTTTCCCGATTATGCACGTTGTTGGCGTTCGCCGTTCACTGGTGGAGCAGCACAACTGGCTGCCGATGGCTCTGCTGAAGGCATTCGAGCAGTCCAAGGCAGCAGCGTTGGCTGCACTGTCTGACACATCAGCAACTAAAGTGACGTTGCCCTTTGTGGAAGAGCAGATTGAAGACGCGCGCAAGCTTATGGGTAACGACTATTTTTCCTACGGCTACAAAAACAATCTGAAAACCCTGGAAACCTTCCTGGACCATCACTACCGGCAAGGCCTGTCCGAACGTCCCGTGAAGGCCGATGAGTTGTTCTGGCCTGCTACACAGGAAGGCTACAGTATTTAATCTAATTGCTGTGGCCGGGACGCAGCGTTGAAAATAAGCCAGGAAGGTATTTGGCCCGGGCTTCCTTTCCGTAGTCAGAGTTGTACGGCGGCGTATAAAGCGGGTAACTGCGCCGCCAATTGGTGTGCGATCTGAGCTAAATGCAATACCGTAAGATTGGACACTGGCAAGTCCCAGCTGTCGGTTTGGGATGTATGAATCTGAGCCATGCTTACGGTCATCCGCCGACTGAGGCAGCGGCGACGCTAGTGCTGGAGCGGTCCTTCGACTTAGGTATCCGGCATTTTGATACCGCTGCACTCTACGGCTTTGGCGCCAATGAAGCCCTGATTGGTAAGGCGTTTAAGTCCAAACTCCATCACATCCATCTCGCCAGTAAGTGCGGTATGACCGGTGTAGATGGAAAGCGGGTAATTGATGGACGCCCCGAAACTCTGCTGAAAACTGTCGACGAGGCGCTGTTGCGTCTGCGGGTGGAGCATATCGATCGGAATTACTTGCATCGCTGGGACAAATAAATTGCCATTGAAAAAAGTCTGGGAGCCATGGCCAGGATGGTAGAGCAAGGCAATGTTGGGGCGTTGGGATTGTTGGAGGTGTCGGCTGATACACTACGCAAAGCGCATGCCGTGCACCCCATTTCGACGGTACAGACAGAGTACTTGTTTTGGACGCGAAATCCTGAAATCGCCGTACTTGATGCTTGTTGCGAGATCGGCGCAACCTTTGTTGCTTTTTCTCCTCTTTGGCGGGGCCTTCTGGCAGGGGCGGTAGAAGACCTGGATTAGTTCCCGACAAAGGAAATTTGCAATGCGATACCGCGATTTGCAGAGCCGAATTTTAGTGTCAATCAAGTATGGCTCAGCTCTCGCTAGCCTGGTTGCTGGCCCGAGTAATCACGTGTTGCCGATTCCCGGCACCACCTCGCTGATCGGTCTGGAAGAAAACTTTAAGGCGGCGTCGGTCCCCATAATAGATAGTGACATTGAGCGGCTTGATGGCCTTGTTAATCAGGGCGCCGTTCACGGTCCGCGCTATGGCAGTACGTCGCAGTTGGAAATTGATACGGAAGAGTTTGCCTGAACTCAATTTTGTACAGTACATCCTCCATCGCCGGATCACTCCGGTGATATATAACAACGGTAGCCGAAGGAGCAGCATGACCAATTGGGTTTGCTGTGGCACTCCATTCCTACTATTTGGGTAGTGCCCGGCGGAGCCGTTTTCCCCAACTTGGCCAAAAGCATAAAACCATATGCAATTTACGGGAGCAGGCCCTGCCGAATCCTTAGCCTTTTGATGTTTGAACAGTTATCTCGCATCACTGGGTTTGTGCGTAGGCTTCATAGCAATTAGACAATGAAACCGGCTCGTTACTGCGAGGTTAAGTTGCAAATTAAATAAGAAGAGTAGCGCAGCGTCTTTTAGGATCGCGTGTTGAAGGCCATATTCGATAATTAAATCTTTTATTTATTGGTGGTCGCGCTGTGATACTTAAGGTCTATTTGAAAAGCCATTTGTGAACTAGTCTGGTATATCTGGGCATGATCATGTACACCATAAGGAAAACGGCGACCGCAGTAACTGCGAGCGTATTAAGCAAGCGATTGTGCTGGATGCCTAGTAGGTTAAACAGGGGGCTAAGTATAATGGGAATAAAAAGCACTAAAGGGTAAATCGCAGACCAGGTTAGCAGGTACTGTTTCCAGCGCACCGGGATTTTTGCTCGGACGTTTCTTGGAGTAAACCAAAAGTCCAGCCCGCTAGTGATATTGAAATCATCATTTCCGGAAATGAAAGGCCTAGCCTTATCGATTAGCTGTTGCCGTTTTGGAGAAGTCATCCAGCTTTTTAATTGTTCCGCCGTTCGGAAGCGGATCATAATTGAATAGGTATCGGTGATGCCCGGTACCGGCCTGACGATATGACGATCTAGGAAACCGGGAGAGGCTTCGCTAAGCGGTATAATCTCATTAAGCCAGCTTTCGTATTCTGGCTTTCTGTTGTGGTGAACCCGGTGAGATATAACCACCGTTGCGCCGGAATTCCGATCAAGGTTATCGTGCGTCAATTTGAGGGCTCCTTTTGAGGGACTGGTGACAAAAAAATTCTCAAGAAGATAAATTAAAAGGGCCCCTGCGGTACACGGTTTGGGGTTCAAAAAATAACGCGCCTTCTGACATTGGCAGACATGCCTTTTTGTCCGGCGGAAACGGCTCAAAAGTGATGAAATCTTAATTGCCGAGTGAGACTGTCACCTCAGATAACGCCGTAGCTAGGTAGCGATCGAGTTCTTTTTTATGATGAGTATGCCGTTTTCCAGATCAAAATTGTCGTGAAATCTGGGGGCTGACATAGTAGCAACGACCTTTCCGGAGAAGGATAAGGTGGCGGTTTATGCCACCTTTGCCTTTGTAGTCGGCATAACGCGGTGGTTTATAGCGACTTCCAATCAGTTGTAAGCACTTCACTGCAAACTTCTAGCGGAATTTTCTCGATGCCCACAGCGGAATTTTACCGCGCCCAAGTCCAAAATTGTCGATTAACCACTAAATTGTTTGCGGAGGGCCTTTTTGTCGGGCTTTCCCAGATTGGTGACGGGGATGGCGTCGACGAAATGGATAATTTTTGGTGTCTGGTGGGGGCCTTTTGTGGCGCGCACCAGTTTGGAAATATCCTCGGCAGAGGCTTCCATGCCGGGTCTCAGCGCGACTGCTGCAGTGACCGCCTCGCCCCACTTTTCGTCTGGAGTGCCAAATACCGAGACCGCAGAGACGGCCGGATGGGTGGCAATTACATCTTCTACCTCCCGCGGGAACACATTGAAGCCGCCGGTAATGACCATGTCTTTAGCGCGGTCGACAATTCTTAAGAAACCATCGGGGTCCTTAATTGCAATATCTCCAGTGTGGAGCCAATCGTGGGCAAAGACTTCCTCCGTAAGATCGGGCTTGTTGTAATAACCTGGCATCACCAAGGGCCCGCGGGTGCAGATTTCGCCGGGCTCGCCATCGGGCACTGGATTGCCCTGGTGGTCGAGAAGCGCAACATCAATCCAGGGCACGGGGCGGCCGCAGGACGACAGGCGCTTGGGGTCGTCAACCAAATGCTCGCTGCGGCGCATCACCGAAATCGTCATTGGGCACTCGCTCTGGCCGTAGAATTGGAAGAAGATCGGGCCGAATTTTTTGATGGCTTCCTGCAGGCGTGGTACTGACATTGGCGAGGCGCCGTAAATTATGGTTTCCAGGCTGCTCAGGTCAAACTCGGGTGCACGAGGGTGATCCATCAGAGCGTAGATCATGGTTGGCACCATCAACATGCAGTTAATTTTATGCTCCTGAATCATTTCCATGACTTTGACTGGTTCAAACGCGGGGATCACGTACATGGAGCCACCGGCAAGCAGGGTGGGTAGAAATAGGGTGCCGCCAGTGTGGCTCAGGGGCGAGACTAGAAGTTGGCGCGTGTTTTCGGGCCATTCCCACTCCGCCATCATGATTTGGGTCATTGTCATAAAGCAGCGGTATGAGCCTTCGATTCCCTTGGGTTTGCCCGTTGTGCCGCCGGAATAGGTTAGCCGGTATACGTCTTCTCCATTTACCTCGGGGGCAATTAGCGGCGCCGCATCGTGATTAGACACAAAGGGCAGGAGGTTCTCGCCGGAGTTACTCTGTCCCAGCGACCAGACACGTTTTAGCTGGGGGCAGCGCTGTTTAAGTTCGCCAACCAAGTGATCGAATTTGGGATCGAAAATAATGGTGTCGATATTGGCGTCTTCGACGACGTACGCGAAGTCATCGACTGCGCCCATTGGGTGTAGAGAGGTGATAAGCATTGCCTCCAACAGCGCGGCATCAGTGACGTGAATAACTTCTACTCTATTGCCGGACAGTAAGGCAATACGGCTAGCGCGATTGAGTCCTTGGGCTCGGAACGCCTGGCAGTAGCGACTGGTTTCATCGGCAATCTCTCTTCCGGTTCTTGAGCTGCCGTCGGGTAGAAAGATAACTTCGCGGTCGGCATTGTCCTGAAGTGCTCGGATGAGCAGGTGTGGAGTAAAAATTTCTTTATGCAGTTGTGTGCGCATCGAACTCTCACTTTGTACGGCCGAGTAAAACTCAGCGGTGAATAATTGCCTGATTAGGAGCTGTTGAGGTTGTACAGCTGCAATCATCCAGAACGGCGCTGTATACCGTTCAATTTTTCGATACTTCGGTATCGGACATCTATTGCTGTGCTAGATCAGAGCGATTTATTCTTTCATTTTAAACACAGTATAACCTGTTTTTATTGTGGGTCAATTGAAGTTTGTCATTGGCGCTGATTAAGGCTGGCACTTCGCGTGTTCGCGCTGAGTACGCGGGCTTTGGGGCGATGGATGCCTACCTGCAGGTTAATCGTTTACATGGTTCAATTGAAGGGTGATGACCGGCTTCAGGTTTGGTGGGGAAAAGTGCTCTTGAAATGGCAGCGTAAAGACAGTATAACCTGTTTCTAAGAATCCTAGGGGTTAAGCCCGGCTCGCAGTATCCGAGATTCGTGCTTGCAGGTTTAGAGATCTAAGAAACATGGAGTGGGTCAGAATATTCTACGGCCCATCCCTGTTTGCATAGTTATTTTTCTCAGAGGCGGTTATGACTGAAAAAGTAGAGTTCCCACTGGCTAATTGCGAGTTGCGTTCTTTCGTTGGTGAAGACGCAAGGCTGTATTTATCGCTGGAGGTAGTGGAGATCGGTAGTCCTGTGGGGGATGAGTTGGTGGTGAGGGTCGAAGGAGCGCCGATGAACCCTTCCGATCTTGGGTCTATGCTGGGTGGTGTGTCCGCTGATGCATTTCGGCTTACCGACAATGGTGGGCTCGTTGCGGACATTCCAGAAGCCGATTTTGGGCGGCTTTCTGAGCGAGTTGGCCAGTCCATTGGAGTAGGTTTGGAAGGAATGGGCACCGTGGTGGCCGCCGGGGAGCTGGCCCAGCACTTGGTCGGCAACGTGGTTGCCATGGTCGGCGGAGGCATGTACACCCAGTACCGCAAGATTAATGCTGGTGATTGTCTGGCGCTGCCCAATGGCACAAGCCCTGAAGATGGCGCTGGCGCATTTGTAAATCCGATGACATCCCTGAGCTTGGTTGAGACGATGCGCCGAGATGGTCATACGGCCTTGGTTCATACTGCTGCAGCCTCAAATCTCGGTCAGATGCTAGTAAAAATCTGCAAGTCAGATGGCGTTGGCCTGGTAAATGTTGTCCGCAGCGAGGCTCAGGTGACGTTGTTAAAAGGTCTGGGCGCCAAGTATGTATGCAATAGCAGCTCGCCCACGTTCGACGATGAACTGGTCGCTGCTATCGGCGAGACGGGGGCAACCATTGCCTTTGACGCTGTTGGTGGTGGTGACCTTGCCAGCCGCATACTTGCAGCGATGGAGAGGGCAAACACCGGAAAAACACCTTACAGTCGTTACGGATCAAACGTATATAAGCAGGTGTATTTTTACGGAGGGCTCGACACCAGTCCCATTGTCCTGCGTAAGAACTACGGTATGGCCTGGGGGGCAGGTGGTTGGTTGTTGTTCCCCTTCCTTGAAAAGATTGGCAACGAGGCGACGGCGGCATTAAAGGCACGTGTCGAACGGGAAATATATACAACATTTGCCAGTGAGTTTGGGCATTCGGCCACCATTAGAGAAATTCTCTGCCCCGAAAAAATCCGGGTGGCGGCTGCGCGTTCGACGGGGTCCAAATTTTTAATAAAACCCAATTTGTAACATGTGGGTTGCCCTGGGCGGGTTCTGCTGGTGGTTGAGGACGCTATCAGTCAGGCATTTGGCGCGGGTGGCCTATGATTATCTTGTCAGCTTGAAACAGATGGTGAAATGATAATGACAAAAGTGCTTCATGTTCATGCAAGTCCCAAAAGGGAATATTCAGCTTCCGGCCAGATGGCGGATATCTTTCTTGATGAATACCGGAAAATTAATCCCGCTCACGAGATTGAAACCCTATCGCTGTTTGAGAGTGATTTGCCCGAGTTTGGCTTTGATCAGACTACAGCCAAGTTCGCGCCCATTTTTGGCGATCAGCTAACTCAGGAGCAAGAGCAGAAGTGGCAGGTTATTCTCGACGTGATCTCGCGTTTTGATAAGGCTGACAAAATCATCGTTTCCACGCCGATGTGGAATGGTTCGATTCCTTACAAACTTAAACACTACATCGACATAATTGTACAACCTCTGGTGACCTTTGGCTTTAACCCAGAGACTGGGGAGCATTTTGGTTTGCTGAAAGATCGACCATTGCAGTTCGTTCTCACACGCTCCTCAGTACCGGTTGGTGATCCGTTCGATAATCAGCTGCCGTATCTCAGATCCATTTTTGGCTTTATGGGTATCTTGGATCATCGAGTTGTGGTGGCTGAGAGTACAACTAGGCCAACGTCTGAAGAGCGTGCTCAGTATATTGCAGAATTTTCCGAAATTCTAAAGCAGGCGGCCGCCGAATTTTAGGCGTCTGGAATATATGATCTGTTGAGTGGGTATTCAGGTCTTCTTGTCATAATTTACTTTGAGGATGTACTAGTGGACGTTATTCAGAACTTCGTGCTGAGCCACTTTTTGAGCGTCAAAGCTGCTCATATCATTTCGGCTTTTTTGTGGTCATTTACCACCATTTCTCCAATGCTGTTTTACGTCAATCCGACAATGAAAAAGCTAAAGGCCAATCCCGATGATCCAGAGCTAAAGCGTCGCGGGGAATGGGTTCTGGAACAGATGGACCGGGTTGTTATTCTTGAACATATTGCGCTGGCAGTGCTGTTAATAACCGGGTTAATGCTTTACGCCTCTGGAGTGGCGAGTTTTGCCAGTGGGTGGTTTTTTGCAAAGATGTTGATAGTGGTTGGATTCTTTGTGCCTATGGAAATTTACGATATCTGGTTGACTCATGTGAAAGCGCCACGTATGGAGCGAAACAAAGAAGCCGACAGACCAAAATACGAAGCTTTTCGGAAATTTTACTACAAATACCTCACAAGGCTAGCGTATCCGATTGTTGTATTTATCCCTGCCGTATTAATTTTGGCCTTAACCAAACCATTTTGATTGACAAGTAAAGGGGTAAGGAGATGAGCCTAAGAAAAGCAAGCTGCGCCTGTGGTCAGGTAGTAATGGCAGTAGACGGTGAGCCAGAGATTGTTGCGATCTGCGGTTGTCAGCAGTGTCAACGTCGAACAGGTAGCGTGTATAGCACGCACGCATTTTTTGCCCAAAGCGGTGTAAAAATAGAGGGTGACTATAAAGTATTCGCCCGCAAAGCTGACAGCGGCAATACGGTCACGTTTCATTTTTGTCCGGAGTGCGGCAGTACTGTATTTTGGCGCGCGGAGGGACGGCCCAATTCCTGGGGGATCGCGTTGGGCGCATTGTCAGGAGTGGATATGCCGCCGCCGATTGCTGCTGTGTGGGGAAATGAGGTGAAGAAATGGGTACCGCTTCCTGAAGGAATAACTGTTTTCTCGCTGGGCGCTGATTCACCTAAATTGCGAGGTTGAGCCTTCGGAATCCCTGTGTTGGCGTTTGCGCGGGGGCGTGACGTAATTGAGTGGAGATGTGGTATGAAACAATCCTCCCTGGCGACTCCGGTGAGCGATTACGCTGTGGAGATGGCAGCGCGGGTAGAAAAATTTGTGCGCAATGTGATTGTTCCCTATGAGAAAGATGCCCGTCGGGATAGTCATGGTGCGCCCACCGAAGAGCTTGTGATGGAGATGCGTCACAAGGCGCGGGAAGCTGGGGTAATGACACCCCATATTCGACCAGATGGTCATCATCTCACTCAGCGGGAGACAGCTCTAGTATTGATAAATTCAGGATTGTCTCCCATCGGTCCTGTAGCCTGTAATACAGCGGCGCCGGACGAAGGCAATATGTACCTAATGGGGCATGTCGCCAGCCCCGCCCTCAAGATGCGCTTTTTGGAGCCGATAGCCTCCGGCGAGGCGCGGTCAGCATTTTTTATGACCGAGCCAGCGAGTGAGAACGGTGCAGGCTCCGATCCATCTATGATGAAAACCACCTGTCGTCGGGATGGTGATGATTGGGTGATCAATGGTCGGAAGGCTTTTATTACTGGTGCCATAGGTGCAAAGGTCGGTATTGTTATGGCCGCCGCCGAAGAGGGGGCCTGTATGTTTTTGGTGGATCTCCCCAACCCGGCGATTCGCCTCGATGAGCTCCCTCACACCATCGATAATGCTATGCCTGGCGGGCACGGCACCTTCACGATAGACAATCTCCGGGTGCCGGCTGAGCAGATGCTTGGGGAGGCTGGTGAGGGCTTCAAGTATGCTCAAGTGCGTCTATCCCCAGCCCGGCTTTCGCACTGTATGCGCTGGCTCGGTGCGTGCAAGCGCGCCCATGAAATCGCGACTGATTATGCCTGTCAGCGAGAGGCTTTTGGGAAACTGCTAGTTGATCATGAAGGTGTAGGCTTTATGCTTGCGGAGAATCTGATTGATCTAAAACAGGCCGAACTAATGATCGACTGGTGTGCCGCCGTGCTTGATAGTGGATCGCTTGCGACTGTGGAGAGTTCCATGACAAAAGTGGCGGTTTCTGAAGCTCTCATGCGCATTGCTGACCGTTGTGTTCAAGTTATGGGCGGGACTGGTGTGACTCAGAATACAGTTGTTGAACAGGTCTTTCGTGAGATTCGTGCTTTTCGCATCTACGACGGTCCAACCGAAGTTCATAAGTGGTCCCTGGCTAAAAAAATCAAGCGCGATTGGAAAGCGATGTAGTTATGAGTGCTTCCGATCATTCATCAAATTCTGGATCAACCCCAGTTCGGGAAGGGTTTGCCTTTAATGAAGCCGCGCTGGCTAACTGGATGAAGGCCAATGTAGAGGGCTTTGAGGGACCTCTTCGAGTTGAGCAGTTTAAGGGGGGGCAATCCAATCCCACCTATAAACTGATCACTTCTGGCCGAAGTTACGTTTTGCGGCGCAAACCGCCGGGAAAGCTGGTCAAGGGGGCGCACTCGGTGGAGCGTGAAGCCACTGTGCTGATTGGGCTGGGTAAAGCGGGCTACCCTGTCGCTCATGTTTACGGATTGTGCACTGATGAAACGCTTATTGGCAGCAATTTTTACATTATGGAGATGATTGAGGGTCGCATTATTTGGGATGCTACCTTCCCAGATGTGGCCAAGTCTGAACGCCGCGCTTACTTTGACGCCATGAATGCGACTATCGCGCAGTTGCATACCCTTGATTACCAAGCATTGGGCTTGGGCGATTATGGTCGCACGGGTAATTACTTTGAGCGCCAAATTGCCCGTTGGACGAAGCAGTACCTGGACGACGGCGACGCTGGCAGAGATGCCAATATGGATCGCCTTATTGAATGGCTGCCGGAAAACATACCAGAGGGCAATACTACAACGCTTATTCACGGCGACTTCCGTTGTGACAATGTCATTTTTCACCCTACAGAGCCGCGCATACTCGCAGTGCTAGACTGGGAGCTGTCTACTTTGGGTGACCCCCTGTCGGATTTTGCTTACCACGCAATGATGTACCGGATGCCGCCGAATATCGTTGCGGGCCTGTCGGGGGCGGACCTGCATGAGCTAGGCATTCCGACGGAGGAAGACTATATTGCTGACTACTGTCGTCGTACCGGGCGCAGTGCTATCGCCAACTATGATTTTTATATTGCTTTCAACTTTTTCAGACTGGCCGCGATTTTCCATGGTATCAAGGGGCGGGTGATAAAAGGCAGCGCCGCGTCTGCTCATGCCCGAGATCGCGCGGCATCTTTCCCGACCCTGGCGGAGCTGGCCCGCAGAGCAATGGAAGCCTGTCAATAATGTGTTATGCGTCTGGCTTTGGTGCAGGGGATAAACGTACTTTAATCATTGGGAGCTTGTTGTGACCTTGCAGGTTATTGGGGCCGGTTTCGGTCGGACGAGTACAAATTCTCTTAAGGTCGCTTTGGAGAGATTGGGTTATGCCCCATGCCACCATATGAAGGAAGTGATGCCTCGGCGCGACCAGGTCGATTTGTTTAATCGAGCAGGTGCGGGGGAGGCGGTTGAATGGAGTGTCATCTTTGAGGGCTTTCAGGCGGCTTGCGACTGGCCCTCGGCCAAGTTTCATAAAGAGCTGGCAGCCCATTATCCCGATGCCAAAATTGTTCTTTCTGTACGTGACGCAGACAAATGGTACGACAGCACCCGCAGCACTATATTTGCTTTTACCCAGAGCATGCCCCGCTGGTTGCGTTGGTTAAGTCCGCGGATGCGCACCATCCATCAAATGGTGACAGGGGTTGTTTGGGATGGGGTGTTTGGCGGTCGATTCGCTGACGAGGCGTATGCGAAACAGGTGTTCCTGCAAAATACTGAAGACGTCAAAGCGTACTACCCGCCTGAGCGCCTGCTGGTGCACCACCCCGCTGATGGATGGCAACCGCTGTGTGAATTCCTGGGGAAGGATATTCCTGCTGAGCCATATCCGCGGGTGAATGAGGCCCATGAAATTGAGCGCATTGTTAAAATTTTCAAGGCTCTAAGTTACCTACCTTATATCTTGATGGGGCTGATTATTATGCTTTGGGTGTTTTAGCGGCTACTCTCTATCGCGATTCGCCAACTATTGTGTTTCGGAAGTTGCCCCGGAATAGTGAGCGGCATGGAATTGTAGGGAGCTGCAGTGTTGTCCGTATTACAAATAGTTGCGGCTACTTGTTGTTGCCGCTTGGTAATGCCGGTAAGAGGTGAGGGTTTTTGCACTTTATCGATGGTTCTGTAGGCACGGTTTGATGGTTGCGCAGAGCTTGGAATTGTGCTTGAATCCACAACTATATAGACAGTACAACCTGTTTGTAACATGCCCGAAAGGTCCGGGCCTTATAACTTCTGGATAAGGTAGCTGAGGAAAAATAATGAGTGACAATATCGATATGAAAAACATTCCGTCCCTGTGGGAGGCTGCAAAGCAGGAAATGGAGGGATACAGCTTCCTTGGGGACTACGTGCAGCCAAAGTGGGATGTGCCTGAAATTATTGGTATCTCCTGTGCAGTATCAAATCGTTTTGGCGATGACGCAAAGGCCGGTGCATCCAAATCTTCTGTTGAAAAGTACATTGATGAGGCCTCTGCAGTAATTGAGGAAGGTGCTTGGTCTGTCCACATTGATTTTACCTGGGTGACGGATGAGAAGGGCCGCCGTTTGGACCAGATTCCCCCTACTGAAGCTTACCCGATGGTGCTTGAGCCGCTGCGCAAGCGTTATGGTTATAGCTTTATGGCAGACCTGAATGTTCTGAACGGAGCGACCTTCGAAGAGTGCATGAGCCCGGTGAAAGCCGGTTTGGCGGAGACTGCACCCTGTGCTCCGGGTCACCCAGAAGTGTTTGTGACCAATGCGGTCAAGACATTGTTCGAATACGGCGTACTGCCCCAAGTGGCAATTCACAACTCCGGTGAAATCGAGTTGATGAAGCGCCGTATTATCGACAAAGGGCTGATGAAGGGGCCGGTTCTGTGGGGGCTGCTGTTCGGTCTGCCTTTTGACGTAGGGCGCACGCTGTTGTCAGGTAATACGGTAATGGATATGGATGATTTGGTTCGGCAGATGCTGCTGCTGCAGCACCAGATACGGAAAATCGATCCCAACGCCCAGTTCATTGGTTGTGCAGCAGGTCGTGGCACGATGTACTTCACCACGCTGGCGACCATGCTGGGTATGCACATTCGAGTTGGTACTGAGGATACCGAATTCAAGTATCCTAACTCTGATGAGAAATTCACCAGCAACTTAGAAATGTTCAAGCGCGCAAAGGAGATTGCCGAAATGCACGGTCGCAGACCTGCGACCGCCAATGAAATGCGTAGAATGTTCGGTATGCCCGAACGATAGCTTTTGGATTTTGATGGTTTATTTTCTAAATACGAAGGTGGGCTCGGAGCTCATCCGTCAAAGTACTTAAGGTCGTTGACGCAAGTTATTTTTGGAGAGATATCATGGCATTTACTGGTGTACACCATGCCGCTTTCATAACAAATGATATGAAAACGCAAATTGAGTTTTATACCCAGGTTCTCGGTATGAAGCTGGTTGGGATTTTTCCTATGCACGGAGTTCCTGGTGCTTCTCATTGCTTTATTGAAGCGGGGAAAGACGCATATGTGAGCTTCGTGCAAATAAAGGACGTCAATGTCGAGCCTGTCTATGGCGTGAGCCACGCAATTGACACCGCGCACCCGGTGGCTGGCGGTGCAATGCAACATATGGCCTTCGGTTGCGACAGTCTTGAGGAAATGATGACCCTGAGGGATCGCCTGAGAAGCAATGGCTACGCTGTTTTTGGTCCGCTGGAGCATGGCATGAGTCACTCCATGTACTTTGGTGGTCCTGAAGGGATGCAACTTGAGTTTGCTACCACGGATCAATGTGAGCCAGTGCGAGCGGAAGACTGGGTCGACCCTAGTACCGCTAAGACACTCGGAATGAGCGAAGCGGATTTGAAACGCTACCTCAATCCACCGGCGTTTGCCAGTCAAGGAGGTGCGGTGAAGCAACCCAGTCTGGATAACGCTATGTACCCGACGCCGATTCCACGGCCGATGTTTGACGCTCTTGGCTATCTTTCTGACGAAGAGCTCAAAGAAGCAATGCGATTCAATGCGCCTGAGTAATCGTCAGCAAGCATGGAGCGGTGAGGGTTATGGACATAACCCAAGGTCTTTGACGTCATAACGATCGCCTTTGTGTTGTCGAACTTAAGTTGATTTGAAGCAGGCGTAAAGGATTAGCACAATTTCGACAGCGTCGCACAAAGCGTTGAAGAGGCTGGTTGAAGTAGCATGGAGCGGGCTGGCCTCTATCATCTGCACTGCTGCCTATTTTGATCTGCATATTGTTCATGCTGCGGGGTGTTATGGAAATATCGAGCTGAAGGTAGTTATAAAACACCCTGGGTGGTCTGCGTTCAATCTCAGGCATGTTGACAGTCCAATTCGAAAACCCAGGTACTGACCAAGTATTGAATAGTTTATAAGTGTCATGCCTTCAAGGCCTCTCGCGCTTTCGTTTTCTAGGATTGGCTCTTCGAGGCATGGTTATACTTCCTTGCCTTTAAGGAGTAACCCATTTAACATCACAGGGTACTGCCGTATTCTGAATTTGTTTCGTTGATTTTCCGGCTCTGTCATCCCCCCTAGGTAACATGTCTGCAGACAATGCTTCCAAGTACAAAAAAGAGTAGCCCCAGAAAAAGGCGACGCACGCAAGAAGAGCGCCGCAGTGAAACGTCTGGTAAACTCCTTAAGGCCACCGTCGACCTCCTTCTTGAAAATGGTTATTCGCGCTTTCGAATAGCCGATGCTGCTGCTCGTGCTAAAGTCTCCAGGGGTGGTCAAACCCACCATTTTTCCACCAAAAAGGAACTTATTGAAGCGGCAATCGAGCGTCTGTTCGAGAGTGAGGTGGGGCAGGCCGAGTTTGATGCGGCCAAAACAGCGGATGAGGACGTTATTGATCAGGCGGCCCGCCACGCTCAAGATTTTTTAACGAGCAAATTATATACCGTTAGTTTAAATATGCTGGTTTCTGCGGGCGAAGAGGAGCATCTTGCTGACGGCGTCAGAGAAATCTCAGCAAATAGTCGGGTACCAATTGAAGAAGCGTGGGTTCATCGAATTGCCCAGTCAGGTATCAGCCGCCAGGAAGCTGCAGCAATCCTCGTGCTGTTGTGGAGTATTCAGAGGGGTTACGTTGTTGGCCGAAAAATAGAGGGCGGACGTGGGAAGAAAAATGCTGGCGAGCTCGAATTTGCTGTAGGCCTTCTTACCGGTTATCTCAAGTCGAAAAGACTTGGCTCTCCCGCTCTGCCAAGCTCTCCCCCGAGTCCGCCCGGGTCGAAGCTAGGCAATGGCATACCTGTGGAAGGGGCAGTCGATCATAAAGGCCAACAAGGGCGCAGTGCCTCCACTCGGGACCAAATTCTCGATACAACGTACCAAATTATGCGGGATTTGGGGCATGCTGGACTCCGTTCAGCCAAGGTTATCGATCAGTCAGGAGTCTCCCGGGGCGGGCTGTTACACCATTATCCTACCAAGGACCTACTCGTTGCAGCGGTATACGAGCGTATAGTAGACCGGATAGAACAGGACAGTTTGCGTCGAATTGGCGCAACTAAAGATGCAGACATCCTATCTGCTATTGTCGAGGATGCTCAGGCGCGTTTCTTTGATGATTCTTATAAAGTCACGCTGGATATACTGATCGCTTCTGGAAAAGATGAGTCTCTGGCAAAGGTGCGCAAAGCGCTGGAGGAGCGCTATTCTCCGGGCGCTCAGAACCAGTGGGCGAGCCGTTTGATGGAATCGGGGGTTGAGGCCGGTAAGGCCTACCAAATCACCAGTTTTTTGTGGAATATGGTGAAGGGCATTGCAGTTCGGAATTTGGTCCAGAAGCAGGGGGACTTGTCAGAGCAAGTTATTGCTCTTGGTCTTGAGTTGGCAGGTCAGGCGGCGCGGTCGTAGCTTGCGTCGTTGTGATCTGTGGGTTTTGCTGCGAGACGCAGCATTGCGCTGGGCTTGGTAGAGTTTGGTTTTTTATTCTTGCCTTCTCTGTTGGCGACCGAATTGCGTTGCGAGTCTTCGTTCTGGAATTAGGCTTCGACTTCTTTCTCCCAGCTAGCGGTAAGTTGAGGATGCGGGCGATTGCGGGTACGGCGGGCAAGGGAGATAAA
>JGI24650J20062_1000078_pt1 | contig 17165 bp, 10 predicted proteins | sample MalvirmetagMSP82_FD_20062 | JGI IMG/M metagenome (IMG submission 20062)
AGTCGTATAGCCGCCAAGATCGGTGTCAGAATAATCGAGGCGGGTAGCAAACGCACTCACACCTGCGGACATGTCACGGTCTAGGAAACGTGGCTCCGTATACTGCAAGTCCACAATTTGCTGGAGGCTGGATGTGGACAGACGAGCAGACGCGGATTGCCCGCGCCCGAGCACATTGCGCTGTGCCACGCTGACATCTACGAGGAAAGATTCTGAGGATGAGAAGCCAGCTGAGAAACTCATCTCGCCAGTGGGCTGCTCAGTGACTTTTACATTCACGTCAATTTGGTCAGGGTCCGCGGTGGGAACCTCAGTAACTTCGACGTCTTTGAAGTAGCCAAGGGCCCGTGCGCGGTTGCGCGAGCGATCCAGCAAGATGCGGTTGAAGGCATCACCTTCAGTCACGCGCAATTCCCGCCGGATCACGCGATCGAGCGTTTGGGTATTACCGACAATATTGATGCGGTTGATGTAAACACGCGGACCTTCATTGACATGAAAGGTCACGTTGACCGTATGCGTTTCGAGATCGGCGGAGATTTCAGGGCGCACATCAATAAAGGCATAACCTCCGATCCCGGCGACATAGGTCAGGCCATCAATTGAGTTTTCAATTGTGTCGCCTCGGAACAGGTCACCGGATCGCGCTACCAGTGACGCTTTCAAGGCGTCCGTGTTGAGCTTTTCCAGCTCGGTTTCGACATTGATCTCGCCGAAGCGATAAATCTCGCCCTCGTCGATTGTATAGGTAATGTAGAAATCCTTCTGATCAGGCGTTAGTTCTGCCACGGCTGACTCTACGCGGAAGTCGTAATACCCCTTGTTCTGGTAAAACTGACGTAGCAATTCGCGGTCATATTCCAAGCGACCTGGGTCATAATTGTCGTTTGATGAGAAGAACTGCCACCAACGTGATTGACGGGTGACAATCTCCGACCGAAGACGGTCGTCTGAATACGTTTCATTTCCCAGGAAGTTGATCGCTCGTACACCAGACACAGGTCCCTCTGTAATCGAGAAGACCACATCCACACGGTTCTGATCGAGCGGCACATATTCGGGCGTGACTTTCGCCGCGAACCGGCCGGATTGGCGGTAGAGTTCCATCACGCGCTGTACGTCTGCCTGCACGCGAGCGGCGGTGAATACGCCGCGCGGCGATATCTGGATTTCTTCGCGGATCTTTTCTTCCCCGAGCGATTTGCTGCCTTCAATCATGACCCGATTTACAATTGGGTTTTCGACCAATGTAATGATGAGCTGGTTCCCGACCCGGTCAAAATTTGCATCAGCAAAGAGGCCGGTTGCGAAGAGGGATTTGAGGGAAAGGTCGATACGGTTCGCGTCAAAAGGTGAGCCAGGTTCGACTAGAAGGTAGGACATCACGGTTCGGTCTTCGATCCGCTGGTTGCCATTGATAATGATGGCTTCGATGTTTCCTGTGCTGTCTTCTGCGCCCACCTGCGCAAGCGCCGTCGGTTGCAGCGAAGCGGCGAGCGCAGAGAGGATCAGGGAGAGCGCGAGTGTTTTGTTTTTGTGGCTCATGAAGTCGGCATCCAGAAGAGAGAAATGGTGTCTGAGAGATCAGAAGCGGAGTTTGACGGCGGCGTTGGCCGTCAGGGCGGTTGCGTCGGTTGAAAACTCACCATCCACGCCAAACCGAATTTTCAGGAGTTCGGACCCCGCCAGTAGCGAGAGTCCCACCGTAGCGGCATCTTCAAACACCTCGGTGGCGCTGAGTGTAAAACTGTCCTCATAGCCGACAAATCCAGCGTCGACTTCGTAAGGTGTCGAAGACAACGTGGAGCGATAGCCAATATCCAATCCACCCCGAACCATGGGACGGTAGCGATTGGAGTTGTTGTAACTGGTATAGGCCGGACCCGTGCGAGACGAGTCTGCGCCTTCCCGCCAGACATAGGCAAAGCCGAGTCCGGCATCAGCGGTTACACGGTCTGTGCTGGCGTCGCTGACCCATAGGTTCAATCCGTTTGATGCCGTTTCTGAATATCCGTCCTGATCAAGTTTGAAGTAGTCCAAACCAATTGATGGCGTCATCCTGAACGCCCCGGACCCGAATTCGGTTGATGCCAGGAGTGAAGCCGCGGTGGTCATCCCGTCCCATGTGCCGCTGACCTCTGAGACATACTCGTCGAACTCGATTTCTCTATAGCTGGAATGGTCGACCTTCGCGATCTGGCCAACGGCCTGAAGGTTTACGCGCCCGATCTGCTCCGTCGCATACACCCCGACACCCAGACTTTTCATGGTCACAGGATTTTCGCCGCCAGTTTTTTCCTCAAACTTGCCGTCGCTCATCGTACCCATGATGCCGATTGCATCTATGCCTAGCAGCGAGCGATCATACCCCAGAGCGATGCCAAGGCCGCGGCCGTCATATCCCGGCCCATCGTCAGACCCATCATAGCTGACATGGGAATAGGTTTCCTGCACCCATGCACCATTTCCGGATTCACTGGAGCTACGGGTGAACTCCAGATGGCTTCTCAACGCGCCAAAAGCGGCATTCGACTGGGATTCCAGATAGCGCGTTGCGGCATCAGTGCGCTGAGGCAGCAGCAAATTGTAGGCCTCTAGAAAGTCATGTTCGGTCGAAAGCTGCGTGATGGCAGATCCGACATCATCGTCACTTGTGGCAACATTGAGCATAGCGGAGAGGGCGCGGGACTGGTTCGTGTCGAGACTGAGTTCCTCGGCAGTCTTGAGGCGAAAGTCGAGATTGAGTTTGTCTGTATCAGACGTCTCTGTCTCCAGTGATACGTTGTATATCCACGGTATATTTTCGGTCGATAACTCAGCGGTTTCCTCGTCGTATATCAGTGTACCCGCTTCGATCAGTGTGACGGCAAAATCACCGTCGATGAATGACGTAAGTGTTGGGCGTACCAGAGTATCGCTGCCCAGTGCTGCGGTTCCCGAAACTGACAGAAAGGCTGTGGTCCGCAGGTTCTGAGGATCAATTTCGAATTCAAGTGTTGAACCATCCGTGACGGAGAGGGAGGCAAGCTGCAAGGACGTGTCTTCAAGCAGAACAATTTCAGAATCTGAAATTGTCGCGGCCAGTCTGTAAGCATCGCTCGTCAGATTACCCGTGAGCAACGATGAAGACAGGAAGTCGATCGTTCCACTCGCAGAGCCGAAGTCGAAATCTCCCTCGATCTCACTCTCCTCGATATACAGGCTGAGTGTGTCGCCCTCGAAATAGGTGTCTCCCAGAAACTCGGCATCCGATAGGTCAAAAGTTGCGGCGCCGGCACCAAAGTAGATGTCGCCTGCCAGACCCCCGTCCAGAATTTGCAGTATGTCATCGCCGGTTCCGAACCGGACGTCGCCATAGATTGTAGGTTCGGTCACATCGTCCTCATCGATTTCGTCATCGCCGTTCACATCTTCAGTGGGAGTTTCCTGATACTGGATAATGGTTGCGCCAGCCGTTTGTGCGGACAGGTCAATGGCGATGGACGATCCTGTTTCCGAATCTTCCCGTCCGTCTGAAATGAGTAGGCCTGATATCGCGCCGGTATTGGTTATGTATCTTAGCGTATCACTTTCATCGGTGATCGCCGTTGCTGCGCCACCATAGCCATTTGATGAAGCGGTGATGGATCCACTATTCAGGATCGCTTCCAGCGTACTTCCATTGGAAATGAACAACGCTTTGGCGGTGTCGTCCGTTAACGTATAGGTCGTTGCGGCGATGGATCCGGAGTTTTCGAGAGTGCCGATTGCTGTGCCGTTGCCGAGCAGAAGGCCTACGGCGGAAGCCTCGTAGGCGGTTCCTTGAATTGTGCCGGAATTCAGGATGCCGCCATCAATTGTAACCGTTCCGGTTCCGTCTTCTGATCCGGATATGGAGAGCGCCGTCGCATCGAATCCGATATTCACGCCACTAGCATAAATCGTCCCACGATTGATGAGGCCCTGATCAAAAGAAAACGTGGCGAGTACTTCATCTACGTCATCGTCATCATCATCATCGGTGGTATCGCGAACGGTTTCTACGACGCTCGAGAAGACTACGTTTTCGCCAGCGATGGCTTCGATGGCGAGCGCCGGGGCTGAACCATAACTGTAGATTCTTCCAGCAGTTCGATTCTCATCGAAATCGTCGATCGTATCCTTTGTTTCGTCATCCTCATCCTCTTCGGATGTGAAGTCGTCGACCGCGCCATTGATCAACAGGCCTTGTCCGAGACTGCCCGTGATGCGGACGCCGTTTGCATTGTCGTAAAGGTCGTCGGCATCGCGGCGATCCTCCACCGCTTCAGTATCGTCATCGATATAGACGGGCGCGATATAGTTGGAAGAACTGGTGCTGGTGAAGCCGGTCGAGCTGATTGAACTCTCAATCGTCACATTGCCGGAGACATCCCCATCAATCGTGACAGCTGACGCATTCTCACCCTGAACCGTAATGGCGCCGCTGATCAATACATCACTGGCGACGTCATCTTCGAGGCTCAGACCCAGGGCGTTGTCGCCGATAACCGAAATTGTGCCCTGTTGCGTGTAATCGCCATCGAGCGCGGATCCGATGCGTACGCCCGCTGAATCATTGCCTTCTATGTATAGCGTGGAGCCATGATCGAGCAGGATATTACCTGTGATCGTGCCACCATTCTCGACGTCGATGCCCACGCGGTTCGTCCCGATGGCGAGTGGCCCGTCCACATCGTCATCATCGTCTTCGTCTTCCCGGTCATAGTCTTCCGACAATTCGATGGAACCCGTGTGGGTGATGCCTGTCGTCGTACCCGTTCGGACAGCAATAGCGGTGACGTAGTCGGTGTCTTCTGCGAGAATTTCGCCATCATTGGTGATGGTATTGTCGGAGTCGACCGTAATCGCGGTGGTACCTGGCAGGTCGCTGAGATCAATTTCCCCATCTTCAGTGATTGTAATGTCGTCGGGCTGTCCGTCATTCGCGGTGGAGGTCTCGACGGGGGCGACGGTGGATTCCTCGATTTCGACGGCCCATGCAGGGAGGGCCGTAGCCATACCCAGAACAATAATCAGTCCACGTGCAACCACCTCAGGAGCGGATGCCTGTGGACCGGAAGCGCGCATCCTTAAATGATTGTTATTTAATGAAAAAATGTTCATGTTGGCGCGCTCCAGATCGTCCTGTCCCAATGCGTTACGGGAGCGTCTTGTCTGAACTTTGCCGAAATGTGCGGCTTGTCAGCGAGAGTGTGTCAGCCTGACATAATTGGCGGGACATTGCTGTCGTCTTCCGCTTTCAGGATTCATGCGCAAGCAAATGATCTGCAACATTCTGGTGACAAAGCTGTGGTGAAGGAGCGGGCTTGAGCCGGGTTTGCTGGAAAGTGCAATAAAATGCCGGTCTTCGCGACGGAATTTGAAACTTGGGTCGTTTAACCCGGGAACATGTTCACAGCCAGAATTGCTGGAAAGAGACAAGAATGAGAGTTTTTGGGAAACGATCCCGTTGGATCATCGCGATTATTGTCGTATTGGCAGCAGGCGGTGCCGTATGGTTTGCGAAGTCAAACTTGGCGAACTCCACAACGCCGACTTATGAAACATCGGCCGCACGCACGGGTGATATTGAAGTTACGATCTCGGCAGCAGGTACTCTTGTGCCAAAGGAGATGGTTGAGGTTGGCGCACAGGTCTCGGGTCAATTGGAAGAGTTGTTCGTTGATGTCGGCGACGAGGTCGAGAAGGGCCAACTCCTCGCGCGGATCGATGCCACGATTGCACAGAACACGGTCGAAGCCCAACAAGCTCAGTTAAACTCGCTATATGCCTCGAAACGTCAACAGGCGGCTTCTTTGAAACTTGCAAGGGCCGAAGCTGAACGCGCCCATATGCTGTTTGAGGCCGATGCCATTGCGCGCGCTGACTATGAGGCCACGGTATCGGAATTGGAGATCGCGGAAGGGAAGCTCGACGCCATCAATGCGCAGATCGCGCAGCAGACCTCCAGCCTCCGTGCCGATGAAGCCAATCTGGAATTTACAAAGATTTACGCTCCGATGGCTGGTACAGTCGTCTCGCTCAGTGCATCCGAGGGCCAGACCCTCAATGCGAACCAGACCGCACCCGTCATCATGACCATTGCGGATCTCGGTATAATGACGGTGGAGGCCGATGTCTCCGAAGCAGATGTGTTGCGCGTATCAAAGGGGCAGCAAGCCAGGTTCACCACGCTGGGCGATTCTGATCACAAGTGGCAAACCGAAGTTCGTCAGGTCCTTCCCACGCCCGAAGTTGTCAATGACGTCGTGCTCTACAAGGCGCTGCTCGATATTGAGAACCCCGACGGAATTTTGCGAAGTGATATGACCGCTCAGGTCTTCTTCATTCTGGGGCAGGCCGAAGATGCCGTCCTGATCCCGGTAACGGCCTTGCAGTCACGTCCCGAGCGCCCGGAGAGCGCACAAGCCAGGCGTCCTGCGCAACCTGAACGCGGAGCCGCCCAGGGTGATCGTGTTGGCGACGGCAGAGGCCAGGCTATCCGTGAGGCACGCGCGCAATATCCCGACGCAGAAATGGGTATGGTTCTGAAAATGGATGCGAATGGCGAAGCTGTCCCTCAGCCTGTTGTGGTTGGTCTTCAGACGCGTACAAGTGCCGAGATATTGTTCGGCTTGTCTGAGGGTGATGAGGTCGTGACCGGGCAAGTGAGCATTCGTCCGAAACAGGCGACCGAGCGTGCCGGAAATGACCGGCCACGCCGTATGGGTCCACCCCCGGTTTAGGACGCCAGATCATGTCAGAACCCTTGCTGCATTTGCAGGACATAAAGCGCGTCTACGGACGGGGTGACGCAGAGGTCCGCGCCCTTGATGGCGTCGACCTGACNATTCGCGAAGGCGAGTTCGTTGCAATTGTCGGACAGTCGGGTTCCGGTAAGTCGACTTTGATGAACTTGCTTGGTTGTCTCGACCACCCGACTTCCGGAACCTACCGCATTCATGGGCAGGATGTGTCCGAGATGGACGCCGATGCACTGGCCTCCTTGCGCAGGCGGACATTCGGCTTTGTGTTTCAGCGCTATAATCTCCTCGCCAATGTCAGCGCATCGGAGAACGTGGAGATACCTGCGGTCTATGCCGGGGTTCGCCAATCGGAACGGAAGGCCCGCGCACAGGAATTGCTCGGTCGGCTTGGCCTTGGCGGGCGCGAGAAAAGTCGCCCCGGTCAATTGTCCGGGGGACAGCAGCAACGTGTGGCTGTTGCCCGAGCTCTGATGAATGATGCCGAAGTCATCCTTGCGGATGAGCCGACGGGAGCGCTCGATTCCGGCACGAGTGAAGAACTTCTGGAATTGCTGGAAGAGCTGCATCGCTCCGGCCGCACAGTCATCCTGATTACCCATGATCAGGAAGTCGCTGAACGCGCAGACCGCACGATTGAAATTCGCGACGGCAAAATCATTTCCGATTCCGGTTCAGTAGAACGGTCTCTGGAGTCGTTTGAGCAACGCGCCGTGAAATCCTCCCCCTCCTTCTTTCTTCAGCTTACGGAATCCATCAAGACGGCCTTCCGGTCGTTACGAGCAAACCTGTTTCGCACCGCACTGACCTTGCTGGGCGTGGTGATCGGCGTTGCGGCGGTGGTCGCAATGCTGGCGGTCGGGCAAGGTAGCCAGCGCGAGGTTATGGCCCGGTTCGAGGACATGGGTGCGAACCTGCTCTTCGTTCAGCCGGGGGGTGACCGGGGCGCGCGAATGCGCGGTGACGCCATTGCAACCCTTTCACTCGAAGATGCTGAGAGATTGGGCGAACTGGACAATGTCCTGGCTGCGGTGCCATCGCGGTCCGGATCTGCAACATTGCGGCGAGGAAGCAATGACCATCGTGGCTCCGTGGAGGGTGTTTCGGAAGACTGGTTGCTCGCCAACACCCGCAATATTGAATACGGCTCTTTCTTCACGGCAGAAGATGTCGACCGACGCGTAGGTGTGGTTGTGCTGGGCACAACGACCGCGGGGGAATTGTTCGACAATGTCTCGGAAGCCGTCGGCGAGTATGTCTTTCTTGCGGGCGCACCATTTGAGGTCGCCGGCGTGCTTGAAGAAGAAGGCGCCAGCTCGTTTGGCCGTGACCAGGATGATATCGCGCTTATTCCCATCACAACCGGGATGATGCGCGTGTTCGGCAGTTCCTACCTGTCGAGTATAACCATCGCTGTGGAAGACACGGACGTAATCTCGACGACGGAGACTGAAGCAAACGAGCTGCTGCTTCAACGACACGGAACACAGGATTTTCGGATACGGAATACGGCATCGATCCTGGAGTCCGTTCAGGAGACACAGAATTCGTTCTCGATCCTGCTAGGCGCGGTTGCCTCTATCTCATTGCTCGTCGGCGGTATCGGTGTGATGAACATCATGCTTGTCAGCGTATCAGAACGCACGCGCGAGATCGGTGTGCGCATGGCGACGGGGGCGCGTCGGTCTGATATTCTTGTCCAATTCATTGTGGAGGCCGTCGTGGTCTGCGCGCTGGGCGGTGTGATCGGTATTCTTACGGGCTTCGCGATCTGTGCAATCCTCGCCAATCTCGGCACCAGCATCGCCGTAACGCCCATGCCCGCGATCCTCGCCTTTTCAACAGCTTTCCTGACCGGGTTCGTGTTCGGCTTCCTGCCGGCGCGCAATGCCTCGCGGCTTGATCCGGTCCGGGCCCTTGCGGCGGAGTAATCATGACCAGAATTCCTCTTCTTCCTCTCAGTCTGCTTGTCGTCCTTGCAGGATGTACCGCGACGCAATCGTCCGATACGCCTTTGTCCTCGGTTGAGCTTCCGGCGTCCTATGAAACCACAATGCAAGCGGAAACAGAATTGCCGGCCACAGGGCTCTGGTGGTCAACCTTCGGCGATGAATCCTTGAACGCATTGGTCAGCACCGCACTCACGCGGAACAAGTCGCTTGAGGCTGGACTTGCCAATGTTACCTCCGCGCGCGCTGCGTTGCGTGTTGCCGATTCCAGCGCCTTGCCATCTGTTTCAGCAGGGGCGTCAGTTTCCACCGACAGTGATTCCGACTTCAGTGATTTTTCTCGCAGTGCCCGCCTGTCGGCTAGCTATCAGCTGGATCTGTTTGGCAGTGTTGCAGCGTCACGTGATGCGGCAGGGGCCAATCTCGAATCGGCTGAGTTCGCGCAAAGAGCGCTTGAGCTGAGTGTTACATCTGATCTGGCAGCGAACTATTTTGACCTTCAGGTCGCGCGTAAGCAGTTTGAAGTCGCGCAAGACAATCTGGAAATTGCCGAGCGTATCTTTGAAATCGTGCTGGTAAGGTACGATGCGGGCGAGATTTCCGGATTTGATTTTGCCAGCCAGGAAGCTGCATTGGCCAATTCGCGTGCGCAACTCCCGCAGATCGAGCAGCAGATACTCTCTCTGCGGACGGCGATTGCGATCCTTGTAGGGCAGGTGCCGCAAAATTTCGAAGTGCCGGACGTAGACCTTGACGAGACTGGCTTGCCAGTACCGGAAGCAGGCCTACCATCTCAGCTTCTGGTGCGGCGCCCGGACTTGTTGCAGGCCGAGGCTGATTTGCGGGCGGCGCAGGCCAATGTTCAGATTGCGAGAGCAGCCATGCTGCCAAGTGTCGATCTTGGCGCGGGTGTGACGACACTCCTGACCTCTATGTCTGATCCGACCGCCAGTCTTTCGGCGTCACTTGCGCAGACTGTGTTTTCTGGGGGAGCGCTAGAGGCTCAGCTCGACAGTGCCAAAGCGCGAAGGGAGGCGTTGCTGTCGAATTATGAGCAGGCCATTCTCAGCGCGTTACGCGATGTTGATGTTGCGCTGTCTGCCATCAATACCAGCGCCCAACGTGAAGAACAGCTCCAGATTGCACTCGTTGCCAGTCGCCGCGCACTGGATTCCGCTGAACTGCGATATCGTGTCGGCACGGACGATTTGACGAGTCTCTTGTCTGCACAACAGAACTATTATTCTGCAACGCAAAGTGCCCTCGAGACGCGTCGGGACCGGTTGGCTGCGGCCATTGATCTCTACGTCGCAGTGGGAGGCGGGTTCTAACCCCGTCAGCGCCAGCTGAATTTGGCCGGGCGCTTTGCGAGGAAGGCCCTGTAACCTTCCTGGAAGTCCTCATTCTCGAAGCTTTCCAGGAACAGGGCTTTCGCTTCAGGACTATCGTCTCGCCAGCCCATCTTGATCGCATCGAAGGTGCGCTTCATCGCGCTATGTGACCAGAGTGAATTGGCTGAAACCAGACGCGCCGTTTCTCGCGCCAATTCCAAGGCTGATTCGGACTCTGCCATATGTGTAACCAGACCGATACGATAGGCCTCGTCGCAATCAAATAAACGACCTGTCAGCAAGATGTCCTTGGCGGCAGGAATACCAACGGTTTCTATCAAGCGCCGTGTATCGTTCACTGGATACACAAGCCCCAGCTTCGCCGGAGGCACACCGAACCTGGCTTCGGGGCTGGCGATGCGAATGTCTGCCGTCAGAGCAAGTGCGACGCCGCCACCCACGCAAGCGCCGGTGATCGCAGCGATGATCGGCTTCGGGCATTGGGCGAGACATGTAACCGCATCGGAAATCAGGTTTGCCGAATGCTCCGCGCTTTCGGGCGTGGCATAGATCGTTTCGAACTCCGAAATATCTGCGCCCGCCGCGAATGCGCCTGCTGTTCCGCCATGAATGATGACGCATTTCACTTCGGGATCTGCCTCCAGCTGCTTCACCATACCGGGGATTGCTGCCCACATATCACTCGACAGAGCGTTGCGGCGTTCGGGCTTGTTCAGGATCAGTTCGCCAATCCCATTACTGACCTCGATGCGGATGCGTTGGGAAGTCATGCTCTAATCCTTCAGATAAGTCTTGTTGCACAATTTCTGTATGCGAGCGTTGTCTGTTCGGCCACCCCGAGCCGGCCTTCTGAACAGTTGTGGGAATTGACGCAGCGCCGAGTGTCTCTTTAGGTGCGGGCATGGCCCACCGCAAAGACCTCCTGACCGCAATTCGACAGATTACGCGTGCGATCGACCTGAATTCCAAGCAATTGGCGAAAACGACCGGCCTCACGGCGCCACAACTCATTGTATTGCAGACCTTGTCGGGTGCCGGATCGGTCAAGCCATCGGAGATCGCCCGCGAAGTGCATTTGTCCCAAGCGACGATCACTTCCATCGTGGATCGATTGGAGGCGGCGGGCCTCGTCGAGCGGCAGAAGAACGAAACCGACCGCCGCGCCGTAGATGTCTCGATTACGGAGACTGGTCGCAGAAGCCTTGAAGATGCGCCGGAAGCGCTTCAGGAAGGGTTCCTGAAGCGTTTTGACTCTCTGGAGTTGTGGGAGCAGAGTCTGCTCATCTCATCGGTGCAGCGGCTGGCTGCCATGATGAATGCGGGAAGCCTTGATGCGGCGCCGATCCTGGAGGTTGGAGATTTGCAGAAAGAGGGCTGATCAGCTCTCGGAGACTTCCACCATTGTTTCCTCTTCCGGTTTGTCCCAGAGGAGGTGGCGATCTTCCAGGACAATCAGATTTTCGCGACTGATGACCGTGCCACCAGTTTGGTAGCCGAGCAGTTCTTTCGGTGAAATTTCCGGATGACGCGCGAGTACCATGGTTTCTTCTGACGAGAAGTTGGTCATGCCGCGCGCGATCTCCGCGCCGCTTTCGTCATAAACGTGAATCACGTCGCCCTTGAGGTACTGACCCTGAATTGACTTGATGTCTTCATGCAGGACATGTTCTGGGCTATCGGCCAGCGTGTTTGCCAACTCGTCACGGATCACAATACTGCCGGCAATCTGAAGGCGATCAGTCAGCCACGTCGCCCAAGCTGAAGCTGGCTTGGTGTGCGCGATGCATTTGGTGTGCGGTCGTTCATTATAGAGAACTGAAGACACGGGCGCGTCATGTTCCCCATTCGCGATGAGGGTCGTGCATCCGGCATTCTGCGCCATGTTTGCGGCCTGCATCTTGGTGAGCATGCCGCCGCTACCGAGACTGCTGGTGCCTTCCGTAACTGCGATATACTCGCTGACATCATGGACTTCTTCGACCAGTTGGGCGCCTGGCTCTTCAGGGTTCTTGTCGTAGAGGCCGTCAATGCAGGTGAGGATCACCAGATGGTCCGCCTGGATCATCTGGGCGACTTTTGCGGCGAGGCGGTCATTGTCGCCCACACGGATTTCTTCGGTCGTGATCGAGTCATTTTCGTTCACGATTGGCAGAATATCGCCCTGCAACAGGCGGTGGACAGTGTTCTTGGTGTTCAAGAAGCGCTTGCGCTCTTCCATGTCCTGAAGGGTGACGAGCACCTGTGCGATATCGAATCCAAACTCATGGGCAACTTGTTTGTAGGCGTTCAGCAGCAGGGGCATGCCACACGCAGCGGCGGCCTGTTTGTCGCGCAGCCCGGCGGTTTCCGGCTTCTCGTTCAACATGTTCAAACCGAGCGCCACGGCACCTGACGAACACAGGACAACTTCGTAGCCGTCATTCCGTAATTTGGTGATGTCTTCCAATAGCCGTTGCATGAATGCCCAGCGCGGTGTGAGAAGGTCTGGATTGGCAAGTAGGCTCGATCCGATTTTCACGACGATGCGTTTCTTGGAAGGCAAATTAGGCTCCGGTGGTTGCTTAGGGGCGGACATAAGAAGGTTTGGGTTACGATGCAAATAATTAGCTTACAAAATACCTTCAGACTTTCTTCAAGGTCTCAATACCTAGTCTGAAAAGTCACGAATCAGGGAAATTCGACTATTTTGCGGCATCCGCCGAAAGCTTGAGTTTCTGTAATAGATGGTTTGAATTCTAAACAAATATCATTATCTCGCGGGTCAGGTGAGCAAAGGACTAGTATAGCATGAAGGTACTTCTCGTTGGATGCGGAAAGATGGGCGGCGCGCTTCTGACGCAGTGGATGCGCGCGGTGGAGCATGAATTCACCATTGTCGATCCTTTCTTGGACCAACCTGTGGAAGGTGCCCGTCTATTCAAGGATATCAACGCCCTTGGAGACGAGAAGTTTGATCTGTTGATCGTCGCGATCAAGCCGCAAATGGTTGATGAGATACTGCCGGCCTATAAGGACGTGCTCAATCCGGATGGGGCCGTTGCGTCGATCGCTGCGGGGTGTTCGGTGCAGCGCCTGCAGACTGCGCTGCCGGGCTATCCGGTTATACGGATCATGCCGAACCTTCCATCTGCCATCGGGGCGGGCGTTGCGGGCCTTTACGCCAGCAGCGCGGCAAGTGCCGACCAAAGGGATACTGTCGAAACCCTCATGCAGGCTGCCGGGACGGCTGTCTGGGTAGATGATGAAGACCAGATTGACCGGGTAACCGCCGTCGCTGGCAGCGGTCCGGGATATGTCTTCGAGATCGCCCGCGCCTATATCGAGGCGGCCAAGGAACTAGGCTTCAGTGACGAACAGGCCAGCGATCTTGTGCTCGGCACGCTGGATGGCTCCATCCGCATGATCCTTGAAACCGGCGACAATCCGGAAAATCTCCGCAATTCCGTCACCAGCAAGAATGGCACGACCGAAGCGGGCCTGAAGGCCCTGAATGGAGACGGAAAGTTGTCAGATCTCCTGAAAGCCACCACCGAGTCGGCCTACAAGCGCGCAATCGAGCTGCGCTAGGCACCTGAACAAGAACCATGAAGGACGAAACGTGACCACATTGGATTCCCGTTTGAACGCATATATTTCCGGTCTGGGCCAGAATGCCCGCGACGCTGCAAAGGCATTGCTGACGGCGACGACCGAGCAGAAAAATGACGCTCTCCGCGCATCCGCCAAGGCATTGCGTGAGGCAAAAGCGGACCTTCTTGCCGCCAATAAGGAAGATGTCGACAGTGTCGGCGACAGCCGACCGGACTCCTTCATCGACCGACTGCGTCTTACCGACGAACGGGTCGAGGCGATGGCAAGCGCCCTGGAACAGATTGCGGAGTTGCCGGACCCGGTCGGGCGGTTGCTCTCGACCACTGAGCGCCCGAATGGCTTGACCATTGAGCGCGTGGCCGTGCCAATTGGCGTGATCGGGATGATCTACGAATCTCGTCCAAACGTCGGCGCCGATGCCAGTGCGCTGTGCCTGAAATCCGGCAATGCCGTGATCCTGCGCGGCGGCTCGGAAAGCAAGAATTCAACGCGCGAGATTGTAGCCTGCATGCAGGCTGGGCTCGAAGCTGCTGGCCTGCCGAAAGGCGCCGTTCAGACGGTTGAGACCACCGACCGGAATGCCGTAACCGCGCTGCTGCATGCTGTCGACTATGTAGATCTCGTCATTCCGCGCGGCGGCCGCGGTCTGGTGGAGCTGGTGCGTGACGAAGCCAAGGTGCCGACACTGCTCCATCTTGATGGCAACTGCCACAGCTACATCCATGCCGATGCGGATATCGAGAAGTCCCTCGACGTTGTTCGCAATGCCAAGCTGCGCCGCACCGGCGTCTGCGGTGCGACAGAGAGCATTGTGGTGGATCGGGCGATCGCCGAAATCGTCATTCCGCGCTTGGTCAAAATCATGGAAGGCTGCGAATTGCGCGGGGATACTGAGGCACGTCGTATTGCGCCCGATCTTGTCGAAGCGACCGACGAAGATTGGTCGACCGAATATCTCGACCCGATTGCATCGGTGAAGATCGTCGGTGGACTTCAGGAAGCGATCAACTTTGTGAGCGAGCACTCCTCCGGTCACACGGATGCCATCCTGACCGAAAATGCCGATGCAGCCCGCCGTTTCATGACCTCCATCGACAGCGCCGTCGTAATGCACAATGCTTCAACCCAATTCTCCGATGGCGGGGAGTTTGGCATGGGTGCCGAGATTGGCATTGCGACGGGCAAGATGCACGCGCGTGGGCCGGTGGGGTTGGAGCAACTGACCAGTTTCAAATATCTGGTACATGGCAACGGCCAGACCCGGCCTTGATCTAAATGATACGCGCGGCCACGGGGGGCGCGCTTTTCCGTAATTTTACGAGGACAGCGAGAAATATATGACAATCAGCGTTCCCGAATTGATATCGCTTGGGACGTATTTCGTCCTGATGATGGCCATCGGACTTTATGCCTACAAAACGTCTACCAGCGACGTGTCCGAATACATGCTTGGCGGCCGCAATCTGCACCCAGCTGTCGGTGCCTTGTCTGCCGGGGCCTCTGATATGAGTGGCTGGATGTTGATGGGGTTGCCCGGTGCGATCTATGTGAGCGGCTTTTCTGCAGCCTGGATTGCCGTTGGTTTGGTAATCGGGGCGTATCTCAACTATCGATTTGTCGCGCCACGCTTGCGTATCTATACAGAAATGGCGGATGACTCGATTACCATTCCCGACTTCTTCGAGAAGCGCTTTCACGATTCCTCGCACGCCTTGCGCACCATCTCTGCGCTGGTGATCATTGTTTTCTTCACCGTCTATACTTCTTCCGGCATCGTCGCGGGCGGCAAGCTCTTTGAATCCGCCTTTGGCCTGAACTACCAGCTCGGCTTGTTTGTCACCGCTGGCGTCGTGCTTGCCTATACGGTCGTTGGGGGCTTTCTGGCGGTCAGCCTGACGGACTTCGTGCAAGGCTGCATCATGTTCATCGCGCTCATCCTCGTGCCCGTTATCGCATACTTCGTGATTGGTGGGTGGAGCGGCATGGAAAGTGCGATCACAAGCGCGCCTTCGTATGTGGATGCTGACAGTGGAGCTGTTGGTCCGGCGCGTAGTCAGTTTTTCGACATGTGGCCCGAGAGTATGACCGTAGTGGGCCTCGTCTCCCTCCTCGCTTGGGGGCTTGGCTATTTCGGTCAGCCGCACATCATTGTGCGCTTCATGGCCATCCGGTCACTCAAGGACATCAAGACCGCTCGCATTATCGGCATGAGTTGGATGCTCGTTACGGTCATCGGAGCCGTCTTTGTCGGTGCGGTAGGCGTTGCCTATGTCCAGCAACATGACCTCGGCGCGCAGCTGACCGACTCTGAAGCCATCTTCATCCTGCTTTCGCAAATCATCTTCCATCCGCTCGTCGCCGGCTTTCTGCTCGCGGCGATCCTCGCGGCGATCATGAGCACGATCTCTTCGCAGCTGCTCGTGTCTTCCAGCTCGATCACCGAAGATGTCTACAAGACCTTCTTCCGGCGCGAGGCTTCGCAGTCGGAGCTGGTGATGATCGGCCGGATTGCGACGGTTGTGGTCAGCCTCGTGGCCATCGCGCTCGCCTTCGATCCCAACAGCAACATTCTTGATCTAGTATCAAATGCGTGGGCCGGGTTCGGTTCGGCCTTTGGCCCGATCATTTTGCTTAGCCTGTTCTGGCGCCATCTGACGCGTGATGGGGCGCTGGCTGGTATGATTGTTGGCGCGGTTACGGTTCTGGTCTGGCTCTACGTACCGCTCCTGCCAGCTGAGGGCGGTGCGGTGCCGCTCGAAACTCTTGTCTATGCCATGATCCCCGGCTTCCTGCTGTCAGGCCTCGCGGCCTATCTTGTCAGTGTGATTGGCCGCTCGGTGAAGCCGAAAGTGGCCGCCGGGTTTGATGACATGAGCGAGGTGATGAACGACGCTCCCTGATCTGGTGCCGCTCCTCTGACAAAGAGGGGCGGTGACACATCCTGCCTGTCGCGTTAGGTAATGATAACGCAAACATTCGGGGCGGCGGTCGCACGGCTGTCGCTTCCCGATACATAAACGGGTCAAGGATTGTGAAGAATTTGCTGAAGCGCGTCGCTAGTCTGTTCATTTCGATTTCAATTGGTTTCGGCGTGTTGCCGGCTGTTGCAGAGGATGGCTACGAACTCTGGCTTCGGTACGAACAGCTTGAGGTCAGACCCGCCGACGCGCCACGCCATGTGATGGCCGCCTGCGCTGAGCCGTCGGAGACGCTTCAGGCCGCGCTTGCCGAAATCGACCGGGCCACGGAGTCCCTGCCGGGAAATTCCCTCCAATCCACGGAAAGGCTGCGCAGCCGGACGATTGTGCTCGCCAGTGCGGACTGCGCCGACGCGATCGATGAGGCGGACCTGCCAACCACTGAAACCGTTGGCGCCGAGGGCTTCGCCCTGCGGGCAACGAAACTGAACGGTAAGCGCGTAACACTGATCGCCGCGCAATCCGACCTTGGCGTCCTCTATGGCACGTTCGACTATCTCCAGCGCATGTCGCGCGGGGAGGCGCTCACGG
>JGI24650J20062_1000083_pt1 | contig 16560 bp, 16 predicted proteins | sample MalvirmetagMSP82_FD_20062 | JGI IMG/M metagenome (IMG submission 20062)
TCTGTCTTTTTGACCAATTTCATCGCCATGATCTTTTCTCCTTCGATACTCAGAATTTCGGCCCCGGAGGCGCCACCCATGCCCGCACCGCGAACTGCGCGAGCCGGGCGAAGTCTACCTGCAAACCAGCGCGAGGTTAAGGAAAATCATTGCAGCGTGGGCGCGGGTTGCTATAATCGCGCCCTCTCCACGGGCCGCCCTGGGCGACGCCTGCACTCTCTGCCGGAGTGGTGAAATTGGTAGACACAGGGGATTCAAAATTCTCAAGCGATTTTGTATCCCAAGGGAAAATAGTAAAATCTAAGCAGTGCCAGAGTGGTGAAATTGGTAGACACAGGAGATTCAAAATCTCCCGCCAGCAATGGTGTGCCGGTTCGAGTCCGGCCTCTGGTACCATCCCCCCCTTACATAAACGCAACGGATTATTTTATACCCCACAACCTAGATAGAAATTCTGGGATACAACTGGGATACAAATCTGAGTAATGTGAAGAAATCTAAAGCATGCCTTCTAATAAACTGAAGTAGTTCAGACCAAATCTGACACCTCTTATTGAAAAAGAGAGGGTTACCGGTTTTGATTGAAGGTGACTAAACCTGAAATCAACCGAAACCAAAGGTAACCCTCATGCTTCATACTAATGACAAGATTGTTAAACACAAGGTGGGTCTGCTGAATTTAGCGGACGAGTTGGGCAACATCTCCAAAGCCTGCAAGATGATGGGCGTGTCTCGAGACACGTTTTATCGCTACAAAGAAGCCGTCAGTGACGGAGGTGTCGATGCCCTTCTTGACCAGAATCGAAGAGTCCCCAACTTCAAGAATCGTGTCGATTCATCCATCGAATTAGCAGTGACAAGCTACGCTATTGAGCAGCCAGCCCACGGCCAAGTTCGAGTCTCGAATGAACTGCGCAAGCGAGGTGTGTTTGTATCCCCAAGCGGCGTACGTTCAATTTGGATGCGTCATGATCTTGCAAACTTCAAACAGCGACTAAAGGCTCTGGAAGCCAAAGTCGCGGAAGAAGGTTTGATCCTGACTGAATCACAGGTTCAGGCACTGGAGCGCAAGAAGATCGATGATGAGGTATGCGGCGAGATAGAAACCGCTCATCCTGGCTATCTCGGCTCGCAGGACACATTCTACGTCGGCACATTCAAAGGCGTTGGTCGCGTGTATCAGCAAACGTATGTCGATACATTTGCCAAGACAGCTCACTGCAAACTCTATACGACCAAGACGCCAATCACCGCAGCGGACTTGCTCAACGACCGCGTACTGCCGTTCTACGCTGAACGCGATCTGCCCGTGTTACGCATACTTACCGATCGAGGAACCGAGTATTGCGGGAAAGCAGACAGCCACGATTATCAGTTGTATCTCGCAATTAACGACATTGAGCACACGAGAACCAAAGCTCGTCATCCACAAACAAACGGCATTTGTGAGCGCTTCCACAAAACGATACTGCAGGAGTTCTATCAGCCAGCGCTGCGCCGAAAAATCTACGGCTCGTTAGACGAGCTACAATTGGATCTGGACACTTGGATTGATTATTACAACAATGAGCGTACCCATCAGGGTAAGCAGTGCTGTGGAAGAACACCCATCGAGACTTTAATCGATGGCAAACGTATCTGGCAGGAAAAGTTCGTGAACTGAATTTGACCTGACAGACACCTTCGTCAAAATCGGTAACTGTCAGATCAAGTCTGGATTACTACACTGTAGTGCTCCCAACTCACCGCCCAGAGCATGTTGCTTTTTGTAGGCAGTGAATTCCTGTTCGATCGATGCGGTGGCCGCCTTTTGCTCTTCCAGTGATGTTTGTAGAGCAGTGTTGGTTTCAACCCTAGTCACCAGTTCTGCGTCGAGTTTCTCGTTCTGGCGAGTAAGCTCCGTTACGCTGGTCTCCAAGGCGACGATTGTGTCTCGCTGAGATTGGACCTTCTGCGTGACCTTCGCAAGGTTACTGGACAATTTTGATTCGGCTGCCTTGGCTTCCTGCCTCTCCTGATCCAGGAGCACCATCAGTCGGTTTTCCGCCTGTTCAGCTTCCTGCGCCAGCTCCTTACGCTGAGCTGCAATTGCTGTAGCGTGCTCCTCTGCTACACGCGATCGCTCCTCGGCATGCTGCTTGAGTAGCTCCCGTTGCTCAGTTTGCATCGCCTGAATCGCGGTCTTGTGTTCTTTTTCCATACGAGACATCTGGCCAGTGAGGCCATCGTTCTCGGTCACCATTCTAGCGTTATCTGTTCTCGAGGCCTCAAGCGTTTTTTTGGCTTGATCGAGTTGCTCGGTAAGTGTTGCATTCTCGGATTCGCTGGACGCTAAGCTTGCGGTTTTCTCTTCCAGCTCGGTTTCCAGCTTCGCCAACTTTTCTGATATCTCAGAAATCGTTGTATCGAAGATTTTCTGGCTCTCAGTGAGCCTCCCCTCGGTTTCCTGGGTAAATCCAGCAATATGCGTCTCCAATGAGGTTGCCACCTGTTGAAGCAGCTCTGTCGGCGTGCTGGGCGCCACCTCCCTCAGTGGCCTCAATGCGCGCCAGGCCTTAATCAGTGGATCGATGACAACCCAACCACCGCCCCCGACTTCACTGCGCACATCCTCTCGATTCCATCGTTCGTTAGCCGCTTCGAGCCTGTCGCAGGCGGCAAAGACGTTACTAGCGGTAGCAATTGTTCTGGGCATGATCACTCCCCCTGCCGGCGGGGCTATCTACCCGCCGTATTTAACATAAACATCCTCAGCAGTTGGAATTCTACAAAAAGTACGATGTGAGGTGTATCGATATTGATACATTTTGACCCATTTTTATCAGTAATTCATGATTAACCCTATAATCATGAATTACAATCCGGTAGAGTAGGGCTCCTATCACCACTGTCAGTCGGAGACCCGCTGTGCCCAAATTTGTCGCCATCCAGACCCAGCCGGCGCCCCTGGAGCAGCTGGACGCCCTCCCCGATGCCATGGACGGCAGCTGGGGCAGCAACCGCCAGACTCAGGACTTGTGCCAGTTCGAGGCCTTTAACGACCTGGAGGCCATCCAGGTATGGCTGGGGGAATTCGCCGACTCGCCCCAGACCTACCGCAATTACCGCAAGGAGGCCGAGCGCCTGCTGCTGTGGGCGGTGACCCAGCGCCAGAAACCGCTGTCGGGGTTGATGCGGGAGGATTTACAGGCCTACCAGGTGTTTCTGGCGGATCCACAGCCAGCGGCGTACTGGTGTGGGCCCCGGGCGCCGCGGTACTCCGAACAATGGCGGCCGTTCCAGGGGCCGCTCAGTGCGAGCAGCCAACGGCAGGCCCTGATCGTGGTGAATGCCTTATTGTCTTACTTGGTCGACGGCGGTTATCTGAAGGCCAATCCACTGTCCCTGGTCCGGCGTCGCAACCGGACACTGCGGCCGGAAGTGGCCGAGGCGTTCTCGCAAGAGCGCTACCTTGATCAGGCCACCTGGGGTTATCTCAAGGCGTACATCGCTGATCTTCCCCAGGAAACACCACGGGAGATTCAGCGCTTCGAGCGCACCCGCTTCTTGTTTCATTTTCTGTATTTACTGGCGCCGCGGGTATCCGAGGTAGCCAGCCACCCCATGAACAGCATCCGGGAGAGCCGCGGGCGCTGGTGGTGGTTCGCACTGGGCAAGGGCAGCAAACTGGCCAAAGTGCCCGTGTCCGATGAAATGCTGGACGCCCTGATGCGTTATCGCGCTTTCCTGGGACTTACCGGCATACCCGACCCGGATGATCTGAGCCCGATGCTGCGAAGTCTGAAAGGCACTGCGGGTATTAGCGCCAATATGGTGTACCGGATCGTCAAGGAGACGGTCACTGCTGCGGCCGATGTCATCGAGGAAACGGCCCCGGTCTCAGCGGCCAAGCTGCGCAAAGCTTCAACCCACTGGCTCCGCCACACTGCCGTCACCCATGCCGACGATGCTGGGGTGAACCTCAAATACCTACAGGCCTCGGCGCGGCATGAGAAGGTCGAAACGACGGCAATTTACCAGCATGCCGAGGACAACCGTTGGCATGAAGCGTGGAAAAAGCTGAGTTATGAGTGAAATCGTCGATCTCGTACGGCTCACCCTGCCTGTTGCGTTGTATCCATTTCACAGTACTACAAGCCTCGCCTCTGATTAGCAGGGTCACGAGTTAATTTTTACTATCCCAGTCAAAGTGGCTATGCGGGACTTGAAAGTCCTATATTCATCCCAATGTTCTAAATGTACCTGGCGATGATGCGCGGTACAAACTTCAAAGGTTAAGCCATGGGAATCAAACCTGGTCCAAAAAGGATTGCTAGATCAACCGGAAAGCCCGATAGGCGTCAAAGGGATAACAAGAGTACTCCCGGGAACACGCCGTCACTTAAACCCCACAAGCACAAAAAAGGCGACTAACAGCGTCTGTAGATGGGGTTGTAGCCATCTCTTACAGCCAAAGGTAGGAGTTCACGACAGGGCATTCGGTGCGACGGGGAACATTTATCTGCGTCCGGCGTCAGGCCCAAGCTCGTAGGGTTTGAGTTTTCTCGCTGGGTGACCTACTGAAATCGGCCGGGATCGGCGTAACCGCATTGCCGCCACCGCAGGGAAGCGCCGACGGAAACATGCCCAGCTGGATCAAGACGATCCGAGCTTTGCGTATGATTACCACCATCGACGACCTCTGGTAATCTTGGGGCGATTCATCACGAGGTATTGATCACACTAGGCTTGTGCCACCGCAAGCATTGCCCGCGGCGATCGCCCCCGCGCGCTGCTCCTCAATAGGGATCAAAATCATCATCGAAGTCGGATGCAATAACCCCTGGCGAATACTTACTAACCTTCTCGCCAGTAGTGTCACGCCAGCTTGCCTAAGCGCCCTGTAAACCAAGGGTCTTCTGTGCGTCTCTTGTGACATTTCTAATGCAAATCTTAGTAAAGCAAGTTTCGAGAAAATATTGCACCTTTTTGGCCTTCCTGAATTCGAGGCTATCGATGACATACTCGATGGGGATATCAAACTGGCCGTAATCGTCCAGGGTTTCTCCATGCGGCTTTGGGAACAGGACAACATTGACGCCGCCTTCCCTCTGGACAGATTTGAATAGAATGCCATCGACATTCTCTGAATGGATGTATGCCAGGTATTCAGCCATAGCTTGGGTAATCATGTACTCGTGGGCATGCTTCGGGTGCACTGGGCGCGAGATCAGATCGTGCAGTCTCCGGATGAAGACCAGCCGCTCCAATAGGCGATCATAATCGCTGTTGAAGAATGAAATACCCTGAAAAGCCTCCTCGAGGAGATGGAAGTCCAGAACCTTGAGAGGTCGAGTAGTCATGAGCTGAATGACCGCACTCGTACTGCCGATCGCTGGACGTATTTCTGAAACGGCCGTTTCGAGGTCTTGCGCCGCATAGAGGACGGAGACGCCATCAGCATTCATACGCCCGGGCCCTGCAACTCCTGCCGGAGAAGGCCCTACCTGGCCCATAGGTTCCCTTAGAACCGCCTCAATCAGAGACTGGTCCGAGCAGTCTCTTGCGCGGTACACTTTGGTCCCCTCTGGTAGCGTTGAAATGATAGGCTGCTCGCCGTCACGGTAAACGCACAAATCGTCAAAACCACCAAACAGACCATCGAAAAGCTCGATTGCCGCCGGACTGAAGTATCGGTGGCGATTCTGTATCTGCTGAGATGCTGTATCCCATTGACCCAACAAATCCAGCGGCCGAACAGTGCGCCACTCGTAAAGCCGATCCCCATCGAAGAAGCCGCCATCAGGGTCGCTGTGGTCGTATGGCTCGGATTCAAATAGTGCTTCCAGCAGGTCTGGAAGGAATCCATTCTGGTCTCCCAGAATGTCGCGCAAGAAGTAATCTAGCTCCTCACCTTGAGGCTCTTCCTGACCTCGGTCATCGTCTGCAGAAGCGAATTTTCTGATCGTTCGCCCATAGGTCAGTCGCTCCTGTAACATCGGAGCTATTATCTCTGCGAGATCTTCGGCTGTGATAGCAGGTGAAGAGTCTTGCTCGCACTCGGAACACCGGCGAGATCGCATGCCAGCAACTAACATCTTAAAGTGTTCATCATCGAAACAGTCAGTGCAGAGAGCCGCCACGCTAATTTTTCCTCGTTGGTTGGAGATAGATAGTATTATGCTGGTTTCGGGGATGAATATATGGGCACCTGATCACTCTCCATAGTCTTAATCGATCACCTGTGGTACTACTCCACCAGCCCGGCGCAGTCGCTGACGGATCCCCTTGATGTAGCCAGCATCCTTTAGCTGATCTGTATCCAGATTCAGGGCACAGTTCAGTAGCGTGGAAAAACCTTTATCGGAAATGGAGAAGTCACTGGGTATCCGGCTTCCGGCGAGGTCTCTCTGCTCCTCGATCGCGCGGATCAAGGCTCTCACTGTATCGGATATCGATGACCTAGCCGACTCAGTACCGGCTTCTGTAAGAGAGTCATGTGGATAACTCTGGGCGGTCTCAGCGTTTCTACCAAGGGCAGATACGACTTGGTCGATACTAGGCCAGTACTTTAGGTCAAACTGACCCTGGATAGGCACCAGGAGATCCTTGACCCAGCCTTCAAAACTCGGCACCTCACGGCCGGCATCCATGATGAGATCCATAATGCTGTAATGCGTGTCACTACCAAACCCCGAACTGTTGTGTAACTCCTCTCGCTGCAACAATAGGGTAGCCAGTTCCTCAGACACCTTCGCAATTCTAGCGTTGGTGCCGTCTAGCTGGCGCTTCTCTTCACGGGCCTGTGCCAAGTGATCAGGGCTCCAGTGGGCCATGATACTGAGCACTATCCGGAGACATTGCTCAAACGTCTGTCTGGACCAGCCTCTTGAGGAAAACTCATCATAGAGTTCGTTCATTTCTTGTTCACGCGCAAGCAGATTGCGGCTCACTGCATTTTCACTCGGCAGAATCCCTTTGGCTTGGTTATAGCGAATCTCTTCCTCAAGGAATGATCGGCACAGCTCATGGGTATCTAACGGGGTGGGTGCGTTCATGTTTCGGTCTCCGGCGAATTATCGTAGAGGGATACTAAGACGCCGAACTCGGTGTGGTCAGTATCTGAAACCAGAAAGATAATGTTCGACTTAGATACCCCGCTAGAAACTTGGGAGGCCACACACTGTGTCCTCCGTTAGAAGTAGTTGTAGCTGAAAGTGCTTGGTGGGAGCCGAGGGAGTCCTGATGAATTGTTCCAACTTCACGCAGACCGGAGGAGCGGCTATGTTTTCTAGCAAGCTGGCTAGTCATAGTTGCAGTCTAACGCTGAAAACGTGGTGTCCAGTGCTCCCGTCTATCACCTTCTTCACCGGCTCTTCCTGCTGCGGAAGTTCATCGACACTCAGCACAGCAAGTGCTTTCCCGTAAGCGCCGAGAACCCCTAAGTCCGCGCAGCAACGCTGATGTGGTCGTAACGTCTGAATTTAAATGACCTTTACATTCTTGAAAATGGGAGCTGTGCGCATAGGCTATCCTGCATGGGCCAGGCAGTTTGAGATGTTCAACGACAAACACCAGCGTTCGGACCAGCGCGGCGCGTAGTCCGCCTCGGGATCCAACTTGCGAGAGCCGCCGCGCTGCGCACAGCCCACCCAGCGCTCAAAGGCCGGATCGGCGATCCGCAGGCGCTCTTCAAACAGATAGCCCACGCGCACCTTGTCAATGGCGGTGCCCCGCTGATCCACGATCCGAATTATGGCTTCCCGATGCTTGCCCGCTGCCGCATCAAATACTCGGAGCACATGTTTCATACCACCGGCCCATTGGGGATGGCGCAGACAATCGAGTATGGTCTGCCCCGCGCTCGACATCGGTAAGGCCTGGGTTCCCAACCGCACCACCTCTCCCAGCTCACCAATATTGTGCCGGTGGACTCGATGTGCACCAATACGGTCCAGTTTGTGCCAGGTCAACCGCGGTAGCCCACTGTCTAGGTACTTGCCCAGATCCTCGCCGAGATCGTCTGCCATGCGCGCCATGGCAGCTCTACGCCAAGCACTGGGAGGTGGCGACGTCACATACACCTGTGGCGACTTCTTCGTTGCCAGGCCATGCTGCACCAATGCGGTGTGATGGGAGAGATAACAGAACGGATCGACCAGGCAGGCGCTGACCGCGGTCTCCGGCTTCTCTTGCCCCGCCAGCAGCATAAGGTGCCGTGGATACCGAGGTGCACGCGACACAATGCCGGCATCGATCAGGCGCCGTGCGATCCTTGTATAGGCCGCATTGTCCACCATTGCCTTGCGCAGCCGAAGCGGCTTTCCCTGATACACTTTCGCCTGATACAGTCGATGCACCAGCACGCCGAGCTGGTATTCCGTCACCAGCGCGTGTGGTAGCTGCTCCAGTTCATTTTCCAGTGCGGTGAGGATCTCCAAACGCACCTCCTCCTCTCTCGCCCTTCTCTATGCACGGCACGGGAATACATCCATACCGCTTTCTGCCGCGTTAATCATCAGGCAGCGCGGAACAGGGTGGAAGTTGAAATTCCAGTGCTCGTGGTCTATACTGCGCGTCCTTAGGACGCGCAGTATAGACCACAAAGCCTGATTTTTCACCAAATCGCCGCTAGAACCTGTCGCCCCTATCAACCTCCTCCATTCTTCATGCTATGCTTGTTTCAGGAAAAACACCCAATTTTCCTGAAAATTTAAAGTGCGCTTATATAATGCAACCTATTGAAAATAAAATAATTTCCAGAATATATGGCCGCGGTAGGGGTTGGGCATTTACCAAGACTGATTTTGCGGCGGAATTCGGGGAAAGCAACATCCACCAGGCCCTGTCGAGCCTGAGCAAGTCGGGGCGCATCCGGCGCGTGTGCCGGGGCGTCTACGACTACCCCCAATTCAGCGACCTCCTACAACAGCCGCTCAGCCCCGATATCGACCAGGTCGCCCATGCTTTGGGTCGCAAATTCAACTGGCGAATACAACCGTCAGGAGATGCGGCTCTCAACTTACTGGGCTTGTCCACCCAGGTCCCGGGACGCTGGGTTTACCTCTCCGATGGCCCCGATCGACAGTACACCATCGGCAAAACCCTGTTGGTGTTCAAGCAAACCGCGCTGAAAGAGGTGGGCTTTAAGCACCCAAAAAGCGGTCTGTTGGTACACGCTCTGAAAGCCTTGGGGCGGGAACGCGTGGATGCCGCGGTCATCGAGGCCGTTCGAGCCCGGCTGTCGGATAAGGACCGCGAGCAAATCCCCCGGGACACTCGTCAGGTCACCGGCTGGGTCCACGACTTGATCAAGAAAATCTGCCAAAGGGCCGACTAATGGAGACGGTGGCACAGTTCAGTATCGAGCAACGCCGGGAGCTATTCAGCGAAACTGCCTCGATGCTCGGCACAACGCCCGTCGTAGTGGAGAAGGATTTCTGGGTCACACGCACACTGGCGCGACTGTTCCAGGACGAGGGACTTGAGCAAGTGTTGCGTTTCAAGGGTGGCACCAGCCTATCTAAGGTATTCGGAGTAATCGAACGTTTCTCGGAAGACATCGACCTGATCCTGGATTGGCGCACAGTCGCCGACGAGGACCCCCTGGCTGAGCGTTCGGGCACAAAACAGCAACGCCTGAACCAGGACATCAATACGGCCGCGGCCAACTACATCGAACAACGACTACTGGAGCAGATTCGCGCCGTACTGGGTGACCTATGCGAGTGCAGCATCGCACCGGACGAACCCCATGTGATCAATATCACCTACCCGGCCGCCTTCAGTGATGATTACCTCCGCCCCGAAATACGCCTGGAGATCGGACCACTGGCGGCCTGGACGCCCCACCAGACCCACACCATACAGAGCTATACCGCCGAGGCGTTCCCCAGAATGTTCAGCGAGCCATACTGTAGGGTGCCGGTGATAAGTGCCGAACGCACCTTCTGGGAGAAAATTACGATCCTTCACCAGGAGGCCCACCGGCCGGACGACAAGCCCCAACCCAGCCGTTATTCCCGCCACTATTATGACGTTCACCGTTTGGCGGCGAGTCCCATCGCCGAGGCGGCGTTGCATGACATAGCCTTGCTACATACGGTTGTCGAATTCAAACAGCGCTTCTACCCAAGAGGCTGGGCCCGGTACGACCTTGCAGTACCCGGAACGCTGAAACTGGTGCCGTCTGACAAGGTCCTGGGCGACCTGAATAAGGACTACCGGGCCATGAAAACCATGATCTTCGGGGAAACACCGGATTTTACCGACATACTGGCAAGCCTGCGGCAACTCGAAACGGCCATCAACGGTCAGGTATAACAGCGCAATTGGAGAGAGGATAGACCAACCACTGATTTTTTGTCCGTGTATGTCGCCTCTTACATGGGGGGCAACGACCGCTTCCCTATGCATACGATGATGCCCCGAAGGCTCTCGTTAGACCACCAATCCTCCTGAAAAGCGGGGCGGTTGCATGGCCGCGCTGGATTGAACCAGCGTCGATCCGAACATCTGGGCTTTCAATATAGGCATTACACCGGCCTTAAGGCACGCATCAATTGTTGGGTCTTGTCACAATATGCATGCCGCCCACCGCTCTCAACTTCTTGTTATTCCACCTCATTTGAGGGAGAATAACCGGAAGCCATAGATACCTGTAGGTTGGATCACGATGGGCACAAATGTATTGGTTGAAAATGCTGATGAGATTGCTAGCCGACTCGATCAACTCGGTGTTACGGAGGCTGCTCTGCGGGAATCTGTTTACCAGGGACATCTTCAAAGGACGCGCCTCACTCTCAACCATCCGGCGATCTATCACGGATTGAATATGTGGGGTGAAGTTGTTGCGGCTCTTCGTGGACAGCTGCGTCCGTTGGGCTGGACCCGTCAAGAAATTGGGGGATTTGCGCTGACTGCTCACGAGGAGCATGGACTCGCTATAACCGTAGCTTCGGGTGATGAAGCAACTGGAATCCCTTCAGCACATCCTTCTAACCGATCCAAGAAGGGACGGAATACCGTCGACGCCATCGAAGCTAACCGTCAACAGGAACTGTTTGAAAAGCTACCGGATTCCAAAGAAGATTCAGCCGGGAACCAAACCTGGATTTTGATGCATCATACCGATACGGTGCGTGGTGAAATTCGCCTTGAGTTGTCACGCCCATCCAGTATTGGTGAGGACGGTAAAATATCAGAATGGTCTGAGCGAATCATTCTTGACAGCATTCCGTTTGATGATGAGCTTGTGGAAATTTATCCGCCCAATGGGCCGGACATTGAAATCGATATTCGTCGTAAAGCATGACGAGGTCCACATGTTCAATCCATTGAGGCTAACCCTTGCCCGAAAGCGCAGGGGTATGAAAAAGCGTGAATTGGCTTCGCAGGTTGGAGTAACAGAAAGATCCGTATCCAGCTATGAAGCCGGATCACATGAACCAGAAAGTGGCACGCTCAAAAATATTTCAAAAGCTCTTCGCTTCCCCGAAGCGTTTTTCTTTGGGGACGATCCGGAATTTCCGACCCCTGATGTAGCTAGTTTTCGATCCTTGTCAAAAATGACGGCGTCCCAGCGTGATTCAGCGTTAGGTGCTGGTGCTATCGCGTTATTACTCAACGAGTGGATTGAATCCCGGTTCGAACTTCCTAACCCCGATGTTCCAGATTTGGGCAGGGAAGGAGGAGCTAATACGGGCGGTTACAAAGACCGGCATTCGAAGGAACCAGAATCGTATCCTTCCCATTTCTCGGCTCAAACCCCTGAAGCCGCAGCGGAAATGCTGCGGGCACATTGGGGGCTGGGTGAACTTCCCATCAAAAACATGATTACCCTGCTGGAGTCGAAGGGTGTGCGTGTGTTCTCGCTGGCGATTGATGCGAAAGAGGTGGACGCCTTTTCCATGTGGAAAGGTGGCCGCCCATACGTTTTCCTTAACACTTTTAAATCTGCAGAGCATTGCCGGTTCGATGCCGCACATGAGTTGGGGCACTTGGTACTTCACCAACATGCTCAGCCACATGGTCCAGATTTAGAGCGTGAAGCTAATGCCTTTGCTTCAGCATTTCTTATGCCCCGAGCAAGTGTTCTGGCAATGGCACCAAGATCAGCGACACTTTCCAGTTTAATTCGACACAAGAGAAATTGGTTGGTATCAGTGGCCGCATTGAATTACCGCCTACATGCCTTAGGCCTGACTTCTGACTGGACTTATCGGACTTTGTGTATCCAGTTGGCGCAAGCTGGTTATAGGACAAGTGAACCGGAGAGCCACAATCACGAAAAGTCAGTAGTTCTTGAAAAAGTGTTCTCCGCTTTACGCGAAGAGGGATTAAGTAAAACAGATGTAGCGCATCAGCTTTCCATTTTTCCGGATGAAATCAATGAGTTGACCTTCGGCCTCATGTTGAATGCCTTGAGAGGTGGAAGGACTAGAAACGATGAGTCCGTGTCGCGCAGAGCACAACTCCAATTGGTTAAGGGCTGATGAGTAATTGTTGGGAATGGATGATTCAGAGTTAGAACAAATCCTAGCGACCGTACATGCGTTGCTCGTTGCCGAAGATATGGTTGACGCTGCGGACCTCGTGCGCTTGTATCCTGCTCGGTCGGAGCAGACCGGCTATGACAACTGGAATGGGGGAACTGCGATATGGGACGTGTACTTTGAAGTACCCCCGAAGGAATATGCGCACCTAGGGGCTCGGCGAACCCAATTGGAAGAGCAAGTCACAGCACGATTAAAAACGGTCTTGGAGGTTGAAACGCAAGATTGGTATTCGGCCAAAATAGTGCCCGCCAGGGCCCACAGGAAAGAATGGCGCGTTGAAGAAACGGGTTTGCCGCGTCAGGCGCGACTCAATATTCTAGACGGTCTTCGTCTGGAGGGTACAAGATGGAATGGCACGCTAGATGAAGTAGAGTTCCTGAGCCGGATTTTTGACCTGCAGGTACTGCCTTCTTTTGATACACGGTTCAAGGATGCTGCGGGCGATATCTGGCAGCATTGTATCAACAACGACGACTGGGAGCCGGACTGGGTATTCTCGGATGATCGCTTCAAACTATTGGACGGTCCAGCAGAACCATTCTTGAATTTCCTCTGTGAAACCGTCAATCCCGTAGTACGCCCGGACAGGGAAGAAGTACTCAAGTTGGTTAGTCATTTCAATGACCAGTTACGTCCGAGTGGATGGGAGCTGTATGAGGAAGAGCGTATCGCTGGTCGACCACGCTTTGCTCATCGTGTGCTCACACATAACGGTGATCGTGCGGTACTAAGGGCGCGAACTGTAGCAGATGCACTGGATGCCGGATGGATGGCAAAAGCCATTGAGCGGTTGGAGCGCGCGATTGACGGCGATCCAGATTTGGCCATAGGTACTGCTAAGGAACTTGTGGAGGCATGCTGCAAAACCATTCTCTCTAACCGTGGGATACCGTTCACCAAATCTGATGATTTAGGTAACTTGACTAAAAAACTGACAAAGGAGCTACGTCTCGTACCCGAAGGAATAACTGATGAAGCCAAAGGGGCGGACAATATTCGCCTCATCCTCCGCAATCTCACCCAACTCACCAATAACCTAGCCCAACTTCGAGGACTTTACGGAACCGGGCACGGTAGGGATGGCCGGCACCGCGGTTTACAGCCCCGCCATGCGCGGCTCGCTGTGGCTTCAGCTGTTGCGTTCATAGATTTCATCGCTGAAACCCACCGCCACTTGGCAGGGATCGAAAAACGGATTGAAAAATGACCGGTATTTGGCTCAATTCCGCCCGTCTCTCACAATCCACTGAAATACCCGCTATCGCCTGAGATTACCGTCTGGCCCAGACAGCAGTACCGGACGGCTGGCCGACCTATATCCGAACTTTCGAGGAAGCGGGCGTGGTCCATACCAAAGTGCGTTTTCGGTTACCCGGGGAATGGCACCTCAACGGACGCACCTCAGTGATCGTCAACAGCCGTACTAGGGAGCTGGTTATCAGTGAGCGTCCGATGAGTCCAGTGCGACACGACGCCTGGTCAACTGTAGAAACCCGACAGCGTCACCGTCTGATCGCAGATAATGCCCTGTGCACGATCGCTGGGCGCGGAGTAGATTCGCCGCAGGTCGGTGTTCGATTTGGCGCGGGTGACAAAGAATGCGCCAGCGTCGTGCAACGCGAAGAGCCGCTCGAAATCGAGGTAGCCCCGATCCATGACGTAAATGGCCGCAGGTTCCGGAATCAGAAGATCGAGCGCATTGACATCGTGCATCTTGCCGTCGGAAACATGTATAAAACTCGGGATGTTTCCACGCAAGTCCAGAAGCGTATGCATTTTGACCGCTGCTTTGGTGCTTCGAAACGGCGCCCATGGGAACAGCGAAAGGCACAGGTCGATGGTCGTGGAGTCGAGTGCATAAACCGTATTCGAGAGATCGAGACCCAGGTCTTCTTCGGCGTAAAGCTTGCGGGCCTGGGCAATGAGTCGTTGCGCAAACTCGGCATAGATTCTCCAGTCTCTTCGCTCGTTGGCGTCGGCCAGCGTCGAGCGCCTGATCGGCGACCGAATACCCATGTGATAAAGCTTGGCCGACTGGGCCGAGAGACAAGCCTCGATATCGCGCAGACTCGAGTTAAGCTCAAGTCTTGTGTATGGGGGATAGAAGGAAAGGTGGCGTATCCTGTTGATTGATCTCGCCAGATCACAACCAACACAGGATGGATACGCCACCATGATCAAGTCTACTCTCCAAGCCGTGACGCAGCCAGACACCAGTGCCCCCGACCCGTTGCATGAACTGCTGCGCCAGGGAGCCCGAGACCTTATCGCCAATGCCGTGGAGGCCGAGTTGAGCACGTTCCTGGAGCACTACGCCGACAAGATGCTGGAAGACGGTCGTCGCGCCGTCGTCCGCAACGGCTACCTGCCGGAACGCACGGTGCAGACCGGTATCGGCGACGTCGAGGTTAAGGTGCCCCGCGTCCGTGACCGCAGTGGCGACGGGGTGACCTTCAGCAGCTCGCTGCTGCCGCCCTACCTGAAGCGGGCGCGCAGCATCGAGGAGCTGATCCCCTGGCTCTACCTGAAGGGGGTCTCCACTGGCGACTACCAGGAGGCCCTGGCAGCCCTGCTGGGCGACCAGGCCAAGGGGCTCTCGGCCAACACCGTGTCGCGGCTCAAGAAGCAGTGGGAGGCCGAGCATACCGACTGGCAGAAGCGTGGCTTATCAGAGCAGCGCTACGTCTACTGGTGGGCAGACGGTGCGTATACCGCTGAAGCCTGCCACCCATTCCATTTGAAGGCTGCCACCCGGACCGGAGCAAAGCTGCCACCCATCGGAGCGTAGCGACGCGGGGTTTGCATTGTTACTCGGAAGCGGTGGTGCTCGTCAACTTGGCCTGGTGTTTTCTCATCGACTCGCCTCTTAGATTGATCTTGTAGGCGTTGTGTACCAGCCGATCCAGGATCGCATCAGCCAAGGTCGCGTCGCCGATGACGCCATGCCATTCCTCAATGGGTAGCTGACTGGTAGCGACAGTGGAGCGGCGTCCGTGGCGGTCCTCCAGTACCTCCAGCAGGTCGCGCCGGTTCTCGGCGCTCAGCTTCATCAGGCCCCAGTCATCGAGGATCAGCACATCGACCTTGGCGAGGTTGGCCAGCAGCTTCGGGTAGCTGCCATCGCCCTTGGCGATCATCAGTTCCCGCAATAGGCGGGTCAGGCGGACGTACTGGGCGGTGTAGCCTTCCCGGCAGGCCTTGTGAGCCAGCGCGCAGGCCAGCCAGGTCTTGCCCGCGCCAGTGGGGCCGGTGATGAGGACGTTGAGATGCTCCTTCACCCACTGGCAGGCCGCCAGTGATTGAATCAGTCCCTTGTCCAGGCCCCGTGGATTACGGTAATCAATGTCCTCGAGGGTGGCCTGGTGTCGCAGTTTGGCCCGGCGCAGCCGGTTACTCATACGCCGGTTCTCTCGCTCGGTGATCTCGCGGTCTACCATCAGGCCGAGGCGCTCCTCGAAGGCCAATTCATCGATCTCGGGCGAGGTCATCTGGTCAGCCAGCGCTGCCACCATGCCGGTCAGTTTGAGGGTCTGGAGCTTGTCCAGGGTGGGATGCTTCAACATGGTTTGCTCCTTCAGTGGTAGTACGCGGGACCGCGGATGTTGTCGTGGGTGTCGGGCAGCGAGAGCTCTTGCTGCCCCTCCAGAGGCTGCTCGTCCAGACGGTGCTTGAGGATCGACTCGAGGCTTTTGTAGCGGCAGCTGCCCAGGGTCAGTGCTCGCCGGCAAGCGGCTTCCAGGCGTTCGTCGCCATACGCCTTGCCCAGGCGCAGGATGCCCAGACAAGACCTGTAGGCCTGCTGCGGGTGCTTGCGCGACGCCAGTACGGTGCGGATCAGCTTCTCCGTGGCCGGCCCGGTTTTAGCGGCCCACTGCGTCAATCGCTCGGGCGACCACTCCCCGGATTGGCGGTGCGATTCCGGCATGTGGGCTGGTACCGTGGTGTGGTGCCCCTTCTGCTCGGAACGGCGGTGGCTGGCGACCCGGTTGCCCCGGTGGAAGCACTCCACCGTGTTGCGGGTGAT
>JGI24650J20062_1000110_pt1 | contig 13931 bp, 9 predicted proteins | sample MalvirmetagMSP82_FD_20062 | JGI IMG/M metagenome (IMG submission 20062)
GTAACTGCCACTGTCGAACACAAATTCCATGGCTTCTATGGCTGAGACTATCCCACGGGACGCGTCCAGGGCGTTTTCCGCCGGCAACATAAACGCGAACTCGTTCCCCGAGAACCGGGCCAGCGGCATGCCATCACCAACATGGCTGCGAAGCACATCAGCCACCCTGCGCAATGCTTCATCACCGGCCTGATAGCCGGCCGTATCGTTGAGCAGACGGAACTGCCGCAGGTCCAGCAACACAAGAGCCCGCTGGTCCTCGCGCCTGGCCAGTTGCTGATCCAACATACGTTCAAATTCGCGGCGCCCCAGCAAGCCGGTCAGCTCGTCATGGGTGGACGCCCACGACAACTGGTCATAGACCTTACGCACCATCCGGTCGATGCTCTCATCCACCAGGGGCCGGTCGTACTGGTTGTCCGGAACGATAATGCCTTTGCGCATGTGTTGGGCCAAAGCCTCCAGAGCCAGCTCGACCACGCGCATACCCTGATGATTGACGAATACAAATCGACTGAAGCCTCGGGCTACCCATACCAGGCGGATATACTGGGGCTCATCCGGTTTTTCCTGATCCCGCAACCAGTCGCCGGTACGCAGTTGCTGTGCCCGGTTGATCCACCGCTGCAGGCTGCGCTGATCACGCTCGGACATTGCCTGACGCTTGTCGTCCTCGCTTTTCGACGGTGGAATCTCCACCATCTCGGGCGGGTTTTCAGGGCTGCGCACCAGAAACTGCTTGAGCTCGTCGCGTATCTGGGAGGACGGCATGTGGTTGCTGGAAATGGACGCCAGTCCATCCTGGATCACCCGCAGCAGCTCGGGCAGATTGATATTGCTTTGCGGATCCTCCGCGAAGGTCATCAGCGAATCGATCACCGAGAGGTAATCCTGCCACAGAGGGCTGTCCTCTCCCTGGCGTATCCAGGTCAGCGACAGCAGGTCTCGCCAGCCGCCATCCAGCAGACTGACCACGGCTTTCGGCACTTTTTTCCCGGCCAGTTTAAGCTCCAGCACCCGGGCAACCGCCTTCTTGGATTCAGAAACCTTCTGGGCGCCCTCCGCTGCTGCCGTTACCCTTTCCACGTTGCGGCGGTAGACCAGGTTCTGGCGATCAATCAGCGAGTCCAACTCCTGCACCGCGTTCTCGAACACGCTGGTATCCTGTTCAAAATCGGTGGCTATCCGCTGGATCAGCTCATCAATACGCCGCTGAACAACCGGATTGATGCGGCCGCCTTTCACACCCAACTGGGCCAGCCGGTTCATCACGCCGCGCACCGGGCTTTCCTGGTCGTCGAAGAATTCCGGGTCGCGCATCACCACTTTCAACACTGGCACTTCCAGCTGGCGCATCCGCGACTGGGCGTATTCACTGAGTTTCGGGCTTTCCACCACACTGTTGAAGAAGCGGTCCACCACGTCCAGCGTGCCCTGTTGCTCTTCGCCCAGGGCATGTTCACCGCTTTCCTTCACTCTTTCCACGACACGTTCGCGGAGGGAGGGCTGGTCCGGAGCCACCGTCGCAGCCTGTACCTGGAGCTCCTGCAATTGCTTCTGTAACTCTCCGGCAGACAGCTCCCTCGCACCGGGGGAAAAATCAGCAGGAGCAACGTCGCCCCTTGCCAGGCGGCTGGCAGACAGGGTACCGAGGAGGTTTTTTACCGTGGCAAAAGCGTTCTGGGCGGCGCTGGCATAGCCCCGAAACTCGGTCACCGACTTACGGGATGACTGCTGGCTGTTCTTTTGCGCCGGGGCCTGCTGTACCGCCGTTCCAGAGTCGTCCGGTTGCCGTGCTTCCGCCGGCGGAGCTGGTTTTTTCTCGCTCTGTTCGGATGTCTTTGGCGCCTGCTCACTGAGATACTTGCTGAGATCCAGGTCCGGCAGCACACCATGGCGGATCAGGATGCTGTTCAACTCCCGGTACAGCGGCCCAAGGTGCATCAGCACCGATTTTTCGAAGACACGCAGGCAGACTTTTTCTACCTCGCGATCCGCCTTGAGCTGGCTCAAGCCAACATGGAAAGACTCACAGATCAGCGAAGGCCCTAACGGATTATGATGCCCCGTGGAATTGGCGATGCCCAGTTTATCGAGCCGCAACTTCAGCTGAAGCAATTCACCCCGATATTGGGTATCCGCCTTCGTGACCATCACCCGAATCGTCAGCCAGTCTTCGAACTCGCCCTTGTCGACAACCGACAATTCAGACCCTGGAAACCCCTTCGGAGCAGGCTTTAGTGGCGATTCCAGGCTACGCGCCATCTGATGCCAGATGACCCGCTGACGGGCCTGAAGCTGGCCAGAGGCGTCCATGTACTCATTCGCCTGCTGGTCATTACCAGCCTTCTGGGCAGCATCCCGCAAGGCGGTTGTCATCTGCACAAGACAGGCATCCATCAACGGCTCAATATACTGAATCACCGCCTTCGCGGATTGATGCAGAACAAACTGGACCTTGTCACTGGGTGCCCGTAGTGACGCACGGTCCTGATGACGGTTGGCACCACATTGCTCCAGCATGGCGCTGACGGCTTCCGGGTTGGAGCGGGTAAAACTCACGCCCATGGCGCCCTCTATCCGCCGTCTGATATTCACATGAAGCTCATGGCGCTTACGGCCGTCAGGGCTGCGAAAGCGTACCACCAGTTCCTCGGCACCCCGTGAGAGCACCTGATCCAGTTTTCTGGACGTTTCCCCGGAATAACGTACAAACAGGCCTTCCGCGCAAAAGTCGGCGATCTGGCACGGTAGATTGTCGCCACTGCCAACATCCAGCTGAGCAGCGAGTTTAATCGGTTGGCGGGGACTAGAACGACGTTCTTTCGGATCCATGAACTACCTGATATCTGGTAAAGCCGAGTGACCCGATAGGGTAAACTGTTTCTGTCACCGGCCGGTATCCCTGAAAGGCAGCGGTAGCTACCTGCTACTTGGGGGAACATGGCTGTAATATAGCGTCTGGCAGCTATGCCAGCCAGCCACAAAATAACAGCCTGGACTATGAAACAGCTTAGTCAGATCTACTTCGTTATGCTACTGATAACGACACTTTCAGGGTGTACGACTTTAGGTTATTACAGCCAGGCGGTCAGTGGCCACCTGTCACTGATGATGTCCACGCAATCCGTGTCCGGACTGATCGACNCACCATCAACACCGCCGGCGTTGAAGCAGAAACTCCTGGTGGCGAACGAAGCCCGTCAGTTTGCCGCGCATCGTCTGGCACTGCCGGTGGGAGACGCCTTTGCAAAGTACGCTGAGCTCGGGCGGCCCTGGGTGGTTGTCAATCTGGTGGCCGTTCCGGAGTTTTCCCTTCAGGCCCATCGGTGGTGCTACCCAGTGGTTGGCTGCCAGGCCTACCGGGGCTACTACGAGCTGGAGAACGCCCGGAACGAGCAGCAATTATTCATGGCGGACAACTACGACACGTTCATTGGTGGTGTCACCGCCTATTCAACCCTGGGCTGGTTCGACGACCCTCTACACACCGGCTTCACGTCGTTGCCAGACAACCGCATGGTAGCGCTGATGTTCCATGAACTGGCGCATCGCGTGGTCTATATAAGCGACGATACGGCCTTTAATGAGAGCTTCGCAACTGCCGTGGAGTTGGAGGGCCTCCGGCTGTGGCTAGAAACAGAGGGCGATGGTTCGGGGTTCCAGAGGGCGCTGGCGCGTCTACGTCAACGCAACCAGACCCTCGCCCTGGTCGAGGACGTATCACGGCAGCTTGAAGCACTCTACGCCCAACAGGGCACACTGCCCAAGACGGAACTCCGACATCAGAAAGCGCAGCTGTTCCAGGCCCTCCAGGACGATTACCTGGCCCTGTCAGCAACCTGGGAGCAGCCAGGACCGTTTGGAGAAAATCCGACCGGACTGAACAACGCCAACCTCGCCCTGTTCAGCCAGTACAACCAGCATGTGCCCGCCTTCCGACAGTTACTCCGGGACCATGCTGGCGACTTCAGCGACTTCTATAAAGCGGTGGAGACCCTGGCAGATCAGTCCCAAGACACTCGACAGCGCCGGCTATCCGATCTAGACAACGCTTTCACGAAGACCTTTGAGTTACGCTGGGTGTTGTAGGACGCCAGCTTCGGCCCCGGCAATTCACGCACCGTGGAAGGTTGGAACCCCCGTTCCCGGAACCAGTGTTCGGTCTGGGTGGTCAGCACGAACAACCGTTGGATGCCCTGGCCCCGGGCCAGCTTTTCAACCATCGCCAGGATGTCATCACCGCGACCGGCACGGCGATAGGCCTGGTCCACGGCGAAACATGAAAGCTCGCCCGCACCTTCATCGGGGTAATGGTAAAGCGCAGCGCATCCCACAATCGTGCCGTCCCGCTCAGCCACCACGAACCGACTGATTTCGGTTTCCAGCATTTCCCGGGAACGGCGCACCAGAATGCCCTGCTCTTCCAGCGGCTGGATCAAGCCGAGAATACCGCCAATGTCCTCCACCCGGGCCTGGCGGATCTGCTCGTAGTTGTCACCACTGACCAGCGTGCCCGCACCGTCACGGGTAAACAGCTCTTCCAGCAACGCGCCATCATCGACGTAACTGATAATATGAGCCCGACGCACACCTTTCACGCAGGCGTCACAGGCTGCCCGCAGCAGATCGCCATCATGCCCCTGCACCATACCTGCCGCCAGACGATCAGATGCCTGACGAGCGGACAGTTCACGGATCAGTCCGGCATTTTCATCCAGCAACCCCTGATTCTCGGCAAACATGATGAGCTTCTCAGCCTGTAGCGCAGCGGCCACCTGGCTACCCACATCTTCATAAGACAGGTTAAAGGCATCTCCGGTCGGCGAATACCCAAGCGGCGGCAGCAGTACGATATGGCCCAACTCCAGCAATTTCTCGATTCCGGCCACGTCTACCCGACGAACCTGCCCGGTATAGCCAAAATCGATGCCGTCCAGAACGCCTACCGGCCTCGCGGTGACATAGTTGCCGCTGCTTACCCTGATTCGTGCGTTATGCATGGGTGAGTTCACCAGTCCCATGGACAACTGGCTTTCCAGATACGCCCGCAGCCCACCAATGGCTTCCAGCACCGGCGTCAATTGTTGTTCCGGCGTTACCCGCAAGCCTCGGTGGAAAGTGGATTCTTCGTTTGCCGCGTCCAGACGCGACTGAATCTGGGGCCTTGCACCGAAGGCCACCACGAGCCGGATACCCAAACTGCTTAGCAAAGCAATGTCATGAATGATGTTGATCAGGTTGTCATGGGCAATCGCATCCCCCCCAATCGTCAACACCACAGTGCGACCACGGTGTGCATTGATATAGGGCGATGAGTGGCGGAATCCATGCAACCATTCGTTCGATTTCAAACTCTTCTCCTGCGAGTTTTCAGCTTATGGAGCGTTCCGGGTATTGGCGGGAGACTCTCCCAACACACGCCCGTGAATACGTCCCTGTAGGGCTCGGTCGCGCCATCCCTGGCGCTCCACGGTTTTGGGAGAGTCTCCCGCCAATACCCTCGTTATACCTCTGAGCTGCCTTCCAAACGATCAAAGGCAGAACCTTGTGATCAATCCTTTGAGGATTTTTACCGCCGGGTCCAACTGCGACAACTCCAGGAATTCATCGGGTTGGTGTGCCTGGTCGATGTAGCCGGGGCCCATAACCAGGGTTTCCATACCCAATTTCTGCAACCACGGTGCTTCCGTGGCAAAGGCTACCGCTTCCGCAGTATGGCCTGTCAGTTTCTCACAGGCGCGGACCAGTTCGGCTTCGGCCGGGGTTTCAAATGGCGGCACACCATCGAACAACGGCTCAAATGTCAGCGACAACTCACGGCTTTTGGCGACCGGCTGCAGGGTGTCGAGTATCTCCTGGCGCAGTGCCTTCATGTCCATGCCGGGCAAGGGGCGCAGATCAAAATGCAACTCGCAGCGGGCGCAAATGCGATTAGGATTATCACCGCCGTGGATGCAACCCAGGTTCATGGTGGGTAACTGAACCTTGAAATTGGGGTTGCTGTATTTCGCCTGCCACCCCGACCGCAGCGCGAGCAGTTCACCCAGCGCTTCGTGCATGCCTTCCATCGCGTTGCGGCCAAGGGACGGGTCAGAGGAATGGCCGGACTGGCCCTCGAACACGAGGCGCTCCATCATGATGCCCTTGTGCATGCGCACAGGCTTCAAGCCGGTAGGCTCACCGATGACCGCATAGCGGGCCTTGGGACGACCGGCCTCGGCCAGCGCCCGGGCACCATCCATGGAGCTTTCCTCGTCGGCGGTGGCGAGAATGATCAGTGGCTGCTTCAGGTCCTGGTCCACAAAGGCTTTGGCCGCTTCAATGGCCAGCGGGAAAAAGCCTTTCATGTCGCAGGTGCCAAGGCCATACCAGCGGTCGTCCCGTTCGGTCAGGGTAAACGGGTCGCTTTGCCAGCGCTTGTCGTCAAACGGGACGGTATCGGTATGGCCCGAGAGCACCAGACCGCCAGGGCCGCTGCCCAGTGTCGCGATCAGGTTGTACTTTCCGGGCAATCCGGGCACTTCCAGTATCTCGACCTTGAACCCCATGGGCTCCAGCCATTCGGCCAGGGTACGCACCACCGGTTCGTTGCTGTGATCCCACTCGGCAGACGCACTGCTGATCGACGGCTGTGAAATCAGCCTGGTGAGCATCTCGCGAATGCCAGGCAGGTGTTGGATGGATCCGGACATAGAACACTCTCCGCCCCGGTGTGGGGCTAGCGGGCCTGGCCTTGGCGCCAGACCTCAAACGTTGCAATCAGTCTGATGGCGATCGGATACGCCACTTCCCCGCCATCAATCAGCCGTGCGACTTCCAGTCGTTCGTCACCCACGCTGACCAGGCGGCCTTCCACAACATTACCATTGTCCAGCGTAACTCTCACCGTGCGCCCGACCCAGGTTTCAGCATTCTCCGTGTCGGCCAGGTTCCAGCCATCGACGACCGGGGCACCCTCTCCCGGCACTACCGGTTCAAGCACTTCCTGAGGCACATCCGGCACCGCGGGCTCGATGCGCTCAAGATAGACATCGGGCACCACCGAACGGTTGTAGCGGACGGCCAGGCTGGCGTCTGCGGATTCATCGCTGCGAACAGGCACGCCCCATACCGGTGCCGAAGGATTCAATTCCAGGGTCAGTTCTCCGCCTTCTGTCAGCCACTGTCGGTAGAGGGCCAGCAACTGGTCACTGGCGCCAAAGCCACGGGCCGCCAGCGAGTCGCGAAACGCTGCCATGACGATACCGGCCCATTCCCCGGTTTCCACACCCGATTCCCTGGCACAGTAGGCCGCAACACGACGCATCAGGCCACCATCCCGCAATGTCACAGTAACCGGCGACTGCGTGGATTCCGGCAGGGCCGGCAATGACAGGGGATTCAGGCGAGCGCCGGGCCAGTCCAATTCCACGCTGCCGGCGTTGGCGGTCGTCAGCTCCGCGTAGAGACCATCGCCACTCTGAATGACCATAGCCTCCCCGGACACACCATCGACACCAAGACGCATCAGATCACCGCTACCCAACTGCTGGCGATGATCAGGACCGCAGACCGGTGAGAACAACGCCGGGGTTGCGTCGCCTGCTGCCGTCACCCAGTTACGGAACATGTTGGTGTCGAGACCCAGGCTCAGGTTCTCCGCCACCAATGACCAATGCGGGGGCAGGTCCGCAGGGTCCAGGAGCGCACGCACGAGGGCGACCGGAGAGCCTGCATCGAACATCAACCGGTCGAACGCCACCGGGCGGGTAAGCCGGAAATCCTGGTAGCTGCCATCACCCAGCACCAGTCGGCCGACGAGGTCCGAACGAATATTACCCCGATCAATAACGCCCAGTTCCTCAATCGCCTGTTGGGCATCGGCCAGCCGCTGGTCTGCCAGCCACCAGACCGCCCCTTTGAACGACAGGTAGCCTATCAGGGCCAGGATAACCAGAAAGGTCAGCAGGCGCTTCATGATGTGGTCCTCTTGGGGCGTGACGCCAGGGTGTTACCTCGCATTGCGAGGCAACAGGCGGCAGTGGTCAGTTACGGGAGATCAGGGTGCCGACACCTTCATCCGTGAAGATTTCCAGCAACGTTGCATGGGCTACGCGGCCATCAATGATGTGGGAGGTTCGAACACCATTCTCCACAGCGCTCAGGGCGCAGCGGATCTTGGGCAGCATACCGCCGTGGATGGTGCCATCGTCTATCAGCTCGTTGACCTGTTTTGCGGTCAATCCGGTCAGCACTTTGTCTTCCTTGCTCTTGAGGCCGGACACATTGGTTAGCAGGATCAGCTTTTCTGCCTTCATGGCTTCCGCCACCTTGCCCGCTACCAGATCGGCGTTGATGTTGTAGGACGCACCATCGGGACCAACACCAATCGGAGCGATCACCGGAATAACATTGCTACGGGTGAGCATGTCGATCACTTCCACGTTCACGCTGGCAACTTCGCCCACGTGACCGATATCAATGATTTCCGGACGCTGCAGCTCCGCGGAACGGTTCATGACTTCCAGCTTGCGGGCGCGGATCAGATTGGCGTCCTTTCCGGTCAGGCCAACTGCTGTACCGCCATGGGAGTTGATCAGCGAGACAATCTGCTTGTTAACCTGGCCGCCCAGCACCATTTCCACCACGTCCATGGTCTGGCTATCGGTAACGCGCATACCGTTCACAAAATTGGATTTGATGTTGAGGCGCTCGAGCAATTCACCGATCTGGGGGCCGCCACCGTGGACCACAATGGGGTTGATACCCACCAGCTTCATCAGAACGACATCACGGGCGAAGCTGCTTTTCAGCTCCTCATTTTCCATGGCGTTGCCGCCGTATTTGATCACTACCGTTTTTCCGGTAAACCGCTGGATATAGGGCAGCCCCTTACTCAGTACGGCCGCCACCTGCATTGCTGTTTCACGATCCAGAGCCATTCATCTTGCCTTGTTAGTCAGAAAAGTCGGTTCATTATTTCAGAGCTGTCAGAAATCCGCGACAAGGTCCGGAGCCGCCTTTTGAAGCTGCTCACGGAACACCGCCTTGATACGCTCGAGCGCCTCTTCGGTTTCAGCCTCGAAGCGGAGTACCAACACCGGTGTGGTGTTGGAAGCACGGCACAGGCCCCAGCCATCGGTAAATTCAACGCGGATACCGTCAATGGTGCTGATGTTTCCGTCACCGAAGTCCCCTTCGCGGCCCAGCTTTTCCATCAATGGGAACTTGGTCTCGTCGGAGACCTCCACGTTCAGCTCCGGGGTGCTGATATCTTCGGGGAAATCCTCAAAGACCTCATCGCAGTGCCGGTCTTCGATGCCAAGGATTTCCAGCAATCTGGCAGCGGAGTACAAGCCGTCATCAAAGCCCATCCAGCGTTCGCCGAAGAAGATATGCCCGCTCATTTCACCCGCCAGCAAGGCACCGGATTCCTTCATCTTGGCCTTCATCAACGAGTGACCGGTTTTCCACATGATTGGCCGGCCACCAGCCTCGGAGATCACACCCGCAAGGCGACGGCTGCACTTTACGTCGTACAGAACATCGGCACCGGGGTTTCGCGACACCACATCCCGGGCAAAAAGCATCAGCAGGCGGTCCGGCCAGATGATCTTCCCGGTGTTGGTCACAACGCCCAGGCGGTCGCCGTCGCCATCGAAAGCCAGGCCGATATCGGCGCCTTCGGCCTTCACGCGCTCGATAAGGTCCGCCAGATTTTCCGGCTTGCCAGGATCGGGGTGATGATTGGGGAAATTACCATCCACCTCACAGTAGAGCGGTATCACTTCGCAGCCCAACTCTTCGATCAGTAGCGGTGCAAGCTCTCCGGCGATGCCATTTCCAGCATCCAGCACCACCTTCAAGGGCGCCGCAACCGCAATGTCACCCACGATACGATCCAGATAAGCGCGGCGCACATCCTCTGAAGACTGGGCACCATGGCCACTGGCAAAGTCACCCGTACGGATTCGCTGCAGCAGTTTCTGGATTGCCTCGCCGGACAGGGTTTCGCCACCCAGCATGATCTTCAGACCGTTATAGTTGGCCGGGTTGTGGCTGCCGGTCACCATAACACCGGAACCGTTATCCAGCTCGTGGGTCGCAAAGTAGAGTACCGGGGTGGGCACGGCCCCCACATGGATGACGTTGCATCCAGTGGCCATGACGCCCCGCGCCAGCGCATCGGCCAGGTCGGGGCTGGAATGCCGGCCATCGTACCCGATGCACAGACTGTCCACTCCCCGCTCAATAGCCTCACTGCCGATGGCACGGCCGATGACGGTGACAATATCCGCCGTCAGGGTATCGCCAACAATGCCACGAATGTCGTAGGCCCGGAATATGGTGTCTGAGACCTCGGCCTCAGGCAGGCTGACCTCTTCGACGTCTGGCGTATCGTCAAGGCCATCGGACCCGCCGAAGCCCAGCACATCGTCATCGCCATCAAGCATATCAATGTCCAGTACATCCTTGTCCTGGAACAACGGCTCATCGGCGGTCGATGGGGATGGCTGCCGACTGCCCGGTTTCGGCCGCGCCGATTCACCGGCCTTGGCAACCCGTTTTTCCACCATCTGGGCGAGCCGGTGCAGCACTTCAGCCGTCGACGCCACCATGTCCCACTTCAACGTCGGTGGCTTCACCCGCTCACCACCAAAGACCTTATGGGCCCACTGGATAACGGCCGTTACGTCCTTTCGCAGCCCTTTCTGGGCATTGCCGAGCAAGACCCAGACAATGATTGCGGCGACCAGGGCCGGAACCAGCGCAAACACAATAGCCATCGTGCCACTGAAAAGCGGCGCGGGGGCAGTGGCAGGTTTGTATCGGAGCTTCCAGTCAGGGTTGACAAGATCCCGCTCGTACGTCGAGCCATTGCCACTACCGCGGCTGACAATGTTGCGGGTTGAACCATTTACCGACTGTACCAGGGAAAACTCTCCGCCCAATGCCGAGTTAACACCGGTCATCAGGGGTTGCAGCCGTGCAGCATCAAACACCACCAGGACACTGCCAGTGACGGCTCGACTCTGGGGGTTGCGAACCGGGGTCGACATCTGCAGATACCACTGGCCGTTGCGCGGAAACGCATCCGGGAAAAGCCTTTGCCCCGTCTCGGCGCGACGAGCAAGGTCCAGGCCGGAAAAACCCAGTGTGGGTTCGGAGGAGGTACGGGGGATGTCTCCGTAGGGGAAAAGGTAGACGGCCTCAATATCCGGCAACACCTTGGCAAGATTTGCTGCGGCGGCACTCAGAGAAGCCTCCCCTCTCAGGGCGGCGCGCACATAATCCTGATCGGCGACACCCTCAACCGTGGACTGCAGCAAGGCAAGCTGCTGATTGACGCGCACGGCCACGGCGTCTGCCTCCAGGGCAGCCTGACTGTCGTAACGACGGGACTCTGCCGGAACCGCCAACAGAAAATACAGCAATGCTGCCGAAGCCACGCCGGCAAGCACCACCACGACAGCCTGGGAAACGGCAACGGACGTCAGCCGTTTATGCCGTGGGCCGGTGGCTAGATCGGCTCCTTGCTCTGTTTTTTTGTCTGCTTCCCGTCCGGTTTGGCATCGGGTGCAGCGTCCTCAGAGTTCTTCTTTTTACCAAGCTTCATAGTCCATCCTGCAGGTGTTATTCGCCCGAATTCTTCAATTATCAGGGAAGTATAGACCCTGAGCAGCGATCTGCGCCTGACGCCTCATCGCGTTCCCGTGGAACCAAAGCCGCCGTCACCTCGCACGCTGGCGTCAAAGGAAGACACCACTTCGAAGTCTGCCTGTACCACTGGCACCAGCACCAGCTGCGCAATACGCTCACCCACATCGATGGTGAACTCGCTTTGCCCCCGATTCCAGCAGGAAACCATTAACTCGCCCTGATAGTCGGAATCGATCAGGCCCACCAGATTGCCCAACACAATGCCATGTTTGTGGCCGAGACCGCTGCGGGGAAGAATCATCGCTGCCAACGAAGTATCCGCGATGTGAATCGAGAGTCCGGTCTTTATCAGTTCGGTCTGCCCCGGCTTCAGTGTGAGCGGTGCGTCCAGACAGGCGCGCAGGTCCAGCCCTGCAGAGCCATCCGTCGCATACTCGGGAAAAGGGACTGAACGACCGATCCGGTCATCCAGAATGCGTACCTGAAAGGTTTTGCGGGTCATTGAGTTTCCTTGTTACAGAGCGCCGGCTGCGCCAGCCTTTGATTTGAGGTGTTCGCCAATCAGTGCCATCAGTCGCTGAGCGATGGCCACCTTGGTGTCAGGCCCGATCGCCTCCTGGCCCTGGGCCCAGAAAGCAATCACTGCGTTACTGTCACTGTTGAAACCCAGCCCTGGCGTAGACACGTCGTTGGCCACAATCATATTCAGCTTTTTGCGTGTCAGTTTGTCGAGGGCATAATGCTCTACGTCCCGGGTTTCTGCCGCAAAACCCACGGTAAAGGGCGCATCGGCACGCGCAGCTATGGCAGCAAGGGTATCGGGATTACGCACCAGCGACAGACTCATGCCTTCATCCGTTTTCTTGATCTTGTCGCCAGCACAGCTGTCGGGGCGATAATCCGCCACCGCCGCCGTCGCAATAAACAGGTCGCAGCCTTCATCCACAGCGCCACTGGCACACTCCAGCATGTCTTGCGCGGTTGTCACACCGCGAACCTCAACACCCGCCGGCGCTTCGATGGACACCGGACCACTGACAAGGACGACGTCCGCACCGGCCATTCTTGCGGCTGAGGCCAACGCATACCCCATTTTGCCAGAGCTGTAATTGCTGATATAGCGCACCGGGTCAATCGGCTCCCGCGTAGGGCCCGCGGTTATAACCACACGCCGGCCCGCCAGCGGGCCTTTGGTGGCACCGGAAATCAGGTCAAACAACACAGTGGGCTCCAGCATTCGGCCCGGCCCGACATCACCGCAGGCCTGCGCGCCCTGGTCGGGCCCCAGGAGGGTCACCTGGGCATCCGCCGCCAGCAGCTCAATGTTTCTCTGGGTTCGGCGATTACCCCACATGGCTTGATTCATCGCCGGAGCCACTGCAATGGGGGCCTCTGTGGCACAACAAAGCGTGGTCAGAAGATCGTCAGCCATGCCCTGGGCCAGGCGGGCTATGAAATCCGCGGAGGCGGGCGCAATCACTACCTGATCGGCCCATTTTGCCAGTTCGATATGCCCCATTCCGGACTCTGCTTCCGGATCCAGCAAAGAGGTTCTGACCGGCTCACCGCTAAGCGCCTGAAACGTCAGTGGTGTCACGAAGGCCTCGGCACCACGGGTCATCACAACCCGTACCTCGTGACCGGATTTTTTTAGCAGGCGAACCAGTTCTGCGCTCTTGTAGGCAGCGATGCCACCGGTCACGCCCAGCAGAATTCGTTTAGCGGCCATCAACGGCTCCGTATTCATCACGAAATGAAAGGCTTATAAGATAGCATGCCAGAGCGCTGCCGGCAGCCTCACAGCCATGCTAGAATTCCAGCCGTTCACCGGGCGACCCCCACCCCGGTATTTAAGGCGCAGGATGCGCGCAATAACGGTAGAAAGGACTCCACCATGTCACATTCAGACTGGCCCACCGACGAACGCCCGAGGGAACGCCTGCTGGCCCACGGCGCCAACAGCCTGTCGGACGCGGAACTGCTGGCCATTTTTTTGCGAACCGGCACTGCCGGCATGCCCGTGATGGCGCTCGCCCGCCATCTCACCGAAGCCTTCGGTGGCCTGCGAGGATTGATGACCGCTTCGCGCAGGCAATTCTGCGACGTCAAAGGGCTCGGTACTGCAAAGTACGCCCAGGTCCAGGCGGCTATGGAAATGGCCCGACGGGTCATGGACGAGCCACTTCGCCAGGGGGACCCATTGCGCTCGCCGGAGGATACCCGTCGTTTCCTGTGCAGCCGCCTTGGCACCTACCCCCACGAGGTTTTCTCAGGCCTGTTTCTGGATA
>JGI24650J20062_1000116_pt1 | contig 13486 bp, 10 predicted proteins | sample MalvirmetagMSP82_FD_20062 | JGI IMG/M metagenome (IMG submission 20062)
GGGCTTCTCTGCGCAGATCGCCGGCTTCGTCCGCCATGACCGCCATGACCGGCTGTTCGAGCGGGCGGCCATATACGCGGCCTTGCTCTGATACAGGCAATGCGGCGGTAAGGGCGCTGGCAGTATGCGCCACTTGCGCTATGGCCCGTGATCATGACTGTCACCCGCTTCGCGCCCTCGCCGACTGGCAGACTGCATGTCGGCAATATCCGCACCGCGCTGCATAACTGGATGCTGGCGCGCAAGTCAGGCGGGCGCTTTGTGCTGCGCATCGACGATACCGATGCGGCGCGTAGCCGGGAGGACTATGTTGATGCGATCCGCACCGACCTGGCGTGGTTGGGGCTGGAGCCGGACGACGAAGTGCGGCAGTCCGAGCGGCTCGATCACTACGAGCGTGCCTTTCTGGCCTTGCGTGAAGCAGGGCGCATTTACCCCGCCTACGAAACCGCACAGGAACTTGAACTGAAGCGAAAGGTCGCACTGGGGCGCGGCCTGCCGCCGATCTATGACCGCGCGGCACTGGCGCTGACCGACGCCGACCATGCCGCGAAGCAGAGCGCAGGCATCGCCCCCCATTGGCGCTTCATGCTCGACCACCAGGAGCCGATAGCCTGGTTGGATGGCATAAGGGGCGCGCAGAAGTTCGAACCGGCCCAGCTCTCCGATCCGGTGATCCGGCGTGCGGACGGCTCATGGCTCTACATGCTGCCGAGCATTGTCGACGACATCGAAATGGCCGTCACCGATGTGCTGCGTGGCGAAGATCATGTTTCCAACACAGCCGTTCAAATACAGATGTTTACCGTACTTTATGCTGCAGCTTTCGGTGAGAACACTGGTCCGCCGAAATTCGCGCATGAGGCACTGCTGGTCGGCAGTGAGGGGAAGCTGTCCAAGCGCCTCGGCTCGCTGGGCTGCGATGCCTTTCGAGAGGACAGCATCGAACCGCAGGCGATTGTCGCGCTGCTTGCCCGGCTGGGCACCTCACTGCCTGTTGAGCCGATTGCTGATAGTGCAGTCCTCCTCGAAACTTTCGACCTTGCGACATTCGGGCGAGCGCCAGCGCGTTTCGATGGTGCTGAGCTGGCCCGTCTCAATACAGCGCTGATTCACCAGATGGCCTTTGAGACTGTGAAGGACCGGCTACCCGCCGGGATGGGCGAGGCCGGTTGGCTGGCAATCCGCCCAAACCTTGAAAAAATGGCCGATGTGGCAGGCTATTGGCGCATCGTCACCGGACCGATCGACGAGCCCGAGCTGCAGGATGAAGACCGGGCCTTCATCGCAGAGGCTGCGCAGGCGATTACATGGAGCGATGACCCCTGGCACGCTCTGACCGCAGCGCTGAAGGAGAAGACCGGGCGCAAGGGCAAGGCCTTGTTTCTGCCACTTCGCCTTGCCCTGACCGGGCGCGGTTCCGGCCCGGACATGGCTGCATTGCTCCCCCTGATCGGTGAGGATGAGGCCCGCAAGCGACTGGAGCGCGCCGCGCGCGGATGAGCGCCCCAATATTGCGCTGCATGGTGATTATTGCACTTGCGAAGACTTGCAGCATGTGGTGTATGATATACTATCACATGCCTGAACAGTAAGGGTTGCATCTTGTCAAACTCGCTTCGCACTGCATTCCTCGCCTCCATCGCCGTCCCTGCAATCCTCTCCGCCCCGGCCTCGGCGCAGGATGCTGAGCCCGCTGACGAAGCCGTCAGGGCCACACCTGCCATCCCCGGCAGCGACGACTTTCACGATACGATCGTGGTGACAGCAGCTGGCCTGAGTCGGCTCGACATGCTGGCAGGCACCTCGGTGATGGAAGGCGTGGAGCTTCAGCGTAACCTCTCTGGCCAGATCGGTGAGGTCCTCGCCAACCTGCCCGGCGTCACCGCCAGCGGCTTTGCGCCCGGCGTTTCGCGCCCGGTCTTGCGCGGCTTTGGCGGAGAGCGGGTGCGAGTCCTGACCGACGGGGTTGGCGCCATCGACGCTTCCGGCACGTCGGACGACCATGCCGTTTCCGTCGACCCGCTGATTGCTGACCGGATCGAGGTGCTGCGGGGCCCGGCGGTTCTGCTTTATGGCAGCCAGGCCATCGGCGGCGCGGTCAATGTCATCACCAAGCGCATTCCGCCGCGCATGCCCGATGAATCGCTCCATGTGGACGCCAGCCTCGCGGCGGACAGCGCAGCCGATCTGCGCGAGGGCGGGCTGTCTCTCGATGCGCCGCTTGGCGCCACAATCGCGGTGCATCTGGATGGTTCTTACCATACGACCGAAGACCTCCAGATCCCCGGTTTTGCAGCGACGCAGGACTTGCGCGCGCAATTGCTCGCGGCGGCCGAAGAGGAGGAAGGCGAAGGCCACCTCGAAGAAGCCGCGGAATTGCGCGAAGGTGCCGCCACGCGTGGGACGCTGCCTAATAGCTGGACCGAGACTTGGACCCTGGGCGCCGGCGCGGCATGGTTCTCCCCCACCAGCGGCAGCAGTCTGGGCGCCAGCTTCGACTATTATGATACCAGTTACGGAATTCCCGGCCTGCCAGGCGTCGGCCATGGCCATGAAGAAGGCGGCGAAGAGGAGGGCGGCGAGGAGGAGGGCGCCGAAGAGGGCGATGCGCATGGCGACGAATCGGTCTCCATCGCCATGAAGCGCTATCGCGCCGATCTGCGCGGCACGCTCGACCTTGGCGATGGCCCGTTTGATCGCGTGCAGACTCGCTGGGGCTGGTCGGATTACACCCATACCGAATTCGAGGGCGATGCTGTCGGCACCGTCTTCGATGTTTCCGGCGTCGAGGGCCGCGTGGAACTGGTCCAGGCCAAGCGTGGCGGGTGGAGCGGTTCGCTGGGCGGCCAGTATTCGCATGTCGATTTCGCTGCCATCGGCGACGAGGCCTTCGTCCCCCCGTCAATCACCGAGAACTTCGCCCTCTTTGCCTTGCAGGAAATCGCCTTCGAACCCTTCGAGGTCGAACTTGGCGTGCGCTACGAGCATGTCAGCGTCGATGCGTCGGACGCGCTCGGCCTGACGCGCACCTTCGACAGCCTGTCGGGCGCGGCGGGCCTGTCCTACGCGCTGGTGGAGAACAGTCTTGGCGATGTGCGGATCGGCGCCAACCTTTCCCATGCCGAGCGCGCCCCTTCCGCGCAGGAACTCTTCGCCGATGGTCCTCATGTCGCCACGCAGCAATTCGAAATCGGCGATCCCGCCCTTTCGACCGAAAGCTCATGGGGGGCGGAGGCCTATCTGCGCGGCAATCTTGGCCCCGTAGAGCTGAGCGCCAGCGTCTATCACAACTGGTTCGATGGCTTCGTCTATCTTTCCGCGACGGGCGCGGAGGAGGACGGTCTTCCTGTTTTCCGCTTTGCGCAGCAGGATGCCGACCAGTTCGGGCTGGAGGGCGAGGTCAGGTTCCCTGTGATCGAGAACCGCACCTTCGACCTCTATGCCGAGCTTGGCGGCGATTATGTGCGCGCTACGCTGGCCGATGGCACCCCGGTGCCGCGCATCCCTCCGGTCAGCCTGAAGGGGGCAGTCGAGGTGCTGTTCGGCCATTTCGATGCCCGCGCCGAAGTCCACTGGCACGATCAGCAGACCCGCGTCGCGCCTGAAGAGGCGCCGACCGACGGTTACACGATGGTGAACTTCTCAATCGCCTGGCACCCGCTTGAGGGTTCCGGGAACCTCACCATCCTGGCGCAGGCCGACAATGTGTTCGATGTCGAGGGACGGCGCCACTCCAGCTTCACCAAGGAATACACGCCGCTGGCTGGCCGCAATTTCAAGCTGAGCGCGCGCGCAAGCTTCTAGGCCAGGCAGCCTAGAGCTTCGGCAAGGTCACGCCCTGCTGGCCCATATACTTGCCCGCGCGGTCGGCATAGCTGGTCTGGCATGGCTCGTTCCCTTTCAGGAACAGGAACTGGCAGGCGCCCTCATTGGCGTAGATCTTCGCCGGCAGCGGCGTGGTATTGGAGAATTCCAGCGTCACGTGGCCTTCCCATTCGGGCTCCAGCGGGGTGACGTTCACGATGATCCCGCAGCGCGCATAGGTGCTCTTGCCCAGGCAAATGACCAGCACGTCGCGTGGGATGCGGAAATATTCGACCGTCCGCGCCAGAGCGAAGGAATTAGGCGGGATCACGCAGACATCGGCCTGGCGGTCGACGAAACTGTTGGAGGCGAAGTCCTTGGGGTCGACCACCGCGCTGTCGACATTGGTGAAGATCTTGAACTCGTCGGAAACGCGCGCGTCATAGCCATAGCTGGACAGGCCGTAGGAGATGCAGCCATCGCGCCGCTGCGCCTCATGAAAGGGTTCGATCATGCCGCTACGACGCACCTCGTCGCGGATCCATCTGTCGCTGAGAATCGCCATGGGCAGGGGATTGGCCAAGGCGGCGGCAAGGGCAAGCGCGAAGAGGATTTATCCACCGGCGAGGCGTTCATGCCATGCGGCCTGCTCGCCTACTTGTCCGGCGTCTCCGGCAATGGGTTCGGGTGTTGATGTTCGGGCGGTGCAGGCGCGTTCAGTGCGTTGATCGCTGCATGAACCCTTGCCTCCGCTTCTTCTCGCGGAAGTCCGGGCATGATCGGCTCGCCAAAACAGATGGTGATCGTGCCGCGCCGCTTTAGCCAATGATGATAGAGCGGCCCGCTGTTCACTGCGACAGGGACCACCGGGATCTTTAACAAAGTATAGAGCGCCGCGAAGCCTGCCTTGAGCGGCGGGCGCGTGCCGTGGGGCACGCGTGTGCCTTCAGGAAAAAGGATCAACGGGCGGCCAGCCGCAATCATGGGCCGGGCTATGCGCAGCATTTCGCGCAAAGCTTTCGCACCCGCTTCACGGTTGACGGGTATCGCGCCATATGCGGCCGCGGCCTTACCCCAACCGGGAATGTCGAACAGTTCCTGCTTGGCGAAGCCGGCAGGGTTGTCGAACAGATGCGGCATCTCGATCGCCTCGAAAAAGCTCTCGTGCTTGATCACATAGAGCACGGGCCCATCGATCCGGCTGCCCACTTCGCGCACCTCAATGCCCAGCAGGTGGATCACGCAGAGATGGTGCCAGCCCGACCAGAGATCACCGATCCGGCGAAACGCACCCGATCCGATCATCAGCGCAATGATAGCGCCAAGCACGAAAAACACCGAACCGACATAGAAGGTGACATAGAAGGCCAGATTGCGGATCAGGATCATCGTCGGAGCCCCCCTAGGCGGACTAGAAGGTCTGCGAAAGCCAGGTGGCAACGAATTTGTGATATTCGAGGAAAAGTGTCGACAGGCTCGGCTCTGTATGGACCGCGTCGCGCAATACGCGGATGTCTTCTGGCAGTCGGCTCGACAGCTCAAGTGCGGCGCGGCGCATGTGCCAGTCGGCAGTAACCAGCCGCATCGAGACAAAGCCGTTCTCCGCCATCCAGTCGGCCGTTTCGCGGGCATTGCCGCGTGTGTCGAGCGCGCGAAAACCCAGCGTGATGCAGCAATCCATCAGCCGTTCGGGCACGTCATATTCGACGGCGAACTCTTCTGGCGTCACATTGACGTCGACCCCTGTGACCAGCATCTTGGCGGCATTGCCCTTGCCCAGCATGTCGATCCCGCGCGGTATGCGCCCTTCGCTGCCAGTGGGCACGACAATGCCATCGGTGCGCCCGGCATCAACTGGTTGCGGCATTGTAACCGTGAACCAGACGAAGCCCAGCAGCCAGGTGATCAATGCCAGCGATATCAGCCGTCGCATCACGCCATTCGCCTTAATGCGGCGATCACGGTGAAGCGCGCGGTCAACACTGCCAGTCCGCACACTATGAGGGGCACTGCGACAAGGACCAGCCAGTCGAGCACCTCGAGGCCGCCCCCGCTCACCATACCCGAACCCAGTTCCGTAAACTGCCGCCCCAACACCCATGTCGCCAATATGCCGAGCAGTAATCCGCCCGCCCCGCCCAGCGCTGCATCCAGACCGACCACGCGCTGGAACTGGCGGGCGATCTGCGAGTCTGTGGCGCCAAGGTGGTGGATGAGCGAGATTGTCTCCCGATTGGTGACGAGCGAATTGCGTACCGCCAGCCAGACAGCGGCCACGCTCGCTGCCGCCAGCAGTGCGACCAGCCCGGTGGCCAGCCATTGCAAGGCCGCGATGGCATCGAATACCGGCGCCAGCCAGCCCGATTGCGCGTCGACCCGCGCTGCCGGAGCGACTTCGGCAAGCAAGGCACGGATGGCCTCGACCCGCTGGGCCGTCGCCTCGCCATTGAGCTGCACGTCGATGAGGGCAGGGGTGGGGATCGCCGCGTCCTCCCCGCTCGCTTCGCCAAGCCAGGGTTCGAGCAAAGCGGCCAATTCATCGTCAGGTACACGGTGCACCTCGGCCACGTCGCTGTGGTTCTCGAGCAGCGCCACTGCCGCGCGGGCCTGTCGCTCGCGGTCCTGCGCCACCCCCTCGATCACCTGAACGGTCAGCCCACCCGACAGTCCGGCGCGGGCGCTCCCCGCCGCATTGCCGAGTGCCAGGCCGCCCGCGACCGCGATCACCGTCAGCGCGATCATGATGGCTATGACCCACGGCATCGGTCCAGATGTGCGGTCCTGCTTCAGGATCGGCATGCGCCGCACTCGTTTCGTTTCGGGACCGGCAGGCGCGGGCACAGGCTCGAACGCGGGAGGGGGCGTGTCCAGGGTCTGGTTCATGACCGCACCGCCTCGCGCCTTGGCGGATATCGCAACGCGCCCGTGGGGTCGGACAGCCGCCCCTTGTCGAGCCGCATGATCAGCGAATCGGGCACCTTGCGCAAAAGGTGCACATCATGGGTGGCGACGACCACTGTCGTTCCCAGGCGGTTGAGCGCTTCGAACAGCCGTAACAATTTGATCGCCATGTCAGGATCGACATTGCCCGTGGGTTCGTCCGCGACGAGGATATCGGGCCGGGCCACCACGGCGCGTGCGATGGCCACGCGCTGCTGCTCCCCGCCCGAAAGCGTCTCGGGCCGCGCCTCCATGCGCCCACCCAGGCCCACCCATTCGAGCATGTCGGACACCGACTGGCGCAATTCCTCCTCGCTCACCCCGGCAAGGCGCAAGGGCAGGGCGACATTGTCGAAAGCGGACATGTGCCCGACCAGGCGGAAATCCTGGAATACCGTGCCGATCCGGCGACGAAAGGCGGGCAGGCGATTGCGGGCAAGCGTGATCAGATCCTCCCCGAACATGCGGATCACCCCGCGCGAGGGGCGCTGGGCGAGATAAAGCAGCCTCAGCAGGCTGGTCTTGCCTGCGCCGCTGGCACCGGTGAGGAAATAGAAACTGCCGGGATAGAGCGTGAAGGAGATATCGGTCAGGACTTCGCGGTCGGTGCCATAGCGCAGCCCGACATTGTCGAACTGACAGATGCTTTCGACGCCCCCGTTCACGACTGTCACTTCTCGCGCTTTGCGCGTGCAAAGGCAAGGCAGGGCGAGTGGCGCGGCGTGTCAGACTTCATTTTGAGAGCCTATAGCCACTGTTCGATGTGGAAAAAAGGCGTCGGGAGGCCAGGTCAGGGTTGCTACCGCTTGTTGCGCGGGATCGAACACCGTAGGATTCCGGTTACGATGATACTGGAATGTCCGGCCTGCAAGACGCGTTATGTCGTTCCCGACACGGCAATCGGCGTCGATGGGCGCACGGTTAGGTGCGCCAAATGTCGCCATAGCTGGTTTCAGGATGGCGCGCTGCCGACAGCGCCGCCTCCCGCAGCAGCGCCTTCGCCGCCTCCCGCAGCAGCGCCTGCGCCGGAGCCTGAACCGGTGGCCGAGCCCGAAATTGCTGCGGAGCCAGGCGATGAAGGCGACAGCCGGGGTTTCGAGCAGCGGCGCTTTTTTCGCGGTTCTGTGGCGCCCGGACCGGAGGATGTGCCGGCTACCGAGGTTCAAGCCGAACCTGAGGTCGAGCCCGAACCTGAGCCAGAACCAGAGCCCGCAACCGATCCAGCCTTCGACTATATCGCGCCATACCGTCGAGACGAATATGTCTCCGAGCCTGCTGACGGCGGTTTCGAGGATGAGCCGGTCACGCGGCCGCGCCGCAATCCGCTCAAACTCTGGACCTGGGCGGCGACGATCTTCGCGCTGCTCGCGGCGGGGACGATTGTCGCAATCACCACGTTCGGGCTGCCCAATTGGGTTCCGGCCAGTGCCAGCCCGACCTTCGCCCGCGCCAACCCGGCCTTGAGGCTCGATTTTCCGCCCGAGCGGCAGGAGCGACGCCAGCTGCCCAACGGCACCGAATATTTCGGCGTTAATGGGACGATCACCAATGTGGGCGAGATTTCGGAGCGTGTGCCGCCGATCCTGATTGTCCTGCGCGACGAGGCGGAAGAGGTCGTGTTCAGTTGGGAAATCGTTCCGCCGCAAAGCAGCCTCGCGCCCGGAGAAAGCGTCAGCGTCACCGAGGCGGTGACCGATGTGCCGGCAACAGCGCGCTTTGCCGATATCGGCTGGAAGCCCAGCTGATCGCGTGATCGATGGCGGGGATGGTTCGCACCGGTTCTGCGCAATTTTCGTATCGGCGCCGTGATTGCACGATGCGCGCTTGCAGGGCCATGACGACCTTGCTAATGGCCCGGCCCTGTCTGCCGGGCCGCATTTGGGTGGCCCCTTTCTAGAGTGCGGTCGTGGCGGAATTGGTAGACGCGCAACGTTGAGGTCGTTGTGGGCGAAAGCCCGTGGAAGTTCGAGTCTTCTCGACCGCACCAACCCCTTGTATATAAAGGGAAATATCCCGGAAGGGGCGTTTTCACTGTCTTTAGCTGGCGTTGACCGGTTTGGCCTTGCATCGCTTGGCCGCTTCGGCAGCGCAGGGAACCGTAACGGTCTCTCGCCGCTCCGAAAAGCGACTTCACCATGCTCCTTGTCGATCTGCGATGGAGGCCGAGGCGGAGAGTTGGGATTCACTAGCCGGGAAGTTCCCGCAAGTGTTTAACTGTAATTGAAACGGATCTTAGAACGCGCGGTGGTGGAGGAGTACGCCGAGCGTGGCGAACAGGATCCTCACGTCGCGCAGGATGGTCCAGCCCTGCAGATATTCCAGGTCTGACTGGAGCCGCGCCGAAAGGTCGCCTTCGCAGTCGGTGGCACCGCGATGGCCCCTGATCTGGGCCAGCCCGGTAATGCCCGGACGCAGCGAATGCCGCTGCCAGTAGCGCCTGTCGACCTGCCAGAACATCTTCTTGCCCGCGCGTGATCCCAGCGCATGAGGGCGCGGGCCGACCATGCTCATCTCGCCCTTCAGGACATTGAACAGCTGCGGCAGTTCATCAAGGCTGGTCTTGCGGATCAGGCGGCCGACCCGCGTGACCCGGTCGTCATCGCGCGCCGCCGAGCGCTCGCCATCGGCATCGGTTCCGGCAACGCTCATCGAACGAAACTTGTAGATCATGAAGAAGCGATTGCCGCGGCCCATCCGGCGCTGCCGGAACAGGATCGGTCCGCCATCCTCGAGGGCGATGGCGATCGAAATCATGAAGAAGACAGGCGCCAGCGCAAGGATCGCCAGTCCCGATAGCGCTATGTCGAACAGCCGCTTGGCAACCCGCGCGCGCATGCCCAGCGGGCCAAGCGAGACGAGGAAGGTCGTGAGGTCGGCGTTTTCACGCCGCACCAGGCCGACGGCGCCGATCTCGCGCGCATAGGCGCTCACGATCTCGCCGCGCACGCCTGAACCTTTGAGCACTTCGGCCCAGCTGGCCCGATCCTCGTCGCGGCACGAGACGATGATCTCGTCCATATTGCGCAGGTAATGGGCCAACCGGTCGAGAGCGTCGGGATTGTCCATCGTCGGCAGCAGGCCATGATAGGCGGCATCGACCCGATACACATGTTGCAGGCCCAATTGCGGCCCGCCCGCCTCGATCACCAGGCAATTGCGCGCCGAGGGCCCCCAAAGCCGGTGAATCCAGTTTTGCGCGACCATGCGCGAGGCAAGGATCAATGCACCTGTTCCGATCAGGCCAATGGCGAAGACGACGCGCGAGAAATCCTCGTTCATCCTGGCAAAGAAGGCGAAGAAATTGAGCAGCACGGCGGAGATCAGCAAGGCGCTGCCTGCGCGCGAGGCGCCTGTCTTCCAGCTGGTCAGCGATGACAGCGAATAAGTGCCGTTATGCAATGCGATAGTGAGATAGAGCGGGACCATCAGCGCCGCCGACAGCATCACCCCGGGCATCCTCAAATCGCCAAGGTACAACTCCTTCGCCAGCGCAAATACGCCCACCAGAATCGCAACGTCGAATAATGACAGAAACACATAGGCGCCAAAACGATACCTTTCCAGCGAGGGGGCCAGGCCGCCGGGCGGGGGGAGGAGCGCTGGCCCTGATCGGATCAGTTCCTGAGCCCCTACATCTTTTGGGGTGGCCGAACTGGCACCAGCGACGAAGCCGCTCGCGCCCTCGCGGCGCGGCAGGTCACCAACCGACTTCTTGTAGAAAGAAGTGCTGACGTTCAAAAATCCATCCTAGAGCTCGCAACCGACAGGATTCGGCCAGTGAGCATTTTCGCTCATGATGCAGCACCGTACAACCTACCCAGAATTGCCAATCTCCTCCTGGCGATGCAGGCGGATGGGAAACAATGAGCCGCATCCCTTGGAAAAAAGTAGTGTAATAAACAACTTGCGGGACATTCGTACCGATCCTGCAAGCCTGGGTAAGTTCTCTTGAGAATAGCTATTCCGGCCTCAGCACAGATCCGCATTGCCCTTCACTGTCCCTGAATGATGCACTTCACGGTAAACGAAACAGGTGGAAGCATCCTGGCAAACGCATTGTAATTAAGCACTTTTACCTAGTTGATCGTGCGACAAATCGGGTCAATTATGTCGCCATGCGAAAAGCATTGAAATCCTTGGCTCTGGCTTGGTGCTCGTCTGTCATGATGGCTATGTGGGCCGTCACGGCAATCATGCTCACCCCTGGTATGCTGCTGCTTTGGGGAACTGACAAAAAGGCGCCCGAATAGGGGCACAAGCCCGCGCGATCGTCAGCGACAATGGCACCGAACTGACCGGTATGGCGATCCTGCGCTGCTCGAAGGAGCGGAATGTCGAGTGGTACTATATCGCTCCGGGCAAGCCCTGCCAGAACGGGTTCATCGAGAGTTTCAGCGCACGGCTGCGCGACGAGTTCTTGAACGAGACGATCTTCACCATCCTCGCCGATGTTCGCCAGGCGATGGAAGCCTGGCGGCATGATTACAATCACTTACGGCCCCATTCGAGCCTCGGGAACGAACCCCCGGTCGAGATAGGGGCAGGCCCCAAACCTGGTTATTGCCATCACGCCCAGCGACAGGCATCAGACAGGCCCTAGGGTCTACGCGTAGCTGGTAGACAATTCGGGCCCAGACCTACCCCTATCAGAAATTCGTATCGACCTTTCGTATGATATTTTGCGCTAGACAAAACTTAGAGGGTTACGTGTTTTGTCAGATGCACTATCTGGATTCGGCTTCTGGTTTAGTAGAACAATCCTTACGGGGCTCGATCCTTGATTGATGAAAACGATAACGTACGTAGTGCCAAGAAACGGATAAACTACGCCCTCGCCGATGTCAGCGACGAGGAAGCATCGCGCAATCTCATTGACTTCCGCGCCATTGGCGTTGTCCTGATGCGCAGAAAGCTCGCGTTTGGCCTTGCGGTGCTTGGCGTCTTGGCTGCCGTAATTGCCATTTTTGCCTTTAGCGACAAACGCTATGACGCGATTTCGCTAGTAGGCCTTGAGCGAAAGCCTGAGCAGGTAGTCAACACGCCGGGCCAAGCGAATTCCAATCTGCCGATCGACATGCCGTCGGTCGATACTGAAGTGACGATATTGATGTCGCCGGCGGTGGTGCGCGCAGCGGTCGAACGCGGCAGGCTAAACGAGGATGACGAGTTCGTTTCAGCCGCGACCAATGGTGCTAAGTCAGCGCCGGTCTCGGTCGGCGAGGCAACAGATCACATTATCGCTAAGCTGACCGCGCAACGACAAGGCGCATCCTATGTTATCGAGACGGTTTACAGTTCGCGCGATCCGGAAATCGCAGCGCGCGTTACCAACGCTGTCGTTGATTCCTATATCAACCGTCAGGTGACCTCGGCCGAATTAGGCAGAAGCTCCGACATATCGCTTTTGGACAAACGGCTCGAAAGCCTGCGGGGCGACGTGCTGGAAGCCGAAAGCGCCGTGGCGCGCTACAGGGCATCAAACAGCCTCGTTACCATCGGCAACGAAGGCACCTCGGTGCAGGACGAGATCGGAAATCTCAACACTCAGCTTGCAGAGGCCAGGGCGGAACTTGCCGTTGCGCAGGGACAGGCGAGCGCAAACAATAATGAATCGGGCTCGATGGTCAGCAACTCAGATATTGTGAGAAGTCTGCGGCTCGATGCGGCACGACTTTCCACTGAGGCAGCGCGATTGGCAGAACGGTACGGGCCAAGCCATCCCGAACGCGTCGAAGTCGCTAGCCAGCTTGCTTCGGTCCGCGCAGAACTTGCCCGCGAGACTGCGCGCACCCAGCAGGGTATCGCCAATGACGTAGCCGTGGCCCGCAACAGAGTAAATGCGCTGCAGTCTGCCCTGAATCGCGCGCAAGGCCGACTGGTTGCTGGCAGCAATGCCTCGGTCCGCTTGAATGAGCTCGAGCGAATTGCCCAGAGTACACGCGACCTCTATCAGGTATTCCTCGATCGTTATCGCAGCGAAGTGGCAAGTTCCGGAACGGAGAAGAGCCGGGCCTATGTGATTTCAAGGGCCGCTATCCCGCAAATACCCTCATCGCCCAATCCAATCTTGTTTGGCCTGATCGCATTGCTTGCCTCAATCGCCATAGGCGGGGGCACGGTTTTCACGCTAGAAGCGCGCGAGAAAGGTGTCATGGTCCGCGAGGATGCGGAACGCCATTTTGGCGTACCCGTAATTGCCGCAATTCCTGATCTGTCGACGGTCAAGGATTTTCCCTTCAAGGGCGACGAGACAATCGATATCGCCAATTATGTTGTCGAACACGATGGTTCAGTCTTCAACGAGGCCTTCCGAGGCATTCGAACCACCCTCAAGGTCGGTCAGCCCAAACCGCTGGCAAAGACGGTAGTTATCACTTCTACGGCACCCGACGAGGGCAAGACGACCACCTCCATCTGCCTTGCGCGCACTTCAGCAATGGCCGGCTTGAAAACATTATTAATCGATGCCGACACGCGGCGAACAGCGGCAAGCAGAACCATGTCTGCATCGGTAGAACTTGGGCTACTCGACTTACTCGACGGCAGCGCCTCGCTCGACGATGTGCTGCTCCGGGATGAAGCCACTGGTATGTTTATCCTGCCCCAGAAGATTCGAGACACGCCGAATTTTGATGCTCTGCAAAGTACCCGCATGCAGGAATTGCTCGACCGGCTGAAAATGCGCTTTGATCTTATCGTAATCGATTCTGCGCCCGTGCTGCCGGTCGCGGAAACCAAG
>JGI24650J20062_1000135_pt1 | contig 11849 bp, 10 predicted proteins | sample MalvirmetagMSP82_FD_20062 | JGI IMG/M metagenome (IMG submission 20062)
GAATCGCCGTCCTCGATGAGACGATCCATCCAGAAGCCGAGAATACGTGTGTGCGTTTCCATCCAGTCTCTCAACGCTTCGTGGCGCATCCCCTCAGGCATTGCTGTCTGGGCAGTGGCTGGAAACCTCAAGAGTTCGGCGGACATGACTGACTCCTAATTTGCGAATTGTTCTCATTCTCATGCTTTGTGTCATCCGAGTCAAGCGACCAAACGTCCCTGACCTTCAGTCACCAGTTCACAAGCCCCCCCAGTTCAGACTAAATCCCCGTCATGGCAGACGATCTCCTTCCCCTGAGCAGCGGGTTTCCCGACGCAACCGAAGCCGAATGGCTCGCAAGTGTCGACAAGGTCCTTAAGGGCCGCGGTATTGAGTCCATCACACGCAAGACCGTGGATGGCCTGGCAATTCACCCGCTTTACCGGGAAAGCGACTTTGATTCCGCGACCGACCCGCGCGGCACGCCGGGCAAGGCACCCTATCTACGCGGGGCTACGGCCGCACCGGACCGGTTCATGCCCTGGGATATCCGACAAGCCTTTGCCCATCCCTCGCCCGCGGCAACCCATGAAGAACTGCTGCGCGATCTTGAGCGCGGCGTCATGTCCGTCGAACTCAAACTCGACTGCACGGGCGCACACGGCATCCAGATCACGACCTTGGACGATCTCCGCACCGCACTGAAAGGCCTGCGCGCCGACATCGCCACCATCGCGCTGGATCATGGTGGTGGCTCGGGTGTCACGGCGGCAACGCTACTCGGCCTATGGGGGCAGGAGCAGGACTCTCCTGCAAGCCTGAAACTCGATTTCAACATGGATCCGCTCGGCTGCCTTGCGCGCACCGGCGTGCTCAAGGGCGGGCTCAACCTGGCCTTTGCGCGCCTGTCGGCGGCCGCCACCGCTCTTGGTGAGGCCTATCCTGAAGCGGGCCTGATCCGCATCGATGCGCGCATGGTGCATGAGGCCGGCGGATCCGACGCGCAGGAACTGGCCGCGCTGATCGCCAGCGCCGTGGACACGCTGCGCCGGCTCGACAACCGCACGGACATTTCCGCGCTCATTCCGCGCATGAGTTTCGCGCTGGCCCTTGATGGCAATTATGGCCTCGGTGTTGCGAAGCTGCGCGCGGCAAGGCGTCTCTGGGCACGCATTCTGGATGCGATGGATCGGCAAGCCGTTCCGATGCGTCTTCAGGCCGTTTCATCGGGTCGCATGCTGACGCGCTATGATGCGTGGACCAACATGCTGCGCAATACGGCGGCAGCCTTTGCAGGAGCCGTCGGCGGCGCAGACATCCTTACCATCCGCCCCTTCAACGAGGCGCTCGGCATTCCGGAAGAGCTGGGCCGGCGCATCGCGCGCAACACCCAGATCATCGCCATGGAAGAAAGCCAGCTTGGCCGCGTGGCCGACCCGACCGGCGGCGCCTGGTTCACAGAGACCTTCGCCGACGACCTCGCCGAAGCGGCGTGGAAAGAGTTCCAGACCATAGAAGCCGAAGGCGGCTATGCCGAGACGCTGGTTTCCGGCGCGTTTCAGAAACGTATCGCAGATGTGCGCGAGGCACGCGCCAAGGACATTGCGAAACGCAAGGTGCCGATCACGGGCGTCAGCGAGTTCCCGCTGCTCGACGAGATCACCGCGCCCATAGCCGACATGCCAACGGTCACGCCAAAGGATGGCGTTTCCGCTGAAGGCTTCGCCCATTTCGTGAAAGTGGACCTGCCCGCCGACGAGGCCGACGCCACCGCAGACGCTCTGCCGCGCATCCGTCTTGCCGAAGAGTATGAAGCCTTGCGCGATGCAGCGAGCGCTGCGCCCAAGCGGCCGACCATCTTCCTTGCCACGCTCGGCCCGATTGCCGAGCACAATGCGCGCGCGGATTTCGCGCGCAACCTCTTCGCCGCTGGTGGCCTTGAGGCGACGCAGCCGCCTGTGCCGCCGCAATCCCCGTCTGAAGCGGCCGCCGCGTTCAAGGCCTCCGGCAGCAAGATTGCCTGCATCTGCGGCGCCGATGCGCGCTATGAGGACGAAGCCGTCGAGACCGCCAAGGCGCTGAAAGCCGCTGGTGCAGACCATGTCTGGCTCGCCGGCAAGTTCGAAGGCGACGGCATCGATTCCAACATCTTCATGGGCTGCGATGTGCTGCACACGCTGAAACTTGCCCACGCAACCCTGGGAGTGGCCCAATGACCAATTTCCCCGACTTCACCAAACTCGATCTCGGCACGCCGGATGCAAAGGCCAAGTCGCCAGACCTTGGCGAGGCTTGGGAGACACCGGAAGGCGTCGAAGTAAAGTCCACCTACACGGCCGACGACCGCAAGGGGCTCGACTTCCTGGATGATTATCCGGGCCTTGCCCCCTTCGGACGCGGACCTTACCCGACCATGTACACGAACCAGCCCTGGACGGTTCGTCAGTATGCAGGCTTCTCGACCGCAGAAGACTCCAACGCCTTCTATCGCCGCAACCTCGCCGCCGGTCAGAAAGGCCTCTCCGTCGCCTTCGACCTGGCCACACACCGGGGTTATGATTCTGATCATGTCCGCGTGTCCGGGGATGTCGGCATGGCGGGCGTCGCCATCGACTCAATCTATGACATGCGCACCCTCTTCTCCGGCATTCCGCTGGACAAGATGTCGGTGTCCATGACGATGAATGGCGCGGTGCTGCCCATCCTCGCGCTCTACATCGCCGCCGCCGAGGAACAGGGCGTCACGCCGGACAAGCTGGCCGGGACGATTCAGAACGATATCCTCAAAGAGTTCATGGTACGGAATACATATATCTATCCGCCCAAGCCCTCGATGCGGATAATTTCGGACATCTTCGCCTACACGTCACAGAACATGCCGAAATACAATTCGATCTCGATTTCCGGCTATCACATGCAGGAAGCGGGCGCCTCGGCAGACCTAGAGCTGGCCTACACGCTCGCCGACGGTATCGAATATATCCGCGCCGGGGTCGCCGCCGGGCTGGACGTCGACGCGTTTGCGCCGCGCCTGTCCTTCTTCTGGGCCATCGGCATGAACACGTTCATGGAAGTCGCCAAGATGCGGGCCGCCCGACTGCTCTGGGCGAAGCTCGTCAAGGAAGAGTTCAACCCGAAGAACCCGAAATCCCTCAGCCTGCGGACGCACTCGCAGACTTCCGGCTGGTCCCTGACCGCGCAGGATGTCTACAACAATGTCATCCGCACCTGCCTCGAGGCCATTGCAGCCACGGGTGGCCAGACCCAGTCGCTGCACACGAACAGCTTCGACGAGGCCCTCGCACTGCCAACCGACTTCTCCGCCCGGATCAGCCGCAACACGCAGCTTTTCCTGCAACAGGAAGGCGGCGCCTGCCAGACAATCGACATGTGGGGCGGCTCCTACTATGTCGAACGCCTGACGCACGACCTGGCTGAAAAGGCCCTCGCCCACATCGCCGAAGTCGAAAAGATGGGCGGCATGGCCAAGGCCATCGAGGAAGGCCTGCCCAAGCTGCGCATTGAAGAGGCCGCCGCCAATACGCAGGCCCGCATCGACAGCGGCACGCAGACCGTGGTCGGGGTGAACAAATTCCTTCTGGACGAGGAAGAAGACGTGCCTGTGCTGAAGGTGGACAATGCCGCCGTGCGCCGCATGCAGCTGGACAAGCTAGCTCGCCTGAAATCCGAACGCGACGAGGCAGAGGTCACTGCCAAGCTCGACGCGATTGCCAAGGCCGCCGCTGGCACCGAAGGCAACTTGCTCGCGCTGGCCGTGGATGCCGCCCGCGCGAAGGCCACGGTGGGCGAGATTTCCGAAGCCGTTGAGCGCAGCCAGGGCCGCCATCAGGCCGTCATCCGCTCCATCAAGGGCGTCTATGGTGGCGGCGTGAAGGGCGACGACAAGGCCGAGGCCGCCGCAACCCTCGCCTCAGAGTTCGAAAAGAAGCATGGCCGCAAGCCGAAAGTCTACATCGCCAAGATGGGCCAGGATGGGCATGACCGTGGACAGAAGGTTGTCGCCTCCGCTCTGATGGACCTCGGCTGGGATGTCGAGATCGGCCCGCTGTTCCAGACACCGGAAGAGGCCGCTGCCGACGCTCGCAAGGCCGGGGTCGACATTGTCGCCGCCTCCTCGCTCGCGGCGGGCCACCTCACGCTGGTGCCGGAACTGAAACGCGCACTGGGCAATGAAGGCGCGGCGCACACGCAGATCATTGTCGGCGGCGTGATCCCGCCACAGGATTTCGACGCGCTCTATGCCGCCGGCGCTTCCGCCATATTCCCGCCGGGCACCGTCATCGCCGACAGCGCCATCCGCATGCTGGAAGTGCTGGACGGAGACGACGGCGCGAAAAAGGCGGCGGAATAGGAATTGGACCGGAAGCCAACAGCCGCGGAGGAAATCCTTGCGGATGTCGCTTCCGTTAGCTGTGTCCTGATCTTGGTGGCTGCGGCGAGTGCCGGTCTGCACGCATTTCTGCATCCTTTGGACAGCCGCCTGGCAGGGTTGTCGATCGTGCTTCTTTGGGGCGGCCTTTTTGCGAACAAAATTGCCGTTGCGCCCCGCCCTTCGATCATAGGATTGTGGGCCTGGCCAATCAAAATGATGTTCCTGAATGGGAGATCACCTGATATGGCATCCCACCGTTCCACCGCAGGTTATGCCGAGGAGGCGCCCGACCTGTTTGTCCGCTATGAGGCACGCGATGCGGCGGCCATACATGCGCCGTGGGCGGAGTTCCTGCCCAAGCCGCCTGCCCGCATCCTGGACATTGGCGCAGGCACGGGACGGGATGCGGCCTGGTTCGCACGTACGGGTCATTCCGTGCTCGCGGTCGAGCCTGTCGACGCCCTGCGCACTGGCGCAGCCAAGCTTCATCCCGAGCCCGGCATCATTTGGCTGGACGACGCATTGCCCGACCTGACCGCCACCCGCGCACGCGGAGAGACTTTTGACATGATCCTGATGCATGCCGTCTGGATGCATTTGACCGAAAAAGAACGCGCCGCCGGCATGGCAAACGTCGCAAGCCTGCTGAAGCCCGGTGGGCGCCTGTTCACGAGCCAGCGCCACGGGCCGATCCCGGAAGGCCGCCGCATGTTCGACATTTCCGGTGAGGAGACAATCGCCCTCGCCGCCCCGCTCGGCCTGGCCAATCTCTATTGCGAACGCACCGGCTCGATCCAGGCCGAGAACATGGCGAGGGGCATCGAATGGACCAAGCTGGTTTTTGAGAAGGCCTCTTGAAAGCCCGGTCGGCTCACCCCAATTATTATTGATAAACAATAATAATGGAGCAAGACATGATCGTTTCGACCACCCCGACCCTGCAGGGCCATGAGATCACCGAATATCGCGGCATTGTCTGCGGGGAAGTCGTCATTGGCGCGCATCTTGGCAAGGACATCCTTGCCAGCTTCACCAATCTCGTTGGCGGCCGGTCCAATGCCTATGAGAGTACGCTGCGGGAAACCCGCGATGGCGCCATGGACGAGATGATCGAAGAAGCCCGCAAGCTCGGCGCGAATGCGATTGTCGGCGCGAAATTTGACTACACGGTCATCGGCCAGAATGGCTCCATGATGATGGTCGCCGTCTCCGGCACCGCCGTTACGGCTGGCTAGTCCTTCGACTTGTGGGCCAATGCTGCGGCATTGGCCTCCCAATTCTGACCATCGAACGCATTCACCGTCACGTCCAGCGCCTGCCAGTTATCGATACACCGCCATGTCACGGCAAATCCATCCTGATTTGAGCGGGGCACATAGAAGCTCTTGATCCCGCAGGTCCTGCAGAAACGGTGCTTGGCGCCGCCCGTGTTGAATGTGTATTCAGTGAGGACGTCTGCCCCCTGAAGAAGACGGAACCGGCTGGCCGGGACGATGACGTGAATATTGCCACTCATCGCGCAGATGGAGCAATTGCAATCCTCGACCTCGAAGGCCGCCGGCAGGTCCACCTCGAACCGCACTGCGCCGCAATGGCATCCGCCCTGATGTGTCGTGAACTCGCTCATCTGGCCGCACTACCCAACCCATACAGGTGGGAAACGGTCGACCCAAGGGTCGGCGCGCTCCAACTGTCCGGCGAGGGAGTACAGTAATTCTTCGCTGCCACAGCGTCCGCCAAACATCATGCCAAGCGGCAGACCCTGTGGCGCGGTCTCGGTCGGATTGGTCCAATGAAGTGGCACCGACATGGCCGGTGCGCCGATCTGGTTGAACAATGGACAGAGCGGCGCAAAAGTCGACACGGCTGCATTCATTTGCTCGGGGGAGGCCGTCAGTGCGAGCACACCCAATTTCTCTGGCGGGCGGAACAGGGTCGGCGTCAGGATCAGGTCGAGCTTCTGATCATCCAGGAAGCGTTCAAAAGTGATTGCCGCCGCATTGAACAAATTGTTCGCACGCGCCAGCTCCATCATCGGTACGGTCCGACCCAGATTGGCCATCGCAAACGTAATCGGCTCCAGCTCGTCCTCGCGCACGTCGCGGCCGAGCATCACCGAGCGCGCATCAATCGCGGCGGCGACATTGGCGGAGATGGTGAACAGCGCCGCCTTGCCCAACTCCTCCCCGTTCAGTACAGGCGCGGCTTCAACCACAGTGTGGCCGAGGCTTTCCAGCAGATGCCCCGTTGCCTTCAGACCCTCGGCTGCTTCGGGGCTCAATTCGGTGCCATTCGGCGCGGTACGCCAAAGTGCGATCTTCAGCGGCACAGGGTCTCGCGACACGGCCTCCAGGAAGGAGCCCTCCGGAGTTGGTGCCACATAGCGGCTGCCAGTCTCGCGGCCATGTGAGGCGTCCAGCAAGGCCGCATTGTCACGCACCGTGCGGCTGACGGCGTGAACCGTAGACATACCGTTCCAGCCTTCAGTCTGAAGAGGNCCCATCGGCGTGCGCCCGCGCGACGGCTTCATGCCAAACAGACCGGTGCAGGCGGCTGGAATGCGGATTGAGCCCCCACCATCACTCGCCTGCGCCAATGGCACGACGCCTGCCGCGACAGCCGCCGACGCCCCGCCCGACGAGCCACCCGATGTGCGCGTCACATCCCACGGATTGCGCGTCTGGCCATAGAGCGTGGACTCGGTGGTTGTGGTCAGGCCGAATTCGGGACTAGTCGTCTGGCCGAACATGACGAGCCCCGCCTTGCGATAGCGTTCTGTCAGCACCGAATCCTGCGACGAGACATGCCCCTTCCAGCTGACTGACCCATTGGTCAGAGGCGCGCCATCGATCATCACGGCGAGATCCTTGGTGATGAAAGGCACGCCGGCAAACGGCCCGTCAGTGGGCAAGTCTGCCAGCTGGGCTTCGGCAAGGTCGGGATAAAGGCTGGAAAAGCAATTCAGTTCAGACTGCGCGGCATGGGCCCGCGACACTGCCTCGTCCAGCAATTCTTTTGAAGAGACTTCACCGGCGCGGACCAGTTCGGCCAACCCCATCGCATCAAACGCCGCATATTCCTTCATTCTGCCCTCCTGTTTCAAGGCAGTCTGGAGCGCCCGCGGTCAGAAGAAAACCCCTAGTCTTTGGGCGGGCGTGAATTCCGGCGATTGCGCCGGTCCCGTTCCGGCCCACGGGCCAACATGTCGGCCATGGCACGGCGCTGCTCTGGGGGAAGCGCTTCGAGCCGGGCAATCATCGCCTTATGCGTGGCCGCATGAACCGACCCCTCCGCCGCGCGCAGATCGGCAAATGCCGCGCGGACGGCCTCTGCATCGAAAGGATCCGCCTTCAGCGCGTCTGCCAATTGCGCACGCACCGCATTGCGCGCATCGCGTTCTGTTCGGGATTCGCGATAGGATTCCCGCATCAGGCCAAACATAGCCCGGCGTGTTTCAGTATCTATGTCTTGGGCCAACCGGGGCCGCTCTTCACGATGGCCACGATCAGGTATCTGGCGCACCAGCATGCCAACAACCAGCCCCAACAGGAGCAGGTTGAACAACAGGGAAATCGTCATCCAGAAAGAAATTCGGCGCGGCGCTCGGGCCGGGGTCTCATTCATTGCGTCGCCTCATCTTCCAGTACCAGTGTGTACGTATCAAATCCAAGCGCAGCATAAACTGCCGCTTCGGCCTGCTCGTCCTGCGTCGTGATCGGTTGGGCTACGCTCATACCGGCGAACACACCGACCGTCAGCGATGCCAACGCGCCTGCGGGAATCCAGACCGGCAACTTCCAGCCGGATTTACGTGCAGGGGCCGCCTTTGGCGCAGACGCGATCAAGGCGTCGCGCAAACTCTCAGAGGTCACAACATCCGGGACCTCACCCAAAAGGGCATCAATCTCGCGGGCGGCGGCAATTGCACCAGAAAAATGTTCTGGATGCGCCTTCATGCGCGCACGGGCAGCCGCCCGCTCTTCCTCGGGAAACATGTGGGGATCGGCCCCATAGGTCTCGATCAGGGCCAGGATCCGGTCGTCTGAAATCAATTGTCCGCTCATGATGCGGCCCTCTCCAACAGGCTGGCGCGAAGCGTGCGTCGTGCACGTGCCAGCAAACTTTCCAGTGCCTCCACGCTGACATCCATGATGTCTGCGGCTTCGGCTTGAGAATGTCCCTGCAGGGCGCATAGCGTCAATGCTGCGGCCTGGCGTTCCGGCAAGTGGGAGATTGCATCTTCCACCGCACGGACCCGCTGGGACTGATCCAGCAATTCTGCCGGGGTCATGGCCGGATCAGTGCGCTCCGGCAGGTGTTCCATGGTCACTTCACGGCGCTTGCGCAGCCGATCGTAACAGAGATTCAGGGCAACCCGGTGCAGCCAGGTTGAGAATTTCGCACGCGGTTCCCATCCCGGCAGCGCCTTCCAGGCGCGGAGGAAGGTTTCCTGTGTCACGTCTTCAGCCTCTGAAGGGTCGCCGAGCATGCGCGTTGCCAAGGCAAGGACGCCGCTGCTGTAGCGGTCGACAAGGCTGGAGACAGCAGCGGGGTCGCCCGCTGCTGCTCGTGTGATCCGGTCGAGGTCTGAACTGAAAGCCAAGGCAGAGGACTTAACCGAAAACGGGCCGGAAGAACATCGTCATATCGCGGTAAATCACGTTGATACATCTCTGGCTTCCGGCCCATCGGGAGGTCGTCCTTATTCAGGCTGCGGGCCGTCGCCGCGCTTGTGCTTACCGCCGCGACGATCTTTCATCTTCGACTTCATGGCGTCCATTTCTTCCTTCGTCACAATGCCATCGCCATCGGCATCGACCTTGTCAAAGCCGGGACGTTCCTTGCTGGCAAACTCCTCGGCGCTGATCGTGCCGTTACCGTCAGTGTCCAGCTTCGCGAACATCTTGGCCTTGCGTTCCGCCATACGTTCAGCGCGCTTGGCTTCGTGATGCGCATCCAGTTCGGCTTGCGTCACGGCGCCATCGCCATTGGCGTCAACCTCTGCAAATCTCGCAGCGCGGTGCGCATCGATTTCTGCCTTGGAGAGGTCTCCATCGCCATTGGTATCGATTTCAGCAATCATGGCTTCCATATTGCCGCGTTGGCCGTGATGTCCCTTGCCGCGATGACCGTCGCCCGGTTGGGCAATGGCGATCATTGGCAGGGCCAGGGCCGCAATGGCGGCGATCGAAGCGGTTGCAATCGTAGTACGTTTCATTGAGAAAACTCCGTTTGTTTTACTCACCCATCGCGTATTGAACGGGTTGGCCCGGAGTTTCCGTCGCTCAAAGCTGAAGTTTTTTCACCGCCAGCATGTGAATCTTTGATTTCACTGAGGAAATTTCTGCCTCAAGCGCGTCGAATGTCTCCATATCCACCGATCGACAGAGCCTGTCCTTCAAGCCTTCCGGTATGTGCCCGCCCGCCATTTCGCTGCCGAGCGCCAATCTGTGAACCTGCTGGAGCGACTGAAGAAAGGTGACTCCCTCTTCAAGTAACGTCCTTTCCGCCTCCGGAAGCGACGAGCAGGAAATCGCCTCGCGCGTATTGGAACGGATCGCATCCGGTTCGCCACGCAACAGCATGTCGCGCTGAACGACAAACTCGGCATCCACCAGACCGCCTTCGGCCGTCTTCAGGTCCCAAAGGCCTGTCCCCGGCTTCTCGCGATAGAGCCTCTGGCGCATGTCCGCCACGTCCTGTGAGATCGTACCATCCGTCTTGCCCGCGCGCGCGACGATAGCTTCGCAGGCGATCTTCATGATGCGATAGCAGAGCGCCTCGTCGCCCGTGACCGGTCGCAGGCGCGTAAGCGCCATATGCTCCCAGGTCCAGGCATCATGATTTTGGTAGCGCTCGAAAGCCGGCACGCTGACCGCAACGGGTCCGGCGCCGCCGGAAGGCCGCAATCGCATGTCGACTTCGTAAAGATCCCCCTCAGCTGTGGGAGCCGTCAAGGCCGTTATCAGGCGCTGCGTGAATCGCGTGTACCAGGTCTGCGCCACCATCGGGTCTGCGTCGTAGATCACGATAATGTCGAGATCGGACCCGGCCGTCAGTTCCCGCCCGCCCAGCTTACCCATGGCAAAGATGGCCCAACTGCCCGGCCGCGGACCATAGCGGTCCTCGGTTTCACACTCAGCGGCGCTGGCCATTTCCTGAATGGTCTCATCGGCAAGGTCTGACCAGTGCGCCCCGGCATCGCGCGCATTGATCAGGCCATGCAACAAGCGGTGCCCGATCAGGAAATTCTGTTCCCGGTGGTAGCGTCGCCACGCATCCAGCGCGCCATCGAAACTGACCGTGTCGTCAATCACCGGACGTGGCGGTTCCTGACGACTGACCAAGGCTTCCAACAGGTCGGGGCGGCGTGACAGAATCTGCGCAAGGCGCGGCGCGAGCGCGAGTGTGGATACCAGATCATCCAGCAGGGTCTGCTCCGCCAACAGCATGGACAGCGTCTGCACGCCAGAGGACATCCCTTCGAAGAAACGCGAGAACCAGCGAAACGCCTCATCAGGCTCACCCGTCTTGCCCATCGCTTCCAGCATGCTTGGCAGCAAGGCTGTCAGCAGTTCCCGGCCCCGGGCCGTGCGCGTTGCTGGCACGCGCCCCCGATGCCAGGACCGGATCGACTCAATGGCCGCGCTTGGGTTGCTGAAGCCCAGCGAAGCAAGCGTTTCAATCGTCCCCGGATCATCATCAACACCCGTGAAGACAAGATTGCCAAGCGGACTGGCGTCCAGTGCCCGGTCTTCATGAGCAAACAAACCGTCATAGTGCGCCTGAACGCAGCGGCGTGTGGCCTGCAAGTCCCGGTCGAATGAGGCAAGATCGGCATAGCCACAAAGCATGGCCACGTCCTTGCGGTCATCTTCGCCCGCCGGGACGGTATGGGTCTGCTCGTCGCGGCGCATCTGGACCCTGTGCTCCAGATTGCGCAAGGCGAGATAGGCCGTCTCCAATTCCTCGGCCGTGTTGCGTTCGACCACACCTGCACCCGTTAGCGCGGCGAGCGCGCCGAGCGTGGAATTATCGCGCAGTTCCGACTGTCGCCCACCAAGGATCAATTGTTGCGTCTGGGCAAAGAATTCGATCTCGCGAATACCGCCCGGCCCCAGCTTCACATCCGGCGAGACGGTCTCGAAATCGGCGCGCCCTACTTTGCTGTTGATCATCCGCTTGATGGCCTGGATGTCGCCAATCGCCCAATAGTCGAGATTACGGCGCCAGACAAAAGGCTGCAGGATTTTCAGGAAACGGTCCGCACTCGCATGGTCTCCGGCGGTCGGACGCGCCTTGATCCAGACCATCCGCTCCCAGTTCTGACCCACACTCTCATAGTAAAGGTCCGCCATCTTCGTTGAGACCGCCAGGGGCGTCGACGACGGATCGGGCCGCAATCGAAGGTCGGTTCGGAACACATAACCGTCACCCGTCGCTTCCTGCATCATGCGGACGAGGTCCCGTGCGATAC
>JGI24650J20062_1000161_pt1 | contig 10892 bp, 9 predicted proteins | sample MalvirmetagMSP82_FD_20062 | JGI IMG/M metagenome (IMG submission 20062)
CTTACAGTTAGAATTTTCAGACTTCCCAACGTAGAAGTTTCCTGTCTTTCCTTTATCTGTGATTTTCTTTAATTGCATTTCGTTTTTCAGCTTGCCGCTAACGGTTTGGCTATGCGCAGTATCCCGAAGGGTATTGCGTATAGCTTATGTTAGCCACATTAATTATTAAGCAAGTCTATAATTTTTTTACTCCCAAACTTTTCTGCAACGCTTTTTGGTGATTCTCCTTCCAGCGTAAAGTCAGTGTTGATGCCAAGTTCTAAGAGTCTTGAAAGACATTTCTCACTGTTTTCCCTAGCAATCACCAATAGGGCTTTTTGAATGAAATTGGTTCTTTGTGCATCTGAAAGGCTTTGAACGTAGGCGTTAAGCAAAATCTGTGTGGCGTCCGGGTTGTTAGTGGCTATTGCATAGGAAAGCACATCACTGCCAGCGATTAATACTTTTTTATCCAACCCACTTGTTATGAAAGGAGTCAAAATTTTGTCATTTGAACTTTGGACTGCCGCCTGAATTTCTGATGAAACATCAAAAAGCAGAGCGTTATACAGCAATGGGTCTGTTACACCTAATGCATTTGCCTGGATCATGTATTCGAGCGCAATAACACTGTTTTCTTCCTGATAGTACCTTGCTAGTGCCTGATAGTTCTTAGCACTTTGATTCAACGTCAAAGCCTTGGCAGCATAGGAAATGGCTCCTTTTCTTAGTTCAGATAATCCAGTTACTTCATTGCGAGTGGCAATCGGGATTCTTTCAAACATGGTAAGCTTGTCATCGAAGTACCAGATCGTTATTCCATCCCTATCTCTTGAAATAGCATCCCGTATGATTTGTGTACTTGCTTCATTCAGGAACGGTGCTCCGTTTTTGTAGTCATATATAAACCAGTGGAGTGTTTTCTCATCAGGATTGGCTGGCATCACATTTTTGTACACTTCTTTTACCTCATCTTTCGTAAATAGCACATCGTCAATGGCGTTTATCTGATAGCCTTCTCTTATACCTACAGCATATGCAGGACCTTTTGGATCAACATTTTTAGCAATAACCTTTGTTCCAAATTGTTCCTTCACATATTCGAAATCCATACCAATACCCCTCGATAGTGACCTATTTTCTAGATAGATTCGGTACTTTCTTGCAGCTATATCTGATGCCAGCTTTTCTTGAGACACCAGGTTGTTGGGGATGGCCTTACCCGGCTTTGTGGGAGCAGGGCAGTTGTTGGTAAGCCAGTGCGTGGAGTTTATAGACCAATTATCAAGCATGCTCTTTTCGTAGCATTCCAAATTATCGATCAGATCCAAGTAATAAGCTTCCATTTTAGCATCACCTACATAAGCAGCCATGTTTTCGAATTCTTTCTTCTGTTGCTCAATCTTCCGTTTTGCATTCCAGTAGATTTGACTCATTCGTGATCTTTGTTGCAACCTGAGCTCTTCTTCTCTGGCTTTCGCTTCTCTTTTCTTTTCCCCTAGGTCATACAGACTTGCCAAAGCCCCAATTCCCTGATACAAACTGGTTTGATTATTGTATTTAGCTGCATTGGCAATATTTTCTATCCCTTGAGATACGGAATTGACCTGTGCATCTTTAATGTCTGATTCGACATAATTGACATCTCTCATTTTGGAATTGAAGTCTTGTAAAAGGAGTTCCGGATCGGATGTCTGGATTAGTTGTCCTATCTCACTCAAACGGTCAGAGAAGCTTTGAGCCAGCGCATCCAGTTGGTTTTTGTAATCCATCACCTGCCTGTAATCAGCCTCTATGAAGGGAGAGGTATTGCTGTTAATGCCTGCTCCGTTTCCATCACCAACCATGCAGTTGGGTATTACATCTGTTATTCTGCCAATGCCCTCACAAGGTGAACCGTAGCTATTGTAGCTCGATTTAATTTGCTCTAGGGTAGCCTTTAAATTTCTTGCTTGTTCTGCTGTTCTTGGTTTGTTCTTGCATGCACAGAGGTAGGCGTAGAACTGAGCAGCATTAGCACAGACCGGACTGCTGCCCCGTTTGCTGATGTTGTTTTTAGCCTGTTGAGCTTTTGGGTCTTGTGTGCAGTCCTGTCCGAAAAGACTAGAGGTGCAGAATGTTATTAGTAAAATATAAGCTATTTTCTTCATTATGCAGTAAAGTTGTGGCTAACGGCTCGGCTATGCGTAGTGCGGGATTTCAAGGCACTTCATTTTCCGTACAGCAGTTAGTTTATTTAATGTAATTACTTTCATATCAGCACTTTCGCCCGCATTAGGTATAGCCATTGTTGTGCGGTCGTACTTTTTTTTCGGTCGTCTGTCAGCGTTGGCAAAGACATACTCTTTTGCAATTTTTGGCTTGTGGTCGGCTGGTGCGAATTGCAAATGTGTATGGCTTTAGCGTTTGGCTCTTTTCTCAATTAGTTTAATTATTTCCTTAAACTCTTTTTTGTTCGTTTCGTCAAGTCCATCAATAAATTTTTCAATCCGTTCTTTCGTGTCATAATCTAAATTTAGACCATTGAATAAATTAACATCCTTTTCAATGCTTTCAGTAAATAGGTCGGCTTTATTTTCTTCTTCAATGCTTAATAGTTTGGCAAAACGACAAAATTGTCCTACTTCGAAATCAACATCTAAAATCAGGTTGTATTTACCTTTTGTTAAAGTCTTTTGCCTGTCAATTCCTTTTATAGTTCCAACTGATAAAGTTTCAAGATAAACCTTGTCGTTAGGTTGAAAACTATCACTTTCAATTTCTGCAATTGGTTTATACTTATCGTTTTTTACTGGACTTTTAAGTTCTGCTCGGCTTTCAGAAATTTCAAGTAAACGAATTGAAATTGCGTCTAAATAGTCAATGTCTTGAACCGTTTTCCATTTCGATGGAATTATTGATTGACCGTGTAAAGCACCGATTAATCCACCTGTAAAAGCGGCAATACTGTCTGTGTCTGTACCAATTGAGTTCACAGCTTGCTCAATGCCTTTTAAGGGTTCCTTAGAGTATTTGCAAGTCAAATAGATACCTGCAATTACCGTTGATGTTCCTGAACCTTTTGTCTCATTTTTATAACACCCAAGTTTGGTTAAAGCGTCAAAATCAGATGTATTATTCATTAAAAGCTTATAAGTGACTCTAAGGTACTCTTGGGTTTCTTCAATTATTTCATTGAATAAATCTCGAAATGGCTTTAATGTCCCTTTATTCCATTCTGATTCCCAACTTGAAAACTTTTGACTAGATAAAAAGTCAATTGAGAACTTTTGCTTCATATCCTTACCCAATTCGGTCAAGAATGATGTGGAATTGAAACTTTCAGGATTAAATCTCAAGATTGTGTCAATAGAGTAGCCGTAAAGCATTGCACCTAAAATGGCTCTCGGATGTCCGTGAGTTATGATGCTATTGCCAAATATTTCTTCTTTGATTTTATCAGGCTCTCCAAAATTTGCTAGTGCTATTGGTAGAATTCTCATAGCAGCACCATTTGCACCACTTTCACGATAATCAATAGTCGTCTTTCCTGCTTTGAAAGTGAAAAAATTCTTGTTCCATTTAGCAGATTTTCTTTCGATTTTGCGTGCTGCATTCTTTATTGTTCTACCTGCTCCTCTTGAATAGAGTAACCATTCTGGTAGTTCCTTTTTGGCAAAATACTGTTGGTCAACAAAGCCATCTGATTTAATAGACCGAGCAACTGAAAGTAGTAATTGTGTATCATCAGAATAAGAACCCGCTTTTAATTTGTCCACATAACCATGAAACCTGCCACCAACGGTCTTTTCCCAATCGTGAAACGTATTTATGTAGTCTGTACCAAACTTTTTGCGAAGTGCATCTTTTGACTTCTCAAATTCAGTCATCCAACCTAAAGCATCTCCAATGGCGGCTAGTTTTAAACTTCCTTTGTATTTTGTTTCTGCTTTCATTTCGAACGATTTGGTGAAAAGATTTCTTTATCTACCACAAAATTGCTTGTATCAAATGACGACATAGCGGCTTTTGCTTCTGCTAATTTTTCTTCAGATTCAAAGCAGACCTCAATAATACTTTCGGATGGTATAATGTCTCTCACTAATATCTCGGCTTGAACATCTGTTGGATATTTTGGATGAACTCCATTTCTATTTATAGAACGCACTCCATTAAAAGTATTGATATTCAATTGGTCATTGAATAACATTTTGAATTTTTCTAAATCGCCTGTGATACCAAATTGTCTTTTTGCTGCATTTGATGCCGCATTTGTTACAGCGAAAAGTGAGTTTTCATCGTAAATATGTTTTGGGTCTATTTTTAGAACACACCAATTGATGGTGAAATCATCTTTAGTTTTTTGTCTAAATCTTGAAAACAAGAATGTGTTTGGGGCAGATAAAGAAAGATTGATATAGTTCTTGTCATCATACCTGACATCATCAGTAAATTGTACATAGTCTAAAATGTCAAATTGCTCAATATCTAGACTTTCCAATTTTGCTCTGCTCATCAGTTCTTGATTTTCAAGGATGCTGAATAAATTGATTGTTGGCGTAAAATGAATCAAATACTCGATGCCACGTTCCGCAATTTCATTTTTAAAGACTATATGGTCAGGTTTAACACTCATATCAGGAATTAAAACGGTAAATCATCATCATAATTAGATGATGCGGTTGAATTTGATTTTGGACTTATATCATCCAAAAGTTCAGAATCAATTTCTTTTAAGTAACGAGAAGGGTTATCCTTATCGCTTGAAAAAAGGAATAGCTTATTTCTTGCCCTTGTCATACAGGTATATAGTAATCTTCGTTCTGTAGAAATATGAAATTCATCGTCTTCTTCGATGAAACCTGGTGGATAAGGAATTATATCATCGTTTAGGTCAAGAATAAATACATTGTTGAATTCCAATCCTTTTATTGAAGACATAGTACAAATCTTAACGCTATCACTACCGTAATTAACTGGCTGGCTTGATTTGACTAGTTCGGTTGAAAATCCGTTGTTGTCGAGAAAGCTTTTGATTTGTGAAACTCCATTTCTCGAACGATGAAGTACAACCGTACTTTGAATATTATCGCTATTTCTTAAAACAGTTAATTGGTCATCAAGATGAGAAAGCTGTTCATCGAAATCAGAATAGTAAGCTATCTTAGGTTTTTCTCCACCTTTTAAGGCAGTTTCAACATTTGTGAATTCTGACTTGTCAATTTCCTTATCCAAAAGTGATAAGGCGGCTCTCGCTATATGAACTGAGTTTCTGTAGTTCTTTTTAAATTCAATCGTTCTACCACCACGAACATTGATACCTACTTCACTCCAAACAAAACCACTTTTGAAAATACGTTGGGCTGCATCAGCTATTATGGAAAGACTGTTAGTCTCATTGTCGACTAACCTTGATATGACAAGTATTTGAGCTTTGTTCAGGTCTTGTGCTTCATCAATTATTATGTGAGTATATGGTGGAACAAAAGTTGGGTCGCTTTCAATTTTTCTAAGTGCAAGTATGGCATAATCGTCAAAATCAACCTTTCCTCTGTTTCTTAATTCTTGGTTGTATTTTTCATAAACAACCCAAATCACTTCTTTATCTGTTTTTGTAACTCGGTCAGAAGTTCCTCTGCCTTTTCTAGCTGCTTCAAGATATTCCGATTTATTTTTAAAAAGCTTTCCTTTCATCCAAGAGATTTCTTCTTGGAAAAATTCAGGGCTTTTATCAAGAATATTTGATGTGCTTGACGAAAGTCCGTTTATAATGTTCTCAATAACCTCTACTTGAGTCCATTGCATTATAGTTTGGTCATATTGAATACCTGCAAAATGGTATGCCCAACTATGAAAATTTACAATTTGAACATTAAGTCCGTCTGGTGTCTTTGGTTTTATTTCGTCACTATCTTTTTGATAACCTCCGTTAATGTAAGGTTTGATGGCTCTGATATATGCGGCTAGAGTTTTGTTATAGGTGAAGATTACAATTTTAGTCTCTTTGAAAAGATTTGCCTGAGTTTCTAAAAGGTGTTTTGCTCTGTAAAGTGCAACTGTTGTTTTTCCGCTTCCCGCTACTCCTTTAATCTGAATCGGGTTGGTCGGTGGTAAGAACAGTACTTTTTTCTGTTCGCCTTTTAGTGTAATTCTTTTTAGCATTTCATTTCAGTTTCAGCGTTGGCAAAAAACAGCTCTTTTGGTTTTTCAGCGTTGGCTTTTGTGTTGGCAAAAACCAAATGTGCTGTTTGTGCGGTGGGCTTTTCTTGTATGCCGCACAACGGTCCGGGTATGAAACGTAGGACATTTCGAAGCACTTAACTGTCCGCCCGAAACCAAGCTTGCTAAGAACCCTAAACTTGCGGAAACCACTGTCCGCCCTATGTTTTATACCCATTGTTGGCATTAGTTATTTATTTTTTCTTGTACTTCTTTAAACGTCAAACCTTTTTCATTTACCCATTCAGTAAAGCCATTGGAGTTTCGTCCAAGAACCATATTCGATGCCGCACTCGGACTATTAAAGACAGCATCTTCTGCGAAAATGAGTTTGTCACCATTTTCCACCATAATTTTTGTCTCAACGAGTTTCCTTCTCATATTTATGTATGTCTCGGTACAAGAATTTGAAAGACTCTTTTTGGCTTCACTTCCTTTAGCTACAATGTAACCTTGGTCAGTCTCTGTCATAGTGGCTTTAAAGGTTCTTGTTTTAATGAAGTAAGTTTCATGTATTTTACTCTCTTCATTAGTCTCAACAGGCCTTTGGTCAGCTGTTGAGGAGATAAGGAATTTAAAACCCATTACAGGTAAAATCAGTTTAATCTGCTCAAGGAAATATTCCATGTCAGAAATATCTGCTTCATGAAGTGTTGGTAGGCTAGGAGAGTTTCCGTTGTCAATTTGTGCAGTTTTCGCAGCAAGAGCAAGTTGAACTAATCTTGATTCTAAATATCTAATTTGAGTTTTAGTAAGTAATTCGTCTTTGCTAACGAAGAAAATGAGTTCTTTAAAATCCTTGTTTGGGTCACTCAAATGTTGCTTTAGTCGAGACTTTATGTTTTCAGCTTCTCCGATGTATATCTTTTCATCAAAAGCATCGTCTGTCGGGTCGCCTTTTAAACAATAAATTCCTGGGTTATCAAATTCTGGTCGATTCATGATTTTGTTAACCGCTGCTCTTGGTGAATAAATGGCTTTACCTACCCAATTGCCAATTTCGCTTAATCTCGGTCCATAAGCGGTTCCGTCAATCATGTATACTGTCAGTTTTTTTCCCATTCAGTTTTGTTGTTTCTAATTAATGCCAACGTTCCCGCTATGAAACGTGTCCCGAAGGGCATGTTTTATAGCGATTGTTGGCAACTGGCTTTTTATATTTTTTTAAATGCATCTCTCAGTCTCTCTTGAATTGACTGGTCTATTTTTGCTGATAATTCAGACTTTTGCTTCAAACCTTGTGCCTGATTTATAGAGTCTATCTCAAGTTCCTTTAATCTGAAGTACTTGTAAGTATATTCTCCTTTATCACTATTATTTACGACTTTATATTTTATGAGCTTTTTGTCATTGTCAATTCTCTGTATATACTCTAAATGTTCAAAATAATCGTCAGCGTTCGGGTGAATGAACTTATATTGGTTTGAGTCCTCGTGATTATTTGCAGCAGCGTTTATGCTATAAACAAAGTCCGTTCTGGTTCCTTTTACGTTCATATTACATCTTTTACAAGCAACATTTAAGTTGGTCAGAACAAACATAAATTCTCTAAATTCAGGTTGACCCTTAGGTAAGATATGTTCAATATCAAGGACCATTTTAAATTCCCCTTGTGAGTTCTTCTTACAGTAGCAACACTGTTCATTACCACGAGTTCTATAGTATGCTTTTACTCTATCTTTAAAGTCTTTCACTTGAGGGTTATTCCAAATATCCCCACCTTCTTCAACGGCAGTCTCAATATTCTGTATATCCTGTTCAGTCAAATTCATCTAATTATTATTTGAAACGATTTCTTGTGCTAGATTCTGAACAGAAGTCAATGCTTCGTTTTGTTCTTCTTGATATGACATACTTTGTATTTGGCGAATTTCTTCGTTAAATGCACTTAGTTCTAGCTTTCCTTCCGCAAGTAAGTTTAGAAGCCTGACTAGTCTGTTCGATAGGAAACGGTTTTCGGGCGTACTTAGGTCGAAAAATTTGTAGTATAATTCTTCTATGTTTAGGGGCTCTTGACGTTGTAAAGTGAAAGAAAAATTGTCCGACTTAAAAATCTTTGCTGAATCTGAAAAAATTTCAGCTCCGTTTACAACTAAAGGGGAATGAGTAGCGATAATGATTTTGGGTTGGTAGAAGTAGAAAATATCAAGTAAAGTCTTTGCATATTCTTTCTGCCAAAGGGGGTGCAAGCTATTCTCAGGTTCATCAATTAGAATTACAGTATTATCTGTAATAATGGTCGCCAAATAGACTATTGAGGTAATTAGTGCTAATTCACCTGAACTTGCACTAAGCATCGAAAGTTCAGTACCTTCTTTTCGAAGATATACTTCAATTCGAGAAATTACTTTTTTCTTTTTTAGATACGACTCCCAATAGAAAAGTTCAGTTAGGTTTAGCTTTTCTAAATCATTGAAATTTAAGTATTCGGTTTCGAGCCAAATAATTTCTTCAGAGCGAGCTTGACGCTGTGTTGTTTCAATTAAATATTGAATTCTCTCAAATTCATTCCGAGTTATTTTTTCTTCCTCCGAATATTCTAAGTTATGCGGTGTGAATCTCTCAAGTCTAAAACCTATCATTGGGTCAAAACCTACATATCCTAATGCAGTGGTCGCACTTTTAAGTCTATTTTCTTCTTTTTCTTTTCCAACGGCTTCTAATGCTTTCTTTATTGTTGTTCGGGTTTGTCTTCTTCCTGAACGACCCCGCAAAGTTTTGAAATTTCTATGTTGGCTATCAAATTTGTCATGGATTGAATTTGCTAAAGCAATTACATTTTTATGATTCCTTAGATAGTATTTGGACAACTCATTAAGCAGTGTGCTTTTACCACTTCCATTTTGACCAATCAGAACATTGACATCATTAGGAAAGTTGTCGTAGTTCCTTAGTTCATCTGGTATATTACCTCCGTAGTAGTACATATATTCTTTTTAATATGCTAATTCCCAAGACCTCTGTAAGGTTTCGAATATTATTGGCATTTCATTTTCAAATTGGTCTTGACTAATATTTTCTCCAACATACTTGGCAAGTTGTTTTTTTCTGTGTCCCGTGAAAGTCTTTCTTCCTGCTGGATTTACAGCATCAAGTTCTGCTTGCGTTTTTCTCCAATTGCCATAGGTTTCATCAACTTGGTCAGGATAATACTGTTCTAAGTCCCTGTGTGGTATTTGAAAAAACTGATCATTCTGTGTCAATGCAGGGTTACGCTGTAAGAAGTCAGTTACACCGCCTTGTGTTTGAGCACTTGGCGCATCAATCAAGATTACTTGTTTCTCTCTGTATATACTTGATTTTAATGGTGTGAATGCCTTCTCAATGGCGTTTATTGTTCTTTCAGCTTGGTCTATATCTCCGTTCGCTTTAATAATTTGAATGCTCGGTCTGTCGGAATAGAATCTCCTAATGACTCTTGTCAAAAATTCAAATTCACTAAGTCCTTCTACAATCAAAAAGTTTCTTGGTAGCAATAAATCGGACGGACTTCCACCAAGTAACTCGAATACTATGTATGGCTTGGTTAAGTCATCCGTTGGTTCTATTTCGGTTTCACCCTCATTCTTTTCGGCTTTAAAAATTTTCTGATTTGGAAAGTTGTCTGCAACAAAAACTGAAGAATGCGTATTTATAAATACTTGGTCTGTAGATTGTGATAGTTCGTGCAGTACGTTTTTCAAGTTTCTCTGTGCAGTAGGGTGTAAGTGCAGTTCCGCTTCATCAATGAAGAATAGAAATGATTTGCCTTCATCTGCACTTTCCTTTCGAAATTCAGCGAATGTTTGAATTATGGCAAGCATCAATGCTCTTTGCATTCCGTCACCCTTTTCTTCTGCTGTTGTTTCTATTCCGTCATCAACTGTAGTTTCAAAATTTTTGAGTAAGTCATCAAATACAGGTGGTGTTACTTCAAAATTGACTTTTGTAGTATCTGGGAATTGTTTCTCTAGATTGACTTTTACTTTGCCACCAACTAAATCGAATTGGGTTTTGATTTCTGAATCATCACCTTCGAACAATTCTTTAAATCTGTTTTGAAAGTCAAGGTACTGCTCATTTGATTCTAATATCGCGGACAACACACCTGAAAGCATTATTCCAATGGGTGTTGTTTTACTATACTTGGCTACAGAGTCATAGTATTGTTTAGTGTTTATATATTCAAACTTTGGCAAGAAATCATTTAATGCAGCGTCAAATCCTGTTCCTGGATTTACTTCTTCTCCGTTTACAAAAACCTTTCTTTTTTTAGGATTTGAGCTACTTCTAGAAATTGTAACCGAGTCTGATTCTCCTAAGACATTCTGAATTTTAGTCTTATTCCCTTCGTGTTGCATTTTATCAGCTCCATCTTGAGCACCTGAAAATTCAATTTCTACTAAAATTTCTAAGTCTGACAGACGCTTATGTTTTAAGTCATTTGACAGTCCGCCACGTCCTGCTCCGTTAAAGAAAAATTCAACTGCTTCAAAGAAGTTTGTTTTTCCGCAATTATTTTGACCTACCACAATATTGAAATTATCCGTTTCAAATTCGGTCGCTTTGATAGACCTGAAATTTTCGATTTTAATTCTGGATATTTTCATCTGTTCGTTTTTTCAGCTTGTTGCCAACGGTCTCGTGTATGAGTAGTAGCGGATTCCCACTCATAAACCTTTCAGTTTTGCACTGACCAATGTTTTATATTTATACTTTCATTTTATCACTTAAAC
>JGI24650J20062_1000166_pt1 | contig 10680 bp, 6 predicted proteins | sample MalvirmetagMSP82_FD_20062 | JGI IMG/M metagenome (IMG submission 20062)
GCCATCCAGTTTCATCTTGTAGCTGCCGAAGGCCGCTTCATAGATCTGGGCTTCGGTCTGGCCATTATTGCGCAGCGCCTTGGAATCGGTTTGCCGCCAGATCTGTCCATTTTCCAGCGTGATCACCAGATTTCCACGATTGCCGCGCACGGCTTTCACAGGGAGCGTCATCTCCTTGAGGCTCTGGTCGTCAGATTTGCCGAGCGTCAGAGAGGGCAGGGACGGAATGGAGAAGCCGAAGGAATCCTGGCGGACCTGTTCGACTTCCTGTCGGGTCACGGTTGTGACGTCACCCGCCGCTTCGGCGGCTTGCAGCCGTCCAACAGCCGCATCGTAACAGGCAAGGCGCTCTGCATCTTCGGCGACGGATGTGCAGGCATAGACGTCATCGGTTGAGACATCTTGTGCAGTGGCTGTTGCGCCAAGCGCAAAAATCATCCCTGCAATGCACCAAATTCGGGTCATTCCTGTTACCTCATGTGCGACTTCCAGCAGGAAGGCTTTGCAAAACCGTAATGGTCTGGCAGCAGTGTTGCAAATCGCGCGATCGCGGAAAAGACGTTGGAGACACAAAACCCATGAAGTTGAACGCCTTGATGACAACCGGCCTGGCTGCCGCACTTGCCCTGACACTGGCCGCCTGCGGGGGCGGTGGGGATTCCGCAGCCTCTGACGTGCCGACCCTGCGCCGGGGAATTTCGGCCAAGGTGGACACGCTGGACCCCAACAAATCATCCGCGCAGTGGGAGAACATTATCATTGGCGACATGATCATCGGCCTGACCACGGATGGCCCAGATGGCCGCCCGGTGCTGGGTATGGCCGACAGTTATGAAGTCAGTGAAGATGGTTTGGTCTGGACCTTCACTTTGGGTGATCATGTCTGGTCTGACGGCACGCCCGTCACTGCCGGCGACTTCGTCTACAGCCTGCGCCGCATCCAGAACCCGGAAACTGCTTCGCAATACGCGTCGCTCCTCTGGTTGATCAAGAATGCGCAAAAGGTGAGTTCACAGGAATTGCCGCCCGAAGAACTGGGCGTGAAAGCCATCGACGACAAGACGCTGGAAATCACTTTGGAATACCCGGCGCCTTATTTGCTTGGCTTGCTGAGCCATTACACGACCTATCCGTTGCCGAGTTGGGCCATCGAAGCGCACGGAGATGCGTGGATCCAGCCGGAAAATATTGTCGTCAACGGTCCTTACAAGCTGGTCTACTGGCGCACGGGTGACCAATTGGTCGCCGACAAGAACCCGACCGGATTTGGCGCGCCGGAGGCGTGTTTTGATCGGGTCGTGTATCTGGAGCTGGAAGACCTGTCGGCCGTCGAGAACAAGATTTCCGCCGGCGAACTGGACATCAACAATGCCTTTGACGGGTCTCGCTATACCGAATTGGATGCGAAATTCCCCGGCTGGCTGCGCACGACACCTTCTCTCATCTCGACCTACTGGACATTCAACACCACCGTTGAGCCGTTCGACGATGTGCGCGTGCGCAAGGCCCTTTCAATGGCGCTCGACCGGGAGTTCATGGTTCGCAACGTGCTGACACAGGGCTATCTGCCAGCGTATTCCTTCGTGCCACCGGGCATCAATAATTACGATGTCAGTCGGCCATCCATGGATTGGAAGGACACCTCACGCGAAGATCGGCTTGCCGAGGCGCGCAGCCTGCTGGAAGCGGCAGGGTTCGGCCCGGGCAATCCGCTTGAGTTCGAATTCATTCACCGTTCGACGGACGACAATCCGAAGGTGGCGCCGGTCGCTCAGTCCAATTGGAGTGATATCGCCCCCTGGGTTAACCCGACCATCGTGAAACAGGATACAAAAGTGCTCTATTCGCGCTTGCGGACCGGAAACTTCTCGGTAGCGGATGCGGCATGGGTCGCGGATTTCGATGATCCGATCAACTTTCTTTACCTGCTCGATTCCAAAACGGGCCAGCAAAACTATGGCGACTATGCCAATCCGGAGTATGATGCGCTTCTGAGCCAATCGAACCAGCAGCTGGACCTACAGATGCGGGCAGAAGTCTTCGCAGCCGCTGAAGAACTGATGCTCGAAGAATATCCGATTACGCCGATGTGGTTTCAGGTGACCAAGAACATGGTCGATCCGGAGCTGACCGGCTGGGAAGAAAATGCGAAGGATCAGCATCGCTCGCGCTTTCTGTGCCGGGAGGGGCTCAGCGCCGAGTAGCGGTAAACAGACGGGGGTCTCGAAATGGAACATGAAATGGAGGCCGCAGGTCTCGGGTCGGCAAGTGGCTTGTCGACCGGAGACCATCATCCGGTAAAGTCCGGTTTGCCCTGCGCAAATTGCGAGACCATCGTCGAGGACCGGTTCTGCACAACGTGCGGCCAATTGGCGTCTGACTTCCATCGCCCGGTCTGGGATCTGGTGGCGAGCAGTCTGGCGGACGTATTTGCGCTGGATGGCCGCTTGTGGCGGTCCCTGCCCATGTTGTTGTTCCGCCCCGGCCGGATGACCCGGAACTATCTGGATGGAAAGCGCGCACGCTATGTGCCGCCTTTCCGCATGTTCCTGATGGCGTCTGTGATCTTCTTCCTGACCCTGTTCACGCTCGGCGATCAGATGGGCTGGTACAATTCTCTCAAGATCGACCGCCTCCTGGAAAACGGGATCGATGTCGGGATAGGGGAGGATGGTGAGCCTCTTCCGGTGGTGACCGAAGAGGGGCTGGAGGAATTGCGCGCCCGGGCAGAAGACCCCGACCTGACGCCGGATGAGCGCGAACTCATCCAGCTGGAATTGCTACAGGCGGAGCACGGCATCACATTTCAGCGTATCATGACGGATGACGGCCGCATCAATCGCGACGCGCTTTATGATGAGGTCACTTCAAGACTGGACGAGGATGCGACCCCCGCGGAGCGCGAGCAGGCATGGCGCGCCGCCGACCATGCGGCGACCGTGTACGAGAACCAGGATCGCTATGGCGCGCGCATTCGGGAATGGGCGCCGAGATTCAGTTTGATGTTCCTGCCTATCCTGGCCTTCATGCTGACGATTCTGTATGCGTGGCACCGCAGCCGGTACATCTATGACCATGTGATCACCGCGCTGCATGTGCAGACCTTCATCTATCTGACAGCGACCTTCTTAATTGTGCTCGCCGCCGTGAACGCAGCTTGGCTTGGCGAGCTTATCTTGGGTGGGGTGCTGGTCGGCATTGCGTATCTCTATCGCCAATTGCGCGTGACTTACGAGACGGGGCGATTCATGGCTGCCTTGCGAACCCTGATCCTGTTGTTCTCAATCCTGATCGTGGGCGTGACGCTGGGCATTTCCCTGGTCGTTGTCAGCTTCATGCTGGTCTGAACAGGGCAAATTGCCTGAAATGCGATCAGGCGCAGCATGAAGCTCGGCTCGAATTCAGGTGGCCTGCCTGAAAAACAAGCATAGTGGAGGGCGCCGCAAAATCCGTTCGGGGCATTTTTTCGGATTTATCAGGCGTATCTGGAACAATATTGCCCCAAATCGACCAAAAAGGTGATGCGATTCTGTCACACTGGTGTCATTTTGCTTGTGAGCGCCGCTGCATCCAATTGACTATGCAAGGTGCTCAATCCTTACTGCCCGGTAAGACTTGGTCTAGGGGGCCAGGTTTGTCTGCATGATGTGGACACATTTTTTTGACAATCCTTTCGGAGGTTCAAGTGAGCGAACTTAACTTGAAGAAGCGCCTATTGGCGTCGTCGGTATTTGCCGGCGCTGCACTTGCTGCAGCTGCTGCGCTGCCAGCGTACGCCCAAGACGCAGATGAAGACGTAATTGCTGTAGCAGAGGCGGACGGGGAAGAAGCATCCGTACAACAGACCATCGTCGTCACGGGCTCGCTGATCCCGCAAAGCGGCAACCTGGTTGAGACCAGCCCGGTCACGTCCCTCGGCTCCGCCGACTTCGACGTGCGCGGTGTTGTCCGTGCGGAAGACATGATCAACGCCCTGCCACAGGCATTCGGTGCTCAGGGTTCCGCCCTCGCCAACGGCGCGACCGGTACGGCTTCGGTCAACCTTCGCGGCCTGGGTGCTTCCCGCACGCTGACGCTCTTGAACGGCCGCCGCCTGCCATACGGCTCGCTGAACACGGCTGCTCCGGACATCAACTTCATCCCAGCCGCAATGGTGAAGAAAGTTGACATCCTGACCGGTGGTGCGTCCGCAACCTACGGTTCTGACGCTGTTTCCGGTGTTGTGAACTTCGTGCTCGACACGGATTTCGAAGGTGTTCGCCTGGAAGGTAACTACTCCTTCTACCAGCACGACAATTCCAACAGCTACATCCAGGACATCCTGGGTGGCTTCGCAGCTGACAACCCTTCCCAGTTCACGGTTCCGGATGGCTCGACGTCCGATGGTGAGTCCGTTGACATCACGGCTGCCTTCGGTGGCAAGCTGGACAATGGCCGCGGTCACGTCATGGGCTTCGCCAGCTTCCAGAACACCAAGGAAGTTCTTCAGGCTAACCGCGACTATTCGCAGTGTGCCCTGTCCACCACCAATGGTGGTAACGACTTCACATGTGCCGGTTCGTCCACGAACCAGTTCACCAACATTCTGGACCTCGGCTCCAACCTGCCGACCGGTCTGTGGGCTCGCGTTGACCCGACCACGGACGAGTTCGTTGAGCGGAACTTTGTCTCTGACACGTTCAACTACAACCCGTACAACCACTTCCAGCGTCCGAACGAGCGCTACTCCTTCGGTACGTTCGCGAACTATGACATCAACCCATATGTGAACGCATATGGCGAATTCATGTTCATGGACAACCAGACCAATTCCCAAATCGCGCCGTCTGGTGTGTTTGGTTACGGTGTGACCGGCGGAAATGGCGGCATCAACTGTGACAACCCATTCCTGAGCGCACAACAGGTCGACTTTATCTGTACGTCGCGCGGTGCAGCGGGTGATGACATTGCCGGTATCGGCGACGTCCTGTTCCTTCGCCGGAACGTCGAAGGCGGAAACCGCAACAACGACATCCGTCACACGACCTATCGTGGTGTGATCGGCCTGCAGGGCACCATCGGCGACTCGCCATGGGGTTATGACATCTCTGCTGTGTACGCCAACGTGCACCGTTCGGAAGTCTACAATAACGACCTGTCGATCTCGAAACTGTCCAAAGCGCTCTACGCTGTTGATGACGGAACGGGCAACATTGTCTGTGCGGTCAATGCCGATGCCGATCCGAACAATGACGACGCGGCTTGTGCTCCTTACGACATCTTCTCAGGTGCCGGCCCAAGCGACGCTGCTGTGAACTACATCGTCAACCCGCTGTTCAGGGATGGCGACGTCAAGCAGACGGTTGTGACTGCCAAGACCTTCGCAGACCTCGCCGACTATGGCGTCGTGTCTCCGATGGCTGAAGAAGGCATCAAGGTTGCCTTCGGTGTGGAATATCGTCGTGATAGCCTCGACTCCAACCCGGACAGCAACTTCCAGTCCGGCGACGGTGCTGGTCAGGGTGGACCTACGAACCCAATCGCTGGTTCGCAGGAAGTCTATGACTACTTCGCAGAGGTCAACGCACCACTGATCGAAGGTTATGAGGGTGTTGAGTCCCTGGGTGTCGACCTTGCTTATCGCCGGTCGAACTATGACGCCGTGTCTTCTGACGCTTACAAGATCGGTGTTGAGTACGCTCCGGTTGAAGACATCCGCTTCCGCGGTTCATTCCAGCGCGCCGTGCGTGCTGCGAACATCTTCGAGCTCTTCTCGACACAGTCCATCGGCCTGTTCGACCTGACTCAAGGTTCAAACGGCATCTACGATCCATGTGCCGGCACGACGCCAACCGCAACGGCTGCACAGTGTGCAAACACTGGCGTGACCGCTGCCCAGTACGGCAGCATCGCGGATAACCCAGCTGGCCAGTTCAATACGCTGACCGGTGGTAACCCAGACCTGGAACCAGAAACGGCTGATACGTACACGATTGGTTTCGTGGCCACGCCGTCGATGATCCCGGGCCTGACAGTTTCCCTCGACTACTTCGACATCACTGTTGAAGACCTCGTGGGTACGGTTCCACAGGAACTGGCACTCGATACCTGCCTTGAAACCGGCGACACGTTCTTCTGTTCGCTCGTCAATCGCGGCAATGGCGGCACACTGTGGGCGGGTCAGACCGGCTACATCGTTGCAACCAACATCAACACCGGTTCGCTTTCGACCTCCGGCTTCGACCTTCTGGCCAGCTACGCTCTGGACCTGGATGCTCGCGGCGGAATCGACTTCGACTATGTCGGTACGATGCTTGAATCTCTCGAGACCAAGCCACTGCCGAACTCCACCGGCGCTGATATCTTCGACTGTGTCGGCTACTACGGCGGCAGCTGTGCCTCCGGTGGTGGTACGGAAGTTGCCAACGGTGCTTCGCCAGAATACCGCCACAAGGCTTCCATGACCTGGGCCGATGCCGAAGGCCTGTTCAGTGTCACCGGTACGTGGCGCCACTTCTCGGAAGTCGAAATCGCAGGTGGTGACGATGGCACCATCAACGGTGTTCTGGATGCCCAGAACTACTTCGATCTTTCCGGTTCCTGGAACGCGACGGACTACATGTCCCTGCGTCTCGGCGTGAACAACGTTCTGGACGAAGATCCACCGCTTTCCTCGGTTGTCGGTACGGCGCCGGGTAACGGTAACACCTACCCACAAGTGTACGACGCTCTTGGTCGCTACATCTTCATGGGTGCGACGTTCGACTTCTAAGTCTGACGACGTAGCAAATACAGGAACGGCGGCTCTTCGGAGCCGCCGTTTTTGTTTTAACGGGTGCGGTGTCAGCGCTTAGCGCTTCACCCGAACCGGGCTCAGGGCTGCTTTGTCTGGCTGAGCAGAAAGAGGCGTGCGGTCAGGCGCCCGCGTGCCAACGTGCATAGATGGCTGTCGGCAAGAGCCGGTCTGAACCTTGCTGGGGCAGGGCCATCTCGCCGGTCTCCATCACGCCGCCCAGCGGGGAGAGCCGGTCAGCCAGCGCCTGTGACAGGGCCAGATAAGACAGGCGCACGGCATAGGCCGTAAGGATCACAAACAGGGGCCGGTCACTCAGCAGCTGCTTCACGACGTCCAGCAATTCGGGCAAGTTTTCCTCGAACCGCCAGGTTTCATTCTTCGGGCCGCGTCCGAATTTCGGCGGGTCCAGGATGATGGCGTCATATTCGTTGCCACGCCGGACCTCGCGGGCGGTAAACTTCATGGCGTCATCGGCGATCCAGCGAATGGACCGATCCTGCAGGCCACTCATCGCCTGATTGTCCTTGCCATAGCCGTTTGATTTCGGGCTGGCATCCAGATGGACCACTTCGGCGCCCGCGGCTGCGCAGGCGAGCGACATCATGCCGGTATAGCCGAACAGGTTGAGCACCTTGATCGGACGGCCGGCTGCGCGGATCTTCTCCTGCGCGAAGCGCCAGTGAACCGAATGTTCCTGGAACACGCCCATATGCCGGAAGGCAGCACGGCGCGCCTCGAAGGTCAGGCCATTCCATTGCATCGGCCAGCTGTCGAGCGCCTTGGGAGACAGCACTTCCCAATTGCCTGCGCCGTCATCATCTTGCGACTTCGCAGAAAACTGCGCATCGGCGCGCCAACTTTCCAAGGGGCGGGCTGGCTCCCAGAAAGCTTGGGGATCGGGCCGGATGACGGTCTGGCTGCCGAAGCGCTCAAGCTTCTGCAAGTGGCCACTGTCGAGCAGGGCGTAGTCGTTCCAGTCGTCGGCGATCAGGAGGCGGATTTCGGTCTTCATTTGAAATCCCTCTGGCGCCACGCTTCATAGGTCATGATGGCGGTGGCCTGGGCGAGATTGAGGCTGTCGGCGCCGCCCCGCATCGGGATCAGGCAGAGCTGGTCGCAGGCGGTTTCGGCTTCGGGCGGCAGGCCGGATTGCTCATTGCCCATGATGATGACTGCGCCAGAGGTGAAATCGGTGCGGTCATGGCGGGCCGTGCCGTTGACCGACGCGGCGCTCATAGTCAGATCAAGCCGTTTGCGCCAGGCGTTGAACTGGTCGAACGAGGCGGCCGCAAAGGGCATGTCGAAGATCGAGCCCATGGAGGCGCGCACGGCCTCGAAACTGTAAGGGTCACAACAGGTTTCGATCAGGATCACGCCGGAAATGCCCGCGCAGTCGGCCGTGCGCAGGATCGTGCCCAAATTGCCGGGATCGCGCACTTCATAAAGGGCGACAAACAGGCCATTGCTGTCCTGCGGCAGGGCATCAAGGCCGAGATGGCGCTGGTGGAACGCCGCGACCACGCTCTGCGCATTATCCTTGTGAGTGATACGCGACATCAGCTTGTCGGCGGCCAGCACGACCCGCGCGCCGGAAGTCTCTGCCTGACGGATCAATTCCGCGAGGTGTGGCCGATCTGCCATGCTTGCCGCGACAATCAGCGAGTCCGCCTTCCAACCGTTTGCAAGCCCCTGGCCGATCAGGCGCGCGCCTTCTGCGAGAAACAGGCCCGTTTCGGCTCGGCCTTTCTTTCTTTCAAGACTTTTCAAGGACTTGATGAGCGGGTTTGATGCGCTGCTGATCGTCTCAATCTGGCGGGTCATGCTGGGGATTCGGCGTCTCTGACTCTGCGGGGTAACTCTTGCGAGGACATGCTGAATAGGGCATCCCTGATTATCAGGGGATTAGCAATGGAGGAGGTCGCGGGGCCTCTATGAGACTGCTCGACTACCTTTTTGGATTTGTGGCCCTTGTTGGCTTGATCTGCACGGGCTGGTGGGCCGTGTACCAGTCAGCGAACACGCCTGTAAACCTCCAAGCGCGGCTGGAGGCCAACGCCAATGCGGCGCTGGCCGAGCAGGGCTTTGACTGGGCAGGCGTGCGCATGCATGGCCAACGCGCCGAGCTGACCGGCAAGGCCCCCTCCATGGATGCCATAGAAGCAGCAGCTGAAACCGTGCTGACATCCAGCGGGTCAGGCGGGATCATCCTTGGCGGAGTGACCATGGTCGAGAGTGGGGTGGGCACTGCGCCGCCGGTGACCCCCTATGTCTGGCGCGCCATCAAGACTGGTGCAGGCGACTATATCCTGATGGGGCATGTGCCCTCGCGTACCATTCGCGCTGACCTTCTGGCCTATGCCGGTTCGCATGCTGGCGATGGCGCGGTGGAAGACCGTATGCAGCTGGCCAATGGCGCGCCAGCCGCTTACTGGCAGGGCATGGCCCGGCTCGCATTGGACAGCCTGGCGGAACTCGATACAGGCGAAGCCCGCCTGCATGACACGCGCGTCCGGTTGCGCGGGGTCTCTATGGAGACTGCGACCCGCGCGCGGGTTTCGGCCGACATCGCCAATGTGACCGCCCCGTTCCGGGGAGAGCCTTTCCTGCGCGGCCCGGCCTTGTGGAGCGCGGCGCATGGCGACGGCGAACTGGTGCTGTCCGGCAAGGTCGCCAGCGAAGCCGAGCGCGAGGAAATCCTGACGATCGCCAAGCAATATTATGCGCGCACCGTACGTGACGAGATGGAGGTCGCTGGCGAGCCTCATCCGGGCTGGCTGAACGGCGTGCGCGTGGGCTTGCCGCATTTTGCCAAGTTCCGGTCCGGCGAAATGGCGTTCGAGCCAGAGGAAACCGGTCTCAGTTTCGAGGGCGAGGCGTCAGGGTCCACGATTGCCTACCTCCAGCAGGATATGGCCAATCTTGGTGGCCCTTATCCTGTCACAGTCTTCGCCGATACGGTGCAGGTAGACGTGGACGAGATTCGCGACATCGACTTTCAGGCAGACCCGGTTGCGGCCTGCCAGCAGGCCTTTGACGCGGTGATGGAGACCAACAAGGTGTATTTCGAGACCGGCCTGGCAAACATTAGCCGTGAAAGCGGCCTGACGCTGGACAAGGTCATGACCGTATCTGAGCGGTGTGCGCGAGATCTGGTGTTTGAAGTGGGCGGCCATACCGACTCCACGGGCGAGCGGGAGGCAAATATTGCCCTCAGCGAGGCACGGGCGCTGGCTGTGCGGGATTATATGGTTTCGGCCGGATTTTCTCCTTCTCGGCTGACTGTAATTGGGTATGGTCCCGACGAGGCTGTGCAGAGTAATGACACAGAAGACGGTCGGGCGAAGAATCGCCGGATTGGGTTCAAGGTTCGAGAACGGAGCGAATGATGGCGTGGCTATTGGCACATATGTGGGCGGCGCTGGCAGGGGTTGCCGTATTCGGTTTGCTGCTGGGTTGGTCCATTCGCGGCATGATGCTGGTTGGAAAAATGCGGCGCGCAATGGTCGAGCGCGATGTTACCCAGACCGAACTCGAACAGGCCAAGGAAGAGATTGAAAGCCTGTATGCGGCCCAGCGTGGTCAGCCGGTGGGCAATACGAATGCGCGTGAGGCTCAGGCCGAGCAGAATGTGAAATTCCAGCGCATGAGTGATGAATTGAGCCGCGCCAAGAGCGAGCTGGAAGCGCTGAAGGCGAAAGCCGACGAGGCGCTGGTGAGCGGCGCAAAGGCTGCGGGTGCGGCAGGAGCTGGCGCTGTGGGCACGATTGCTGCTGTTGGCGGCGCGACCGATCCGAACCCGGCGCTGGTCTGGCGCAACCGCCACCTCGAAAGCCGTGTACGCCACCTGGAAGCCATGATCGGCGAGGGGGGCAGCGAAGCCGCTGGCGCATCCTCTGCGGAGGCGG
>JGI24650J20062_1000185_pt1 | contig 10142 bp, 10 predicted proteins | sample MalvirmetagMSP82_FD_20062 | JGI IMG/M metagenome (IMG submission 20062)
GCGCCATGATCGTCAACCGCAAGGGCCTGCACGCGCGCGCCTCTGCCCGCCTGTCCCGCCTTGCCGGTGAGTTTCAATCCCGCATCATCGTCTCGCACGAGGGCGAAACCGCCGATGCGCGCTCCATCATGGACCTCATGATGCTGGTCGCTCACAAGGGCTGCGAAGTCGACATCAACGCCGAAGGCCCCGACGCGGCCGAGGCCGTCACCGCCATCGCCAGCCTCATCGCCGACGGCTTCGGCGAACAGGGCGAAGCCGACACGATCTGCTGAAAATCAGGGTCAGAATTTGAGCTGGACATTGCAACCCCCGATTTATAGTGGTTGGGCATGACCCGTCTGTTTGCTCTTCTGTTTCTGTACGCTCTGATCGCGGTTTTACCGGCAAATGCGCAAGCATATTCCCTGAAATCGGGAGAAACTCTTGCGGATTCGGAGTATCAAACCACATTCACGCTCGGTGGAGGCAAGCGCCTCGTTCTGGAGGTCAAGTTCGACAGCGAGGCAGACTCATCACACCAGCGGACAGCGTCACTCGTGGAAATACTTCAGGATCACCTTATTCCCATGGCTGTAAAAAAGGGATTCTCCCGAATTGCGATCTGGGAGAACTTGTCAGAGGTGACCACGAGGAAGAACCGACCGCCCTCCCTGCTGTCTTTGAATTTCACCGGTAGCACCTTCGAAAACTATGATTTTGATCTTCAGGACCAGTGGGTTTGGAGTCAGGTCGCAGGTCCGGAACTGGATCTATCGAAATTTTCCATGATGACGTTCGAATACGACGAGACGGCCGACGTTTACCGTACAGAACTGCGTCGCAGAGACCTGAATGATGGCAATCTCATTTTTGAAGTCTGGGTGAGCGCCCCAGACACCTCGCCGAAACAACTCGCCGCCAAGGCCAACACGGTTTTCCAGGAACTGTCTGGTTGCACAAAGGATGGGGTGCCGATCGAGGAGGACAGCTATATGGCAAAGCATAATGCCAAGGCGCTGCTCGTGTACGCGGTACCCGTCCGGTACACCTCCCCCCTTCAGTCTGCCCCCCGCGTCAGACTTCTGTACGGCCATGAAGATGGCGTTCCATATTGCCGTACACAATCTGGGGAATCGCTTGGAACTTGGGACGACATCTACGCATCGTTGAGTGAATAGGCCTGGGACAGCCTGCCTGGGCACCTCCCCCCTTCCAAAACCCCCAAATCATCCCTATATTGGTCATGTCTTCGGACTATGGCGATAAACGCGCGTGCAATAAGCGGTTCGGACCCGGGGGCGGTACCCGGCGGCTCCACCAAAAGCAGGTTCAGGCATTCACCGGCCTGTTTCTGACGGGGCCGAAATAGGATCGACGGACGTGTAAAGACGATGCCTTTGCCGGATTGGGCCCCCTCAGAAGCCCATATCACATAGTTGCAAATGACAACTTTGCTGAAGGTGAACTGCTCGCAGCGTAAGCTGTGCTCGGTTAACCGATCTAACTCCTAGGGTTTCAGACCCCTAGGCGGGGCCCGGAGGCGCCTGGCAACAGAAGCCTCCACCTTATCCTTTTCCTCGCAAATTCGTGGCCGCCGCGCGCTGGCCAGTCTGGAACTTTGTCGCTAGCGTTCGGATCGAACACGCTGAGGGAGCTGGCCACCATGAAACATTATCTCGTCGCCGCCTTATCGGCGCTCGCCCTGACCGCCTGTTCCCCGCAGACTGGAGACACGTCGATGCCGGATACCAAAGCGCCGATCAGCTATGCCGCCGAAGGCTGGTCCGCAAAATCCCTGCCGGAACTCGCCGAAGCCCTGAAGGCTGGTGATGTCTCCGCCGAAGCGCTGACCCAGGCCTATCTGGACCGGATCGAGTTGGTCGACCGCTCCGGCCCCACGCTGCAAGCGGTCCTCACCCTGAACCCGGAGGCGCTGGAGGCCGCCCGCGCGCTGGACGCAAAGCGGGACGCCGGCGAGCCGCTCGGCGCGCTCCACGGCCTGCCGATCCTGCTCAAGGACAATATCGAAACAGCAGACAACATGCCCACCACGGCCGGCGCCCTCGCCCTGAAGGACAATGTCACGGACCGCGACTCCCCGCTCGTCGCAGGGCTGCGCGCTGAGGGCGCCATCATCCTCGGCAAGACCAATCTCAGCCAATGGGCAAACTTCCGCTCCAACAGTTCGATGAGCGGCTGGTCCGCGCTTGGTGGACAAGTCCGCAATCCGCACATGCTGGACCGCAACCCCTGTGGCTCAAGTTCCGGATCGGGCGCGGCCGCCGCCGCCTCCCTCGCCGCGGGTACGGTCGGCACCGAAACCAATGGCTCGATCATTTGCCCATCCAACGTGAATGGCGTCGTCGGCTTCAAGCCCACGGTCGGCCTCGTCTCGCAGGACTTCATCATTCCGATCTCCTCCTCACAGGATACAGCCGGCCCGATGACGAAGACGGTCATGGGCGCCGCGATGATGCTCAACGCCATGGCGACCGGCGCAGCGAAGACAGACTATGCCGCCACCCTTGATGCCGCCGCATTGCAAGGCAAGCGCATCGGCGTCCTGCGCGGCGCCCAAGGCAGCAGCCCGCTCATCAAAGACAGTTTCGAACAGGCCCTTTCGGACATGGAATCGGCAGGCGCAATTCTGGTTGATATCGACGACATCGACATGCCCGACGGCTTTTGGGGAAAGTCATTCGATGTGTTGAAGTATGAGTTCAAGGCGACACTGAATGCCTATCTCGCGAGCACGCCGGACACGGTCACAACGCCCACGCTGGCCGACCTGATCGCTTTCAATGCCGAACATGCAGACATCGAACTCGCCTTGTTCAATCAGGATATTTTCGAACAGTCGGAAGGCATGGAAGATCTTGAGTCCGAGGGCTATAAAGAGGCTGTTGCCTTCGTCCAGTCCGCCACCCGCGAAAACGGCATAGACCGTCTGTTGGCAGAGCATGACGTGATCGCCCTTGTCGCCCCTTCAGGGCCACTTGCCCCGCGCGCTGATCCGGTCAATGGCGATGTCTGGCCGGACTGGGCAGGCGCGGGCTATGCGGCGGCCATTGCCGGCTATCCGCACCTGACGGTGCCAATGGGCACTGTTCGGGGCATCCCCATTGGCCTGTCCTTCATGGGCGGCAAGGACCAGGACGCGGCGATCCTCTCGCTCGGCTATGCTTATGAGCAGCGGACGCAAGCCCGCGCCGAGCCGCAATACTACCAGACCGCCGAAGACCTGCCCGAAATCGCCGAGGCCATGCGCCGCCGGGACTGATCGCTAGAGCAGGATGGTGCCCTTGCCATCCTTTTCTAGCGCGCGCTGGTAGGACGGGTAGGCGCGCATCTGTTGCAGGAACCTGTGCGCATTCGGATAGTTCCCGGCATCCATGCCGGCTCGGTGCGCCGCCAACTCCATCGAGTATCCCATCACGATATCTGCCGCGGTCAGATTATCTCCGGCAAACCATGTACTCTTGCCAAGTGCTTTTTCGATTTCGGTCATCAATGCCTTCAGGCGCGGACCGAAGAACGCCTTGTCCAGTCCGCCGACCAGCATCTTCGCCGCAGGCTTCAGGAAAAATGGCGCACGCGCTGTCATCGCCATCATGACGAATTTGTTGGTCAGCAAAGGCTGCAGGCTTCCCTGCGAGACATGAAACCAGAACAGGTAATCGGCCCGGTTCGGTGTGCCCGGCGCGGGGCGCAGGCGGCCATCATCATGCGTATCCAGGATATGATCCATGATCGCATTCGTCTCCGACAGCGTAATGTCGCCATCGGTGATGCAGGGCGCCGTCCCCAGCGGTGAGACCGCCTTGTACTCAGCCGGGGCCAGCCGCGTGTTCGGGTCGCGGTCATAGAGCTTGACCTCGTACGGCACGCCCAACTCCTCCAACAGCCAGAGGATGCGGATGGATTGCGACTTTTCGAGATGGTGCAGCGTGATCATGGTTTGGCCCCTCAGCCCAATATTGGCGACAGATGGACTGTAGGGCGCGACGGCCCCACGTCCAGCCACGATCCTGCGAGGGAAACACGAATTTCCTGTAACAATCAGAGCGTGATTTCACGCCCTTCAGCCGCAGAGCGATAGATCGCCTCAATCAGGGCCATGTCGCGAAGGCCCATTTCGCCCGGCGTGAGGATCGCTGCATCCTCCCGGATCGCATCCGCCATATGGTCACACATGCGGGCAAACTGCACATCGGGATCGCCGGGCACGAGGTCTTCGCGGACACCGTCGCGCACCAACGACATCTTATGCCCGCCATAGCCGGTTGCAGGTTCCATTATCAGCACACCGCCCTCCCCTTCGACCCGCGCAAGATTGCGGCCGGGTGTCGTGTCATAGGACGTGACCATATTGGCCACGGCTCCGGACGGGAAACGCATCTCTGTCGTCACTGTAGAGAAGATTTCTGCAAAACGCGGATCATTCGCCGGTTGCTCTGTTACGGCCTTTACAGAGACCGGCATTTCGCCGGAGAGGTACAGCGCCGACTGCAATCCGTAGATACCATAATCTTCCAGAGGACCACCCCCTGCAAGCGCCCGGACAACCCGCCAGTTTTCCGCCACGCTGGTCGGGCCCATGCGATAGGTCTGGGCCGTCTCGATCGTCTTGATCTTGCCAACCGCACCCTCACGCATCAGCTCCATGGCGCGCAGGTTAAACGGCTCGAAATGGCAGCGATACGCAATCATCAGCTTCTTGCCTGACGCTTCCGAGGCCGCGATCATCTGCTCGCACTCGGCCACGGACAGGGCCATCGGCTTTTCGCACAGCACATGCTTGCCTGCCGCAAAGCTCTTTTCGGTCCACTCCAGATGCAGCCCCGTCGGCAGCACATTGTAAACTGCATCTACCCGGTCATCGTCTGCGATCCGGTCAAAGTCTTCATACGAATAAATAGCATCATCCGGCAGGCCATAGGCGGCGGCCACGGTCTTCGCCTTCTCCGGATTGCCGGACACAACCGCCGCAACATGGCAGCGTTCACCATTCGCCAGCGCAGGCAGGACCTTGCCAATGCCATAGCCGCCGAGCCCCATCACCGCGAAGCCGACACTGCCTGCATTGGGCGCGGATGGCGGTGTGTCAGGCAGTTCGCCCCAATTGGGCCAGGGCATGCCAATCGCCTTGGCCGGGATCGCCGCGCTGCCTTCTGCGCTCGCGCAACTTGCCAGCCATGGCGCTGCTGCCAGCGTGGCGCTGCTCAGCACCATGAAACGCCTGCGTGAATGCGTGAATTCGGTCATGACAATCTCCCTGAAGGCCACAGTCTTCTGTTAGCGCTATCTCAAGAAAACCGCAGGCCGCCAAACCGGTCAAGGAAAAAGCCGAGCGGTCCGGATCACAATTGGATCACATCAAACCGGGACCTGTCTTCTTCATCAGCCGCTCGACCACCGCGCCGACATGATACTTCATCGCGTCCGGCCCCATCGGTGCCTGCCGGGCGAATTCGTCTTGTACTTCATCTGCGCGTTTTTCCGCCGCCAGCCAGGCCGATGGCTCCGGCACGATCAGGAATGTGCCGCGCGCAATCTCGTCCAACGTATGTCGCGCAACCTCGAGAGGCGGTTTGCCTTCGGCCATCACGGCGCGGGCCATGTCGCTGCGGCGCTCATCTGCCGACATACCCGTCGCAGCGGGGCTTGTATCCGGCATGTGCGTTGCCGTCAGGCCGGGGCACAGCACGCTGACACCAATCGACTCTGGCAATTCGGCGCGGAACACATCGCCCAGCGCCAGCACGCCATGCTTTGACGCCGTGTAAAACCCATTGCCCGGATGCTGCAGGCCCAGCGCGTGTTCCGACGCGGTCAGGCAGAGATGCCCGGCATGGTCCGCATCGATCATGCGTGCGGCAAACGCCCTGGCTGTCGCCCAGACGCCTTTGAGGTTGACGCCCATCGTTACGTCGAACTCCGCCTCGCTGGCCTTCAATAGCGGCCGCGCCACGCTGACCCCGGCATTGGCGAACACCAGATCCACCCCGCCCAGCCAGTTCCAGGCCTCGCCGGCCATGGCCTCGACCCCCGCCACATCGGCAACATTGCAGGCGATGGCCAGCGCGGCATCGCCGAGCCTGGCCGCATGTGCCTCGGCCGCATCCTTGTTGATGTCCACAATCACGACGCGACCGCCATCGGCCACCATCGCTTCGGCCAACGCCGCGCCGATGCCGCTTGCACCGCCCGTGATGACCGCCGTTCTGCCCTTGGTTTCCATTATCCGCCCTCCCTGGCGTTCTGACCTGTCAGCTATAGCGCGCTTCAACCTTTTCACCGGCCTTGCCAGCCTGCACCGCTTTCACGCTGGCTTCGAGGTCTGCGAGATAGGCGTCGGCCACATCGGCATGTTTGGGGCTCAGCATCAGGTGCAGGCTCGGCGGCTCTTTCGTGACAGAGGTGAACCAGCCACGCCGGAAAATCTCGCCATAAACCGCGAAGGCGTGGGCATCGGGATGGTGAAAGGCCATCAGGCCCAGCATCGGATTTCCGACAATCTCGAAACCGAGCCGCTTCACGCCGTCTTCCATTCGCTCCCGCGTCGCACAGACCTGCCCCTGCAACCGCTTGTACCCTTCGACGCCCAGCGTGTTCATCACGCCCCAGGCCGCGGAGATCGCCCCGCCCGGCCGCGTGCCCGCCAGCGTCGGCGTCTTCATCGGCGCGCCGCTCCAGCCCGCCATGTCGAACGGCATGTGGGCATAAAGCTCCTCACTCCGGAACAGCACGGTGGAGGCGCCCTTGGCGCAATAGCCATATTTGTGAAGGTCGGCGCTCATCGACTGAACCGCTGGCACTTCGAAATCAAAGGCTGGCACCGGCACGCCATTCATCCGCGCGAACGGCGCGAAATATCCGCCCACACAAGCATCGACATGCAGCCAGACACCGTGCTTCGCGGCCACCTCGCCCAGTGCCGCAATCGGGTCGATAATGCCGTGCGGGAAGTTCGGCGCCGAACCGACCATCATGATGGTGGCTGCATCCACCGCTTCACTCATGGCAACCGGATCGGCCTCATAAGACCCATCCGTCTTCAGCGGCACGCGGCGGATTTCGATGTCCATCAAATGCGCCGCCTTGTCGAACGCCAGATGTGCCGATTGCGGCAGCACAACATTCTGGCCTTCGCGCGGCTTGCCCAGCGACCGGGCATAGTCGCGGGCTGTCTTCATCGCCATCGTGATCGAGTCGGTCCCGCCGGATGTCATCGCCCCGGTGGATCCGTCTGGCCCGTGGAGCAGGCCCAGTCCCATGCCGATGACTTCCTTTTCCATCTGCGCGAGGCTTGGAAAGGCCAGCGGCCCCAGACCGTTCTCCGCCATGTAGAGCCCATAGGCGTCATGCTGGACGGCTGAAATTTCCGGCCCGGCATTGAAGACATAAACCGCTGTGCGTCCGTCGCGCCATTGCGCATCGCCCCCGCCGCGCGCAACCATTTCTGCGCGCACATCGTTCCAGTCGCGTCCCGTCTCCGGCATCTGCATGATCATTCAGCCTGTCCTCCCCTGTTGCCAGTCTTCTGGTCTGTCGCCAGCAGCCTAGAGAGATTGCCTCCCAACGCAACCGAACGCCGCCAAATGCGTTGATCCGGCACGAAGGAGATTCACATGACCGAGCAAACTGATCCCAAAACCCGCAAGCCCGATCCAGAGACAGACAATCAGGATGAACCGACCCATCACAAGAAGGTCCGTCCGGCGGGTGCAGAAAACATGGAACACCCGCCCGAAGAGTGGGACGAAGTGGACGAGGAACTCGACGAGTCGTTCCCGGCCAGCGACCCGCCTGCAAATTACTAACAGGAAATATCGAGGCGCCATGGCGGAAAAGATCGCCATGACCACAAGGGGTTAGTTACAGCGGCTAACAAGCGAGCAGCAATTTTTTGCTCGCCCCTTGTGCGAAGGCCGTTGCGGGCCTCTTTTCCGGACCTTACTGTATGAATCACAGGTTCAACCATACCAAACCGGGAACTCGCGCGCCTATGACGGACTATATCGGCTACGAAGCGCTCACCCAGGCTGCCATGCGCGGTGTTGTCCGCGAAGCCCTGCGCAAGGGCTACAACTCAAATGGCCTGCCGGGTGATCATCACTTCTATCTCACCTTTCGCACCAAGGCGCCGGGNGTGAAGATTGCTGATTACCTTGTAGAACGGTTCCCAGAAGAAATGACCATCGTTATCCAGCACCAGTATTGGGACCTGGAAGTCGAAGACAGCCATTTCGAGATCATCCTGAAATTCTCGGGCGTGCCACAGCACCTGCACATTCCCTATGCCGCAATCACGCGCTTCGTTGACCCGTCTGTGAACTTCGGACTGACCTTCGAATCGCCGGACAAGGACGCGTCGGTCATTTCGCCAGCGGGGGAAGCCACTGCCGCGGATGTGCCGCCCGTCGAGGCCGAGGAAGAGCCCGGTACGGTCGTAAATCTCGACGCTTTCCGCCGGAAATAGGCCGCGCCCGACCTGATGGCAGATACCGAAAAACCCCGCGTCTCGGACGCCGACATGCTCGCGCGTTTCCAGAATTCCAAGAAGCGCCCACCCTGCTCCGATACGCTCGGTATGCGCTTGGCTGAAGTCGAGCAGGACGCTCAGCGCATCCGAATGGATTTCGACGTCTCCCCCAGCTTTGCCAACCCGACCGGTGCGGTTCAGGGCGGCTTCATCTCCGCCATGATGGACGAGGCGATGAGCACCTGCGTCATCATTGCTTCCAACATCACGATGACCGCGCCGACGCTCGAAATGAAGACCAGCTATCTACGCCGCCTGATGCCAGGCAAGGCCAGCGTGGAGGCCCGTATCCTGAAACTCGGCAAATCGGCCGCCTTCATGGAAGCGGAATGCTTTGACGCGGACGGCCAACTCGTCGCCAAGGCCACTGCCACCGCCATTCCCATGCTGTTCAAGCGGCTCGGCTGATGACGTTTGACAAGCGCGCTTTCTGGCAGGATCTCCTGACCAACAAGACGCCGCCCAAGGCAACCGCCTTTCTGGGCTTTGAACTCATCGCTTTCGATCCCGACGCCGGCTGGGTTGAGGCCGCTTTCACTCTGCCCGAACACGCCACCAATCCCGGCGGCGACGCGCAGGGCGGCTTCGTCTCGGCCATGCTGGATGAAGTGATGAGCCTTGCCGGCTCAATCGCGCAGGATGGTCCGGCCATGTCCCCGACCCTGCAAATGACGACCAGCTATCTCCGCCCGGTGCCGATTGGCGAGCGCCTTCTCGGGCGCGGCGAATGTGTCCGCCGGGGCCGCGCAGCCCTCTTCACGCGCGGCGAGCTGACCCGCGAAGACGGCACCCTGCTTGCGCAAGCTACCGCCAGCTGCATCCCCCGCGCCCTGCCTTCCGGCACATAAGTGTTATGCCAGGCAAATTGCCGACCTGACGGTTGATCCCGTCAGCAGAATTGTTATCTGATAATGAGAATAATTCTCAATACAGGTATGCCACTCATGTCCACACCGAATTTCGCCGAAGCCATTGTCCTGCGCACCCAGCAGCTATCCCCGCACATGGTCCGCCTGACCTTCCAATCCGAATTTGCGGCAGATTTCGTGACCGGCGCGCCAGGCGCATATTTGAAAGTCATTGCTCCCGCACCGGGAGAGGCCGGACCGCCCGCTTTCGATCCGGCCTCCTTCAAGACACGGATGCGCACCTATACACTGCGCCATGTCCGGCCGGCCGAGCATGAGTTCGACATTGATTTCGTTGTGCATGGCGATGACGGCATTGCCGGACCGTGGGCCAGACAGGCCGCCCCCGGCAACCGCATCCTGATCTCCCGTCCCGGCACGCTCAAATTCGGCACCGAGGGAGCAAACTGGCACCTCTTTGTCGCAGACCTGTCCTCCATCCCCGCCGCTGCCGTTGAACTCGAAGCGCTCCCCTCTGATGCCATTGGTGACGCATTCTTCGAAATCCCCAGCGACGAGGACCGGCAACCTATCCGCACACCAACGGGTATCCGTGTGCACTGGATCATCAAATCAGACCCGCACTCCCCCAGCGAAGCGCTGATACAGGCGGTGCAGACCCTCGACTGGCGCAGCAGCGAGCCAAGCGTGTTCGTTGCCGGCGAATTCGCCCTCGCAGGCGCGCTACGCACCTATTTCCGTAAACA
>JGI24650J20062_1000199_pt1 | contig 9576 bp, 7 predicted proteins | sample MalvirmetagMSP82_FD_20062 | JGI IMG/M metagenome (IMG submission 20062)
TGTGCACCAGACCATCCTTGCCAGGCAGGATGTTAACGAAGGCACCGAAGTCCACGATGCGCTCAACGCGACCGCTGTAGATAGCGCCAACTTCGATTTCCGCAGTGATTTCCATCACCCGCTTCATCGCAGCATTGGCCGCATCCTGATTGTCGGCATAGATCTTCACATTGCCATCGTCGTCCAGATCGATGGACGCACCGGTCTCGTCACAGATAGAGCGAATGGTGGAACCGCCCTTGCCAATAACGTCGCGGATCTTCTCAGGATTGATCTTGATGGTGGTGATGCTTGGCGCGCGGCTGGAAAGCTCTTTGCGCGGCGCAGAGATAACCTTGGCCATCTCACCCAGGATGTGCAGACGAGCAGCATTGGCCTGGTCCAGGGCAATTTCCATGATCTCGGTTAACAAAGGCACCGAAGTCCACGATGCGCTCAACGCGACCGCTGTAGATAGCGCCTACTTCGATTTCCGCAGTGATTTCCATCACCCGCTTCATCGCAGCATTGGCCGCATCCTGATTGTCGGCATAGATCTTCACGTTGCCATCGTCATCCAGATCGATGGAAGCACCGGTCTCGTCACAGATGGAGCGGATAGTGGAACCGCCCTTGCCGATAACGTCGCGGATCTTCTCCGGGTTGATCTTGATGGTCGTGATGCTCGGCGCGCGGCTGGAAAGCTCTTTGCGCGGCGCAGAGATAACCTTGGCCATCTCACCCAGGATGTGCAGACGTGCTGCATTGGCCTGATCCAGAGCAATTTCCATGATCTCGTCGGTAATGCCCTGAATCTTGATGTCCATCTGCAGAGCAGTGATACCGTCAGAGGTACCCGCAACTTTAAAGTCCATATCGCCGAGGTGATCCTCATCACCCAGGATATCGGTCAGAACCGCGAACTGGTCGCCTTCCTTGACCAGACCCATGGCGATACCGGCCACCGGCGCCTTGATGGGCACGCCCGCGTCCATCAGCGCCAGGCTGGAACCACAGACAGACGCCATGGAGCTGGAACCGTTGGATTCAGTGATCTCGGATACCGCACGGATGGTGTACGGGAATTCTTCCATGGTGGGCATAACCGCTGCCACACCACGCTTGGCCAGACGACCGTGACCAACTTCACGACGACCCGGCGTACCCACACGGCCAGCTTCGCCAACGGAGTACGGAGGGAAGTTGTAGTGGAACAGGAACGGGTCTTTACGCTCACCTTCCAGGGCATCGATGATCTGCATGTCACGCGCGGTACCNAGCGTGGTGGTCACGATGGCCTGNGTCTCGCCACGGGTAAACAGGGCGGAGCCGTGGGTGCTGGGCAGAACGCCAACTTCCACTTCGATCGGGCGAACGGTCTTGTTGTCGCGGCCGTCGATACGAGGCTTGCCGTCGATAACCTGCTGGCGAACGATGGTCTTCTCAACCTTGGCGAAATACTTCTTCACTTCGTCTTCCGCCGGCTGACCTTCTTCTTCTCCGGCCAGTTTTTCAACGGCAGCGGACTTGATCTCGCTCAAGCGGGCATAGCGCTCCATCTTGTCACGGATGCCATAGGCCTGCTCGATATCGGCCGAAAAGTCAGCCTTTACAGCGTTCAGAAGCTCAGTGTTCTCTGCTTCTGGCTGCCACTCCCAACGAGGCTTGCCAACTTCAGCGGCAAATTCCTTGATCGCGGTAACCGCTGTCTGCATTTCCTGGTGCCCGAAGAGCACGGCGCCCAGCATCTGGTCTTCTGTCAGGCCCTTGGCTTCGGATTCAACCATCAGAACCGCGTCTTCAGTACCGGCAACCACCATGTCCAGCAGGGAGGTTTCCAGTTCTTCAAAGGTCGGGTTCAGGAAGTAGCCACGCTCATTGGTGTATGCGACGCGGGATGCACCGATAGGACCATCGAACGGGATACCAGAGATGGACAGGGCGGCGGAAGCGGCCAGCATGGCGGCAATATCCGGATCCTGGTTCTTGCTGGAGGACATGACCGTCGTGATGACCTGGGTTTCGTTCATGAATCCCTTGGGAAACAGCGGACGAATCGGACGGTCAATCAGGCGAGACGTCAGGGTTTCTTTCTCGGACGGACGGCCTTCACGCTTGAAGAAACCACCCGGGATTTTGCCCACAGCGTAGGTTTTCTCGAAGTAGTTAACGGTCAGCGGGAAAAACGGCTGGCCCGGCTTGGCTTCCTTGGCCGCAACCACGGTACCCAGTACCGAAATGTCGTCTACGGTGACCAGCACAGAGCCGGTGGCCTGGCGGGCGATGCGACCGGTTTCGATGGTGACGGTCTTGCCGCCGAGTTCGAACGATTTTTTAACGGGATTAAGATCCACGGTAACTCCTGAATTCATCATTTCAATTGGTTGACCCGGATAACTCGCCCCTGCGAATTATCCGCTATAACTGCAACATCGCCTGAAGTGATGAACTGAAGGGTAGCCCGTCTGAAAGCTAACAGGCTGTTGCAAAACCCCGGGGCGTAAGCCACCTGGCTAAACCGGGCTTTTCAACAACCTGCTATCAATTTCAGCTTTCCGTTACGACAGGGAGTTCCTTCAGGGTTCACAGACAGACACGATGCAGGAGAGAGGCACAACCAGCGGGACTATCAAAGCCCCGCCGGCCGTTAAGTACAACCGGATTAGCGACGCAGGCTCAGACGCTGGATCAGGTCCAGGTAGCGGTCTGCGTTCTTACGCTTCAGGTAATCCAGCAGTTTACGACGCTGGTTAACCATCCGGATCAGACCACGGCGGGAATGGTGATCCTGCTTGTTGGTCTTGAAGTGATCCTGCAGCTTGTTGATGTTGTGGCTCAACAGTGCAACCTGAACTTCAGGAGAACCGGTATCGCCATCACCCTGCTGAAAATCCTTAACGATCTGTGCTTTCTCGTCGGCAGAAAGTGCCATAAAACTCACCTCATTGTCGCGATGCTATCGAATTCGGCCGAACCACGCATCTCTACAGCCCGGCTAACTGGCAATAACCCTCAAAGGGCTATCAGCCACTCTTCACCAGACGACGAGGCACCAGTTTGGTCGCCTCCCCCTCCGGGAATCCTTCCGCCAGCCCGACAAAACGCCCGTTGCCATAAAGGCGAACGAACCCTTCCGCGGGCTGACCCGATATTCTAACTGGTTGTCCGTTCAATATCGACACCAGCGAACTGCCTTCCAGATCCCGCTCCGGGAACATGGACAGAGCAGCATCCGGGGCCACCAGCAGGCCATCCAGACTTTCACCTTCTTCGCGCATGGACTCCAGCATTGAAACCTCACGGGCATCCGCCAGCGTGAAACCGGAGGCCATGGTGCGGCGCAGTGCCGTGACATGGGCACCGCAGCCCAATGCCTCGCCAATGTCCTCCACCAGCGAGCGAATATAGGTGCCTTTCGTGCAACTTACCGCGATATCAATCTCGGTCTCGCGCACCTCCAGCAGCGTCAGCTCGTATATGGTCACCGGGCGCGACGGACGCTCCACCTCAATACCTTCGCGCGCGTATTCATAGAGCGGTTTGCCCTTGTGCTTTAGCGCGGAGTACATGGAGGGAACCTGCTGGATATCGCCACGAAAGCGCTCCAACACCGGTTCCAGTGCATCGGCATCGAGCCCAGGGGGCACAGGTCTCTCAGCAACCACGGCACCTTCGCTGTCCCCGGTTTCGGTGCGGACACCCAGGCGAGCGGTGGCGATGTAGGCTTTGTCGCTGTCCAGCATCATCTGGGAAAACTTGGTGGCTTCACCAAAGCACAACGGCAACACGCCGGTGGCCAGCGGGTCCAACGCACCGGTGTGACCGGCCTTGGCCGCCCCGAACAGGCGTTTTACCTGCTGCAGGATGCCGTTGGACGTAATGTCCATCGGCTTGTCGATCACCAGTATGCCGTTTACATCGCGACCTTTACGACGTCGACTCAAGCCTTTTGCTCCGGATCATCAGACGCCCCGTCGTTGCGGGCGTCGTCGTCACGGTCAACCACTGGCTTGTCGCCAACCGCTTCCCGAATCAGATTGTCCATGTGACGGCTGTGCCCAAGCAACGTATCGAAATGAAAACGCAACTGGGGCGTCACCCGCAATTTCATGGCACGGCCGACCTGCCCTTTCAGGAAGCCAGCCGCTTTATTCAGCACTGTCAGGGAATCCCGCACCTGCGGCGACTCCTCGGTCAGCTCTTCGGTGGTCAGCAGCGATACGTAAACGTCTGCATAACCCAGGTCACGGCTCACCTTGACGGCATTCACCGTGACCATGCCCACCCGCGGGTCTTTGACCTCCCGCTGGATGAGCTGGGCCAGCTCCCGCTGCATCTGATCGCCGATGCGATCAATCCGGCTGAACTCTCTTGGCATCAGGTTTCCTTTAATCTCAGGCGCATCACGCGCCGGTGGACTCAAGCTTACGCTCAACCCGAACGCGATCGAATACCTCGATCTGGTCGCCGACTTTCACGTCGTAGCCCTTAACGCCGATACCACACTCCATACCGTTGCGGACTTCCGGCACGTCATCCTTGAAGCGGCGCAGCGATTCCAGCTCGCCTTCAAAGATAACCACGTTGTCACGCAGGACACGGATCGGCTTGTTGCGGTAAACGTTACCCTCGGTGACCATACAGCCAGCCACCTGGCCAAACTTCGGCGAACGGAACACATCACGCACATCGGCAATGCCCACGATATCCTCGCGGAATTCCGGCGCCAGCATGCCGGTCAGAGCTGCTTTCACATCATCAATCAGGTTGTAGATGATGCTGTAGTAGCGCAGATCCAGACCTTCCTGCTCCACCAGACGCTTGGACGCGGTGTCCGCACGCACGTTGAAGCCGAAGATAACCGCGTTGGTCGCCATGGCCAGACTGATGTCCGTCTCTGCGATACCACCAACGCCCGACGACACGATCTTGACCTGTACTTCGTCGTTACCAAGATCCTGCAGCGACTTGGTGATGGCTTCCAGGGAACCACGAACGTCGGTCTTGAGCACCACGTTGAGGGTTTTGACCTCGTCCTTGCCCATATTCTCGAACAGGTTCTCAAGCTTCGCAGCCTGCTGCCTGTGCAGACGCTGCTCCCGCTCGCGGGACTGACGGAATTCCGCCAGTTCCTTGGCCTTCTTCTCGTCAGCCACAGCAAAGAACTCATCACCAGCGTTCGGCGTGCCATTCAGGCCCAGGATTTCCACCGGAATGGAAGGCCCGGCTTCTTTGACCTGCTTGCCGGCCTCGTCGGTCATGGCGCGAACCTTACCGAAGAAGGAACCAGCCACCACCATCTCGCCCTGACGGAGCGTGCCGTTCTGCACCAGTACGGTAGCCACGGAACCGCGACCACGCTCAAGGCTGGATTCGACCACCACACCCTTCGCAGGTGCATCCGGAGAGGCCTCGAGCTCAAGGATTTCAGCCTGCAGCAGCAGTGCCTCAAGCAGATCTTCAATGCCGTCACCGGTATGGGCGGATACAGGGATAAACTGAACGTCACCGCCCCAGTCTTCCGGAATAACTTCCATACCCGCCAATTCGGTCTTGATACGATCCGGGTCGGCCTCTTCCTTGTCCATCTTGTTGATGGCAACGACGATGGGAACGCCGGCGGAACGTGCGTGATCCACGGCTTCCTTGGTTTGCGGCATAACGCCGTCATCGGCGGCCACCACCAGGATAACGATGTCGGTGCACTGGGCACCCCGCGCACGCATCGCCGTGAAGGCGGCGTGGCCCGGAGTATCCAGGAAGGACACCATGCCATGGTCGGTTTCAACGTGGTACGCACCGATGTGCTGGGTGATACCCCCGGACTCGCCGGACGCCACCTTGGTGCGGCGAATGTAATCCAGCAGCGAGGTCTTACCGTGGTCAACGTGACCCATCACACTGACAACCGGCGCACGCTTGGTCTTTTCCTTGCCTTCAAAGGAGAATTCACTCAGAACCTCTTCCTCGAACGCATCTTCACTCACCGTGTTGGCTTTGTGACCGAGTTCCTCAGTCACCAGAACAGCGGTTTCCTGATCGAGAGCCTGGTTGATTGTCGCCATTACCCCCATGCCCATCAGTTTCTTGATGACGTCCGCTGACTTGACCGCCATCCGCTGGGCAAGATCACCCACTGTGATCGTCTCGGGAATATCGACTTCTCGTACCATTGGCTTGGTCGGCCTCTCGAAAGCATGACGCTTTTCTTTGGGTTTCTTTTTCGCACGGAGCGGCTTGCGCAGCGTGGTGTCTTCTTCCTCTTCATTGATAATCAGAGGCTCTTCCACCGGACGGCTGCGCGGCCCACGATGCCCTGCGGACTTCTTCTTGGGCTTACCCTCTTCGGGCTCATCACCGCGCTCGCGGGCCTTTTCCTTCTTCTTCTTCGGCTTTCGATCCTTGCCTTCGCCTTCTTCAGGCGGCGGTATCGGCATGTCTTCCGGCGCGGGAACCGGTGACGGTTCCGGCTCGGCAGCCACTTCCGGCTGAGCTTTTTCAGCCGGTTTTTCGTCAGTAGCCGGCTCTTCAGCCGGAGAATCTGACACCGGCGCTTCCGGCTTCGGCGCATCCGCAGGCTGTGCCTGCTCAGCCGCGACTGTCGCTGGGGCCTCTTCCGGGGCCGCAGCCGCCTGCTCGGCAGCTTCTTCCTGCTTCGCCGCTTCCGGCTCGAGCTCGGCGCGTTTGATATACGTACGGCGCTTGCGAACCTCAACATTGACCGTTTTGGTACGGCCCGCTTTCAGCGTGGTTGTTGTCTTGCGCTTAAGAGTGATTTTCTTGGGCTCAGCCTCACTCTCACCGTGATTCTTTTTCAGATAGGTCAGCAACTGCTGCTTCTCATCACTGGTAACAGAATCCCCTTCGGAGCGGGCTTTCAGGCCAGCCTCCACGATCTGTCGCAGCAAACGATCCACGGGAGCGCCTACATCTGCGGCCAGTTGTTTTACCGTTACATCAGCCATACTGGTCCTCCTCCCGATTAAGCCTGGTCTTCAAACCAGGGGGCGCGTGCTGCCATAATCAACTGGCCGGCACGCTCTTCTTCCATTCCTTCAATGTCGAGCAAGTCGTCAACCGACTGCTCTGCAAGATCTTCCATGGTACGAATCCCCATACCGGCCAGCTTGAAAGCCAGGCCACGATCCATACCGTCCATTGCGAGAAGATCTTCTGCGGGCTCAGCGCCCTCTAGCGCCTCTTCACTGGCCAGGGCCTGATTCAACAGGGCATCCTTGGCACGGCGACGCAATTCGGTCACGGTTTCTTCATCAAAACCGTCAATGGCAAGCATCTCTTCCATGGGGATGTACGCTACCTCCTCAATGGAGGTAAACCCTTCCTCAATGAGGACACCTGCAAATTCTTCGTCCACATCCAGATTGCCGGTGAAGTGCTCGAGCAGAGAATTATACTCCTGCTCCTGACGCTCACCTGCTTCCTCTTCTGTCATGACGTTCAGCGTCCAGCTGGTAAGGTCCGTCGCCAACCGAACATTCTGACCATTCCGGCCAATCGCCTGGGCCAGATTGTCCTCAGCTACTGCCACTTCCATGGTATGGCGGTCCTCGTCCATGACGATGGACGCCACTTCCGCCGGTGCCATGGCATTGATGACCAGTTGCGCGGGGTTGTCGTCCCACAGCACGATATCCACACGCTCGCCACCCAACTCGTTGGAAACTGCCTGTACTCGTGAACCACGCATGCCCACGCAGGCACCCACCGGATCAATCCGGCGGTCGTTGGTCTTGACCGCAATCTTGGCGCGGGAGCCTGGGTCCCGGGCTGCGCCACGAATCTCAATCAGCTCCTCCGCGATTTCCGGCACCTCAATGCGGAACAGTTCGATCAGCATCTGCGGATCGGTACGGCTCAGAATCAGCTGCGGGCCGCGATGATCGGTACGGATTTCCTGCAGCAGAGAGCGCACACGATCGCCCATACGGAACGTTTCACGGGGAATCAGGTGTTCACGGGGCAGCAAGGCTTCGGCGTTGGCCCCCAGATCCACGATGACGTTGTCACGTGTCACTTTCTTTACGGTGCCAGAGACGAGCTCACCCACGCGATCCCGGTAGCTATCGACAATCTTGGTGCGCTCGGCTTCCCGCACTTTCTGGAATATGATCTGTTTCGCTGCCTGGGCACCAATACGGCCGAAGGCAACGGATTCCACTTTCTCTTCATGGATATCGCCGGGCTGCAGACTCTTGTCGATTTCTTCCGCTTCCTGCATGGTCAGCTCGGTGCCCAAAGCAGGAACCGCATCGTTATCAACCACCAGCCAGCGACGGAACGTTTCATATTCGCCGGTGCGGCGATCGATGGAAACGCGGATGTCCGCTTCCTCGTCGTCGTAGCGTTTTTTGGCAGCGGTGGCGAGTGCCAGCTCGATTGCTTCGAAGATCACGTCCTTCTCGACACCTTTCTCGTTCGAGACGGATTCAACCACCAGCAAGATCTCTTTACTCATTGGATTGCCCTGCCCTTAAAAATAAACTTTGCGTCCACTGACTTACTCAAATACCGGAACGATGTTGGCTTTCTCGATGCTATCGAATGGCAACAGGTATTCGTGATCATCAACAACCACGACAACGTCTTCACCTTCAATGCCTTTAATCAGGCCCTGAAACTTGCGACGCCCCTCAAATGCCATTCGTAATTTGATCTGGACCTGGTGGCCTGCGAATGCCTCATANTGCTCCAGACGGAACAACGGCCGGTCCATGCCCGGAGAAGATACCTCNAGGGTATACTCCGTCTGAATGGGGTCTTCCACATCCATTACGCCGCTGGCCTGGCGACTGACTTTCTCACAGTCTTCAATGCCGATGCCGTTTTCAGCATCGTCAATAAAAATTCTCAACAGGGAATGGTGTCCCTGGGAGCGAAATTCAATGCCCCAAAACTCGTAACCCAGGCCTTCCACAATGGGCCTGAGCAATTCTTCCAGCTGCTTCAACTTGGCTGACAAGGTTATCCCGTCTCCGTTACTCGATTTTTCCGACCCCAAAAACAAAAAAAGGGCTGTTGATCAGCCCTTTTTATGCACCAGGGCCTGATGCGCCAGGCCCCTTAATCAAAAAGCCCCTAAAAAGTGGGGCCCTTTGTTGCAAGAACTCACAGGGGAAAAGCAATCTAAACACCCCCTGCTGACAGACACCTGGCCTGCCTGGAACCGGCAGGGCAAACTGTGCCCGGAGCCCGCTCCAATATCCGCCGGAGTATAGAGACGCCGGCCTTACTGGTCAAGGACTGACCAAAAAAAACGGCCTGGTAAATCCAAGCCGTTTTTCTTCTTATATGGTGCCCAGGGCCGGACTCGAACCGGCACGGCTTTCGCCACTACCCCCTCAAGATAGCGTGTCTACCAGTTCCACCACCTGGGCAGCACCTTTACTCGAGCTCGGGGAGTTTATTTTCATCCCCGCGCCCGTCTTCGCCTTCTGTCGCTGATTCACCCTCAGCCTGCCCGGCATCCGATTCGGCCGGTGACTCCTGGACTACAGGAATACCCGCCTCACCTGCCACTTCGGCACGCTGCTTGGCAAATACAGCCAGCGAAAAACTCGTTACAAAAAATACGATAGC
>JGI24650J20062_1000201_pt1 | contig 9574 bp, 8 predicted proteins | sample MalvirmetagMSP82_FD_20062 | JGI IMG/M metagenome (IMG submission 20062)
TGCTTTCGATGAAACTGCCGAGCCTGATCCCCGCGATGGAAGCGGCGCTTGGCGAAGAGCATTCGGTTGTCGTGCAGCTGGTCTCGACCGCCGAGGCCATGCTCGACCGGCGCCTTGCCGACCTGTCCGACGAAGAACGCGAAGCGCTCGATATCGATCTGTCCCCGCGTGAATATGTCTAATGTTGAGCTCAACATTACACATTTTCTTTGCAGTCGCAGTTTATGTCGAGCGTCGCAGTCGGAGGCGCGGGATTGCGTCGGTTTGTCATGATTTTACTCCAGATAATTGTGGCGGTCGGGGCAGCGTGGCCGAAGGCTATGCCCGCTTGCGGACGTCGTTGAGCATGGCGATCAGAGTGTCTGACGGCGGCTTGAAGCGTCCAGGGCTGATTTCCGGCCCGCCATGCGCAGCCAAAATCCGCAGCTTCTCCTCTGAATCGGCGCGCAGATAGGTTTCGGTGCTCTGGATGCTGGCATGTCCGAGCCACAAAGCGACTTTGCGAATATCGCCTGTCGCTGCGAGCGTGTGCATTGCGCAGGAATGACGCAATACATGCGGCGTGACTCGTTTACTAAGCAATGACGGCTGCTTCTTTGCTGCCGCCTTGACATGCTGGGTGAGACGGAATGCGAAGCCGTCGCGGGTGATGGGCTGACCGTTGGCGTTGAGAAACACCTCGGCGACCTCTGTCTCAGGACGGATGACAAGCCATGCGCGGAGTGCGGACTGGGTCTCTTTCCATAGCGGCAAGACCCGCTCACGCCGTCCCTTGCCCATGATGTGGGCCGTCGAGAGCGATCGAACCGGGAAATCGCCCAGTTGCAGCGACACGAGTTCCGATACCCGAAGCCCCGCTGCATAGGTCAAGTGCAGCATGGCGCGATCGCGCGTACCGAGCCGTGTCCGAGGATCGGGCGCGTCGAGTAATGCCTTGATCTCGGCCCGGTCGAGATAATCGATCAGCGTCTTATCTGCCTTCTTGCTGGGGATCGATCGAACCCGAAGCGCTTGGTCAAGACACACCGGAACCCGATACTCGATGTACCGGAAGAAGGACCTGATGGCCGCCAACCTGCCATTGCGGGTCCGCACACAACTGCCGCGCTCGACTTCGACATGGTCAAGAAAGGCCATGATCATATCAGTGCCGAAATCCTCGATCTCGAGATCGGTCGGTCGACGCTTCAGCCGATCGGATGCGAACCGGACCAGCAGAACGAAGCAGTTGGCATAGGTCTTCACCGTATGCGGGCTTACGGCGCGTTCCCGCGGCAAATGCTCGCGCAGGAAGGCTGCGAGGTGGGGAGCAAGCGCCGTCATGCCGCTTCTCCCAGATACAGATCCTCGCTCGCGGCAGCGATGTCGCGCAGCAGCACTGGCGTGGCTTCTAGATACCAGTAGGTGTTGGCGACCGAGGAGTGACCCAGATAGAAGCTGAGCGCGGCCATGTGGTGCGCCACGGCTTCCCGGTCAGGCGAGCACGACTCAAGCGAGCGCACGGCGAAGGTATGCCGCAAATCGTGAAGCCGCATACCTGCAGTCCCGGTTGGTCCACGATATCCGAGCTGTCGCGCCAGCCTGACGAACACGACGTGGGCGCGGACCTTATGGGGTGCTCTTCCCCGGATCGTCACGAACAGATCGTTGCCCGTGGCACCGAGCCTTGCCCGGGTTGCGAGATAGGCCTTGAGAGCCTGACGGATTGATGGCTGCAAGGCGATCAGGCGCTGCTTACCGAACTTGCCGTTGCGGACGATCAGACCGTCTTCGACCAGATCGTCGCATTGCAGCGCCAGGGCTTCGGAAATCCTCAGACCGGTCGCCGCCAGCAGCCCGAACAGGTAATGATAGGTGAAGGGACTGATCATGCCCTTGGGCGGAAGATCGAGCGCCGCCTTCATGATCGCCCGGATCTGTTCCGGTTGGATGATGTGCGGCGTTGGTCGCGGACGCTTCCCCCGGCCAAACACACTGGCGGGCGGAACCTGGTTGGCTGGATCCTCGGCATGGGCAAACAAGCAGAAGTTGCGCACGAAAGTGAACCCGGTCCGCGCGGTGTTCTGCGAAGTCGTCGCGCGGCACCAGTCGTAGATGCGGTCGATACGGGTGTGGCTGTCTCCGAAGCCAGTCGCGTAGGTGCCGAACTTGCGAAGCAGGCGCTCCTGCTCGAAAAATTTGCGACCGAGGCTGCGATGCAAAGCGACATACCGCGAAATCTGTGCGTTTATCATGACAGGTCTCCGGGCCAGGGTTGTGCGATCTTCAAGAGCATCGGCAGATCGGTCTTGGCGTAAATGGCGGTGGTCTCGGGCGAGCTGTGGCGCAGGATGGTCCCGATGGACTCCAGGCCTGCACCAGAGCGCAGCATGTTGGTTGCAAGCGAATGCCGAAATATGTGCGATCCGGTCGGCAGACCTTCGATCCCGCCGCGCTCGAGTGTGCGTGCAACGATGCCGGCGATCTCGGCTGATGAACTGAATGGCCGGAACGGGGCTTGCGAACGCAAGAACAGGTGCGCTTCGATAGCCGTCGGGCGGGCCGCAGCAAGATATGCCAGGATCGCGTCGCCAACACCCTGTGGCAATGGCAAACGATCCGGTCGACGCGTCTTGCCCTTGACCTTCAGTTGGCCGGATCGCCAATCGATATCGTCGAGACGCATATCCCGAATATCTCCTGCTCGCAGGCCAAGTCTGGCAAGCAGGAGAATGATCGCCTTATCCCGAACTTCCACCGGCCGACCTGTCGGGCAGGCTGCAATGATCCTCTCGATCGTTGCCGGGTCGATGTAGCGCGGCAATGCCGAAAGCCGGTATCTCCGTACGGAAGGCATTGCGTGCAGCAGCGCTGGGCGGCATTGGCCTCGGCCAATAAGAAACCGAAGATAGCTCCTCATGATTGTGGCGAGCAGCGCAGTCGATCCCGGGATCTCCTTGCTGCGACGCTCGAACGCATCTCGCAAAGTGGCAGCATCCCATTGTGCCGGCGCGCCGAGCATGGGCATCAGCCGCTCAATCTCTGCCCGGTATCGCCGGATCGTCTCGTCGGTCACGCCTCGATCCTGCCTGAGCCAACCGACATATGCCGCGACCTGCGGATCTTCGACCACCTTCACCGCGACCGGGGCGATGGCGCGCCGATCACGAAGAAACTCTACGAAGTGCCGTGTGCAACGCCGCCGTCGCTTCCTTCCTGAAGCGGCCAGCTTGCCGCGCTTGCGGAAAACCGGGCACCGACAATCGTGATCGGCATACTGTTCGGTGATCGTGTCATCGACATCGGTCCATGGACATCGCGATACCCGCAGCCAGGCCGCGAAGTGCTCCGCCTCTGAACGGTAGGCTTGCGCCACCCCCTTCGCGAGTTGGAGGCCATCGATCATATGCGAATAGTCAGCAAGATGACGCCCGAGATCGCCGATCCCGTCGGCTACGTCGATGTGACCCTGATCTTCGAGAAACCGGACGAAGCGCCTGACACGCGCCGCAAGATCGGCCTTGTAGGCTGTCGCTTGCGCTGAATACCCCGGACAACGGCATCGATGCTGCTCAAAACGGCGCACGATCCGATCATCAACCGTCCCGAGCGCAATCCCGCGTAGTCCCAGCCAACACAGAAAATGGCGGATCGCTGCGCTGTACAGGACCGCACAGGCCGTTCCCTCTTCAACCGACAGAGAGGAGAGGAATGCACTGAATAGGGCGTCAGGACTGGGCGGCTCTCCAATCCTGCGCGGTGCAGGCTGGAACGACAAAAATGATCTTGTTGGCATAGTGGTTCCTTCGACTTGTTGAGGTCGAAGGAACGGTAATTATCTGGAGTGAAATCATGGAAAACCGACGCAATCCCGTGCCACCGGCTGCGACACTCGACATAAACTGCGACTGCAAAGAATATGTCATCGACTACCTTTCGAAGAGCTTCCCGGTGCGCCTGATGCAGGTCTTCGCCGACGACGACGGCAATCTCCGCTCCGAGGCAATGAGTGACGAGGAGGGCAATCCCGTTTTCTGCCCGCGCGCCGTGGCCGCGCGCGATGCGCTGATAGAGCATCTCTGCGCGCTGCCGCCCATCGCCACAGCGCTCGATGCGATCATCGAGCACTTCGGAACCGACGCCGTGGCCGAAGTCACGGGCCGGACCCGCAGGCTTGTCCTGGGCCGCGATGGTAAGCAGCGCCTCGAACGGCGAAGCCCNAGNGCNAATGTCGCCGAAGCGCAAAGCTTNATGGAAGGGNCCAAGCGCATCCTNGTCTTNTCGGANGCAGGNGGCACGGGNCGATCCTACCANGCCGANCTTGNNTGCGNNNAACCAGCAGCGCNGGGTTCATTTCCTGCTCGAGCCGGGCTGGCGNGCCGACAATGCGATCCAGGGGCTCGGCCGCACAAACCGCACTAACCAGGCCTCGGCCCCGCTGTTCCGCCCTGTGACCACCGACGTGAAGGGCGAGCGCCGGTTCATCTCGACCATTGCACGCAGGCTCGATGCCCTTGGCGCGCTGACACGCGGCCAGCGCCAGACCGGCGGACAGAACCTGTTCGATCCAGCCGACAATCTCGAGAGCGATTATGCGCGTGACGCGCTCAGCCGCTGGTTCCAGTTGCTCTATGACGGCAAGCTCGAGGCCACGAGCTTCGGGGATTTCGTCGAGCGGACCGGCCTTCGGCTTGAAAACCCCGATGGCGGACTGACCGACAATCTCCCCACGATCCAGCGCTGGCTCAACCGCATTCTCGCCCTGCCGATTGCGCTCCAGAACGCCATATTCGACGAATATCTCGGGCTGGTAGAGGCGCGGATAGAAGCCGCGCGCGAGGCCGGAACGCTCGACCAGGGACTGGAAACCGTGAGGATCGATCGCTTCTCAGTCCTCGCCGACGAACTCTTGCGCACCGATCCTGTGACCGGTGCCGAGACCCGCCTCGTCTCGCTCGAAGTGATGAGGCAACTTAGGCCTCTGCGATTGCAACGCCTGGTGCGGATGCACGAGATCGGCAGCCCGCACGCGATCCCGATGCGCAATGCACGCTCAGGCAAGGTCGCGCTGTCGGTTCCTGCCCGGCGCCTCATCGCCGACGACGGGGCAGTGATCGAACGCCGACGCCTTTTGCGCCCGCTCAACTCCGCGAACTGGACAATCGAGGCACTCGCTGAAAGCCACTGGGAAGATATTGGCGTCACCGCATTCACGAGGGCCTGGCGTGCCGAGGAAGAGCAAGCGGCCAAGTCACCGGTGACCGAGCGCGTGCATCTCGCCACCGGACTGTTGCTTCCGGTCTGGAAGCGCCTGCCAGGCGATCATGTCCGCGTCACCCGGCTCGTTGCCGAGGACGGTCAGTCGATCATCGGCCGCGAAGTGCTCGATATCGATCTCGCTGCGATCGCTGAGACCTTTGGCCTCTCCGGAGTTACCGGTCCGGCGCCGGACCAGATCGGTGAGCTCGTCATCGCCAGAGGCAAGCCGCTGGGCCTCGCAAGCCACGATGCCTTGACCGTCAAGCGATCGCTGGTCGGCGGCGAACAGCGCCTTGAACTGACCGGATTCTCGCCCGATCGCCTCGACTGGTACAAGGGCAAGGGCTGCTTCACCGAGATCATCCGCTACCGCACGCGGCTGTTCGTCCCGGTGTCGAGAGCCTCATCGGTCCTCCCCGCGCTTGCCGCCTGATCCCTCGGGCAGACCCCAATCTCAGAATGAGAGTGGAGGGAGCCCTTTGGGCTTTTGGGCCTCGTGATCCTCACCTGCGCCTTCATTCCATCAGGAGAACACCCATGATCCAGTCGATCCCCTTGAAGAAGCTTGCGGCGAGCCCGCGCAACGTCCGCAAGTCGAGCGACCTGCTGGCCGACCTCCAGCTGCGGGCAGACATTGCTGCGCGCGGTCTGCTGCAGAACCTTGTCGTGCGCAAAGGAAAGCGCGGCAAGTTCGAAGTCGAGGCCGGCGGTCGCCGTCTCGCCGCGCTGCAGGCGCTGGCCGAAGAGGGCACCTTGCCCGAAAGCCATGAGGTCACCTGCCTCGTCATCGAAGGCGAGGAAAGCGAGGTGCGCGAAGCCGGCCTTGCCGAGAACTTCCAGCGTCTAGCGATGAACCCGGCCGACGAGGCGCAGGCCTTCGCTTCCATCATTGAGGCAGGGGCTACCACGGAAGACGTGGCGCGCCGCTTCGGCCTCACCGTCCGTTTCGTCGAGGGCCGCCTGCGCCTGGCAGGTCTTGCACCTTGTGTCTTCGAAGCTCTCGCTGAAGGCGCGATCACGCTCGACATGGCAAAGGCCTATGGGGCGATCTCAGACATCGAGCGTCAGGCGCATGTCTATGCTGAACTGCAAGATGCCTGGTACCAGGTCACGCCAGACACGATCCGCCGCATGGTGCTCGATGCCACTGTTCGTGGCTCCGATCCGCGCGCGGTTCTGGTCGGGCGCGATGCGTACCTCGCTGCAGGTGGCCGGATCGAACGTGAACTCTTCGACGACGAAGCCAGCGAAAGCTGGATCGATGTCGCGCTGCTCGAAGACCTTGCCCAAAAAGCGATGGATGATGCTGCGAAAAGGGTCGCTGAAGAACACGGACTTGCCTGGGTGCGACCGACGCTTGGGAACTATGTCAGCCACGATCTCGTCGAAGGCCTCAATCGGCTCCCATGCGAACCGGCTCCGCTAACCGAAGAGGAGGCCCGCGAGCTCAGCGACCTTGAAGCCGACTACGACCGGACGGCGGCCATCCTCGAAGATGAGGACAGCGACGAAAGCGAGGTCGCCAAAGCGGAAGAAGAACTTGTCTCGATCGACCGCGCCATGCGCGCTCTCAATGACCGGCCGCCAGTGCTCGCCGACGAACTGAAATCCGAGGCCGGTGCCTTCCTCGTCCTCTCGCGCAATGGCGAGCCGACCTTGGTCCCACAATTCTACACCGAGACCGAGGTCATCGCTGACGAAGGTGTGGTCGAGGCCATTGAAGAGAACGGTCCGGCGAAGCCCACGGGAAGCTCGTTGTCGCAGCGCCTGCTCGACGAGCTCGCGATGCAACGCCGCGATATCCTGGCCATCCATCTGGCCAACGATCCGGCACTGGCGCTCGACTTCATGGTCTTCACGCTTGCCGATGCCGATGGGCATGATTGGCGCGCCAGGAAAGCGTCGACGCTTGTCGGATCGGTAGCGTCCGGCCCGGTCACCGGGTTTGAGGCCAAGGATGCGCCGGCGAGTGCTGCTCTGGCCAAATTCGCGGGGTCGCTCGATGAAAGCTGGCGTGCTGGCGAGAGCGATGTCGAGCGGTTTGCCAGGTTCCGGGCACTTTCCGACGAGGCGCGCTCGGCATGGCTTGGTCATGTCGTCTCGCGCACACTCGTTGCCAGCCTGTCCTGCGGAGGCGAGCGTTCGGTGCCGATGCACGAGGCGCTCGGCTCGCTCCTCGAAATCGAGACCGCGCATTGGTGGCGTCCCACGGCGAACAACTACTTCGACCGGGTGGCTAAGGCCCGCACGCTCGAGGCGCTCGATGCCGCCGGCGGTCCCGAACTGGTCAGTCGCTATGCAGCCTCCAAGAAGGCCGAACTGGCGAGCGCTGCCGAGCGCATCTTCTCCGGCAACTTCATCGGAGAGGCTGAGATTAAAGAACGGGCACAGGCCTGGGTGCCGACATTTATGCGTTTTGCCGGTTCCGAAGAAGTCGAATTGGCCGACCACGAAGGAGGCGAGGCGGTCAACGCCGAAGAAACTGACGAGATTGCCGAGCAGGCTGCCTGACCCCTCCTGACAGGTCCAGGTCACTCGGCAGGCGGTCCGTCCCAATCGGGACGGGCCGCCCTTTCATGTCAGATATCGGTTCGATAGATGACCACTCCCGCTAGATGATCAGACGCCAAAAGCAGGAGATAAATGTGCCGCTGTATTGATTTTTTTGGCTTCTAGAGAAAGGGTGTAGCGATCACGAGAACCACGATCGCCACCACATGTGCGGAGCGATACAAGCACCTGACAAGAAGGGAACGAAAGCAGGAATGACGACGAATACCCTGACGCGACGAGCTGAGCCATTCCTAATGGGGTTCGCCACTGAGCGAAGTGGGGAAGTCGAGGAGTTGCGCGGTCGTTACAGCGACCGTCGCCAGATGTGGGTCGTCGAGGCCGAGGGCGTCGAGATCCCGATCGTCGAGGCCGGGGCAACGATGTTAGGCCAGACCCACACTAAGACCATGACCCAAGTAGAGGCGGACGACGACGACCAAGCGCGCGGCGTCTTGGGAGAGACGTCGACCACAACCCGCGTGCGGCAGGAGACGGACGACCAAGACCATGACATGATGGCGTTCGGAGGGACAAGGACATTGACCGAGGTACAGCAAGAGGCCGACGACCAAGACCAGAGCTTGGCCCCGATGGCGGAGACCTCTACGCTGACCAAGGTTAGGCAGGAGGCGGACGATCAAGATGCATCGCTTGCACTCCCTGAGCTGCAGACAAAGACCGATGTCCAGCAAGAGACTGACGACCAAGCTGGAATGTTGATCTGAACGGCCCCGATGACCGTCCTTCTGGCCACCAACAGGCGCGACGTGACTACGGATTTCATAGCCCTTGAGCTTGAGCGTAGGGCCGTGGTGTTCCACAGGCTCAACACTGAGGACATGCTTGAATACCGCGTCTTACTGCCGAACGGTGATCCATCCTGTATGCGCCTCGTCAATCGAACACGCGAACTTGAACTCAGCGAGGTGACCGGCGCCTATTACCGCCGCCCCCTTCCGCCGGAAATCCCCCATAATGCGCCGTCAACCGCTGCCTATATGCAGGCGGAATGGTCAGCCATACTAAGGAGCGTGTGGAACGCGCTCGAAGGGCGGTGGCTCAATTGTCCCTTTGCGATACTGCGAGCTGAGGACAAACCAAGACAGCTTGCCGTTGCACGCGCGGAAGGGCTGCAGGTTCCGCGGACTCTGATTACAAACGATGCTGAGCATGCGAAGAACTTCTTGGCGGACGGTGCAATCGTGGCGAAGCCGCTACGCCATGCACTCATCGAAGACGGGGGCGCCGGCAAAGTCGTTTTCACCTCGCGAATCGAACAGGACAACGGGCTGACTGGAATCGAAAGCGCACCGGTGATCCTGCAGAGTGAGGTACCCAAGCGTGCGGATGTGCGCGTTATAGTCGTCGACGACCAAGTGTTCGCGACCATGATCGAATCGCAGGCGCACGAAGAAACAAGTGTCGACTGGCGCAAGGGCGTGCGGACGGACTTGGAGCATCGCGCTTTCACTCTGCCTCACGAGGTCGAAAAGGCCTGCGTCGCAGTTACGCGTTCTCTCGATCTGCGGTACTCTGCGATTGATCTCGTCGAAGATCCTGACGGCACTTTCTGGTTCCTCGAGGCTAATCCAAACGGCCAATGGGCTTGGATTGAGCAACGCACCGGCGCTCGGATCGCAGAAGCTATCGTTTCGGGCCTGGTACGATGAATCTCCGCGACTGGGACTGTCAGGAATTCCGTGTGTGGGCGGGCGGTTGAACATTACGCCGCCATGGCTTTGATGAAGCGCTCACCGAAAATTACGGCGAACTGGGCCTTTGC
>JGI24650J20062_1000205_pt1 | contig 9509 bp, 7 predicted proteins | sample MalvirmetagMSP82_FD_20062 | JGI IMG/M metagenome (IMG submission 20062)
ACCGCATGAGCGAGCCGGCCACCAATGCGCCGGATACAATGAAGAAGCCTTGGATGGCGATCTCGGCAATTTGGCCCCAGGCGCGCTCCAACCCGCTCATCGGCGCGAGCGCGGACAGAACGATTGCATGATAGGCAAACACGGCCGAAGCGAGCGCCAGCCGGATGAGATCAAACCTGTTTGCTGCCAGTCGGTGCGCTGTCGCCATCGGCGCTGTTTATCGTATTCGTTCCAAATGGAAAGGGGCCCGCTGGACCGGCGGACCCCTTCAGCACCGACTGGGTGGGCAGCCTACCGAACCGGCAGGCCAGCCGCCGTCACGGCGCCTTGATCGGACCGTCCCCGCCAGGCAGCAAGGGCATCTGCCAGTTCTTCCTCGGACACGGTTCCATTCGAATTGAGGTCGAATTTCGTGAACTTCGCTTTCGCCTCCGACTCGCTGGCTGTGCCCGCGCTGTCGGAGTAGCTCACATATTCGTCCTCGCTGATCAGGCCATCATCATCCAGATCCAGCAACGAGAAGTCGGGCATCTCGCCCGCATGGCCCATCAGGGCCGTCATCATCGCCGCCGTTACCAGAAAGCTGCTACGTCTGACCATGTTCGAACTCCTTCTTACTCTATACGTCGCAGGGGACCGCGACAGGACTGAACATACTCGAAACAAGTGGTAATGATGCGTGAAAAGACGTTCACGACGAAGATGTAATGAACCCGGATCAGACGGCCTGCCCGCCGATCTCCTTCATGAACTCGAACCAGGATTCGACTTTTGATGGCGTCAGAGCGCCAACGCCGCCGATGATCGTGTGGTGCATCGGTTTGAAACCAGACAGGCCAAGCACGCCGCGCTCCAACGCTTTCAATGCGCCCGCATCCATGCCGAATCTATAGACCAGGTCGGGCATACCCATCGTCACGATAATGCGGGCCGACTTTCCCTTCATCATGCGCTCAGGCCATTCATGATCGGACTCACCTGTTTTCAGGAAGAATTCTGCCCGGGCCGCCTGTTCGAAGAAGGCCTTTAGTTTGGCTGGCATACCGCCCATCCAGAGCGGGAAAGCGATGACGAGGTGGTCTGCGTTGGCGATCTTCTGGCGTTCACTCAGCACCGGCTCTGGCGGGGGCATTGCGAACTCTTTCTCAGAGTTGAGGAATGGCATGTCGAAATCTGCCACGCGGATGCGAGACACTGTGTGATCGGTCGCCTCGGCGCCCTCGGCATAAGCATCGCAGAGCGCGTGGACCAGATGGTCCGGATCGGGATCGGGGTGGCCATCGATGATACAGATAGAGCGGGTCATGGGGGTCAGCCTCCTGCCATGTGACAGGGAGCTTCTACCATTGGCCGGCAACAGATTTTATACGTAGAACCCCTACATCCGAAAGACGCCGAAGCCCCGATCCGGGAACGGAGCATTCAGGCTGGCGGAAAGGGCAAGGCCCAGCACGCGGCGGGTATCGGCCGGGTCGATGATACCGTCATCCCATAGGCGCGCTGTGGAGAAATAGGGCGAACCTTCAGCTTCGTAGAGATCGCGGATCGGCTGCTTGAAGCTGTCCTCGTCCTCGGCAGACCATTCCCCGCCCTTGCGCTCAATGCCGTCGCGCTTGACTGTGGCGAGCACGCTGGCGGCCTGTTCGCCGCCCATGACGGAGATGCGGGAGTTTGGCCACATGAACAGGAAGCGGGGGCTGTAGGCCCGGCCGCACATGCCATAATTGCCGGCGCCGAAGCTGCCGCCGGTTACCACGGTGAATTTCGGCACGCTGGCGGTGGCCACGGCGGTCACCATCTTGGCGCCATCCTTGGCGATGCCGCCGGCCTCGTATTTCGACCCGACCATGAAGCCGGTAATATTCTGCAGGAANACCAGCGGGATGCGGCGCTGGTCGGCCAGTTCGATGAAATGCGCGGCCTTCTGCGCGCTTTCAGAGAACAGGATACCATTATTGGCGAGGATCGCGACCGGCATGCCATAGAGGCGCGCAAACCCGCAGACGAGCGTCTCGCCATAGAGCTTCTTGAACTCATGGAATTCCGATCCGTCCACGAGACGCGCGATGACTTCGCGGGCGTCATAGGGCTCGCGGACATCCTGAGGCACCAGACCATGCATCTCCGCAGGGTCGTAAAGTGGCTCTGCAGNCTCTGTCAGATCGAAGGGCTGGGGCTTTGGCGTGGCCAGCGTGCGGACAATGGAGCGGACAATGGCGAGCGCGTGAGAATCATGGGCCGCATAGTGGTCGGCCACGCCGGACTGGCGCGCATGCACATCTGCGCCGCCAAGGTCTTCGGCTGAGATCACTTCCCCCGTGGCGGCCTTCACCAAAGGTGGACCGCCGAGGAAGATCGTGCCCTGTTTGCGCACAATGATGGTCTCGTCCGACATCGCAGGTACGTAGGCACCACCCGCAGTACAGCTGCCCATGACGGCGGCGATCTGGGGAATGCCCTTCGCGCTCATCTGGGCCTGATTATAGAAGATGCGGCCAAAGTGTTCCCGGTCCGGGAAGACTTCTGACTGATGCGGCAGGTTCGCGCCGCCGCTATCGACCAGATAGATACATGGCAGGTGATTTTCGAGGGCCACTTCCTGCGCGCGCAGATGCTTCTTCACCGTCATCGGGAAATAGGCGCCGCCCTTTACCGTCGCATCATTGCAGACGATCAGGCATTCGCGCCCCTCAACCCGGCCGACCCCCGTGATCAGGCCTGCGCCGGGGGCTTCGTTATCATACATGCCATTGGCGGCCAGCGCACCGATTTCGAGAAAGGCAGAGCCCGGGTCCAGCAGGCGTTCGACTCGTTCACGCGGCAGCAATTTTCCGCGCTCTACATGGCGTTTGCGAGACGCTTCCGGGCCTCCGATGGCGGCATTAGCGGTTTTTTCTTGCAATTCGGCAAGAAGCGTCTCCATGGCGGCTTTGTTGGCGGCAAATTTGCTACCGGACACATCAAGACTGGATTTCAGAACCGGCATAACGCCTCCCACTGGAATTTTGTGCCTGCTTAGCGGCGCCCGGCCCACCTGTCACGCGGGCGTCATGCGAATTTGAAACACAGGGGATGAGCGAAAGGCTTTGAAAAGGGAATCGAAATGGGCATGTTCTTCAACATGGGCATTGATATCACTCCCCGCTTGCGGGCCATTGAATTCCTGAAGGATGTTCCGGCCCGCGCCATGAAGGCGGCAGGCAAGGAAGCCATCTGGTTTTCGGTCGCCGCCGGCAAGCCGCTCTATCTTGCCGGGGAACCCGCTGACACGCTCTATTTCGTCCTGTCCGGAACGTTGGGCATCTTCCGGGAAGGCGTGCATGGAAAGTCCGAATTTGTCGGCCATATCCGCTCCGGCGAGCCGGCCGGCGAGATGTCACTCTTCCTCGGCGGGGTCGACCTGACCGGCGATGGCGTGCCGAACGATGCACCCCATACGAGTTCGGTTTACGCGCTGCGCGACACGGAACTGATCGGCGTCTCGCGCAAGGGCTGGGACCGGATGGTGAAAGCCGAGCCGGAACTGCTCGAATCCATGATCCGGGTGATTTTGCGCCGATTGGGGAAATCCGGTGATCGCGTTGCCAGCGCTGCGCCGAAAGTGTTCACGCTCGTCGCCACGTCACCGACGATCGACCTGAAGCTGCGGGCCCGGTCGCTGAAACAGGCATTGGAACGCCTTGGGCGGAAAGCAGTGATTGTTGACGAGCAGATGGGCGATGAACGCCCGGCTGCCTATTTTGATGAGCTGGAGCGCGCACATGATGTCGTGATCCTGATCTCGGCCATTGGCGACAATTCCTGGTATCGCCTGTCCATGCGCCAGGCCGACCGGATCTGGGTCGTGGGCCGCGCTGATGCGCGCCCCTCCAATCCATTGATGCCGGATGACCAGTCCCCTGCCCGCACGCTGAAACTCGTGGACGTCCTGTTGCTGCATCACAGCGATGAGCGCCAAGGAGCCAAGCCGGCCGAATGGATCGCCGCGTCCGGGGCTACCCGCGTCTTTCACTGGAGCCGGGTAGAAGGCCAGGATTGCGACCGGCTCGCGCGCATCATGGCTGGTGTCTCCGTCGGGCTGATCCTGTCAGGCGGGGGCGCGCGCGCCTATTCTCATATCGGCGTCGTCAAGGCGATGCGGGAACTTGGCCTGCCGATCGATTTTGTGGGCGGCGCCTCGATGGGCTCGGTCATCGCGGCCTGTGTCGCAATGGGGTGGAGCGATGCCGAAATCGAGCAACGCATCCGCAAGGCATTTGTCGATAGCAATCCGCTCGGGGACTATCATTTGCCCGTCGTCGGCATGGTGAAGGGCGCGCGCGTCGCAGCCCGGCTGAAAGAGCATTTCGGCGACGCGGAGATCGGTGATCTCGACATTCCCTTTTTCTGTACCTCGACCAACCTCACCAGCGGCGCCACGCGTATCCATCGCGAAGGCCTGCTGCGCAATGCGCTGCGGGCGACCATCTCGTTGCCGGGCATCTTGCCACCGGTCGTGGATGGCAAGGATTTGCTGGTTGATGGCGCAGTGCTGAACAATTTTCCGGCCGATATCATGCGGGATATGCATCGCGGCTTTGTCGTGGGCTCTGACGTCACGCGCCAGCCGGAAAACATGGATCTGGAGGAATTTTCTGAACCGCCGAGCTTCTTCCGCTGGGTTTTCAATAATGGGTTTTCCAGCCCGCCCCCTATTGCCGGCCTGCTCATGCGGACCGCAACGATCCGTGCAGACACCAAATTCGGACATGACATGGCAGATGTTCTGGTCCTGCCACAACTTGCCGATGTCCAGCTGCGCGACTGGAAAGCCTATGACGAAACCGTCGAGTCCGGCTATGTCGCCACGATGAAGGCCTTCGAAGGGGCCACAATCAAGGAGAAGTGCTGTCCTGCTTAGCTGCTAGCCGCTAAGCCGTTTCGCCGAAGAGTTCCCGACCGATTAGCCAGCGGCGGATTTCCGACGTCCCTGCCCCGATTTCGTAGAGCTTGGCATCGCGCAGCAGGCGACCGGTCGGGTATTCATTGATATAGCCATTGCCGCCAAGGATCTGGATCGCGTCTAGCGCGAGCTTGGTCGCGGTTTCGGCCGCATACAGAATGGCGCCGGCGGCGTCCTTGCGGGTCGTCTCGCCCCGGTCGCAGGATTTGGCGACGGCATAGACATAGGCCTTGGCCGCATTCATCTGGACATACATGTCCGCGACCTTGCCCTGGATCAGCTGGAACTCGCCGATCGACTGGCCGAATTGCTTCCGGTCATGAATGTAAGGGATCACGACATCCATACAGGCCTGCATGATGCCGGTCGGCCCCGCTGACAGGACGGCGCGCTCATAATCCAGCCCACTCATCAGAACGCCAACGCCGCCATTCAGCGGGCCCATGACGTTCTCTTCTGGCACTTCGCAGTCCTCAAAGACAAGTTCGCCCGTCTCCGATCCGCGCATGCCCAGCTTGTCGAGTTTCTGCGCGACCGAGAAGCCCTTGAAGTCGCGCTCGATCAGGAAGGCCGTGATGCCGCGCGAACCCGCCTGTGGCTCGGTCTTGGCGTAGACGACCAGCGTATCAGCGTCCGGCGCATTGGTGATCCACATCTTGGTGCCGTTCAGCACATAGCGGTCGCCCTTCTTCTCGGCCTTCAGCTTCATGGACACGACATCAGAGCCAGCGCCACTCTCGCTCATGGCGAGGGCACCAAGATGTTCGCCAGAGACGAGCTTGGGAAGGTAGCGGGATTTCTGGTCGTCATTCCCCCAGCGGCGAAGCTGGTTGACGCAAAGATTGGAATGGGCGCCGTAGGACAGGCCGACTGAAGCCGAAGCGCGTGAAATTTCTTCCATCGCGACCACATGTTCGAGATAGCCAAGCCCGGTGCCGCCCCACTCTTCCTCGACCGTGATGCCGAGGAGGCCAAGTTCGCCCATTTTCGGCAACAGGTCGCGCGGAAACGTATCCGTGCGGTCAATCTCTGCGGCGCGAGGGGCGATTTCGTTCTGGGCGAAACTTGCCACGGTCTCGCGGATCATGTCCGCAGTTTCACCGAGATCGAAGTTCAAAGTGGGATATGTGTTCGGAATCATGCCGCTGACTTAGCAAGACTTCCCCCGGCTGTCAGCCTAATCTTCCTGCGCCAGCATGCGATACAGATAGTAGACCGAGACGAATAGGAGGAAGCCACCGCCCAGCGCCATCAGGGGGCCGGTATAGGTCTGGCTCGCAGCCTCGCCCATGCGCGCGCCCGATTGGGTGAGGATGCGGCGCAGTCCGTCATAAAGGCCAATCGTGCCGAGTCCTGCCAACAAGGCAAAGGGCAACCAGCGCCAACCGTGTGCGGGAGCAAAATCCTCTATCTCGGCCTGCGCGGGTGTTATCAGGCGCGATGTATCCACCTCGACCGTGGCCAGGTCATCGATCAGCTTCTGGCTTGTCGGCGGCACAGAGAGATTGTCGAGCGTGAGCCCCTCTCCCTGCGGATCCGACAGGTTTGGCGGGCGATAGGCGCGGCGGCGTTCCGACATGGAGGCTGGCGGCGCCGGAGCCGGTTCGCCATTGCCTTCGGGACCTGCCAGCGCGGAAACGGCGCGCGTAATCTCGTCAACGGTGGAATCACCTGTCGGCTGCGGGTCGGGCTCGCCGGATGCGCGGGAACCATTTTCCCCGAGTATGCGTGTCAGGCGCTGGGCCACTGCGCGGGCGGCGGCCTCTGGCGGGCTCTCGCGCTCGGCTGTGGCGCGAGCGCGGTTCTGTTCAGGTCGCGGCTCCAACACGATGGAAGTGTCCCGATTCCCGTTTGGCCCGGCAAGGCCGTCGCGTTCGGGGCGGACAAGCGCGCTCGGGATCGAAACACGGCGTTTGGGCGTATCCAGGAAGGTTGCCACTTCCACGGCGCGGCGGCGCACCAGTCCATCAATCACGCGGATCTGACCATCCACCCGACCCCGGCGCCAGCTACTCATGGCTTCAGCAGCAAGAATACGGTCACCGGAATTGAGGTGCGCGAGTACGTCAGAGGAATCGAAGGCCTTCAGACCGATATTGAAGGCGAACGAGACGAGCGCATCGAACTCGTTTTGGCTCAGCGGCGTGAACACCTGTTGCGCCAGATGGTTCTCGACCCGCTTCAGATCGTGAAAGCGCAGGATCAGTTCCGCATCAAAGGCGCTGACGGTCAGGCCAGCGCGTGCGGTCTCTGTATGCCCGTAACCGACCAGCCATTTGCCATCCGGCAGGCGGCTTGCGCGCGCACGAAAGCCCTCGAAACTCTTGATGAGTTCGACTCCCTTGTCGGACGTGCGCATTTGACGGGCCAAAAGCATGGCTCCCGTTTTGGGACAGTTTGACTTTTTACTACGGGCAAGCGCTGCAAATCTCGCGCCCATTCACCCGAGAGGCGAGATTTGGCCAAGAAGTGCCCAATTTACAGGAGCACGAGCGACGCCAGGCCAAGGAAACTGAAAAATGCCATCACATCAGTCAGCGTCAGCACGAAGACCGACGATGCCACTGCAGGGTCAGCGCCAAGGCGCTTCAGGCCGAGGGGAACAAGAATGCCCGACAGGCCCGCCCAGATAAAGGTTGCCAGCATTGCCGCGCCGATCACAAGCGCCAGCTCGACGTCACGGAACCAGACCAGCGAGATCAACCCGACCCCGATGGCAAAGATGACTCCGTTGACGCAACCGCTGAACACTTCCCGGAAGATGGCGCGGCGCGCCGCAGCGCCGTCCAATTGCCGTTCGGCAATGGCGCGCACGGCAACGGCAAGCCCCTGGCTGCCCGCATTACCCCCCAGCGCCGCCACGACCGGCATCAGTACCGCCAATGCCACAACTTGCGCGATGGCCGCCTCGAACAGGGAAATAATGGCGGAAGCAATAAACGCGGTGAACAGGTTAACGCCCAGCCACGGCGCGCGCGCCTTAACCGTATCCCAGACCGTATCGGCACCGTCCGCCGAGGTCACGTTGAGCAGGGAGAGCAGGTCTTCGGCGTTCTCTTCCTGCATGACATCGACCATGTCATCGACCGTGATCATGCCGACGAGGCGGTCGCCTTCATCCGTCACAGGCGCCGCAGCCAGCGAGTATTTGCGGAACTGGAAGGCCACTTCTTCCTGGTCCATCTCCGGCTTCAGAGATGACAATGCGTCTTCCATGATGTCCGACAATTGCACATCTCGCGGCGTGCGCAGCAGCGTCGCCAGCGANACGATTCCCAGCAGGCGATGGCCCGGATCGATCACGTAGAGNTCGTAGAAGACTTCCGGCAATTCCTCGCCGAGCTCCCGCGCATGGTCGATCGCATGGCCGACCGTCCAGTATTCCGGCGCGGCCACAAACTCCGTCTGCATGAGACGGCCGGCAGTGTCTTCCTCATAGGAGAGCCCCCGCTCCAGCTGGGCTCTGTCCACCGGGGCAAGGTCGTCCAGGATACGCTCACGGCGGTCATCTTCGAGGTCTTCGAGAATGGTCGTCGCATCATCGGAATCGAGTTCGTCGAGCGCGCTTGCCACCGCCGCGTCGGGCAGCACTTCGACCGCCTCTTCGCGATAGGAATCGCGCAGTTCGATCAGGATGTCCGCTGGCAGCTCGCCGCCAAGCAGTTCTACCGCTTCAGAGAAGGTATCAAAGGACAAAGCCTCCAGCGCATCGGCGGCGTCGGCCGGATGCATGCGCTGGAGCGTCCGCGCCAGCCAGCGCGTATCCTTTTCATCGACCGCATCGATGATATCTTCCAGCAGATCCGGATCGACGTTGGGCGTCTCAGTGGTCTGGGCAGGCTGAACGGACGTTTCTGTCATGGCGCCTCTTTGCCGGGGTTACGTGGCGGCGGCAAGAACCGAATACGTTGAGCTAGCCGGGATTCGCAGGAATCTCACAGCGTGCCCACAGTGATTGTGGTGGGTGTTGATGCGGGTGTGGGTCTTTGAATTCATTCATTCACTAAAATCGATCCTCGATCGATTTTAGTGAATGAATGGTGCGGTCAAGAGGACTCGAACCTCCACGGGTTGCCCCACAGCGACCTCAACGCTGCGCGTCTACCAATTCCGCCATGACCGCACTGGTCTTCATTGAGGCAGACGGGCCGTATAAGGCGACACCAGCACTTTGTGAAGCCCTGAATGTCGCCTATATGCCCCCGGTGATGCAGAAATTCCCCGACACAGAATGGACCGTTTCAGACCGCCTGGTTCCTTATGAGGATGCGGTCCGATTCATGGAGGCGCGCGCCCGCGCGATCCGGGAGGATGGCGCGCCGGAACTGGTCTGGTTCCTGGAGCATCCACCGCTTTACACGTCAGGCACTTCTGCCAAGCCGGACGACCTGCGTGACCCGGCCCGCTTCCCTGTCTTTGATGCCGGGCGCGGCGGCCAGTATACATATCATGGCCCCGGCCAGCGGGTTGCCTATGTGATGCTGGATGTTGCCCTGCGGGGGCGGGACGTGCGCGCCTTCGTGCAAAATCTGGAGACCTGGATGATCAAGGCGCTTGCCGCTTTCAA
>JGI24650J20062_1000214_pt1 | contig 9231 bp, 10 predicted proteins | sample MalvirmetagMSP82_FD_20062 | JGI IMG/M metagenome (IMG submission 20062)
GCCTTTGAAGGTCTGCAGCGTTCCGCCCGTCACAAATCCGGCATCGCCATGCGCTTTCCGCGCATCAACCGCATCCGCTGGGACAAGCCCGCAAACGAGGCGGACCGTTTGGAGACTCTGGAGGCAACGCTGCAAGAATAAAAAAAGGCCGGATGACATGCACCCGGCCCTTTCGAAACATATTGAAACCGAAAGTCCTTAAACGGACTCTTTCAGCTCCTTNGAGACGCGGAAAGCAACTTTCTTCGACGCCTTGATCTTGATGGATTCACCCGTTGCCGGGTTGCGGCCCATGCGTGCCGGGCGCTTGCGCACTTCCAGCGTGCCGAGNCCGTTCAGNCGGAAACGTTCGCCTTTCTTCAGGCGCTTGGTGATCCGATCAGCCAGGTCGGAGAAGATTTCTTCCGACTGCTTCTTGGTCAGACCATGAGCCTCAGCCATTTCTGCCGACAGCTGGCGCATCGTCACCGTGGTTGGCGTCTTTGCAGCCGTCGCCTTTGGGGCGGCTTTCGGCGCAGCTGCCTTGCGAGCAACTGGCTTCTTCGCAGCGGCCGTCTTGGCAGCAGGCTTCTTGGTGGCCGTCTTGGCCGTGGTGGTCGCCTTCTTGGCGGCCGGTTTTGCAGGGGCCTTCTTGGCCGCAGGTGTCCTTGCCATAAGCAAATTCCTCTTGTGAGTCTCCGCAGAGATCGGGGCGTATAACGTGAAAACGCCAGCCTGCATCCCACTTTTTTCACACGCCGCGGATTTGCCCCATTTGAAATTCAGCTCATATGGAAAACATGAAAACATTTTTGCCCCTGATCGTGATTCTTCTCGGCGTGCTTCAGCCCCTGTCCGGCGCGCTCGCGCCTGCACTGGGCATTGGCACACCGATTGGAAACGCCACTCGTGACATGACGCTTCCGGAACAGCCCTTGCCGGCGTTCTTTTCAATCTGGAGCGTGATTTTCCTCGCCTATTTGCTGTTCGGCATTTCCTACTGGCGTGCCCGCGAGCCCTGGATGGAGCGAATTGCGGTACCCCTTGCCTGGGCTGGTGCGTTCAACATCGTCTGGATGATCAGTGCGCAGTTGATCGCGTCTCAACCCCTGGATTTCCTGCTCCTTTTTCCAATCGCCATTGCCGTATGGACGGCAGCATTTCGCATGGACCGTTTGCGTGAAACTGGCTGGAGTCCCAAGAAAGCTCTCGCAGATCTTACCGCCGCCATGCTGTCTGGCTGGATTACCGTCGCCATCGCGATCTCTGTTCCCTTGACCCTGCGCAGCTTCTCGAGCCTCGGGGCGACTGATTTTCCGTGGCAAATGCTCTGGATCACGCTGGTGACCGCCAGCATTTCGGCGTGGATGTTCGCCCGCTATGTTAGCCGCAGTTGGTGGTATTTCATTGCCCTGGGCTGGGGCATGATCGGGATCGTCCTGAACAATTGGTATGTGACGGAGATGAACTGGCTCGCCATTATCAGCGCAGGGGTGCTTACCCTCATTCTCTGCTTGCGCCTCTTTCGGGGTGCCGACGGATCAGTCATACCCGCCTGAGCAAACTGGACAAGCGGCGCAAACTGACGCTCTTTTGCCCATAGAAACAACGAGCCCGGCCACTTTATGGATTTCACGACAATCGCCCTGCCCGATATCGACACCACTGACTGGCCTGTCTGGTTGGCAAGTTCTTGGCCATTCATGGAGAAGTGGGGCGCCGTTGTCCTGGCCTGTATCCTGATCTGGTTTCTTTCGGGCATGGTCAAACGCATCATTACCGCCTTTGGGAAGCGCGTGACCGCCAAGGACAAATCATTCGAGGGGTCGAGTTGGGATATTGCCAGTTCAGTCTCTCGCGTTTTCGCTTTGATTTTCATGTCTCCCCTGCCCCTTGGGCTCGCGGGCTATGACTGGGAAGCGATCATAGACAAGCGCGGACCAGGCGCCTTCGCTGCGGTCGCGATCCTGATCATTGCGGTGACCTTCGCGAACTGGGTTGCCCGATCAATGCGGAAAATGGGCAATCAGGCTCATATGCGTCACGGGGCCGATGATACGCTGTTTGCCTTTTCCGCTTCGCTCCTGAAATATCTGATCTTCGCCGTTGCGATCGTATTGGCACTGACCCAACTCGGCTTCCCGACGGCATCGTTGGCGGCGCTGCTGGGCGGCGCAGCGTTGGCCATTGGCCTCGCGCTTCAGGACACGCTGAAGGCGGTTGCGGCCGGAGTCATGTTGGCCATTTTCAGGCCGTTCCGAATTGGTGATTTCGTCACCCTAGCAGGCATGGACGGCGAAATCACTGACATCACACCCTTCCGAACGACGTTCAAGCAAATCGACAACAAGATCGTCTCGGTCACCAATGACAAGGTCTGGGGCGATCCGCTGGTCAATCACACACGCCAGACACGTCGTCGCTTCGATCTCTACTTTGACATTTCCTATGACGACAATATGGATCATGCGCTCAAAACCCTGCTGGACACGACGAATGAGCATCCGCGTATTCTGGCCAAGGATGAAACCTGGGTCGGCGTGCATACGCTTGCTGATTGGAGCGTTCGGCTGCGCCTGCGCGCTTTTGTGGCGACGCCCGAATTCGTTCAGGTCCGCGCCGACATCACAAAGGCCGTCAAGGAAGCCTTTGATCGCGAAGGGATCACCATCCCCTTCCCGCATCAGGTCAACATGGCTTACCGGCCACCTGCTGAGTCGAGACCGGAACACGCGTCACAATCAGACATTACAGAGACTGAAGACTAGCCTGCCCTGACAGTAAAAAGGAGACCTCCATGCCTGAAGAGCTGACTGCAGCCGCGCTCTGGAGCGAATACAGCCCCTTCATCATTTCATTCGGCGTGAAAGTACTTGGCGCTTTGCTGGTCCTGATTATCGGTCTACGCATCGCCGGCTGGTTGGCGGGCCTCGTTCGTAGCGCAGCGCTGAAGCGCGAAGGTATTGACGATACGCTCGGCAATTTCTTTGCCTCTCTTGTCCGGTGGGCCATCACGGCTGCTGTGCTGATTGCCGTGCTGCAGGTCTTCGGGGTTCAGGCCACCAGCTTCGTCGCCGTACTCGGCGCGCTGACCCTTGCCATTGGCCTGTCCATGCAGGGCGCCCTCGGCAATATCGCGTCAGGCGTCATGATCATGTTGTTTCGCCCCTACAAGCTCGGCGACTATATCGAGGCCGCTGGCGTTGCCGGCACCGTTAAAGACATCAATCTGTTCCAGACTGTCCTGGCCACAGTCGACAATGTGAAAGTCCTCGTGCCAAACAGTCAGGCCATTGATGGCGTCATCGAGAACTATTCCGGATACGACACCCGCCGCGCCGATGTGACCTTTGGCATCGACTATGATGACGACATGGACAAGGCTATCGCCATCATCAAACAGGTGATTGAAGCAGATGACCGTATCTTCCGGGATCCGGAACCCTTCGTGAAGGTTGTTAATCTTGGAGACAGTTCGGTCGACATTGCCACACGCAGCTGGGTGAAAGCGGCCGATGTCTGGGACGTCAAATTCCACCTCATGAAGGCAGTCAAGGAAGCCTTTGACCGGGAAGGCATCTCGATACCCTATCCGCACCAGGTTGAAATCCAGAAGCAGGCGGCCAACGACTAACAGGCCCCACCATATACTATGTCGACAGATCCCAACTCAGAACTACCGGAAGTGACAGTTGAGCCGGTGCCGGAGCCTCTGCCGCCCCGCGCACCGGTCAAAGCGCCTCCACGCTCCTTGCTCGCGCGATTGTTCGGCATCTCGGTCTGGGGATCGCTGAAGCTGCTCGGCCTTTGCATTCTGGTCGGCTTCTTCGTGCTGGCGTCCCAGTTCAATCCGTCCAATCCGGACGTCGACATGGGCGCGGCCATCGCAAATGTTGCAAGCACGACCATGGCGGCGCTTGGCTGGGCAGTGCGCAATTTCTGGAAACCAGCCCTGGCGGGTGCGGCGGTGGTGATCCCTATATGGGTCCTGTGGCGACTCGTCAGTCTGCCATTCCGGAAGTAGATTCAACCGGCGCCCAATGCTGCGTCTGGCAGATCGGGCCGATGCAGCCCTTCACTTCCAGTACACCATCGGCCAGCAATTTGATCTTGGACCCGTAGGTCTTGCCTTCCTTCGGATTGTATATCGTGCCGCCTGTCCAGCCTTTGGCTTTTTGCTTGAACCCTTCAAGCATAGTCAGGCCAAGGATTTTTGCGCCCTTGGCATCGGTCGCCGTTTCGGGGGTCGCGTCGCCAGACACACTCGCCGGATCGATCCATACGATGACGCCGCAAGGCGTTCCGTCCCCGCAATCGGAAATCCGGATGTGGGAATTTTCTTCCTGCGTCACAAAAGTGCCGAAAACGTCGAGCGGCCCCGCCTGGGCTGTACCCGCAGCAAATGCCGCGACGGCAACGATAGCCAATGCACGATTCATGGGTGCCTCCCCGCTCAACCGACTTATACTCATATCAGAAAAACAAACCGGGAGGAATTCAATGGACATGACAAAACTTATGTTTCGCGACGGCCTGATGGCCGGGGAACGCATTCTGGTAACAGGCGGCGGCACGGGACTCGGCAAGGAAATGGCCGAAGGCTTCCTGAAGCTTGGCGCGGAAGTGCATATCTGCGGACGGCGTGGACAGGTCTGCGAAGACACCGCAGGTGAGCTGATGGACAAGCATGGCGGCAAGGTCGTGCCGCATGCCTGCGACATCCGCGTGGCGGAAGCCATCACCGACATGAATGATCATATCTGGGGCAAGCACGGCGCGCTGACCGGCCTCATCAATAATGCGGCGGGCAATTTCATCAGCCGGACCGAAGATCTCTCAATTCGGGGCTTCGATGCGATTTCCAATATCGTGTTCCGCGGCACTTTCTACATGACCCACGACATCGGCAAACGCTGGATCAAGGAGGGTCAAAAGGGCAGCGTCTGTTCAATCCTGACGACTTGGGTCTGGAATGGTGGGCCATTCGTGGTGCCGTCGGCCATGTCAAAGGCAGCCGTCAACACGATGACGCAGAGCCTCGCCGTGGAATGGGGGCGCTACGGCCTCCGTTTCAACGCCATTGCGCCGGGCCCCTTCCCGACGGAAGGTATGTCGAAGCGGCTGGCTCCGGATGCCGAAGGCGCCAAGCGCATGGATTCCGGCGCCGCCAATCCGATGGGCCGCGTTGGCGAGATGCATGAACTGGTGAATTTGGCCGTGTTCCTGATGGCGTCTGGCGCGGAATATGTGAATGGACAAACCATCGCGATCGACGGAGCGATGTACAATGCATCCGGCGGAAACTTCGCTCAGCTGACCGCATGGGGCGACGCCGAATGGCAAGCCGCCCGAGACGCGATTGAAGCCACCAATGCACAAGACAAGGCCAAGCGCACCGTTTGACGCCTTTCAGGCTGGACAGTCGCGCAAGCAACACTAGGCTTCGGGCACGCAATCGCCGCCCGGAGCCTCACGCCTCATGACGACCCAATCTAAAGAACATGTCCTCGGCATTACCGCATTGGGGGAACGCCTGTCCGGAGTTTCGGGTCGCCATGAGGGCGTCGTCATTGGCCTGACTGGCTCGGTTGCCTCGGGCAAGACGACACTCGCCAACCAGGTTGCTGCAGTCCTAGCCGAGGCACATACGGTGGAAACCGTGTCGACGGACGGGTTTCTCTATCCGAACACAATTCTGGAAGAACGCGGCCTGACGCTCCGCAAGGGCTTTCCAGAAACTTACAATGCCGAGGCATTGGGTGACGCAATCGCCGCCCTCTCAACCGGCACAGCCGACTTTCCCGGCTATAGCCATGTCACCTACGACGTCGACCCGGGCATGACGCGAACCATTGCACAGCCCGATATACTGATCCTCGAAGGCCTTGGCTTCCAGCCATTGTCGCCGCCTCCGCGTCCTGCGCGGGAGCCGGACTATCTTGTGTATCTCGATGCATCAGAAGACGACTTGCTGACTTGGTATACGGAACGCTTCCATCGCCTCTGGCGCGCGGCAGAGACTGACCCGAGTTCTTTTTATGCAAACTTTCTTCACATGACGGAACCGGAACTTCTCGACTTTGCAAAATCCGTCTGGGACCGCATCAATCTGCCCAATTTGCGCGACCATATCGCGCCGCTGAAGCAAACAGCCGACATTGTCGTCCTGAAAGATGCCGATCATGCCATATGCATCACGCATGACAGGATCGGCTAGTCTGCCCTGACTATAATCTCCAGGAACTCCAAAGTTTCCGGTGCTGTCCAAGCTTCGGTTGCTTTCGTATCTCCGCCCTGAAACATGGCGTAGGGAATTCCGCCCGGCGCGAACACAATATTTGTAGGCAAACTAAGCTTCGATTTCGATTGGCCGCTCGCAGCCAGAAGTGACTCCAGACCCTCACCCTCTGCAATCAGCGGCTCAAGATGATCGACATTGCGGTTACTAAAGAGGGCGCGGATAGAGTCCCTTGAATCTGTCTGAGTCGGGTCAGTATTCACAGCAATCAGCGTGACGCCCCTCTTAGCATATAAAGGCGCTGCCTCTCCCATTTCCGGTAACTCATGTACACAGGGCGCGCACCAACTCGCCCAATAGTTCAGGATGACCCACCCATTTTTGGCAGCGTCCAGTGCTGCGCCCACGTCTCCGCTGACGTCTTCCGGCCAATGAACCTCGTCGTCGGGCAGGTAGAGCTGCCCAAGTGGAACCGATGTCATCCCTTCTGGCAGAACAAGACTTTCGCGGCTCGACTGCTCAGCCTCCAGACGAGCCAAAGCTTCCGTCATGAGCTCGTAATTCTTGATCTCGGATAGCAAATAGTCTGGATCGCGATGCTTCTGCCGGAGTTCGTCAGGCAAGGAGGACAGATCGAATGAATTGCCGTCAGTCTCAGATGACGAGACAAAGTATGGCCCGGCATATAAACCCGTTCCAAATCCTACTGTCAGTGCGACCGCAACAGTTACCCAGACTCTTTGACCCATGCGACCCTCCTTTGGTAATACTATTACAAACTACCAAAGGGGGATGAGTTATACAACCATTGGGATATTATCGGTTCGGCGTGATCAGGTATTTCTCGCCAGTCGCCTTGGCGTCATAGGCTTTCAGCGTTTCAAGGTTAAGCGCCTCAGCGAGCGAGATGCGCTTGGTGTAATGGCTGGCGAACGTGGTCGTCAGCTCATCCATCACACGCTTGTACATGCGGGCGCGGACTTCCTTGCCGGCCTTTTGCAGGAATGGCGTCAGCAGATATCCGCTAAGGTTCCACGCAAACCCTACGCCCGGAGGCACTTGGGTCGGTGACATGTCGAGCCGGCCATAGATAAAGACCTGCGTCTGCTGGCCGGAGCCATAACGCGAGTATTCCTTCATCTTGCGGCTGGCGGCCGCCTCCATCGCAATGAGCAATTGTCCGGCGAGCGGTCCGCCGCCAATCGCATCAAAGCCGAGCGTCGCACCGGTTTCCATCAGCGCCGCGATCAAGTCTTCCATAAAGGTTGGCGACGTAGAATTGACGATATGTTTGGCGCCGATATCACGCAGGATTTCGGCCTGCTCTTCCTTGCGGACGATGTTCACCAGCGGCACGCCATCCTTGATACAGATCTTATTCAGCATCTGGCCGAGATTGGATGCAGCGGCCGTATGCACGAGGGATTCATGACCCATTTCGCGCATAGTCTCGACGAAAGACAGTGCCGTAAGCGGATTCACATAGCAGGACGCACCCTGCTCGGGCGTGGCACCTTCCGGCAATTCCATGACCTGACCGACATTCAGCATGCGGTATTCGGAATAGAATTCACCACCAAGGCCCGTAACGCGCTTGCCGAGCAAGGCTTGCGCCGCTTCGGACTCGCCTGCGGCGACAACCGTACCGGCACCTTCATTTCCAACACCAAGTGACTGACCGATCCGGGCCTTCATCGCACGCAGACCAGCTTCGGGTACTTTTGCCGTGATGACTGGGCGATCCGCCGTGCCACTCTGTACCGCCGTGCGGATATCTCCTGCACCAATCAGCAGGCCGAGATCGGATGGATTGATCGGGGTCGCCTCGACCTTGATGATCACATCGCCGGGTCCGGGCGTTGGTAGGTCTACCTCAACCAGGGACAGTTCAAGTTCGCCTTCCGGCTTGATCAGCGAGCGTAGTTGCAGGCCTTTTTCAGGGAGTGTCGACATATCTTCGTTTCCTCTTTTATTTTCTATTCAGGGCTTGATGACCACTTTGCCCACAACCTCGCGATCAGTGAGCAAGCGGTAGGCTTCCCGCCAGTTTTCCAATGGAAGCTCGGCATGGATACGCGGCCGGGTCTTGCCCTCTGCTGCCCATTTCCAAATTGCTTCCATATTCTCCTTGCCGCGCTCCGGAAAGCGACGGCCATACTCCCCGGCCCGTACGCCGACCACGGAGAACCCCTTTATCAGGGGCATGTTCGCTTTGACTTCCGGTATGCGCCCGGACGTGAACCCGACCACGAGCAAACGTCCATCAAATGCAATACAGCGAACGCTCTCGTCAAACACATCGCCGCCAACCGGGTCGAAGATGACATCTGCTCCGCGCCCGCTTGTGAGCGTTTTCACCTTGTCGCGAAAGCCTTGCGCCACGTTGATGGCATAGTCTGCTCCATGCGCGATGACCTTGTCCAATTTGGCGTCCGATGCAGACGTCGCAATCACGGTTGCGCCGAGCAGCTTTCCGACATCGACGGCCGCCATACCCACGCCGCCGCTTGCGCCGTGCACGAGCAATGTCTCACCGGGCTGCAAATTGGCCCGCCGCACGAGCGCGACATAGGCGGTCAGATAGGCTGCAGGATAGGCTGCCGCCTCCGCAAATCCCATATTGTCCGGCACAAGAGACAGGCTGGAGGCGGGCAGCAACGCAAATTCTGCGAAGGCTCCAGTCTTGTTGCCGCCGACCACCCGGTCACCCGGTGAAAACGCGGAGACGCCCTCTCCAACGGTTTCGACGATTCCGGCGCATTCCATGCCCTGGGTGAAGGGCAACTCCGGTTTCATCTGGTACCGGCCCTGACTCATCAGCAGGTCTGGGAAGTTCACGCTGGCTGCCTTTACGCGCACCAGCACTTCCCCTTCCCCGACCACGGGCACTGGAACATCCTGAACCGACAGTCCAGAAAAATCGTCCGTCACCGTATTACAGACGAGGGCCTTCATAATTTTGAGACGAGGTCTTTCACCATGTTGGCGATTTCCAGACATGCCTTGCGAGAGCC
>JGI24650J20062_1000237_pt1 | contig 8684 bp, 9 predicted proteins | sample MalvirmetagMSP82_FD_20062 | JGI IMG/M metagenome (IMG submission 20062)
ATGGCTCATTCTCCTTCGGGGGTAAATCGGCCCTCTCCCCTCTAAATCATCTCAACGCATCGCTGAGAAAATAGCCAAGAAGCATCTCGAAAGCGAGAACGCTGTCTTGGCCTGCAGACCCGAAAATTCATTGCGTCGAAGATCGATCAGCTAAGCCAGGCCGGCGAGCTCGACGGGGCAAAACTCTGGCAGGATGTTGCAGGTCGCTATTATCAGCTTGGCGAGCGCACTCACCCTCACTCTTGATGCAGTCGGGATCGGTACTCTCAACCGACTGTAGATACGCTTCCAGCCGCTCGAGGGTTCTGCGGCGCGGCTTACGCCCTTGCCTGAGGTCGAGTACGAATCGAGGATCACCGACTGCCCGCCTACCGAAGCGTGTCGCCGAAATATGACGATCTTTCAGATACTTTTCGATCCGTTCCAGCAAGGTCATGACCCTTTCGCTCCGACTCGCAAATCCCTTGTGTTCTTGTTATGTTCTTAGTAGGTTCATATCGGCGAGTCTAGGAAAATTCCTACGATTGAGATTCGAAGGACAGACAGATGGAACACGTCAGGGAAGAACTCGACCGGTTGATCCTCAAGGGTGGATATGGCTACGCTTCGATATCGCGGCTGCTCGGCCGCAACCCCGCTTATGTACAACAATTCATCAAGCGCGGCTCTCCGAGAAAGCTCGATGACGAAGACCGAAAGACACTCGCCTGCTTCTTCGGCGTAGATGAGCAAGTGCTCGGCGGTCCCGCCAACCCGGTCAATGATGGCATGGTAGAGATACCGGTTCTCGATGTCGAAGCATCTGCCGGCTTTGGCGCGGTCGCGTCTAGTGAGACCGCACACACACGGTTCGGGTTCGATGAGCGGTGGCTGCGGCACCTGACCTCGGCCAAGAGCGCCAGCCTGTCGATCGTCGGCGTAAAGGGTGACTCGATGGAACCCACGCTCAGCGATGGTGACGAGGTCCTGGTCGACGCGTCAGACCATGGCTCACGATTGCGCGATGGAATCTACGTCCTGCGGGCTGATGATGCGTTGGTCGTGAAGCGTATCGCCATCAAGCCGGGTGGCCGCCAGATTACCATTGCCAGCGATAATCCTGCTTACCCGACCTGGCACGACATGGATCGGTCGGAGGTTCACGTGGTGGGCCGGGTTATCTGGTTTGGCCGAGCCTTGTAGCGGCAGGACTTGGGCCGCAAGCGGTTAATCCGGTTTCGAGAAAACTGACGCGATAGCGGTCATCGGTCAGAGAACTTTCCCCTTCAGCAATTCTAACCAAGCCAAGAAGATCCAGGTGGTCGGCTTGTCATACGGTCAAAACTGTCCTCCTCGGTGTCGCTTCCATGCCCGCTCCAGGATGGAGCAGGGCCGAGATGCAACAGTGTGTAGATCGTGTCATAGCGCTCCGAAACAAAAGTCTCTTCGATGCACGGCTCGTTTAGCCATCCAAGAGCATCATGCTCAGCTTTACCCTTGCCGTTTTCCAACAGATGCGGTTGAGCGGCCAATGACCTACTTGGCACCTCGACTGGCGGCATGTTCGCGGTCTTAATGTAGGCTCCGGTGCGCAGCGCCTTTGGGCTTGAACGCGCCCACAAGATGTAACCATCTCGTGACACCACGAGCAGGGTCCGACGCTCACTGAACTGCAACCAACGCAAGGTCGCTGCCGAAAGCGAGACCCCATAACGATCTGCGCATGCGCCGAGGTCTTCAAAGGCAGGCTTGCTCTTCGGTGGAAGCTGCCTTGCGAAGTCGTCACGGGGCATTAGCAAGCTTGCTGCAAATTCGTTCGCTTCGTGCTCGATCTGGCCATAGGTGCTATCCCATTTCGCCATATCCTCTGCGCTGCATTGCAGGCCATCGGGAAACTGGTGCCTATGGACGAGATAATGGCCAAACTCGTGGGCGAGGGTGAAGTTGATTCGACCCGGGGACTTGATCTCCGAATTGTAGATGATGCCCCAGCCCTTCTTGCCTGCCGGGGCCTTGTAGAGCCCGCCTTCAAAACGATCGAGGCTGGCACCCTTGATAAGCGTGACCGGGTCATTCGGGAAAACCTGATGCGAATAGTCCTTCGCTAGAGACTTCACATCTACAGGAAAGCGATCGCCACCGTCACGAGCATTGAGAAGCAGGGTCAGGTCGATGGCCCAGCGTTGCGGCGACTTACCGTCCATTATTCGCTATCGTCCCACATGTCAGCGATCTTGCGGATTTTTTCGCGCGTCTCAGCGGGCATATTTCTGTATTTTCTATAGAATTGCGCATCGACTGCATCAGCTTCAGTAACCTTGTTTTCGTCGTCGAGCAGATATTCGATTGTCACTCCCAGCTGTTCGGCAATCTTCGACAGCTTTTCGGCTGATGGTCGCGGTGGATTTTTGTTCTCCAGTTCCCATATATAGCTCTTGCTCGAGCCGGTTAGCTCCGCGAGCTTGTCAAGCGTCAGCTTCTTCTCTTTCCGCAGGTCGCGAATCTTATCGCCCAAGATGTTGACCACAAGCGGCCCTCCTCAAAAAATTCGGTGTAGGCGCACATTAACTTCTTGACTTCCGATTTTCAAGCGATAGATATGATTTCCGGAGTAGGCGTATTTTCTTTGCGCCGAAGATGTTAAATCGCGAGGGATCCGTCAATGAGCAAAGGTCCGAAGAGCCACCACGTGGTCCCCAATCCGAGCGGGGGATGGGATGTAAAGAGGGGTGGCGCCAGCCGCGCCAGCACGCACCATGACACGAAACGCGAAGCGATTGACCGCGGCCGTGACATTAGCCGCAATCAGAACTCCGAATTTCGCATCCACAACCGGGATGGTAAGATTGCCCGTAGCGATAGCCACGGCAATGACCCCTGCCCACCGAAAGACAGGAAATAGCGACTGGAATAAAGCGCGAGGATGAAATCTGGTCGCTTGACCGGGTCATGGAGAAGGTTGAATGCCCAAAGTTACTTTCTTTCCAATCGGAAATGCCGATACCTGCCTCATCGAACTCGATAACGACCGTCGTACGCTCTTCGATTTCGCGGACATGCGCAATCCTGACGATAAAGACGACAAGCGCTGTGATCTTGAGGGAGAGATACGCGCCCGGCTCGATGGCGGCAACGAGATCGATGTGGTGGCTTTCACGCACCTCGACACGGATCACTGCAAACGCGCTAGCGAGGTCTTTTGGTTGAACCACGCGGAAAAGTACCAAGATGATGACCGTATCAAGATAAAGACGATGTGGGTCCCGGCAACGGCAATCCTTGAGGAGGGGGTCAAGGGCCAAGCACGAACGCTGCGCTCCGAGGCGCGGCACCGCTTCATCGAGGGCGAAGGCATACGAGTCTTTGGTCGTCCAGATGCGCTCAACGACTTCCTCAAGGAGCGTGGTATTGACCCCGCTAAGCGGCGTAACCTTATCAGCGACGCAGGCACTCTTGCCCCGGAGTTCAATCTTGCGGCTGACGGCATCGAATTCTTCGTACTGTCACCCTTCGCCGAGCATTGCGAGGATGACACCTACAAGCGCAACGACACCGCGATCTTTATGCAAGCGACCTTCGACGTCGACGAGCGCTTGACCCGGCTCCTGCTTTCGGCGGATGTTGGGCACGAGGTCATCGACGACATCATCCGGATCACGCGCAAGAAGAAGAATGACGATCGGCTGATCTGGGACATCAACAACGTCCCGCACCACACTAGTTACCTTTCGCTCGCTGCAGAGAAGGGCAAAGACGAAACTGAACCGGGCGAGCGTATCGCATGGCTCTATGAGGATCAGGGCACCAAAGGTGCGCTGCTGGTTTCGACTAGCTGCCCCATCCCTGGGAATGACGACAGCGATCAGCCTCCACATCGCCAAGCAGCGAACTACTACAAGCGGGTCGCCAAGGGGCACGACGGCGAATTTCTCGTCACCATGGATCATCCAAGCAGCACGAAGCCAAAGCCTCTCGAAATCGAGATCGGAAAGAAGGGCTTCAGCGTGACGAAGAGCGCGGGAGGTTCTGCCGCGCTGCTGACCGGTGCTGCGCCGCGGGCGGGCCGTGGCGGGCGCTGAGGCTGACACACCCCGATCGCAGCGAGCGCGGGATCTACTCTCTTATCTGGCACAGGATTCGGTTCCTGCCTTTGCCAGGCTTCAGGGTAGCGACTTCAGTGGTGCGTTCGACCAAGTCGACCTGGTCGTGCAGCCCGAGCTGGTGCAGGATAAGGCTGTCGACATTAGGCACAAGGAGCCGGTGCGCCTCCTGTTCTGGCCCGACGATGAATACCCGCCGAGCGTCTTTTCCCGACGAGACAACTTTCCAATCGATAATGTCCATACCAACTTCGCGGCAACCGGCGATGGTCTTAGCCTCTGTATCTGGGAGGAGAACTGGGCCGATCTAAAGCGCGGGCTGACGGCGCAGGCACTCGTCGAACGCATCCGCGACTGGTTCGCGCGCACCGCACGCGGCGAGCTCCACCAAGAAGGCCAGTCGCTCGAACCACTGATCCCTTCAACGGCTAACACACTCATCCTGCCATCCGGGGTTCCACCCGAGAAGTGTTACGTCCAAAAGGCCATCGAGAGCGCCGGTCGCTATACACTCCTGCTTGGGGCTTCCGAGACCAGGGATACTGGCTTCGTTGAGTTCTCTCTGTTTCAGGAGACAGTCGAACCTCAGGTGCACGGCGCGCTCCACGCGCGGCCGACGACACTCGGCGAGCTCCGGGATCTTCTAGAGCCAATGGGCACAGATATCTCCAAAAAGCTCGGCGATTGGATAGTCGGGCGGATGGCCGGCAATGACGCGATGGCTGTCCTGCTAATCACCATCCCAAAAAAGAGCTCGGCTGAGGCTGAGGTCGAAGCGTTCGAGGTCATAGCCTTCTCGCCAAACGTAAGACTGCATGAGCTCAGCGTGCTGATTGGGCGAGCCGAACGCACTCCAGAAGGTGCATTGGGCGTCCTCCTGGGCGGTGCCGAACCCGATTTGTCAGCGATCAAACTCCATGGCTGGCGAGTCGTCAATCGCATCGATCGCAGCCTCGCGCGACTCTATTCAGGAAACGCCGCCGAACGCGATTTTAAGCTCGTGGGGATTGGTGCAGGCGCGATCGGCTCGCATGTCATGGCGAATACCACCCGGGCCGGGCTTGGTACTTGGACTGTCGTCGACGACGACGTGTTGCTGCCGCACAATCTCGTGCGGCAGGTCCAAACCAACGATATGATAGGCTGGCCGAAAGCAGAGACTCAGCGCGCTTTGCTCGATGCCATCCTCGACGAAGACGGCTGCAAAGCCATTATCGCAAACATACTCGATTCCGGCAACGAGCGCGCCGCCATCGATGAGGCGCTCGCAGAAGCCGACCTCACGGTCGATTTCAGCGCTTCTCCCGCAGCGCTTGGCTACCTTGCCGATGCCGAACCCGCAGCGCGGGTCGCCAGCCTCTTTTTCAATCCCGACGGATGCGACCTCGTGCTTCTCGCCGAGGACGGGAATCGCAGCGTACGTATCGACGAGATCGAAGCGCAGTATTTTCTCGCTGCGGGAACCTGTCGCCCCTTGATGAGACATCTCGGCAGTGCTCGTCTCGACATGCTGCGCTATGCGAATGCCTGCCAAGATCTCACTAGGCCCCTGCCTCCCTGGCAGGTTCAGACCCTAAGCGGGATTGCTGCCGGCCAACTGGCCACAATTCTGTCCGACGCCGATCGGTCGCGGCTCCACCTTTGGAGACTCAATCCGGAAAATGGGTTGGTCTTGCCTTTCAGTGTCACGGTGTCGCAGGTCTCGCGTCATGCGCTGGCGGACTTTCGGGTCTCGGTCTCTCAAAATGCGGTAGCAGCGATGCGAACGCTGAGAGAACGAGCGGCGCCGAACGAAACAGGCGGGGTTCTTCTCGGTTCCTTCGACCTCTCCCGCAGTGTGCTGCACGTCCTAGACGCGCTTCCCGCTCCGCCCGACAGTCGGCAGTCACCGACATACTTCGAGCGCGGCGCGAAGGATCTTAAGCCGCATGTCGATGCAATCCATCTACGCTCGGCAGGAACCATCCAATATGTCGGCGAATGGCATAGCCATCCAAAGGGCGTGAGCGCCCGACCGAGCGGCGATGACGAAGGAGTATTCGCTTATCTTCAAGCCCATATCGAGCCAACCGGTTCACCCTACGCCATGTTCATATGCGGTGAAGTCGATACTTGGTTCAGGGTTGGCTGGTCGGGCTGCATAAGCGGCGAAGGGACTATCGACCATGCCGCAGGCTGATCCGACCGTTGGGACCCGGCCGGACATCGGCCTTGCGCTGTCAGGCGGTGGATCCCGGGCAATGGCGTTCCATCTTGGGTGCCTGCGCGCCCTTCATGACGAAGGCTTGCTAGACCAAGTCGCTACGATTTCAGCGGTGTCGGGCGGCAGCGTCCTCGCCGCCCTCTACTGCCAAACGCCGGGGGATTTCGCAACCTTCGAAGTGAAGACTCAACAGCTACTTAAGCGTGGATTCTTGCGCCCAGCCATTTTGCAGGCGGTGTCATCTTTCGAGGGATTGAAGGCGCTCGCGAATTTTGCAGCGGTTGGCACTGATCGTCTGCTGGCATTCGTTGTGTGTCGCGTGCTTGGAGGTCTCCGGCTTCGCAAGCGGTTCAAAAGCAGTTGGTTGGCGCAATCTTCGATCCGCCGGAGCGCCAGCCGCACGACAATTTTGCGGAAGGTGTTCAGCCAGGTTTTCGCTCATCAGACTTTGCCGAGCCTGCGGAAGGATCGACCGAAGCTCATCATCGTCGCTTGCGAGCTTCAGACCAAATCGGCGTTCTACTTCGCGGCCGATGCCGTCGGATCGTGGCACTTCGGCTCTGCAGCGCCCGAAGACATGGAGATCGCGCACGCGGTCTCAGCGTCGGCCGCCTATCCGGCGGCGCTACCGCCGCTAGACGAAGTGCTCACGTTCACCAAGAACGATGTCGCCGAATGCCACCGAGTGATCCTCACGGACGGGGGCGTGTATGACAACCTCGCCCTCGCGCCGCTTTGGCCCGGGCGAGACCCAACCATCAGTCTTCACGTCGCGGACTATCCGCGCATTATCGCGTGCCGCGCTGGGTATGGGCTCAAACACGCCGCGCGCCCTGCATTTATGGTCTCAAGGCTAAAAGCCGCTTTCGAAAGTGTTCATGCACGCGCTCAGAACTTCGCCATGAACCGGCTCTATGATCTCCAGCGTGGAGGGGAAATCGAGACATTCCTTCTCCCCTATATCGATCAGAAGGACAGCCTGCTCACTCACGCCCCGGCCGATCTCGTCACCGCGGAGGACGTTGCAGATTATCCGACCGACTTTTCAGCCATGCCCGAGGAATGGATCGACCGTCTCTCCAAACGCGGTGAACAAGTAACCCGGGCACTGGTCAAGCAATACTGGTCGTCGCGCGAACAGGCAGTCGGCGATCCCGTCAGGAACAGCAGCGGTGGCGACCCTTGAAATCTTCAACGTCGCGCATGGCCAATGTTCGTTGATCTCAAGCGACTCCGGCGCGCACATGTTGATCGACTGTGGGCACAATGGAGGTACGGGTTGGCGACCTTCTGAAATGTTGGCTCGTCGTGGAGTCCGTTGGCTCGACGAACTTGTAATTACCAACTGCGACGAAGACCATGCTAGCGATTTACCTCGGCTGCTGGAGACCGTCGACATTGGCTGCCTCACCCGCAACCCAACAGTCTCGGGCAACGAACTCTACCGATTAAAGGCATCTGGGGGCATGGGCGCCGGCATCGCATCGCTCGTCGACATGACAATGCATTTCAACCAGCCAGCGGGTTCACTTGCCGCCTTCGATGGGATGACATGCAGGATATTCTGGAACAGTTATCCTTACGATTTCGAAGACGAGAACAACCTCAGCCTGGTGCTGGTGATGCGCTGGCCGGGCCGGCTAGGCATACCGGGCTTCTCGATATTGTACGGCGGTGACATGGAGAGGGAAGGTTGGCTGCGCCTTCTTGATCGATCTGACTTTCGCCGAGAAATGCACGACATTAACGTCTTTGTGGCGTCGCACCACGGTCGCTACAATGGGTACTGTCCCGAGTTGTTCGAATGGACCGGTCTACAACCAGACATCTTTGTGGTCTCGGACTGCGGTATCCAGCACGCAACGCAAGAAACCATCGCGCTATATCGGCACCGTGCACGCGGCATCGAACACAACGGGACGCTGCGCCGCGTCATCACCACTCGACGAGATGGCTGGATACGCTTTCATATTTACGACGGACGAGCGCGCCTGCTGACCTCGAGCACATAGCGGCATGCTCTCAGCGGCAGCTTTTGGGACCCGATGCGCTCAAGCAGAACGGCAGAAAATGGGGCGCATTGCCGCCGTTGGCGCTCCTGACTGATCGGCAGGCCTCTGGGCGAAAGCTCTGTCATCAAAGGATCGGGAGAAAAAATCCGAAAAAGGTTCTGCGAAGTGACGACTGCTCCCGCTTTATGCCCGCCAATCTCCGTCTAGGATATGCAATGACATATGTAAAGCCGACCATATATGTCTTTGCATATTTTCCTTGCTATTCTCACGGATGATCGTATATGCTAAAATATATAACAGTCGATCAGCATATGCAGAAACCTATTTATGAGTACGGCAATCGAAGACATCGCCGCAAGCATCAAAGCGGCTCGGATAGCAAAAGGC
>JGI24650J20062_1000247_pt1 | contig 8546 bp, 8 predicted proteins | sample MalvirmetagMSP82_FD_20062 | JGI IMG/M metagenome (IMG submission 20062)
GGTCCAACTCAGATCGCTGAACATCGTGGCGGCGCGGCTGAAACGCGCCAGATGCGAACCGTGCAGATTGATCGCCAGCCAGCCATTTTCTCCCGTGCGGGCTGCGCGCAGCCTGCTGGCGAAAACCGACCATTCAATCCGCCCGCTATCCGGGTCGGCGAAGTGCCAGCGCTCGTTCATCACCTGCATATACTGCGAAGCCTGAAAATACTCATGCGGGATGCTGATCGACGACCGGCGCAGCAGATCGCTCAGCCACGTGCTGCCACTGCGCGGGGTGCTTAGCAGGAGGAATAGCCGCTTTGGCGGGGTCTCCTGGGCAAAATCGAAGCGGCTCGAGATAAAATCCTCCTCCGGGATCGACCAGCCCTCCTGCATGTCGGCAATCGGCAGATAGTCCAGATCGCTCGCGACTGCCGCCCCTCCAACCGCCTTGTCGAGCTTGCGGCGCACTCTGCGGGCGAAGTTTTTCATGCCGATCTCTGGGCCGAGCCGGGGATTTTCGATCGCGCGTAGACGAATACTTCGGCGATCACCCTTCGATGGCGAGGCAGCAGACAATTGGCCGCGCCCGACAGGACGATAGTGATAGCCAGGACGACCACCAGCACGAGGAACGAGGGCAGCGAAGGGCCGAACACCAGGTGGCTGAGCAAAATCGCTACCGCCCCTGCCGCTGCCGAGGGCAGATAGGCAAGCACGAGATCGAAATAGGGAATCCCGGCGTGGTGCGAGATCAGCTTGAGCAGAATTGGAGTCTTGACCGTCTCGGCAACGAAATAGGAGATCGCCACTCCTTGCGCCCCCCATTGCGCGCCGATCAGGAAGCAGCAGACCGTAAATGGGGCGCCGAACTTCGACCAGTTGAACATCGTTTCCGGCTTGCCGAGGCTGATGAAGGCCAGCCCGTTGGTGCTGGTAACGACCTGATAGCTGACAGTCAGCGCCAGCCACATCAGCATCTCGCCTGCGGGGCCCCAGCCGGGCCCGAACAGGTACAGAGTCACGCTGGTCGCGTAGTAGGCAACGACCAGCAGAGGGGCGACCATTGCCATGGATAGCCCACCGATGATCTTAAGATAGATCGCCCGATAGGCGGCCATGTCGTGTCTCTTGCGGGACAATACGGGCAGAAACACCTGCGATATCGGCATGTTCACATTCTGCAGCGGAAATACCACCAGCTGATAGGCGCGGCTATACTGGCCGAGCATGGCCGCCGTCGCCATGCGGCCAAGGATCATATTGTCGGCATTGCGCGAGAGGAACGCCAGAAACTGCGAAGCGGCGACCATCTGGCCGAAGTTCAGCAGCTTCTTCGCCGATTTAAAATCGAAGTTGAGATGTGGGCGCCAGCTGTCGGCCAACCTGATGCCAATGAGAGTGATGAGCGCTGAGCTGAGCGACGACAGCCAGAGTGCCCAGAAATTGCCGATGGCAAGGGCAAAGGCGATCCCGGCCGCCAGTCCGCCCAGGCTGCTGACCGTTTCAATCATCGACAGATGCTTGAACTTCAGGTCACGGTTGAGATTGGCCTTGTGCTGGAGTCCGAGGCCGGTGACGATGGCGACCAGTCCGCTGGCAGCCAGAACATAGCCCGCATGCTCGTTGCGATAAAAGGCGGAGATCAGCGGCGCACACAGCACCAGCAGGGCCGCAATCCCGAAGCCGCTCAACACCGCGACCGTGAACAGGGCGCGCCGTTCATGATCGGTGATGTCATCATGGTGCACCGTGGCTTGCACGATGCCCATGCCCTGAAAGATGCCGATGAAGACCAGCACCGGGGTTACCATCGCGATAATGCCAAAATCGGAAGGCGACAGCAGCCGAGTCAGAATGACCAGTGAACCAAACGAACAGCCGATCTTCACCGCCTTTGACAGGCTGACGAAGATGAGGCTGCTCAGCGCCTGGTCTTTGAGAGAAGGGGAGGGAGACGTGCTCACGCGCTCGGCTGCGAGGCACTTTCGCGTCTGCCACTGACCGACGGTACAGTCAGCGTTTGCAGGAAGCGATCGATATCCATCTCAATCTCATTCCATGAAAGTGAAGACAAGTCGGGATTAGACGAATTGATCGTGCAGACATGCTCCGCGAATTCACGCAGATCGCCAGCATCGAGCGGCGGGTCAAATGTTCGGACCCACTCCACTCCGATAGTGCGGCGCAGTTCGGGAATGGAGCCCGTATTGGGAGCAAGTATAGGCTTGTTACGGCAAAGGGCGTGGATGGCGACCCCGCTGTTCAGCAGCTTTCCATAGGGCAGGACTACGCCATGCGATGCGTCAATCGCTGCATCCAGATCGCGGTCGGAAATGCGCGCGCCATCGAATTGCAGAGCAATGCCCGCTTGCCGGTCGGCCAGTTCTTCCAATTCGTGGGCATAATCGGTATCGAGCGAGCGCCCCGTGATGCTGACCTCCACATGCTTGTCGCCGTTAATTGTTGCAGCTTCGGATCCGAGCGTGATGGCGGCGGATATCAGATCTTCCAGATGCTTGTAGCGTCGAACCAGTCCGAAATTCATCAAGCGCACGCGATCACCGTTGTGACTGTACGGTTTTGGGGGCGTCTCCGAAGCATATTCACCGTGTGACGTGACGAGACCTTGGCAGTTTGCAGACAGTCGGTTCGATGCAAGGATCAATGCCCTTGAGTAGTTCGACATAAAGATAACACCGTCAAGCCGCTTGAAGAATATCTTCTGCAAGAGATCGGATTTGTGGCTGTGTTCTTCGCTGTTATGGGCAACCCATATCAGCTTGAAGCCGAATATCGCATGACAAACCAGCAGCAAGATTGCCTTGAGCGTAGCCAGCGGGTTAGTAGGGTCCAGTTTGAAATTGCGTGGCCAGTGCACGATCACCGCATCGAGGCGAGTGAGCAGACGTGGCCGGTAGCGCAACTCCACCACGGATTTGCCCAAACTCGCAACGGCTTGCGAAAAGCGGGCGGTGAACGGGTTTTCGTTCCGCAACGGGTCGATTGCTATAATGATGACTGCGATCCCTTTTTTGAATGCGCGAGCGGGCAGGCACGGGCAATTTTTGAGTACCCCAATAGTATAGTCGAGAGCCCTTGCCGCCACCTAAAATCTTTGTTTCAAGACTCGACTGAGCGGCTTTTTTGCACGTGTTGTGCGGCGCAGCATGCAGGGCGTGATTTTGCGCGAGTACAGGGGGAGGGACGAAGAAGGGGCCTTGCTAGCGCAAAAGCACATGATTGGGGTTGATGGGCTGCGCGCCCAGTGTCAGCCATTCCATATTGCGATATGCTGGCGTCAGACTAATCGCACTTTCGCAGGAGGTTAGTGAAGGCTGAGAAAGATTACAGCAGATCGCATACTCGAACAGCCAAATTCCGCTTGTTCTAACGCCCTACTCGAATCCTGACGATCTGCTTTCCACCCCAATAGCGGACGCCGCACTGCTGCCCGATCTGGAGCCACGCTTCCCCAATCTTGGCTTTACGACGCGCTGCCTGGCAATTTCGACTCGGTACAGCACAACTACACCTGAGAGCGCAACGCCAGAGGACGACCGGATTGATTTCCAAGTGCCCGCTGACGCGGCGGCCAACCAGCACGCGGTGCTCAAGGCGCTCGCGACGACCCAGTCCAGCACGCCGTGAAACTGAGCCCCGGAAACCCGATGGAGGTCAAGCGATCCTCGCCGCTTTATCAGCAATATAATCTAAATCGTCAGCCAGAATGGTGCCACGGTCTGGACGGGAGCAAGATCGAACGACCCGAGCGCGACTGGTCAAACACCGAAGATCCCGACCGCCGCCAGCACATTGATGACGAGGACGATGTCGGTGACAGCTTTCGCTGTCCATTTTCGTCACTTTCCAATCAGGTGCTCACTGCCGACTTTTTAGAGTGGCTCGATGCAGCGCGTAGTAGGCCTATCGACAGTCCGCTTTGCATCCATCACGGTCCAACGACCGACAGATCGCGTATCGCGTATCGCGTATCGCGTGCTGAAATTCACCCTAAATTAGGCGTATCGATAAACGCGCGGGCAATGGCGAGAGCTTACTGTTGAATTCATGGCTTCGCTTCCTTGTCCGACCTTTGATGACTTCGAAGAAGTCGACCACCGACCAGCTATTTTGCAGACCGTCGCAGTCGCGCACAGCCAACAGTGCGAACCGGAAATTGAAAAGCTGAGCTACGGCGCGCGTTTCGCGATCCTTATTGGTCTCACGGTCGCATCATGGTCAGTCATTGGCGGCGCGGCCTATGCCATCGTCGCTACCGCTCGCTTGCTGTAGGGAAAGCCCAGTCGACGCATCTCGGGTCCGTCATGTCCGGCAATGACCCAGGATCGGTCGGTCGAAGAACTTTGAATTTTCCCATAAGTAGCCTCGACACGACCGTTTCGCTTGCTTGAATCCACCACACACTGTTTCAGGCCAAGCTTGCTTGCTATGCAGCCCGAAAGGCGACAGACAGGGCAGCCTTCTGCGACTGAAGAAACGACTTTTCGAAGGAACCGCAGGCTTGCAAGACTTCTCGGATGCTGACCCGCATTCCGCGGGGCCGCAACGTTCATCGCCATTGGTTTCAGTGGTCATTCCGATGTTCAACGCTGCGAGGACAATTGAACGCACGTTGGCGAGCGTACGAGGACAGACGCATCGAAATCTGGAAATTCTGATCGTCGATGACGGTTCCACAGATGACGGCCCTGCGATTGTCGAACGTCATGCGACGCATGATCAGCGCGTCAGGATCATATGCCAATCGAACGGAGGCGTTGCGAGTGCCCGAAACGCCGCGATTGCAGCATCTAGCGGCGCCTTTGTTGCACCGGTCGATGCCGACGATCTCTGGCATCCTGAGAAGACAGCGCTGCAGTTGGCTGCAATGGCCGGACCTGACGGATTGGACGACCGGTCAATCGGGCTCGTCTACTGTTGGTATTCGATCATTGATGCTGACGATATTGTTCGTTTCGACGATCGCCGAAGTACGGCCGAAGGCGATGCGTTGAATGCTATGGCATCGCGCAACATCGTGGGCCACGGCAGTGGCGCGTTGATGCGCCGGGAAGCCGTGATACAGGCAGGCGGCTATGACACTTCGCTCAGGGCGCGAAATGGCGAAGGGTGCGAAGACTACAAGCTCTATTTCCAGATTGCAGAGCATTATCGCTTCGCGCTCGTGCGCCAATGCCTGGTCGGCTATCGCGAAACGCGCGAAAACATGTCGAGCGACCCGCGAAAGGCCTTACGTTCGCGAGCTTTGTGCGTGCCCGAATTTGTGGCCCGGCACCCCGACTTGGAAGGCAAGTTTCATCAAGGAAGACTCCGGATAATGCGCTTTATGCTCGGGCGGGCGTTGCGGACTGGAAATGTGGGGGATGCGGCGTTTCTGCTGTCTGGAATGCTTCGCATCGATCCTTTTCTGGCGCTGGCGAACCTCGGCGAACTGGCCAAGGGCCTGTTCCGCAGAACGCTGCGGACAGGAACAACTCGTAGGGCCTTTCTGTCGGAACTCCCGCACGATTGATTTTCGTCACCTATCCGGAAGTTCCCTGCATTTCCGAACGACATTTTCGTAGAAGTCGAGACGCTCTAAGTGCGGATGTCGGCAGGCCGACATCGCGTAACAGGATAAGAGACACTATGTTGAAGCGCGGGTTAAAAAGAACGGCGCATGCACTTCTGCCTAAGCCGGTCTACGTTTGGCTGCTCAAGTTTTCAGGGCGTTCCTACACGCCCCCTGTGGGTTCGGTGCAGTTTGGCGACTTGCGGCGGACCGAGCCCGTCAGCCGTGATTATGGTTATGGCCGCGGGCGCCCCATCGATCGCTACTATATAGAGACATTCCTCCAATCTCAGGGTGACCTGATCACCGGTCAGGTGCTGGAAATTGGAGAGCGCACTTATACGAAGGCATTTGGCAAGAATGTCGCGCAATCCGACATGCTGCATGTCAACGATGTGGAAGGCGCAACCTATGTCGACGATCTGACCTATGGTTCGTCGATCCCTAGTAATTGCTATGATTGCGTGATTCTGACGCAAACTTTGCACCTGATCTTCGACATGAAGGCTGCGCTGCGCACGATCTACCGGATACTTAAACCCGGTGGCGTCTTGCTTTGCACCGTGCCCGGCATCACCCAGGCCGCCGACGAGGACTGGAATGAGTGCTGGTATTGGGCGCTGACGAGCAATTCGGCGCGCAGGCTAACCGAGCAGGTCTTCCCGCCTGACAACGTTCAGGTTGACTACTGGGGCAATGTGCTGGCCGCAACCAGCTTCCTGCAGGGTCTAGCCGAGCAGGAGTTGACCCGTCAGGAGCTGGACCTGGTTGACCCTGAATATCAGGTCACCATCGCGATCACCGCCCGGCGCGGCGATGCGTCAGTCACGGTCGGGATGGAGGACAAATGGGATTACGCGGGAAAGGCGAGCGCCCCCTATGATGACGAGACGAGCTACAAATTGGGCATCGCATACCTCGATGGTCACGGCGAGATCGAGGATTGGGGTTGCGGCACCGCTTTTGCCAAGAAATTCGTGTCCGAAAGTCCCTACATTGGTGTGGACGGAAGTCAGTGCGATTTTGCAGACGTGAAGGCCGAACTGCAGGACTATCGTTCAAACGCTGACTGCATCTTCATGCGTCACGTTCTGGAACACAACTGGGGCTGGCGGTCGATTCTGACCAATGCTCTGGCATCGTTCCAGAAGCGCATGGTATTAGTCCTCTTCACTCCTATGGGAGAAAGCGAAATGCGACTGGATGGCGGCGGGCTTATTCCTGACCTGCAATTGCCCCGAAACGAGGTGATGAGCTTTCTTGCAGGCTTCAAGGTGCACGAAGAGCATATCCGGTCGGCAACGCAGTATGGCCAGGAAACGATCTTCTACATTGAGAAATAACCCCGCCTTTCGCTATGCTCGGCGGGTAGCCNGACCGGTGCGACGCGCCTNAAGCGGCAAGGGCCCTGCCCGCGCGGGCGTGCTGATGTACCACCGCGTCGCCAGCGAGGCGCATGACCCGTGGAACCTGTGCGTAAGTCCAGCCCGTTTCGCTGAACAAATGGAAGTGATCGCGGGCTACGATGCTCGTATCGATCTCACCGCATTGGCCTCCGATACCGGATATGACCGGCTGGGGCGCCGCCTGGCCGTAACGTTCGACGACGGCTATATCGATAACATCGCCCATGCCTTGCCCGTGCTGGAGCAATTTGAAATTCCCGCAACCGTCTTCGTTGTGGCTGGTGCGCTGGGGCGAAACCGTGAATTCTGGTGGGACGGGCTGGAGCGCGCGATCCTTCGTGATGGATCATTGCCCGATTGCCTTTCGATCGATCTGGCGGGCAGACCTTTCGAATTCGAGTTGAAACCTGACGACCCTGCCGGTTGTCGGTTTCCCGATTGGCGGGCCCACCACAACGATCCGCAGACCTCGCGCCAAGAATTGTTCCTGGCTCTTTGGGCTGAGATTGTGAAACTGGCGCCCGCCGTGCAGGACGATGTTGTCGATAGGCTGCTGGTTTGGGCTAACAAGGCGCCAAATGCCGCGCCCGACCGTGTTGCGGCGAGCGCTGAGGATATTGCGCGCCTTGCCGATCACCCGCTGATCCGCATCGGTAGCCATACGGTGAACCATGTCTCATTGCCCGATTTCCCGGCGGAAACGCAGCGTGACGAAATCGAACGTGGACATGGGATCTTGGAGGAACTTGTTGGGCGAAGGATCGACCGATTCTGCTATCCCTATGGTCGCTATAACGACAGCGCGCGCCAAGTCGTGAAGAGATTGAACGTCGATTTCGCGTGTACGTCGCGTAAAGGTTTCGTAACATATCGGTCAGACCGACTTGCTCTGCCTCGGTTGCAAGTATGTGATTTGGATGGCGAGCGCTTCACCCAGTGGCTGCAAAGCGAACACCGACTGATTACCGGGCGGGCACCCGTGCACTAATGGACGAAGGCCCACTAGTTACCTGCGTGATGATCTTCCTCAATGGCGAGAAGTATATCGCCGAGGCCATCGACAGTATTCTTGCGCAAACCTACCGGAACTGGGAATTGATCCTGGTCGACGACGGGACAACCGATGGTGCGACCACCATCGCACAGCACTATGCCCGGCGTTATCCCGACCAAATTCTGTATATGGACCATCCCGGTCACGAGAACCGCGGGATGAGCGCGTCGCGCAACGCGGGTGTGCTGGCGGGACAGGGCAGTTTCCTGTCGTTTCTTGACGCCGACGATATATGGCATCCCGACCGGCTGGACCATTTCCTCAAGGTTGCAGGCTGTTTCCCCGAAGCGGGCATGATTTACGGGCCAACGCTCTACTGGTACAGCTGGGCTGAAGAGCGCGGCGTTGTTCCGCCGGTAGAAGGTCAAGATGATTTCGTCGGCCATCTTGACTTGCCAGTTGATCGCCTGATTCCGCCGCCATTTGCGATGCGGCGTTTCCTGACCACCAAAGGGGGCTGCCTTCCTGGAATTTGCAGCCTGCTGATCCGCCGCGATGCCTATGATGATATTGGCGGTTTCGAACCTGA